>Ga0075421_100001189_pt1 | contig 29977 bp, 19 predicted proteins | sample SoiMetdeltSBSDD5_FD_75292 | JGI IMG/M metagenome (GOLD analysis project Ga0075421, IMG submission 75292) | Bulk soil microbial communities from a Populus tree surrounding site in Tennessee, USA - Soil MetaG P. deltoides SBSDD5 | ecosystem: Environmental > Terrestrial > Soil > Tree plantation... | reverse complement strand
CAGCGCGAGGGCGACGGCGGTCTCGAGGTCGCGCTCCCACTCGGCGGCCACCTGGTCGGGCAGACCGTAGATGAGATCGACTCCGACGACGGCGAACCCGGCGCCCAGGGCGCGCTCGACGGCTTCCCGCCCCGCCCTCGCATCGTGCCGGCGCCCGAGGAAAAGGAGCGCTCGGTCGGAGAACGATTGCACCCCCAGCGTGAGCGTGCCCACTCCCAGCGCGCGCCAGGCGGCAACGCTTTCGGCGGTGACGTCCTCAGGGTTCGCCTCCATCGACAGCGAGGCGTCGGGCGCGATCGGCAGCATCGCTCGCGCGGCGTCGAGCACGGCGGCGAGTTGCTCGGCGGCGAGGAGCGACGGCGTTCCGCCGCCCAGGTAGACGCTGTCGAACGGGCCGCCCGGAAATGGACGCCGCGACCAGAGTGCCAGCTCCTCGCGGAGCGTTTGGACGAAACCCTGCCCGCGCTCCGCGGCGCCCGTGAGGACGGAGAAGTCGCAATAGGGGCAGATCGCCGAGCAGAAGGGGAGGTGGAGGTAGAGGCCTGGGCCCACCCCCCGCGCGCTGCGCGCGCGTGCCGCCGCCCTGCCGACCCCCACGCCTGGGTTTCTCTCCACCCCTATCCCCCCGTCCCCCTGCCCCTCTGTCTTTGAAAGGCAGGGCAGGGGGCGCCTCCGCCCGTCCCCTGGGTCTCGGGAGCTCAATCGCGTTCGGTCTTGAGCACCGCCACGAACGCTTCCTGCGGGATCTCCACGGTGCCCACCATCTTCATCTTCTTCTTGCCTTCCTTCTGCTTCTCGAGCAGCTTCCGCTTGCGCGTGATGTCGCCGCCGTAGCACTTGGCGGTGACGTCCTTGCGGAAGGCGTTGATGGTCGAGCGGGCGATGATCTGGCCGCCGATGGCGCCCTGGATGGCGATCTTGAACTGCTGCTTGGGGATGGTCTCGGCGAGCCGCTCGCAGTAGTGCAGCGCGCGAGCCCGCGCCTTCTCGCGGTGCACGAGCTGGGCGAGGGCGTCGACCTGCTCGCCGTTGACGAGGATGTCGACCTTGACGAGGTCGGTGTCGCGCATGTCGAGCAGGTCGTAGTCGAAGGAGCCGTAGCCCTGGGTGAGGGTCTTGAGGCGGTCGTAGAAGTCGAAGAGGACCTCGGCGAGCGGTAGCTCGGAGACGAGCTCGACGCGCCCCTTGGCCAGGTAGTGGAACGTCGTGTTGACGCCGCGGCGGTCGCGGCAGAGCTCCATGATGGCGCCGATGTAGCGCTCCGGCATCATCACCGAGGCCTTGATGAAGGGCTCCTCGCTGCGATCGATGCTTCCCGGGTCCGGGAAGTGAGCGGGGTTGTCGATCCACAGCACCGTGCCGTTCTTGAGCGTGATGCGATAGCGCACCGAGGGCGCCGACAGCAGCAGGTCCAGCCCGTGGTGCCGGGTCAGCCGCTCGTGGACAATGTCGAGGTGGAGCAGGCCGAGGAAGCCGCAGCGGAAGCCGAAGCCCAGCGCGCTGCTGCTGTCCTTCTCGTAGGTGAGCGCCGCGTCGTTGAGCGCCAGCTTGTCGAGCGCCGCCGCCAGGTCCTCGTAGTCGTCGGTCGACAGCGGGTAGATCGACGAGAAGACCACCGGCTTGGCCTCCTTGTAGCCGGGCAGCGGCGCCCCCGCCGGGCGGTCCGCGTCGGTGATGGTGTCGCCGATGGAGACGTCCTTGATGGTCTTGATGCCGGCGATGACGTAGCCCACCTCGCCGGCCTCCAGCCGGTCCTTGGGCACCTTCTTGAGGCGCAGCAGCCCGACCTCCTCGACCTCGTGCTCCTTGCCGGTGTGCATGAAGCGGATGCGCTGCCCGGCGTGCACGGCGCCGTCCTTGACCCGCACCAGGAGCACGACGCCGCGGTAGGCGTCGTATTCGGCGTCGAAGATGAGCGCCGAGGTGGGCTCCTCGACGTTCCCCAGCGGCGGCGGGATGCGCGCCACGATCGCCTCGAGCACGTCGTCGATGCCGATGCCCATCTTTGCCGAAGCCAGGACTGCCTCGAACGGATCGAGGCCGAGGTCGGCGTCGATCTCCTCGCGTACGCGCTCGACGTCGGCGGAGGGAAGGTCGATCTTGTTGATGACGGGGATGACCTCGAGGTCGTATTCGAGGGCGAGGTAGAGGTTGGCCATCGTCTGCGCCTCGACCCCCTGCGAAGCGTCGACGAGGAGCAGCGCTCCTTCGCACGACATCAGCGAGCGTCGGACCTCGTGGGAGAAGTCGACGTGGCCCGGAGTGTCGATGAGGTTGAGCTCGTAGGTCTGACCGTCCCGCGCGGTGTAGGCGAGGCTGATGGTGTTGCTCTTGATGGTGATGCCGCGCTCGCGCTCGATGTCCATGGAGTCGAGGATCTGGTCGCGAAAGTCACGGTTCTCCACCGCGCCGCAGCGCTGAATCAAACGATCGGCCAGCGTCGACTTGCCGTGGTCGATGTGGGCGATGATGCAGAAGTTGCGGATGTTTTCCACGCGTCCTCGAATGATCGGGGGGATTGCTGCCCGGGTGGCTCGTTCGCTGAGGCCCGAGGCAGCCTTCGATCATAGCCTGACAGTCGATGCCGCGGCCGCAGCCGCGTGCTGAACACACTGGGTCTCGAGAGAGCGGAGAAGAGAGCGGCTGCGTGGGGCGGTAGTACGGCACGGGGCCCCGCGGGACGGCCGGTATCCCACCGTGCTCAGGGCCGAAGACGGCCCTTCCGCGCGGCGGAAGCCCTCCGTCCGGCGCGCCCCATGCCTACCCGGACCAGACCCGGAGCAGATCGTTCCTGTCTGATTCCTTCGCTCTGATCCGAAGCGGCGTTCCATTAGGCGACTGGGGCCGGTGGGGGGTTCGCGGCGGCCCCTGAGCACGGCCTGGGGCCCCACTTGGTCGACGGCGAGATCCGCGGCGGTGAACGCGCCGGCGCTTGCCTGAGGGCCCTGATAGGGCGGCCGCTGATACTCACTCTGCGTACTTCGGGTCCACGCCCGGGGCCCTCAGGCCAGCTCGCTCCGCGCGAGCTGTTCGCCGGCGCCCGACGCGGATCTCGACGGCGACCTAGTGGGTCAGGCCGCGCGCACTGGGGCCGCGGCGAACCCCCCACCGGCCCCATCGAGCCGTACCACGACCGCCGCGGTGCGACTCCTGAGAATCGTGCCCGTGCCTCGAGCGACTACGGATCACCCGCAGTCGCGCACAAAGGAAAGCCCCCTTCCCGTTTCCGAGGAGGGGGCGGCAACCGACGCATTGACGAACCGTGCGGCTCCGACCGGGTCAGTAGCCGTCCTTGTCCGCGTCGCCGGGCATGGCCTTCTCGACCTTGTGCCAGGCGTCCTTCGTGGCGAGCTTGGCGCGCTCCCACTCGAGGCTCGACTTGCCGCGGGCGCGGGCCCAGCCGCGGCCGAGGTCCGACTCGACGTCGTTCCACGTCTTGCCGGCGTTGTTCGCTCTCGATTCCCAGCCGTAGCGGTACGCAGGCTGGTACGTCTCGTAGCTCTCGTCCGCGCCCACGTACGGACGCGTGCGGTAGTTGTCCCGCCAGTAGCCGTCCTCGACGGTCGGGTCCAGGTTCTCGGCCACGCCCTTGCCGGCGAGGCCGCCGGTGACCGCGCCGATCGCACCGCCCACGACGCCGCCGATCGGTCCGCCCACCGCGGTCCCGATCGCCGCGCCGGCGAGGCCGCCGCCGGCCGCTCCGACGCCCGTGCCGACCGGGTGCGCACCCGGCTTGCCCGTGATCGGGTCGGGGTTCGAGTCCTTGCCCCGCTTGCCGGTGAGCTTCTCGTCCTTGAGGTCCGTGCCTTCGAGCAGCCGATCGTCGTTGTCGAGCTTGTCGCGATGTTGATCACGCATGCCGTGCTCCTCGTTGTGCGGCGCCATTGCCGCAATCGATGGCGGAGCAAGACCGGTGCCGATCGCCAGCTAGTCCGAATCCCAGCGGACCGGAACGCGCCCGACGCGAAGCAGCGCCTCCGCTTCCCCAGCCGCGAGAGGGGGAGAGAGGAAGTTGCCCTGGGCGAGGTCGCAGCCGAGGCGGCGGAGTGCTGCGAGCTGCTCGGCCGTTTCCACGCCCTCGCCGAGCACCTGCATGCCGAGGCCTCGCCCCAGCGTGACGATGGCGCGCACGATGTCCTCCTCGCCGGTGCCCAGCCGGGCCACGAACGAGCGGTCGATCTTGAGGGTATCGAGCGGGAACTGGTGCAGATAGGCGAGCGACGAGTAGCCTGTCCCGAAGTCGTCGATCATCACCGACAGCCCGAGGTCGCGGCGGAGCTGCGTGAGCACGTCGCGCGCGGCCGGAGGGTCGAGCATCAGCACGCTCTCGGTGATCTCGAGCTTGAGGCGCGAGGCCTCGGCGCCGCTCCGCTCGAGCGTCTTGCGCACGTGCTGCACGAGCTCGGGATGGGCGAGCTGGCGCGCGGAGAGGTTGACGCTCACCATCGCGCCGGGGTCCGAGATGCCCGCGGCGACCCAGGCAGCGAGCCGGTCGCAGGCCGCTTCCAGGGCCCACGAGCCGAGCGGCACGATCAGCCCGGTCTCCTCGGCGTTGGGGATGAACTGCGCCGGCAGCAGCGTCCCCCGCTCCGGGTGGTGCCAGCGCACCAGCGCCTCGAAGCCGCAGAGCCGCCCGTCGGCGATTCGCGCGACCGGCTGGTAGACGAGCTCCAGCTCGCGGCGGTCGAGGGCGCGGCGCAGGTCGTTTTCGAGCTCCATCGCCGCCACCGCTTCGCGGTGCATCACCTGGTCGAAGATGGTGTACGACGCTCGGCCGCTCGCCTTCGCGCGGTACATGGCGATGTCGGCATCGCGGAGGATCTGCTCGGGACCTTCGCAGTCGCCGTCGCCGATGGCGATGCCGATGCTCCCCGACGTGAAGACCTCGTGACCCGAGAGCTGGAACGGTCTGGTGAGGTCGTGGAGGATGCGCTCCGCGTTGCGGGTGGCCTGGCGGACCTCGTGCAGCCCCTCGAGGAGGAATCCGAACTCGTCGCCGCCGAGGCGCGCCACCGTGTCGATCACCCGTACCGAACCGCGCAGGCGCTCGGCGAGCGCCACCAGGAGCTGATCGCCGAGGCGGTGCCCCAGGCTGTCGTTGATGACCTTGAAGCGGTCGAGGTCGAGGAAGAGCACGGCGAACCGGCTGCGCGGAGCGCGCCGCGAGCGCCGCACCGCCATCTCCAGGCGGTTGATGAAGAGGGCGCGGTTCGGGAGCGCGGTGAGCGCGTCGTGCAGCGCGTCGTGCAGGAGCTGGCTCTCGGCCTGCTTGCGGTCGCTGATGTCGGTCTGCGACCCGGCGAGCCGGTAGGCGGCGCCTTTCGCGTCGCGCACCGCCAGGCCGCGCGACAGCATCCAGCGGAAGGAGCCGTTGCGGTGGCGCAGCCGGTATTCGCTCTGGAAGTGCGGGGCGCGCCCCTCGACGTGGTCGGTGATCTCCCGGCGAAGGTGGGCGCGGTCGGCGGGATGGACGCGGGAGAACCACTCCTGCGGGTCGGGCGAGAGCTCGCTCTCCACGCAACCGACCATCGACGCCCAGCGCTCCGAGTAGTAGATCCGGCCTGCCTCGAGATCCCAGTCCCAGAGGCCGTCGTTGGCGCCACGCGCGGCGAGCGCGTAGCGCTCCTCGCTCGTGCGCAGCGCCTCCTCGGCGCGAACGCGCTCGCCGATGTCGAGGTAGAGCGCGAAGACGCCGAGCTGGCGGTCGCCGAGCTCCACCGGCGACCCCAGGACCCGCACCGGCACCGCCGAGCCGTCGCGATGCCGGCGTACGGTGTCGCGGCTGATCTGCGCGCCGCTCAGCACGGCCTGGCTCAGCGCGGTGGCCTCGGCGACCAGCTCGTCGGGGATGATCAGCTCGGTCAGGTGGCGGCCGCGAACGTCCTCGGCGTGCCAGCCGAAGAGGCGTGTGAAGCCGGGGTTGGCGTCGACGACGCGGTCGTCGAAATCGACGAGCACGATGCCCACGGGCGAGCTCTGGAAGAGCTGCCGGTAGAAGGCGTTCTGCACCCACAGCGCCTCTTCGGCGCGGGCGCGCTCGGTGACGTCCTCGCCGATGCTGGCGGTGCCGAGGACCTCGCCGTCGCGGTCGCGCAGCAGCGTGTTGCTCCAGCGCAACAGCCGGCGCTCGCCGCGGCGGGTCGCGATGTGGCCGACGACGAGCGGTGCGATGCTGCCGACGGCGACGCCGGCGACGAAGCGCCGGCGCGCGTCGTCGTCCTCGCCGGCGGGAAGGAAGCGCGCGAACCAGTCCTCGCCGACGACCTCCTCGGCCTTCCAGCCGGTGAGCGTCAGCAAGTAGGGGTTGCAGTGTGCGACGCGCCCGCTGGGGTCGAGGAACACGGCCACGAGCTGCACGTCTTCGACCAGGACGCGGAAGTGACCGGGGTCCTGCAGGGCGGCAAGCAGCTCGCTGCCGCGATGAGTGCCGGCGGACTCGGGCATTGGGTGCTTTGACGAGACCGAGCGGGGCCGGATTGTACAGGAGCTCCGGCGCGGCTGCGCGCCTAGTGGCCTGTACCACCCGAACCGGAAGCAGATGGCGCAGCAATCGGCGGCGTGGGCAAGGCGCGCGACTGAGCCATAGCCCTGTCCTATGGCGCAGGGAGCGCAACGCCGCCCACGTCGTCGAGGGCAAGCCAGGTGCTTTCGGTTTGGGTGGTACAGGCCACTAGCGCGCCAGGCGGGGCGGGGGCACGTCGAGGATGGTGACCAGGCCGGGTGGCGCGTCGACCACTTGGCGCACCGAGTTGACGACGATCGCCGCGGTCGCCGAGTCCCCGAAGATGCCGCCCTCGAAACGCAGGTGCACCGGCGGGTCTCCGGCGAGAAAGATTTCGTCTCGCGGGTCCGCGGCGCCGACGTACATCTGCAGGTCGAGCTCGACGACGGTGACGCCGGCGCGCCGCCCGATGCCGCGGTTGCGGATCCCCGCCACGTTGCCGGCGGGGATCACCATGAACGGGGTCTTCCGTTCCTCGTCGGCGATCACCGGATCGACCGTCTGCTCGACCTCGTCGAGCTCCAGGCCGAGGGCGCGGCCGACGAGCGCCACCGACTCGCGCATGCCGACGTGGCCGAGCTTGCCGGCGGCGGCGCGGGCGACGAAGTCCTCGCGCGTGAGACCGGCGCCGACTTTCTGCTGCAGCGGCAGCCGGCGGCGCCCGGCGTCGACGACGCGGATGCCCTTGACCCGCTCCACCTCGTAGGCGACAGCCGAGGCGACGACCGGGATGAAGTCGAGGACGAAGCCGGGGTTCACGCCGGTGCCGAGGATGGTGGCGCCTCCCGCGCGCGCAGCGGCGTCGATCTCGGCGGCGAGCTCGGGGTGCTGGAGGGCGGGGAAGAGGAGCTCCTCGCAGGAGGAGACGACGTCCACGCCGGCGCGGCAGCAACGGAGGAGGTCCTCGCGCACCGCCGGCATGAACGACGAGGTGCAGAGGAGCACGACGTCGGGCCGCAGGCGCGCGAGAGCGTCCGCGAGGTCGGCCTCGACGGCGACACCGGTCGGCGCCTCGAGCGCGAGGAGCTCCGCGAGGTCCTTGCCGGCCTTCTGGGGATCGAGGTCGACCGCTCCGACGACCTCGATCGAGCGGCGGGAGAGCGCGAGGCGGGTGGTCGCGACACCGATCGGGCCGAGGCCGACGGCGAGGGCGCGCAGCGGCTTGGCCGCGGCGCCGTTGCTGGAAGAGTGGCTAGCCATTCTGGACCACCTGCTCCGGAGTCGACCAGCCCGCGGCCTCGGCTGCCCCGCGGCTGACGTGAAGGGCACGCGGCACCAGGTCGGCGACCACTCCGAGGTGGTCGGAAACCGGGTTGGGGAGCGTGCGATACGCCGCGAAGTCGAGGTCGTTCGAGACGAGGATCCAGTCCAGCCGGCGCCACGGCCGGCGCGAGGGGTAGGTGGGAGCGCGGCGGTGCGGCTGGTAGGCGCGCAGGCCGAGCTCGCGGGCGAGCGGGCGGAGCTGGCGCGCCTCGTCGGACCACGAGCAGTTGAAGTCGCCGAGCACGACGAGAGGGCGCCGGCGCGCGGGCGCCCGCTCGCCGTGACCGCGTTCGCCGTGGCCACGTTCGCCGAGGGTATCCACCAGCTGCCGCACCTGCTGGCGCCGGATGACCGGGTTGAACGGCTCGAGGTGGAGCGAGACGATGTCGAGCTCGCGGCCGTCCCAGGCCGGCACGGGTACGCTCGCGAGCACGAACCCCTTGGTGTCGCGCCAGGAGGTTCCGAAGCGCACCGAGTGGGTCGACTGCAGAGGGAAGCGGCTGATGAGCGCCGTCCCCGAGGCGAGCGCCGCGCGGCCGAGGTTGAAGGCGTTGTGGTTGCCGCGGAAGCAGCAGGTGTGCTCGCAGAGGCGCGTCAGCGTCTCGACGTGGTCGAAGTTGCCGCTCCAGGCCGAGGGCCCGTCGGCCTCCTGCAGCGCCACCACGTCGGCGCTCGACTCGCGGAGGAGGAAGGCGATCTCCTCGAGGTTGCGCCGCACCGTGTCGGGGCTCAGGAGCGCCTGGTGGGTGGCGAGCTTGCGCCCGTGCGCGACGTTGAGCGTGAGGAGCCGCACGGCGCCGGTGGCGCCGGCGCCGACAGCCTGATCGATGGGCAACCGGCGGCGCCAGCGCGACCCCCGCGAGCCGTCTGGGCGTCCCGGCGGCTCTGCGAGCCAGCGCTGCGAGGCGAGCCTCAATGTCGCACGGACCGTTTGCTTGGCTTCCAAATCCGCTCTCGGCGCGCTCAGTCTAGCGGCTCTCCGTTACCGTGTGGCGCTCGCGAGCGCGCACACGGGTCGCGGCGGCTGACCGCAGGCTCCCAGGCCCACGGGAAGAGCAAGGCTCGTGCCGCGACGGTACCCGGAGACACCTCGTCCGCTACTGCTGGCTCGCGTCCCCCTGCCAGGAGGGGATCCTCCCCGGCGTCCAGCGCGCGCCGAGCTGCTCGGCCTTCTGCTCGAGCGCCGTGAGCTCTGCGGCGGCCTGGCGCAGCTTCGGCAGCAGGGCGGCGAGGTCCCCTGAGGCGATCTCGTAGTTCCGCCGGTGGGTGGCCGTGGGCTCGGACGTCGAGCCCCAGCCGCCGCCGACGATCTGCGCTACGCGATCGACGATCGCCGGAGGGACCGGCTCGCTGCGCGTGGCGATGGTGCGGTCGCCGTTGAGCGCCGCGTCGAGATCGTCGATGCGGTGCTTCAAGTCGATCGCCTGCTGGCGAAGGGCGGCGTCGGCCCGCGGCGCATCCATGATGGCGCCGGTCAGGGCGTCGACGCGCTCGCCGATCTCCTCCACGGCGCGGTTCGCGCCGAGCGCCGCGCGCTGGAGGTCTGCGGTCTGCCGGTGGAACGCCACGAGGGCGGCGCGGTCCGCGGCCGGCAGCGTGGTGTTGGCGAGAGGCTTGACGTTGAAGGTCTGGGGCTCGCCGAGCGCCGTCATGACGCCGCCCACCCGCTGCGCGAGCTGCACGCGGAAGCTGCCGGGCAGCACGAGCGGCCCGACCGGGGGCTCGTCGTCGTCGGAGCCCTCGGGCGGCGGGCCCTGGTCGGCGGGCTCGAAGGAGGGATCGCGCAGGTCCCAGGCGACGCGGTGGAAGCCCTTCGACGTCGGGGCGGTCAGCCGCCGCAACACGGTCCCCTTGACGTCCGAGATGGTGAGGACGATGGCCGGGTCCTCTGCGCGGTCCTCTGCGCGGAGCTCGTCCCAGGTCGGGTAGGCGACGTCCTGACCCTCCTCCTCCGCCTTCGACTCGGCTTCCCTCCGTTCCTCCTTGGCCGACTTGAACCCGTTGCGCAGGTAGTAGGTGAAGACGGCGCCGAACGGCGGGTTCTCCGCGGTGAAGAAGGTCTCTCCCGAGAACGCCTTGTCGTCGAGGCCCTGCGGCGATCGCTCGACGTAGCTGAGCGCGTCTTTGACCGGGAAGAGCACGCCGGGCGACTCGAGCGTCTCGCGGGTCGCACGCCGCAACGGCGTGTAGTCGTCGAGCACCCAGAAGCCGCGGCCGAAGGTACCGAGCACGAGGTCGTTCTCGCGGCGCTGGATCTCGAGGTCGCGGACGGCGATCGGCGGCAGGCCGCCGCCATCGAGCTCGATCCACTTCTTGCCGCCGTCGTTGGTGAAGAAAAGTCCGAACTCGGTGCCGGCGAAGATCAGCTCGGCCCTCTCGCCGTCGAGGGCCAGCGTGTAGACGGTGCCCCGCTTCGGCAAGTCGCCCGCGACCGACGTCCAGGTGCGACCGCGGTCGGTGCTCTTCAGGACGTAGGGGGCGAAGTCCCCCATCTTGTGGTTGTCGAAGGTGGCGTAAACGGTGTCGCGATCGTGCCTAGACGGCTCGAGGTCGGAGACGTAGGTCATGTCGGGGACGCCGGGGAACTTGTCCTGCTTGCGCCAGCTGGCGCCGCCGTCCTCGGAGACCTGGACCAGGCCGTCGTCGGTGCCGACGTAGAGGAGCCCCTCGACGAGCGGCGACTCGGCGAGCGAGACGATGTTGCCGAAAAACGACGTCGAGTTGTTCTTGGCGACGGAGTCGACGCTCCAGACACGGCCCATCACCTTGAGCTTGTTGCGGTCGACCTGGCGGGTGAGGTCGGGGGAGACGGCCCGCCAGGTGTTGCCACGGTCGTCGGTGCGGTAGAGCCGCTGCGCGCCGAAGTAGAGCCTGGTGTGGAGGTGGGGCGAGCCGATCAGCGCCGAGTCCCAGTTCCAGCGGTTGGCCGGCTCGCCGGGGCCCGGCTGCGGCTGCACGTCGACGGTCTCGCCGCTCCTCTTGTCGTAGCGGAAGAGGTTGCCGTGCTGATACTGCGAATAGACGATGTTGGGGTCTTCGGGGTCGACGACCGTCTCGAAGCCGTCGCCGCCCACGGTGACCACCCAGTCGGAGTTGACGATCCCCTGGACGCTGAGGTTGCGCGACGGGCCGCCGAGACTCTCGTTGTCCTGGGTGCCGCCGTAGATGTTGTAGAAGGGGAGGTCGTTGTCGACGCTCACGCGGTAGAACTGGGTGATCGGCAGGTTCGCCGAGAACGCCCAGTTCTTTCCGCGGTCCCAGCTCTCGTAGACGCCGCCGTCGTTGCCGTTGATGAGGTGGTCGGTGTTCGCGGGGTCGATCCAGAGCGCGTGGTTGTCGACGTGTTTGCTCTTCTCGCCGAGGTTCGCCCAGGTCTTGCCGCCGTCTTCGGTCACCTTGAGGAGCGTGTCCATGGCGTAGACGCGGTCGAGGCGTTTCGGGTCGACGACCATCTCCTGGTAATACTGCGGGCTCGAGGAGACGTAGCTGCTGCGCTTCTGCCAGCTCTCGCCGCGGTCGCTCGAGCGGAAGAAGCCCCCCTTGCCGCGCGTGGCCTCGATCCAGGCGTAGAGGACGTCCGGATCGACCGGCGAGATGCCGAGGCCGATGCGGCCGCGATCTCCCTCCGGCAGCCCCTCGTCGACCTTGCGCCAGCTCTCGCCGCCGTCCGTCGACTTGTAGATGGTGGCCTCCGGGCCGCCGTCGATGAGCGTCCAGACGTGGCGGCGGCGCTGATACGCGGCGGCGATGAGGGTGTCGGGGTCGCGCGGGTCCATGACCACGTCGGTGATGCCCGTCTTTTCGCTGACGAAGAGGACCCGCTTCCACGTCTTGCCGCCGTCGAGCGTGCGGTAGAGGCCGCGATCGCCGCCGTCCTTCCAGAGCGGACCCTGCACGGCGACGAAGACGCGGTCGCTGTTGGACGGGTCGATGAGGATCTTGCCGATGTGCTCGGACGCCTCGAGCCCCACGTGAGCCCAGGTGGCGCCGCCGTCCCCTGACTTGTAGACGCCGTCGCCGTAGCCGACGCTGCGCTGGCTGTTGTTCTCGCCCGTGCCCGCCCAGATGACCAGCGAGTCGTTGGGGTCGAGGGCGAGGCAGCCGACCGAGTAGCTCACCTCGTCGTCGAAGATCGGCTTCCAGGTCGTTCCGGCGTTGACCGTCTTCCAGATGCCGCCGGAGGCCGCCGCGACGTAGCGGACCGCGTTGTTGCGGGGATCGACGGCGATGTCGATGACGCGACCCGAGGTGAGCGCGGGACCGATCTCGCGCAGCTCGAGGCCCGAGAAGGTCTTCGACGAGAGGACGTCTTTCGTCTCCTCCTTGGGCTTGTCGTCGCTCTTGGCGGCGCCGGGACCGGCGGCGGCGATCGTCGCCGCGAGAAGGAACGTGAGCGCCTTGACTGCGTCCGTCTCGGGAAGGATTCGATTCACGTCGGATTCTCCTGGGCCTTTGAATGGCTGGTGCGGTCGCACCGGCGGCGGCATTGTAAGACGACCGTTTGACGCCCGCTCCGGCGCTGGGACGGAAGGTGCGTGCCCCGGGCGAGGAGGCTCAGGCGCGGCCGCGTGCCAGCGCCCGCCGGGCGCGGCGGCCCGCGGCGTCGAGCGGCGACCCGCCATCGGCCGCCGCCTCGGCGAGCACGGCGGCGACGATCTCGCCGATGTCGTCCATGCGCGCGAAGAGCGCCTGCGGATCTCGCTCGCCGCGGCGGTGGAGCGCGAAGGCGAGCGCGCCGCCGGCGTTGATGACGTAGTCGGGGACGTAGACGATGCCGCGCTCGTGGAGCCGGCGGGCGTCCTCGGCAGTCTCGAGCTGGATGTTGGCGGAGCCGGCGACGACGCGGCAGGCGAGCCGGGGCACCGTCCGTGCCGAGAGGACGCCGCCCACGGCGCACGGCGCGAAGACGTCGCAGGGGATGTCCCACGCCTCGTCGGGAGGCACGGCCGTGGCGCCCAGCGCCGCCACCGCTCGCGACACGCGCTCGCCGTCGACGTCGCTCACGAAGAGCCGCGCGCCCTGCGCGGCGAGCTCCTCGGCGAGCGGAAACCCCACGTCCCCCACGCCCTGCACGAGGACGGTGACCCCGGACAGGTCGTCACGGCCGAGCGCCGCGCGTGCCGCCGCCTCGATGCCGCGACGCACGCCGCGCGCGGTGAAGGGACCGGGGTCGGCGACGCGACCGCCCGCTTCGGTGCCGTGGACGTATTGGGTGTGGGCGGCGATGATCGCCATGTCCTCGGGAGTCGTGCCGAGGTCCTCGCCGGTGCCGAAGGCACCGCGCAGGCTCTCGACGAGCATGCCGTAGCGGCGCAGCAGCCCCTCGCGCGCGTCCGCGGCGAGCTGACCCGGCATGGCCAGCACCGCCTTGCCGCCGCCGATGGGCTGCTCGAGCGTCGCCCACTTGAGCGTCATCCCCTCGGCGAGCCGCTGCGCGTCGCGCAGGCCCTCGCCGGGAGAGGGATACACGCGCATGCGGGTGCCGCCCACAGGCGTGCCGAGCGCCGTCGAGTGCAGCGCGATGAAGATCCAGGCCTCGGTCTCGCGGTCGAAGCGGGCGATCACCGCCTCGCCTTCCCATCCGCGCAACGCGGCTTCGATGTCGTGGCTCGTGCTGGTCGCTGGCATCGGGCGGGGATCCTAGCTCAGGGGGCGGTGTCGACCCGCCCGAGTGGTACGGAGAGCGAGAGCCAAGGTTTCGGCGGCCGGATCACGGGTTGCGCGATCGGGACGACCGCGCCAGACGGCGCCGCAAGCGCTGGCGGCCTTCGGCGAGGAGCAGCAGGGCGGCGCCGAGCAGCACGATCGCCGGGCCCGAGGGGAGGTCGAACGCGTAGGAAACGGCGAGCCCGCCGACCGTCATGAGCGCTCCGGCGACGGTGGCCGCCACCATCACCGCGAAGAAGCCGTCGACGAGGCGCAGGGCGATCGCCGGTGGGATGGTGAGCAGCGCGATCACCAGGAGCGCGCCGACGAGCTGGATGAGGAAGACGACGGCGAGGGCGATCGCCACCATGAGCCCGCCGAGCGCGAGGCGCACCGGGACGCCTTGCACCGCGGCGAAGGCCTCGTCGAAGGCGACGGCGACGAGCTCCTTCCAGAAGAGGGCGAGGAGCGCGAGGAGGGCGGCCACCAGGCCGAAGGTGAGCCAGACGTCCCGTGCGGTGACGGTGAGGATGTTGCCGAAGAGGTAGGTCTGCAAATTGGGCGCGTAGCCGGGAGTCAGGTGGAGGAAGACGATGCCCACCGCCATCCCCACCGCCCACAGGATGCCGATGACCGCGTCGTGCGAGCGCCCCCGCCCACGTCCCGTGCCGGAGAGCGCCAGCGCCGAGCCGACCGCCACCGCGCCGGCGCCGAGGCGGTAGTCGACGCCGAGGAAGTGGCAGAGGCCGAGACCGCCGAAGGCTGCGTGGCTGATGCCGCCGCTGATGAAGACCAGCCGCTTGACGACGACGAACGTCCCCACGACGCCGCAGAGGATGCTGGCGAGCAGTCCGGCGGCGAGCGCATGGCGCACGAACTCGAACGAGAGGAGGTTCTGTAGCTCGTGCATGGGTCACTCGTGCGAATGGTGCGGGAGCACGCGGTGCGGGACGCCGTGAGTGATCAGCTCGACCGGGCAGCCGTAGACCTCCTCGAGCATCTCCGGCGTGAGGCGGCCTTCCGGGTGGTAGTGCAGGCGCCGGTTCATGCACGCGATCTGGCGCACGACGCCGGCGAACGGGGTCAGGTCGTGGGTGACGACGACGATGGGGAGCGTGGCGTGCAGCTCGCGGAGGGTGTCGACCAGCACCTCGCGGAACTCGGCATCGACCGACGCGAGCGGCTCGTCGAGCAACAGCACGTCCGGCTCGCCGACGAGGGCGCGGGCGATGAGGGTGCGCTGGAGCTGGCCGCCGGAGAGCTGGCCCACGGGCCGCTCGGCGATGGGCGCGAGACCGAGCTTGGCGAGCGCGGCCGCCACGGCGATGCGGTCGGCCGAGGTGTAGCGACGCATCGGCCCGCGCACCCGCAGGCGGCCCATCTGCACGACCTCGCGCACCCGCAGGGGGAAGTCGCGGTCAAAGGTCGCGAACTGCGGCACGTAGCCGAGGGCCGCCGGCGCGCCGCCGCCGCCGGGGAAGCGCTCGACGCGGCCGGCACGCGGCTCGAGCAGCCCGAGGAGCACCTTGAGCAGGGTCGTCTTGCCGCCGCCGTTGGGCCCGATGATGGCCAGGAAGTCGCGCCGGCCGATCGCCAGGCTCACGCGGTCGAGAATCGGCTCCTCGTCGTAGGCGAAGGTGACGTCGCGCAGGGCGACCACCGGATCGGCCCGCCCGGCGACCGCGGGTGCGAGGGGCGCTACGCCTTCCACCATGATCCGCTCAGCCACCGAGCGCCTCGCGCAGCGCGCCGCCGACGCGCCGCAGGTTCGCCGGCCAGTCCTCGGCCAGCGGGTCGAGCGTGACGACTCGCGCGCCGAGCTCGCCGGCGATCGCGCGCGCCGAGCGGTCGCTGGACCACCGTTCCACGAACACGGTTCCCAGCCCCTCGCGGCGAGCCATCTCGGCGACGTCGAGCATCCGACGCGCGCTCGGCTCCTTCCCCTCCGCCTCGATCGCCACCTGCTCGAGGCCGTAGTCGCGGGCCAGATAGCCCCACGCCGGGTGGTAGACGAGGAAGCGACGACCGGCGAGGGATGCGAGCTCGCGCCGGAGGTCGCCGTCGAGCGCCGTGATCTCGGCGAGGACCGCGACGAGCCCCTGGCGGTAGGTGGCCGCTCCGGCGGGATCCAGAGCTCCGAGCACCGCGGCGACGTCCTGTGCGGTCGCCCGCATGACGGCGGGGGAGAGCCAGAGGTGGGGGTCGCTGCCGCTGCCCGCGCCACGCTCCTGGATCAGATCGGCATGCCGGGTCATGTCGACGACGAGCGGCCGTGGTTGCCGATCGAGGAGCGCGTCGAGCAGGCGCCGCTCGAAGAGAAAGCTCGGGTGGCCCACCTCGACGACGAGCCGCGCTGCGCCGAGCCGCGCCACCTGCTGCGGCGTCGGGTCGTAGGTGTGCTCCGAGGCGCCGGGCGGGAGCAGCACGTGGACGTCGACCCGGTCCCCGCCGATCCGTCGCACGAGCCAGGCCTGGGGCGGCACGCTGACGACCACCTCCACCCTGGTGGAACCGGCACCCGTGGCCGCCTCGCCTCGATGGCAGGCCATTCCCCAAAAGGCGAGGAGCGAGGCCGCGGCCACGAGGCGGAAGACCCGCGAGGCGGGCGACCACCGACGGGCGGGATCGCTCACCGGTCCGCAGCTCCGCAGCCCGCGCACAGGCCGTAGAGGATGATCTCGTGGCGCTCGAGGCGGAAGCCGCCGGGGAGAAGACCCCGGATGCCGGCCGGGCAGGCCTCGACCTCGAAGACGCCGTCGCACTCGCGGCAGTGGAAGTGGTGGTGGTGGCGCTTGCCGGCTAGCTCGTAGCGAGCCGGGCAGCCCGGCAGCTCGACGGCGTGCAGCGCTCCTTCCGCGAGCAGCGCTCTCACCGTCCGGTAGACCGTGGCGAGGCCGAGGCCGGGGAAGTCGCCGCGGGCGGCCCCGAGCAGCTCCTGCGGCGACAACGGCCGTCCCGTCGTGGCGAGGGCTTGGCGGATGGCCTCACGCTGACGGGTCTGGCGCTGGATCGGCAGGGAGGGGGACACCGCGCGGGCCATAATGAGAATGATATCTCATTTGCACTCGCGGTGGCCCCCCCCGGGTCATCGAGAGCCACCCCGGGGCCGGATCGCGGGCGAGGCGATCCGGCCGTTCGGCGCGGGCGCTACGGGCAGGTGGCGAAGGCGGAGGTGTCCAGCCGCGGCTGGAACGGGGTGCCGATCGGGTTGTTGTAGGTCTTGACCGCACCGGTGTTGGTGTCGGTCACGGTGAGCACGACGCCGACATCGGTGATGCCGCTGGCGAAGACCCAGAAGCGGCCGAAGGGGCCGCAGGCGTTGAGCACCTTGACCGTCAGCTCGATGTTGCTCGGGCCGAAGAACCAGAACAGGCCGGTGTCCTGCGTCAACCAGATGGCGGTGGCGGGTCCGGTCCCACTCGACGTCGTCCACGTCGCGGTCACCTTGAAGCGGTCCTTGCTGAGGCAGAGGGCGGTCGTCGAGGGCACGCAATTGCCCTCCGAAGGAGCCACCGCGAGGCCGGTGAGAGCCGGGTCGCCGGAGATGGCGCCCCGCGGAGTCACCGAGCCGTTGCTCAGCGTCACCGTGTAGAGCGAGAGGCCGCTGCCGGTGTCGGCCGCGAGGTAGGCGCTGCCGGTGCGATTGGAGATGTCGAAGCCCACGGCGCCATCGACGAGCGTGAGGCCAAGCGCGCCGACGGTGTTGAGCGTGCCGTTGTTGGGGGGCGCCTGGGTCACCAGCACGTTGTTGCCGCGCTCGATGTCGTAGAGCGTCGTCGTCGTGGCACCGCCGATGCTGTTGGTGTAGCCGGCGCCCACGACGTTCGGCGTGTCGCCGACGTTGGCGTCGCTGGGGCCGAAGGCGAGCGGCGTGTCAGTGAAGGCGACCGCTCCCGTGTCGGGGTGGAGGCGGAGGTTCTGGCCGCCGTTGGAGACGACGCGGATGCGGTCGACGGTGGGGTTGAAGTCGAAGCCGAACGCCGTTCCGGTGAGCGTGAACGAGGTGGTGCCGATCTGGGTCGCGGCGCCGGTGCCGCGGTCGATGGTGTAGATGCGGCCGCCGCTGCCGAGGGCGTAGAGCTGGCCGGTCGCCGGCCTGAAGTCGATGCCGGCGATGGAGTCGCCGCCCGCGAGACCGGTGACCGGCACGGTGCCGATGACGGTGCCGGGAGTGGCGCTGTCGAAGCTCGAGATCGAGTTGGCGGTGGAGATCCAGATGGTCTCCGCGGCCGCCGGAAGCGAGCCCAGGGTGAGAGCGAGCAGCGTTGCCAGGGTTCTGTGCATCGAGCGAATCCTCCTTTGTAGAGCGGTGGTGGGAATCGTCTGTCGCTCGCTACGAGTGGGATGTCGCCGCGGATGAGTCGGAGCGGGAGGTGACACGTCGCCGTCACCTCGCCTGTGAACGACGTGACACGGCCGCTGTGCAGCCCTTCGCCTCGGCGGTGGGCTCGTTCGCCGTCGTTCGCGTCGAGTCGGCCGAAGGGCCCTTCGACGCCGACGTCGATCGAGCGGCGACCGTGGGACGGGGTGAGGCTCAGCCCCGCGCCAGCGATCGCAGCTTGCCGCGGTCGACCTTGCCGAGGTGGGTTCGCGGCAAGGAAGCCATGACGATCACCCGCCGCGGGTGCTTGAAGGCCGCCAGGCGGGCGAGGACGAAGCTCTTGAGCTCCTCACCCAGGCCTGCCGGCGCATCGTCGCCGGCGACGACGAACGCCACCGGCTTGGTGAGCCCGAGCTCGTCCTCGGCGCCCACCACGGCGCACTCGCGGACCGCCGGGTGCTGCAGCAGACAGGCCTCGATCTCTCCCGGCGTGCACCACTTGCCGCCCACCTTGAGCACGTCGTCGGCGCGCCCGCAATACGTCACGTAGCCGTCCTCGTCCATCCGCACGAGGTCGCCGAGGGCCACCCACTCGCCGCGGAAGGTCTCGAGGGTCTGCGCGTGGTTCTGCCAGTAGCCGATCGCGCGCGCGCCGCCGCGCACCCAGAGGCGACCCACCTCGCCGCGCGGCAGCTCGCGGCCGTCGTCGTTGCAGGCGCGCACGTCGAAGCCCGGTACGGCGGTGCCGAGGGTGCCGGGCCGCACGCGGCCCGGAAGGTTGGTGAGGAAGATGTGCCACTGCTCGGCGGTGCCGAGACCGTCGAGCAGCTCGACGCCGAAGGTCTCCCGCCAGCGGTCGTGCAACGGCACGGGCAGCGCCTCGCCCGCCGACGTTGCGAACCGGACGCTCGCCAGCTCCCGGTGGCCGTGGAGCTCCGGGTGCTCGTCGGCGTGCTGCACCAGGCGCGCGACCATGGTCGGCACGTTGATGAGGATGGTCGGACGATGGCGTTCGATCTTCGCGAGCAGCAGCTCGGCGGTGCGCGGCTCCGGGAAGAGCACCGCGGTTGCTCCCACCGAAAACGGGAAGAAGAGGTTCGACCCCGTGGCGTAGCCGAAGTAGAGGCTCGGCACCGACAGCGTGACGTCGTCGGCCCGATAGCCGACGGCCCGCTTGCCGTAGCACTCCGTCGTGTAGGCGAAGGAGCGATGGGTCTGCACGACCGCCTTGGGCCGGCCGGTGGTGCCGCCGGAGAAGAGCCAGATTGCCGGGTCGTCGCGGTGGGTGGGCACGTTGTCGAAGTCGTCGCTCCCCAGGGCGACCTCGGCGGCGAAGCTCGCGTGCGGCGAGCTCGGGGGGAGCTCGCCGGCGACGAGCAGGCGTAGCCAGCGGCTGCCGGCGGACGCTGCCTCCCAGGAGGGCAGGACGGCGGCGTCGATCACGGCGAGGCGCGCGCGGCTGTACGCCAAGATGCCGGCCAGCTCGACCTCGCCGAGCTGCGGGTTGACCATCACAACCACCGCGCCGAGCTTCAGGGCGCCGAAGAGCGCGGCGACGAACTCCGGGCCGTCGTGCAGGCCGAGGACGACGCGCTCCTCCTGTCGCAGCCCCAGCCGCGCCATCGCCTGCGCCGCGCGATTGGCGAGCGCCTGCACCTCGCGGTAGGTGAGCGAGCGGTCGTCGAGGCGCAGCGCCTCCTTGTCGCCGAGGCCCTCGCGCACGCGCGCGTCGAGCAGGTAGTCGGCGAGGTTGAGATCTTCCGGGGGCTCGTAGAACGGCACGTGCCCGAAGGAGGCGTCGATGCCGGTCGGGATCTGGGCTGCGCTCTCGTCGCTCATCGGGATTCGGCGTCTCGCCAGGGGCGATCCTAGTGGACCTCGGCTCGGTGGGACGCTGCCCTCACTCGGCGGGTCGGCGGGGACGGCCGCGCCAGTATTGCCCGGGCCACGGATAGTCGGCGACGCCGTAGCGCGCCGCCGCGTGCACCGTCAGGTAGGGGTCGGCGAGGTGCGGGCGCGCCATCACCGCCAGGTCGGCGCGGCCGGCGGCCAGCACGGTGTTGGCGTGGTCGGCGCCGAGCAGCGCGCCGACCGCCATCACCGGAACGCGCGCCTCGTGACGCACCTGGTCGGCGAACGGCACCTGGTACATGCGCCCGTATTCGACCTGGGAGAGTGGGGAGTTGCCGCCGGACGAGACGTCGACCAGGTCGCATCCGCGCCCCGCCAGCTCGCGAGCGACGACCACCGCCTCGTCTGGGGTGACGCCGCCGCCGTCGGACATCCAGTCCGAGGCGGTGAGCCGTACCGAGATCGGCTTCTCGGCGGGCCACACGGCGCGCACGCCCGCGAAGACCGAGAGCGGCCAGCGCATGCGGTTCTCGAGGCTGCCGCCGTGTTCGTCGCGCCGCTGGTTGGCTAGCGGCGAGAGGAAGCTCGACAGCAGGTAGCCGTGCGCCATGTGCAACTCGATCCAGTCGAAGCCCGCCTCGTCGGCCCAGCGGGCGGCGCGCTCGAACTCGCCGCGGACGCGCGCGAGGTCCCCCGCTGTCATCTCGCGCGGAGTCGGCCAGTCGGGCTTGAAGGGCAGCGGCGACGGGGCGATCGCCTGCCACGCACCCTCCTCCGGCGTGAGCGGAACGTCCTCGCCGTCCCACGGGTGGCGCACCGAGGCCTTGCGCCCGGCGTGCGCGAGCTGGATGCCGATCTTCGCCTCGGTGTTGGCGTGGACGAAGTCGACGATGCGGCGCCAGGCGGCGACGTGCTCGCGCGCGTACATGCCGGCACAGCCGTGCGTGATGCGCCCCTCGGGCTCGACGTCGGTCATCTCCGCGATGACGAGACCGGCGCCGCCCATGGCGCGGCTCGCCAGGTGCACGAGGTGCCAGTCGGTGACGCGGCCGTCGACGGCGGAGTACTGGCACATCGGCGAGACGACGATGCGGTTCCGGAGCTCCACGGAGCGGGCCCGGAACGGCACGAACATGGGCGGCGGGGCAACGGGTTCCGGACGATCCACGGTCGGCGTCGTGGGTTGCGCCTCGCCGACCGGCGCTCCGTCGGCGCCGACGCGCCAGACGACCGCGGGCGGTCCCAGGCACTGGTCTCCCGGCCCCTCGAAGGTGGCGCTCAGCGGTGCGCCGCCCGAACGTGCGTAGAAGGCGTCGACGGCCGACGCCAGCGCCCCGTCGCGTTCGCGGAGGTTGTCGTAGGTGATCCGCTTGCTGCGGGTCATCATGTTGAACGTGAGCTGGAGCGGGTGCTGGCCCAGGCAGCGCCCCTTCGCCGACGCCTCGAACCACTCGCGGCTCGTGCGGGCGGCCTTCTGGAGCTTGACCACGTCGATGCGGCGGCCCTCCTCGTAGGCCGCCAGCGCGGCGGGCACGTCGTCCCGGGACCCGCGCAGCGCGGCGACGAGGGCGATGGCGTCCTCCATCGCCAGCTTGGTGCCGGAGCCGATGGAGAAGTGCGCCGTGTGCGCGGCGTCGCCCAGGAGCACCACCGGCACCGCGCCGACGGTTGCGCTCCAGCGCGAGCAGGCGACGGTGGGGAAGGTGCGCCAGAGGGATCGGTTGGGGACGAGCCGGTGCCCGCGCAGGAAGCCGCCGAAGAGCTCCTCGCACCGCCGCACCGTCGTGGCCTCGTCGGCGTCCGCGAGCCCGGCGGCGCGCCAGGTGCCCTCGGCGCACTCGACGATCCAGGTCGCCATCCCGTCGTCGTAGGGGTACGCGTGTACCTGGAAGAGACCCGCCGCGTCCTCCTCGAAGAGGAAGGTGAAGGCCTCGAGCGGGCGCGTCGTGCCCAGCCAGCAGAAGCGCGTCCGGCCCGCCTCGACGCGCGGCGCCACCTGGGAGGCGAGCTCGCGGCGCGCCATGCTGTTGACGCCGTCGGCGGCGATCAGGAGGTCGTGGCCCGCCGCGGCGAGCTCGCCGAGCGACGAGAGATCGCGCTCGAAGCGGAGCTCGACACCCAGCTCGCGACAGCGGTCGTGCAGCAGCTCGAGGAGCGTCCGGCGGGAGAGCGCTGCGAAGCCGTTGCCGCGGGAAACCGTGCACGTCCCCCGGTAATACGTCTCGATGGCATCCCAGCGCCGGAAGCGCGCGGCGATGGACCGGTAGCTCGTCTCGTCGGCGTCGCGGAAGGAGCCGAGGGTCTCGTCCGAGAAGACGACGCCGAAGCCGTAGGTGTCGTCGGGGCGGTTGCGCTCGACGACCGTCACCGCGGCGTGGGGAAGGGCGCGGCGCAGCAGCAGCGCGCAGTAGAGGCCCCCGGGGCCGCCGCCCAGCACCCCGATCGAGAGCGTCATGCCCAGAGCTCGAGGAACTGGCGTGCGAGCTGGGGGCCGCGCCCCTCGTCTTCGTGCTTGAAGAAGACGAAGGCGCGCTCCCAGCCCTGGTCGCGGATGCGAGCGACCCAGTCGCGCAGCGCGGCGTCGTCGTAGTCGGTCTTGCGCAGGCGCAGGTAGCCGAAGCGGGCGCCGGGGACGATGGCGGCCGGGGCCTCGTCGGTGTCGCTGGCGCAGACCGCGCAGCCGGCGGCGGTGAGCGCCGCGGCAATCCGCGGGTCGCTCCAGCTCGCGTGGCGGAACTCGAAGGCCACCGGCGCCGGCGCGGCCGCGAGCGAGGGCAGGAAGGACTCGAGCCGGCCGGGCTTCACCTCGTCAGGGTCGTGCTTGAGGTTCGGCGGCAGCTGGAAGAGCACGGCGCCGAGGCGGTCGCCGAAGGCATCGAGCTGGGCGAGGAAAAACGCGGTGTCCTCGCCGGCGTCGACGAGCCGCTTCCAGTGCGTGATGCGCTGCGGGGCCTTGGCGGTGAAGCGGAAGCTCGCCGGCACCTGCTCGCACCAGCCGGCGAGCATCTCGCGCTTCGGCATGCGGTAGAAGGTGTTGTTGATCTCCACCGTGCCGAGGCGCTCCGCGTAGTAGCGCAGCATCCCCTTCGGGGAGAGGTCGGCGGGGTAGAAGGAGCCCTTCCACTCCGGGAAGCTGAAGCCGCTCGTGCCGACGTAGAGATCCATCGTCGTGTCTCGGCTGCCTGGTGTGTCAGCCGCGACTGGCCGGCGCACCCTTCGGGTGGTCGTCGAGGACCGCGTGTTCGTCGTCCGCCGACTGCCGCTCGACGTCGGAGGTGTGGGGGTCCCATCGCGGAGGGAGCAGCCGGCGGTTCTCCTCGCGCGCGATGCGCACGCCCGGCTCGTCGAGCGCCTCGCGGTCCCAGAGCTTGCAGGTGACCTGCTTGTGCATCTGGTCGAGTCCCTCGCAGTAGTTGGTGTAGGTGCAACGCCGCACCTGCTCGCCCAGCCCGAGCCGCACCTTCCTGTACCAGTCGGGATCCGCGAGGCTTTGGCGGGCGGCAGCGACGATGTCGGCCTCGCCCGAGCGCAAGACGCCTTCTGCCTGCTCGAAGGTGCAGATGCCACCGGCGACCACCACCGGCGTCGCACAGCCGGCCGCCCGCACGGCAGCGCGGATGGCGGCCACCGCGGGCACGTTGCGTCCGAAGGGGCCGCGGGCGTCGGAGATCGCCGTCGGCATGCACTCGTGGCCCGAGGGCCCGGTGTAGGGATAGGCGGACCGCCCGACCTTCGGCTGCTTGGCGTCCTCGAACTTCCCTCCGCGCGATAGCGAGAGGTAGTCGAGCCCGGCCCGCGCCAGCTCGACGCCGAAGAAGGTCGCGTCGTCGACGCTGTTGCCGTGCGGCAGGCAGTCCTCGGAGAGGTAACGGCAACCGATCGCGAAGCGGTCACCGACGCGCTCGCGGGCGGCGCGGTAGACCTCGAGGGGCAGGCGGATGCGGTTCTCTCGCGCGCCGCCGTAGCCGTCGTGCCGCTGGTTCAGCGCCGAGAGGAACGACGCCATGGTGTAGGCGTGCGCGTAGTGCAGCTCGACGCCGTCGAATCCCGCAGCCAGCGCGCGCTCGGTGGCCCCCGCGAACAGACCCGGCAGGACGCGGGGGAGCTCGGCGATCTGGGGGAGGGCGGTGTCGGTCACGCGCTCGCGGTAGCCGTAGAGCAGCGCCTCCATCTCGCGGTCGGAGAGCACTTCGGCGAGAGCGTCCGCGTCGACGCTCATGGCGAGCAGGCCCTCGCGCACTGCCTCGTCGCCGGCGCCGGGGAACGCGGCGCGGTGGCGCTCGTCGAGCCGCAGGTAGCGGCGGAAGAAGGTCTCGGGCTCCGGGCGCCGGCGGATGGTGAGGAAGTCGATGACCTGGAGGAAGAGCCTGGTGTGCCCGTCGCTCGCCCGGCGCACCGTGCGCACGAGGTCGGCGAGGCCGGGGACGAAACGGTCGTGCCCGACGCGCAGGAGCGGCCCGCTCGGGATGTCGCGGATGCCGGTCGCCTCGACGACCAGGGCGCCAGGGCGCCCGCGCGCGAAGCGCTCGTACCAGGCGAGGAGGTCGTCGGTCACGTAGCCGTCCTCGGTGGCGCGCCAGGGGACCATCGCCGGCACCCAGGTGCGCTGCTCGAGGAGCGTCGCGCCGACCCGGATCGGGGAGAAGAGCAGCGCACCGGCCGCCTCGTCGCGCGTCGGCCAGCGGGCCTCGGGGATCGCATGCTTCACGCGTTCGGGCGGCTTCCACATGCCGGTGGGAGTCTAACCGTGGCGCGAGTCGCGGCTGAGGAGCAGACGAGGGCACAGACTAGACGATCGCTCGGTTGTCGTGGCTCTCCGGCCGGCGGGTGCGGGCACGGCCGCGGGCCGGGGCCTCCGCCGGGGGGACGGCGCCGCTCCCGTGGACTTTGAGGGACGCCCGCTGTTCGCGGTGGACCGCTTGCGACCGCCCGGCGCATCGTGCCCCGCGAAAAGCGGGCTGGCGGCGCCTTACGCGGCCGCGCGCAGGCACCTCCGTGGACGCTCGGCATCGTGCTAGTTGCGCTGCCGCGAACCCCCCGGCGGAGGCCCCGGCCCGCGGCCGTGCCCGCACCCGCCTTCGTTGGTCATCTCTGGTCGGCGGAGAGACGGGGATCGGAGCTATCCTGCGCGCGTGTCGTCGAGGGCTCAAGAGCTGCGATCGTTGCTCGACGAGGCTACGGCGCTCGTGGCCGAGGCCTCGTCGCTCGTGCAGCGTATGGTCGACGGCGAAGTCGGCTTTCGGCGGAAGGCAGATCGCACGCTGGTGAGCGACGTCGATCTGGCCGTGGAGTCGATGCTCCGAGGCGCGATCGAGCGGCGGTTTCCCGGCGACGGGATCCTCGGGGAGGAGGAGGGCGCCGTGCGCGGTGAGGCATCGCGGCGCTGGCTGCTCGATCCGATCGACGGGACGAGGAGCCTCCGTCACGGCATCCCGCTGTACGGCATCCTCCTCGGGCTCGAGGTCGATGGCGAGGCGGTGCTCGGCGTGCTCGCGCTGCCGGCGCTCGGGCGGCTCTATGGGGCTGCTCGCGGCGTCGGCGCCTTCCGCGATGGAGTGGCGCTTCGCCAGGCGCCGCCGCTGCCGGAAGGGCCGCTCGAAGAGGTGATCTCGCTCGGCGAGCGGCGGCAGTTCGCGACCCCGGCCGCCGACGCGGGATTCGCTCGCCTCCTCGAGATCCACCGCGGTGCCCGCATCTACCCCGACTGCTTCGCGCATGCACTCGCCGCCGAGGGCTCGCTCGGGGCGATGGTCGACTTCGGCCTGCGCCCCTGGGACCTCGCCGCGAGCCAGGTCCTCGTCGAGGAGGCGGGCGGGCGGTTCCTCGTCCTCGGCGAGCGCGACGATGGCGGCCTGCCGCGCCGCGACGTCGTGCTCGGCAAGCCGGGGGTCGTCGAGTGGGTGGCGGCGACGCTGGCCGAGACTGCCAAACCGTAGTCTTTTCCCGCAGAACTCCGCTCTGGGCCCCTCTCTCCCCGGCGAGGGGAGAGAGGGGTTGGGGAGTGAGGGGTGGCAGATCAACCCAGGGCGGGGGTTGGGTGGGGGGCGGCAGCGCGCTCTGCGCGCGGGGCGGGGTGGCAGACCAACCCAGGGGAGGGGGTCGGGTGGGGGCGGTAGCGCGCTGTGCGCGCGGGGGGGAGCTAGTTGTCGAACGGCCCGAGGAGCTGCGACTCGCCGGCGACTTCGAGGGTGAGCGTCTGGCGCTCGCCCGTGTCCTTCCGGCGCCCGCCGCGCCGCACGCACTTCTCGAGCTCGCTCGCCGGCATCGGGCGCCCGAGACCGAAGCCCTGGCCGCAGTGGCAGCCGAGCTCGCGGAGCAGGTCGAGCTGCATCTCCGTCTCCACGCCTTCGGCGGTCACCCGCAAGCCGAGCGCCTGGGCCATGGCGAGCGTGGCGCGGATGATGGCGAGGCCGCCGCGTGCCTGCCCGAGCGTGGCCACGAAGGCGCGGTCGATCTTCACCGTGTCCAGCGGGAACTGCTGCAGGTAGGAGAGCGACGAGTAGCCGGTGCCGAAATCGTCGAGCGCGAGGCGTACCCCCAGCTCCTTGAGCCGGCCGAGCAGCTCCCGGGTGCGCTCGGGGTCGCGCATCGCCGTCCCCTCGGTGATCTCGAGCTCGAGCCGGTGGGCGGCGAGCCCGCTCGCCTCGAGCAGCGACGCTATCTGCTCGACGATCCCCGGCTGCGCCAGGTGGTGGGCGGAGAGGTTCACCGAGATGCGGAAGGAGCCGAAACGCTCCTGCCAGGCGACGCCCTGGGCGCACGCGGTGCGCAGGACCCAATCGCTGAGCTGGCGGATGAGGAGCGTCTGTTCGGCGATCGGCAGGAAGCGCTCGGGAAGGAGCAGCTCCCCCTGGAGGTGCCAGCGCACCAGCGCCTCGGCGCCCACCACCATTCCCGTGGCGAGCTCGACGATCGGCTGGTAGTAGAGCTCGAAGTCGTTGGCGGCGAGCGCCTGCCGCATCTGCGCTTCCATCCACATCCGCTCGCGGGCTCGCTCCGACATGCCGTGGCCGCAGACCTGGTAGGTGTTGCGGCCGAGCTCCTTGGCCGCATACATGGCGGCGTCGGCGTTGCGGATGAGCGATTCGGGGTCGTTGCCGTGCTCGGGATGGAGCGCGACGCCGCAGCTGGCGGTGACGTAGAGGCGGTCGCCTTCCACCACGCAGGGCTCGGCGACGGCGGTGAGGAGCTTCTGCGCCACGGCCTCGGCGTCCTCCGGCTTGCCGATGTCGAGCAGGATGGTGAATTCGTCGCCGCCGAAGCGGCTCACGAGGTCGCCGTCGCGCACGGCGTGGCGCAGGCGGCGGCCGAGCGTCTGCAGCACGCGGTCGCCCGTCGAGTGGCCGAGCGAGTCGTTGATCACCTTGAAGCCGTCGAGGTCGAGGAAGAGGACGGCGAGCCGGATGCCGCGCAGGCTCGCGGTGGCGAGGCGGGTCTCCAGCCGGTCGTTGAACGCGGTGCGGTTCGGCAGCCCGGTGAGCGGGTCGTGGAACGCCTGGTATTCGATCTGCGCCGCGCGGTCGCGGTCGCTGATGTCGCCGGCGACGAACACCATGCCGGCCGGGACGCCGATCTCGTCGCGCATCATCGACACCGAGACCTCGACCTCGACGCGGCTGCGGTCGCGACGCCGCCAGATCATCGGCCGGTCGCGCACGATGCCGCCGCGCATGAGGGTGTCCGAGGCGGTGCCGACGTTGCGCGGCGTCTCGATGACGTCGAGGAGGCGCAGCGCCAGGAGCTCGGCGCGGCGGTAGCCGAGGAGCACGCAGACGGCGGGGTTGGCGACTCGGATGCGCTCGTCGAGGTCGCAGACGAGGACCGCGCCCTGGAGCGTCTCGAGGATCTTGTCGGCGGCGAACGCGGCGGTGACGTCGACGAGGTGATGCCTGCGCACCGCGCGGGCCACCATGATCAGGCTAGCGGCGATGGGGATCATGCCGAGCGGCGGAAGTCCCCAGCCGAACGAGGGGAGGAAGTCGATGACGCCGAGCGAGGCGACGGCGAAGGCGCGGCAGAAGGCCGCCGCACGGCGCCGGTGCGGTCCGTCCTCGCCGCGAAGCTCACGCGCGAAGAGCCCGAAGACGCCGAGCAGGACGCCCATGTAGAGGCAGACGACGAGGACCGCCGGCGCCGCCACCCGTGTGTACAGGCCCCAGGGGTGCGGCGTCACGCCGCGGACCACCAGCGAGGTCGCCTGCGCCAGCGCCGCGATGACGAAGCCACAGGCCCAGAGCAGCGCGACGGTGCGCTGCTGCTCGCGCCGCCGGCCGAGGAGACGGGCGGTGAACTGGTAGATCGCCGCCGGGATGAGCGCCACCCCGAGATAGGACGTACGCGCCCAGCCGAGCGCGCTCGAGGGATCCGGCGAGACCAGCGTCAGACCGGCGCAGCCGAGCCAGGTGGCGACGAGGAAGGCGAGGATCGCGAACTGGAGACCGACGGGCCTCCACCGCTCACGCAGGGCGACCCAGACACCGAGCCCGAGCAGGCTTGCCGCCACGGCGAGCGACAGCCCGGCCAGCAAGTAGGCTGCGAATTCGGTGGACACTGCCAACGTTGCCGCGCTTGCAAGCAAAAAGTTCGCCCGCGTCCGGCCCCGCCGCTCACCCGCGAAACCATTGATCCGCCGCGACTTCCAGTCTAGCACCGTCGCTCCCGGGCTCACGCTGTCCGGCAAAAAGTGCACACCCAGCCAAAAAAGGGCTCCCGGGAGGCCCCCTGCCGCCGATGTCAGGGCCCGATGAGCTGGCGGGCGATCACGAGGTGCTGCACCTCGGTCGTCCCCTCGTAGATGCGGAGGGCTCTCACGGCGCGGTAGAGGCGGTCCACCGGGTGATCTGCGAGCACGCCGCGGCCCCCGATCACCTGCACGGCCTGGTCGACGATGCGCTGGGCGGCCTCCGTGGCGTGCGCCTTCGCCATGGCGGCTTCGAGGGTGATGCGCTCGGCGCCGCGGTCCGCTTCCCACGCGGCGCGGTAGGTGAGCAGCCGCGCCGCGGTGAGATCGATCGCCATCGCCGCCAGCTTCTCCTGCACGAGCTGGAAGGACGCGAGCGGCTGGCCGAACTGTTTCCTGGCACGCGCGTGGGCGAGCGCCTCCTCGAGGGCGCGTGCCGCCATCCCGCACGCCGCAGCGGCGACGGTGGGACGCAGGCGGTCGAGCGTACGCATGCCGAGCTTGAAGCCGCCCCCCTCGTCGCCGAGCAGCGCGCCCGTACCGGGGCGGCACGCCTCGAAGGCGAGCTCGCCGAGCGGGTGGGGCGCGGCGAGCACCTGCGCCCCGGCGAAACGAAACCCGGGAGCGTCCGCGGGCACCACAAAGCACGAGATGCCGCGGCTGCCCGCCGTGCGGTCGGTGGCGGCGAAGACGCAGTAGACGTCGGCGATGCCGGCGTTGGAGATGAGCGTCTTCTGCCCGTCGATCTCCCAGCCGTCGCCATCGCGGCGCGCCGTCGTGGCGAGCGCCGCGACGTCGCTGCCGGCCTCCGGCTCGGTCATCGCGAAGGCGGTCATCGCCTCGCCGCGGGCGACGCGGGGCAGCCAGGTGGCTCGCTGCTCCTCGCTGCCGGCGAGTGCGATGGGGAGCGATCCCAGGCACTGCAACGCGAAGACGGCGTCGGCGAGCGGCGAGGCCGAGCCGAGCGCCTCGCGGACGAGGCAACAGGCGCGGAGGTCCGGTGCCTCGCTCGTGCCGCCCCACGCGGCCGGCACGACGTGCCGCAGCCAACCGCCGGCCCCGAGGCGGGAGAGGATCTCGCGCGCCTGCACCCGCGCCTCGCCGTCGTCGCGCGGCGCCGGCAGCGGCGCGATCTCCGTGGCGGCGAAGGCGCCGACGGCGGATGCGAGGTCGAGGTGTCGCGGCTCGAGGAAGGCGCGGACGGGGCGAGTGTCGGGCGTCACCGGAAGACGGGCGGGCGCTTCGCCAGGAACGCGTCGTACCCCTCCCGAAAGTTGGGATCTTCCATGCACGCGGCCTGGATCTCGATCTCCGCCGCCATCGCCGATTCGAGGTCCATCGTCGCTTCGGCGAGGAGCATCCGCTTGGTCACCGCGAGCCCGAGTGAGGGTCCCCGCGCGAGGCGCTCGGCCCACGCGCGCGCCTCGGGGAGGACCGCGGCGTCCTCGCCGACGACGCGGTGGTAGAGGCCGATCCGCTGCGCCTCGTGCGGGTCGAGGAAGTCGCCGGTCATGAGCAGCTCGGTGGCCCGCGCCAGCCCGACGATGCGGGGCAGGAGCCACGATGCGCCCATGTCGGCGCCCGAGAGCCCCACCTTGGTGAACAGGTAGGCGATCTTCGCGCTCGGGCCGCCGATGCGGATGTCGCAGGCGGTGGCGATCACCGCGCCGGCGCCGGCGACGAGGCCGTTGAGAGCGCCGACGATCGGGCGGCC
>Ga0075421_100001188_pt1 | contig 29999 bp, 31 predicted proteins | sample SoiMetdeltSBSDD5_FD_75292 | JGI IMG/M metagenome (GOLD analysis project Ga0075421, IMG submission 75292) | Bulk soil microbial communities from a Populus tree surrounding site in Tennessee, USA - Soil MetaG P. deltoides SBSDD5 | ecosystem: Environmental > Terrestrial > Soil > Tree plantation... | reverse complement strand
AAGTCGCGCGACGCCTGCATCAGGCACTATGCCCTGATCGAGAGGGCCCGAACCTACCTGACCGAGGGTAGGCCGGGCATGGCCCGCAAGGACCTGGAACGAGTTCTGGCCGAAGACGCCACGTACTCAGGCGTGCGCGAAATGCTCGCATCGCTCGCTTGACCATCTATCGAACATCTGATTGCCACTCGGCGCGTGTGAGTTACAAAAGAAGGGAGCCAGCGACGAGCTAGCCCCCGGTCTCAGTTTCGGTCTCATTCGCCACCGTTCAACCGCGTGCAGATTCAGTGGCGACGCCCCAGTCTCTCCATGCTGAACCAGTATGAACTCCACCAATCCGACGACTGCGGGCTTGGAAAGCGGGTTGGGTTAACGCCCTCGCGGGTTCGAATCCCGCATCCTCCGCCACGCTCACCAGCACAAACGCCAGGCCGACTACCTCGCCGAGTGGCCGGAGCGATCCCCTGGTCTCCGTTTCCGTTTCGGACTCACTTGCCCTCGCCGCATCCGTCTCGGACTCCCACAGAAGGCCGTCCAGCCGATCAGCCACCTGGCGTCGAATCGCCTCGGTCACGTGGTGATACGCCGGCAACAGCAGTGGAGAAGTTGATCCTCCGGACCGCAAACGGCGCGGGGCGGTGACCGATTGTGGTGGGTCGTTCGGCCCTAGACACCCGAGCCGCAGTACGCAAGATTCGGCCGCGATGGTGCACGATCCTCTTCGGGAGTAGTGAGGCGAGGGTCACCGGCACCAGCAGGATCTGGTCGTCATGCGCAGTGGAGTTGTCGGCGCTGCCGTCGCCGTCACGGCGATGCTGACAGCCGCGTGCTCTTCGTCTTCTGAGTCCACCGCCGAGCCGGACCCGGCTTCCGCCCCGACATCCACCGCCGCCGAAGCTGCCGCGATGCGCGGGGCGCCTAAGGTCGGAACCTGCTGGGACAAACCCCCTGAGAGCTTCACCCCCTCAGCGGGTTACTTCAACGATTCACCGGCGGTGGCGTGCACCAAACCACACACCACCGAAACGGTATTCGTCCAGGAGTTAGCCGAGCCGACCGTCCAGGCGGCCAAGGAGTGGGAGGACCAGTGCGGACGAGAGGCAACTGAATACATCGGGTCCGTCAAGAAGAACTACTGGGTGCCGGTGTCCGGCATCATTTGGCTGCCACCCAAGGAGCAGGTGGCAGCCGGCGCGTCCTGGGTCCGATGCGATGTGGGATTCCCCAGCGACTGGGCCGACGTCCTCCCCGACACATTCGACGGCAACTGGGAGCAAACCGTCAGCACGTTCTCCGCCAAGGACGCGGTCATCGAGCACGCCAACGACGTGCTGGCATGCCTACAACGGGACCCGCAGATCCTGAATCAGTGGCTCGTGTCATGCGGCAAACCCCACACGTACGAGGAGACCGGGGAGATCGCGGAACTCGAAGCCCTCGACAGCTATCCGCCGCCCAACCAGCTGCAACACGCATCAGCCCAATGCCGCGACAGCCTGCCCGCACAACAGCAGACGCCCGCGTTCGGGGTCACGGCGGCTTGGCAACCTCCCGATGCTTTCCCCGGTTACATCGCCGAACTGGTCGGCGTCTGCTTCGTCTACCACCAAGACGGCACACCCCTCCCACCACAGACCTAACCGCCCACAAGTTCCGGCCGGCAGCAGCGCAGCGGGCGTCCAGGATCCGGCGCCTCAGCCGATGAATCCGCCAGGGCCGCCCTTGTCTTCCTTGGTTTCGTCGATAGTCATATCTCCGGCATAACGGCGCTGACGCACGGCAGCGACTATCAAAAGTGTCACAACTCCGACCACGATGACGGCCAGCAGTATCCAGTCCCACATCACGACCACCTCTGTCATCGAGGAAGGCCAAGTCAGGGTCTTCCGAGCGCTGACGCGAGCCGCCTCAAATCGAGTGGGAGTCATCGTAAACGCGCCTACCCTGATCGGGCAGAGCCGAAGGTCCCGCCGGGGGCTTCTCGCCCAGCATTGGCGGGGTGTCGGCACGCCCGCGTGGGTCCGGTCCGCGCTTTGGCATGTCGCGGGACGCGTCGCCCCCCGCCTTCTGCCACGATCAACGATCCAACCGGTCAGAATCTACGAGCCGACCTAGCCGGTCTCAGTTTCGGTCTCATTCGGCGACGTTCAGCGACGTACAGCACCGAGCATGGACGGCCCGGCCTCCTCCGGCTGAACCCATCCGAACACCACTAATGCAACACCTGCGGGCTTGGAAAGCGGGTTGGGTTAACGCACTCGCGGGTTCGTTAGAATCCCGCATCCTCCGCCAGATCGGGCGTTCGACCCGGCGCAGTGGCCCTCGCCGACCCGGTCGGGTAGAACTGACCGGATGACGGAGGGCAACTCGCCACTGCTGCTCGGCCCACTGCTGCGCTACGTCGACCAGACGTCGGCGGCGGTGTGGGTCGAGACGGCGACTCCGGCCGAGGTGACCGTGTCGGTGGACGGGCGCGACCACACCGGGCCGACGTTCACGGTCCACGGCCACCACTATGCGCTCGTCGACGTCGACGGGCTTGAGGCGGGCGGGAGCTTCCCGTACACGGTCGCCCTCGACGGCGTCCAGGTCTGGCCGCCGCCGGACTCGCCGTATCCGCCGAGCCGGATCCGCACCGTACGCGACGACGACCGGCATCGCCTGGCGTTCGGGTCCTGCCGGACGACGGCTCCACACGATGCGGAGAACAACCGTACGCACGGTCCCGACATGCTGCGGGCGATGACACATCGGCTGGTGGGCACCGACGACACGGAGTGGCCCACGCTGGTGCTGCTGCTCGGTGACCAGGTCTACGCCGACGAGACCAGCGATGCCATGCAGGAGTTCATCGCCAAACGTCGGGACATCAACGAACCGCCGGGCGAGGAGCTCCTGGACTTCGACGAGTACGCCTACCTCTATCGACTGGCCTGGATCGACCCGGACACGCGGTGGCTGCTGTCGACGCTGCCGACCGCGATGATCTTCGACGATCACGACATCCGCGACGACTGGAACACCTCGGATGTGTGGCGCCGCCAGATGCAGGAGACGTCGTGGTGGCAACACCGGATCGTCTCCGGCCTGGGCTCCTACTGGGTCTACCAGCACATCGGCAATCTGTCCCGTGACGAACGCGCGGACGACCCGGTCTGGCGCGAGGTGACCGCCAAGGGCCGGGACGGCGACGCGGGCGAGGTGCTCGACGAGTTCGCCGCGACGGCCGACGCCAAGCCCGCCACCTACCGCTGGAGCTTTCACCGCGACCTCGGCCGGACGCGACTGCTGATGGTCGACAGCCGAGCCGCTCGGGAGCTCGAGGAACATCCGCGGCAGATGCTGGACGCGGCCGAAGCCGATTGGCTGGACGGGGTGCTCACCGGGGAGGTCGACCATCTGCTGTTCGGCACGTCCTTGCCGTTCCTGCTCCCGATGGGCCTGCATCACATCGAGGCGTGGAACGAGGCGGTCGCCGAGGGGGCCTGGGGGCGGCACGCCGCGCAGACGGCGGAGCGGATCCGCCAGGCGATCGACCTCGAGCACTGGGCCGCCTTCCAGGACTCGTTCCAGCGGGTCGGGCGGGCGATCGTCGACGTCGCCCGCGGCGGCCGGGGCTCGGCGCCCGAGACCGTCGTCTTCCTCTCGGGCGACGTCCACCACTCCTATCTGGCCGACGTAAGGCTCAAGACGCAGTCGCGCGTCGTGCAGGCGGTCTGCTCGCCGATCCGCAATCCGATGCCCCGATGGGCCCGCTGGCTGTCTGCGATGTCGGTACGCGGCCTGACCAAGCCGGTGGGCATGCTGGCCAGCCGGACCGCTCATGTCCGCAAGCCGCCGTTTCGATGGTCGATCTCGGCCGGGCCGTGGTTCGACAACACGATCGCCGTCCTCGACATCGCGGGTCGCCGGGCCGACGTACGGTGGCACACCGCCGACGTCGACGGCGACGATCCCCCGGCGATGCGCGTACTGAAGTCAGTCCGGTTGAGCTGACGGCTCCCGTCGAGGCGGCAGCAGCAGTCGGAACGCCCCAGGCTCGACGTGCCAGGTGACGTCGGACTCCGGGCCGTAGAGTTCGCCGTCGGCGTTGTACCAGAAGTGCCGAGCCCGTACGGTGACGCGCCGGCCCCGGAACTCTCGTACGTCGGGACGCCGCCGATGCACGCCGCGCTTGAGGTGCAACGCGAATCCGAGGCGGGCCCACCGGCCGGTGGCATAGGACACCATGACGTTCAGCAGGCCGTCGTCGACCTCGGCATCGGGCAGGATCGGGGTGCCGCCGCCGATGGTGGGTGCATTGCCGATGGCGACCTGGAGCACTTGGCGACGCCGACTCACGACGGCCTTGCCGTCGAGGAGCACGTCCTTGCGAAAGCCCGACGTACGTGCACCCGCGATCACCGCCCCGATCGCGAACGCGGCCCGGCCGAATCGCGACTTCCAGGCCATCGCGCGGCGGGCGGCGTCGACGCCGACGCCGAGGTGGACGGCGTTCACCACGATGCGCCCGACGGAGTCGACGAGCAGGTCGACCGGCGAGGCGTCCACCTCCAACAGCACGGCGGCCGCGGACTCGGGCTCGAGCGGGATGCCGGTGCCGCGGGCGAAGTCGTTGCCCGTCCCGAGTGGGAGGAGCCCGAGGTCGACCTTGTCGAGTTCGCCCCGGCGACGGAGGGTGTCGATCACCAGGTGCAGGCTGCCGTCGCCGCCAGCGACCACGACGATGCGATCGCCGCGCCGGTCCAGGATGTCGTCGAGCTCGCCGGGGGTACCCGCCCGCTCGACCTCGACATCGGCGGCGGCCGACCGAAGCCGTCGCGCCGCCTGCTCCACAGTCGCCTCGTCGGTGTTGCCGGCGGCGGCATTCATGACGATGAGGAATCCCCGCGCGCTCACCTCGGCTGCTCCACGAGATGCACGCTACCCGTCGAGCGAACGCGGGTCAGCCGTCCGCCGCCGGCTGGGGTTCGACCGGGTGGTGCCGTTGGAGGTAGCGCCGCAGGTAGACCCAGCAACCACCGCCGATGATGATCGGCCCGAGGTAGGTGAACATCCGGAAGACAAACACCGCCGCCACGATGACGCTCTCGCTCTCACCCGGCGCGGACCACGACAGCGTCCGGATGTAGAGCGCCTCCGCAATGCCCACGTTGCCGGGCGTGATCTCGATCAAGGTCAGGAGGCGTACGACCGCATAGCACGCGAAGACCTCGACCGCGGTGATCTCGTCGGCTCCGATGCCAGTGGCCCGTACCGAGACCAGGAGGGCCAGGTAGGTGCTGAACTCCTTGCCCAAGACCACGGCGGTCAGATTGAGACCGTTCTCGCGGGCGCTGTCCGCCACGTCGAACCGGAAGTGGACGACCGCCTTGCCCACGGTCTTGGACGGTGGGCGGTTGACCAGGCCACGCATCCAGTTGACGAGCCGCGCGGCGTGCTCGCCGAACCAGCGGGCGAACCGCTCGCTGCGCACGACCGCGACGCAGGTCGCGATCACGAGTATCGAGATGCCGAGGGCGACGACCGTCAGGACCACCACGCGGGTCGGAACCGTCTCCTGGGTCGCGGCCAGGGGCACCGCGATGCTGGGCAGGATGAGCGGGATGACGTTGCTCCACGCGCTGTTGACGACGGTCGCGCGGCTGAAGTCCTCGAGCGAGATGCCGTAGCGACGGTAGGTCGCATATCTCGCGATCATCCCGGACGGCCCCGGGATCGTGTTGGAGACGACGGCCGACGCCTCCTGCGCCATGAACGCCTCACCGAGGCCGAGGCTGGGAATGAGTACGGTCGGGGCAGCCGACTTCATCAGCTCGATGGTCAGCGTGAGCACGACCATCAAGATCAGCGCGGCCCACGACAGCGATCGGATCGCGGCCCAGACCTCGGCGTAGTTGGCGAACTCGGGGATCAGGACGCCGAAGATCAAGAACAGCAGCAGGGCGACGAGGATCCCACGGGCCAGGATCTGCAGGGGTGACGGTTTCGGGGTCTCGAAGATTCTCGAGGCCTCGTGCGCGACCCGCCGGGACGAGGACTCGGCCGGGGCCGCCGAGTCGTCCCGATCCGCGCCGCGCGCATCGCCGGAGGCTTGATGTCGTCGCGACTCTTCGGCTTCGTCTCTCCGGGATGACGACACGGCGACCAGATTAAGTCAGAAGCTTGGCCTTCTGCGCGTCGAACTCCTCATTGGTGATCGTGCCGGCGTCGCGGAGCTTCGCGAGCTTGTCCAGCTCGTCGGCGGTGCTCCCCGATCCCGCGGCGTCCTGGACGTATGAGCGGAAGGCCTTCTCCTGCTGGGCCGCGTCCTCGCGCTGCCGCTCGGCCATCTTGTGCCCGCGCGCGATGAGGTAGATCAGCGAGGCGATGATTGGGACGAGGACGAGGAACAGGATCCAGAACGCCTTCGCCCAATTCCCCATGTCACGGCTGCGGAAGATGTCCGTGGCGATCACGATCAGCAGGTAGATCCACGCGATGAAGAGGAAGAAATACAGCATCGAGAAGAAGACTTCGAGCAGTGAGAAGTCGTTGTCCATCGGGTCCCTCGCTCCTTCGCTCCTCCCAGCCGCCCCTTGGCAAGCCGGGAAGGTCCGACCGGGCGGTCGGACGCCGTCTCAGCATGTCGCCCGCCGCGCTGGGCGGGATCACCCGCGAGGGGTGAACCGTCACTCCGATTTGTCGGTGTCGTCGGAGTGCGGAGGGTGCCGGGAGACGGCGGCCTCGCGCATCCGATTCGTCAAGAGACTGCCCAGCGCACCGACGAACACCAGGTTGAAGACGATCTGTATGGTCACGAGTCCACGAGTGGCCTGGCCGGTGGCGTGGATGTCGCCATAGCCGACGGTCGCCATCGTCACGAGCGTGAAGTACAGGGAGTCGAGGCGGGTCTCGATCCCGACGATCTGGTCGCTCGTCGACTCGGCGATCATGAAGTACGCGGTCGCGAACGCGACGACGACGATCTCCAGGAGCAACAGGAGACCCTTGAACTGGAGCCGTCGCCCGATGCCACTCAGCTGGAAACGGACCTGCCGGGTGATGACCAAACCGGCCAAGGACACCGCCGCGAAGGTCAGGAGGAGCCCGGAGACGAGGCGCCACGTCGACACATCCGACTCGACAGGGACCGCGAAGAAGGCAACGAGGAGCCCGCCGAAGACGAGAGCCTGGCGTCCCCACTCCATGAGTCAGCCGACGGGATCGGGCACCAGCGCCGCCAGGATGGTGGTCAGCAGCGATATCACCAGCGCCGCGAGCACGACACTGAAGAAGCCGCCCACGTCGAGGTTGTCGGCGATGCCGGCCGTGATGGCCAGCAGGATCCCGTTGATCACCAGGCCGAAGAGCCCGAAGGTGAGCATCGTCGCCGGCAGGCTCACCAGCCGCACGATCGGACCGATCAGGGCGTTGACGAGCCCGAAGATCAGCGCGATCCCGATCAGTCCGAAGAAGCCGCCGTCGACCTCGACCGAGGGCAGCACCGCCGCGGCCACCGCGATGGCGACCGCGACGATCGCCCAGCGCAGCAGGATGAGTCTCAGCATCGCCGCACCTCCCCGCGAATGTCAGGCACGTCGCGGGTTGTAGACGGCCAGTGCCCAGATCACCAGGATGTTCAGCGCCACGATGAGCAGTGACCACAACGGGTAGTACGGCACCCAGAGGAAGTTGGCCAGTGCGGCCAGCCCCGCCAACACCATCGCCAGGGCCCGAGCCCAGAGGTCACCGCGTATGACGAAGTAGCCCGAGACCGCGACGACGATCCCCATGATCAGGTGGATCCATCCCCACGTCGTCGTGTCGAGCTCGAACGTGTAGTTGTCCGTGACGACGTAGAAGTCGTCGTCGATCAGCGCCACCAGACCCTCGAGGGCCTGGAACAGGCCGACGGTCATCATCACTGCGCCGGCGAACAACGCGAGTCCGACGGCCCATGGGTTGTAGTCGCCTGAGGAGTTGACCCTGCTCATGCCTGGCTACCTTCCGATTCTTCTTCGAATACCTCGCGCAGCTTGGCCTCTTGCTCGCTCGAGAGGTTGGTGTGGATGAGGTCCGCGTGGCTGCCGGCGAACGCCTCGACGACCCGGTCCGTCACGGCTTCGGACGTGAGGACGAACAACGCTGACGTTCCCGGCGTCACCGACTCGCGTACCTGCGCGATGAACTTGTCGTCGATGCCGACGTCGGCCAGCGATCCGGTGAGGCCGCCGATCGCGGCGCCGACGGCCATCCCGAGAAGGGGTACGAAGAAGAGCAGCCCGAAGAGCATGCCCCAGAACGCACCACCGAGTGCTCCGGCGCCGGCCAGACTGTGGAGCTGTCGTGTCTTCGGCTTCTTGCGGCCCTCTGGCCAGCTGACGACCGCCGCATCGTGGATCTTGATGAGTTCCTGGGACTGCAAGTTCTTCAGTGTCTCGACGGCGCGCTCGGCACCATCAGCGCTGTCGAATCGCCAGACGGTGAAGGTAGCCACGGATCGTCCTTTCTCGAGCCGGCGACCGCGGGCACGCCACGACGACGCACTCGCGGCTTCGCCTCACACGATGTCCCTCGCCACTCGTGGCGGCACCACCCGTCGCGGGTGAGATGACGCCGGCACGCGCCGCGGGCCAGTGAGCCGCCATATCACCCGCTAGGAGTGATGCCGTCGCATCGATCCGCTCCGCATAGTGAGCAGATGACGGCGCGCAACGAGCCGGACGACGAGGCTGTTCGTTTACGGCGAGAGGTCGAGGAGCTGCGGCAACAGCTCGACGAGACGTCGCCGGCCCCGGGCGACCGGCGGGGGTGGTGGCGCCCGGTGGTCGCCGGCATTCTCATCGCGATCACCGCCATCCTGGCGCCGGTGTCGGTCGTCGCCACGTGGGCCCGGGACGAGATCGAGGACACCGACCGTTACGTCGAGACGGTAACGCCGCTCGCGTCCAACCCCGCGGTTCAGGACGCGATCGCGACTCGGATCGAGACGGAGATCTACAACTACCTCGATCTTGACGCGATCACCCAGGACGTCGTGGACGCGCTGGACCAGCAGGGCCTGCCGCCCCGCGCGGTCACCACGCTCAACGCCATCAGCGGTCCGCTCGCCTCCGCGATCCGCGGCTTCATCGACGACCGGATACAAGCCTTGGTGGAGTCCGACCTGTTCGAGCAGGCGTGGATCGAAGCCAATCGACAAGCGCACACCCAGATGGTGGCGGTCCTCACCGGCGAGGGAACCGAGAGCGTCAACGTCTCCGGCGGCGAAGTCTCGGTGAGTGTCGCCGCGCTCATCGACTCGATCAAGGAGGAGCTGGTCAACCAGGGCTTCGGTCTCGCGAACCGCATCCCAGCTGTAGACGCGAGCTTCGTGATATTCCAGTCGGACAATCTCACGAAGGCGCAGGGAGCTTTCAGCCTGCTGGACGACATCGCGACCTGGCTGCCGGTGGTCGGCTTGCTGCTGCTCGTCGTCGCCGTGTTCGTCGCCAGGGACCGCCGACGCGCCCTGCTCGCCGCGGGCCTGGCCATCGCCGCCTCGATGATCCTGCTCGGGGCCGTACTCAACCTCCTGCGCCCGATCTATCTCGACGCGCTACCGGCCGATGCGTCGACCGAGGCGGCGGCGGCCGTGTACGACACGCTCGTCGGGTTCATCCGCATGGCCCTACGGGCCGTACTCGTGGTCGCTCTCGTCGTGGCCGTGGCGGCCTGGTTCATGGCGCCCACCGGCGCGGGAGCCGCAGCCCGCCGCGGTGTCGGTCGTGGCATTGCCACGCTTCGGAGCGGACGCGCCCGGGCGGGACTGCGCACCGGCGAGTTCGGCGTGGCGCTCGCGAAGTACCGCAACCCGATCCGGGTCGGCGTCATCGGACTCGCCGCCTTGATCTATCTGCTCCGAGACCACCCGACCGGGGGATACGCCATCACCGTCGTGATCGTCACGGTCGTGATCCTCGTCCTGGTCGAGATCCTCGCCGCGCCGTCAGCGGCCCCGGCCGCGGAACCGGGGGACGGGGCGACGACGGAGCCGGCCGAGGAACCGCCGAAGGAGCCGACCGGGGTAGCGGCGTCCAAGGAGCCGGCCGAGAAGCCAGCGGACCCGAGTCGGTCTTGACCGACGAGCCGTCGGGCTGTCCCCTTCGGGTCACAACAGCCCGCGACGCCGGGCGACCTTGACGGCCTCCTTGCGGGAACGCACACCGAGCTTGCGATAGACGCCGCGGATATGGGTCTTGACCGTGTTGGTCGACACCATGAGGTTCGCCGCGATCTCGTCGACCCGGTTCAGCGTCGGCAGCTCCCGGAGGATGTCGAGCTCCCGGTCGGTCAACAACGCGATCTGCGGCGCCTCGGGTGGGAGTCGAGCCATGTCGAGGGCCCTGCCGATCAGCTCGGCGTGGCCGTTCAGCCGATCGGTCTGCTCCGACACGTAGGCGAGCAGCTCCGGCGCCGCCATCACCAGCTCGCGGTAGCCGCCGGTCGACGCGCAGATCTCCAGGGCGCGCTGCACTTCCTCGAACGCCTCGTACGGATGCTCGGCCCGGATCGCATGGGTCGCGTCCAGCAACAGCGCGGCGACCAGAGACGAGCTCGCCATGCACTCCGTACGCTCCTCCACGACCGGGCGCAGCATCCGCCGGGCCTGGTCGTCTCGACCTTGCGCCGTCATGGCGATCGCCCGGAGAGTGACGACGTCGCCGCCCGGCGGCAGCACGATCGTGGCGTGGTCGACCGCCCGCCGGACCAGATCGGTACGGCCGCTGGCCAGCGCCCACCGGATCTCGGCGAAGCAGGTGTACGCCAGCAAGGCGTCCGGCAACGTGTCGAGCGGCTCGTCGGTGTCCAGGCCGTAGACCGGCGACTGGGGATCGTCGAGTTGGAGCGCGGCGGCCAGGAGATCTGCCTGCGGCCGCACCGCCATCGCGACGAGCGGATCCAGGCTGTCGCCCGGCGTCGACCGGACCCGATCGAGGCACTGCTTCGCGCCGGCGTCGTCGAGTCGCTGGAAGGCCACCCATCCCGAGAGGAGTTCGGCGTAGACCAGGATCGGGTCCTCGACGTCGTGCTCCTCGGCGGCCCGCGCGACGGCGAGATCCACCCGTCGCGAAGTCTCCAGGAAGTCGCCACGTCCGAGCGCCGCCGCCGCCCACAGGGTTCGGCTCTGCACCTCCGCCGGCACCCGGCCCGTCGTGTTGGCCAGCGCGATCGCCCGCTCGAGTTCCCGCTCCGCGACCAGCGACTCGCCGCCGTTCAGCAGTGCCGAACCCCGGATCGTCCCGATCAGCAGGCGAAGGTCGTCGGGCCACGCCTGGTCCGCTTCGCTCGTGCGAACGAGTTGCGGCCGCGCCGGCTCACCGGTCAGACGAGCGATCCGCAGGTCCACCGCGGCTCGGAGGCACTGCAGTTGTGGGTCCGCACTCGCCAATACCTCGGGCTCGGCGAGCCAGCCTTTGGCCGCCGCGACGTTGGCGTTCTGTGCCGCGATGCACGCGCCGATGACAGCCGTCCAGTCGGTCGACACCTGGCGCTGCTCGATCAGCACCTGGTGCAGATGGTCGCCCTCGCCGCCCAGCAGCACCCCCGGTGCGAGTCGTCGGAGGTGCTCGTCGATGAGATCGGCGTCCGCGCTCGCCAGCGCATGCTCGATCGCCGCGAGCGAGTCGCCGTGCCGGCCGAACCACAGCGCGGCCCGCCGATGACAGGCTCGAAGCTCGGTGCGATCCCGCCGGGCGAACTCGGCATGGAGATAGGACCGCAGCAGCGGGTGATAGCTGAACCACACGTCCTGTCCGTGCGGACCGTCGAACCGGTGGAGCAACGGCGCGAGGTCCTCCATCCGCAAGATCACCTCGCCGGCGTCGGACCGTCCGGTCAGCTCGACGGCGAGGTCGTCGTTGAGCTGCGGGACGACGGCCGTACGCAGCAGCACCTCCTGCGCCTCCGGTGAGGTCGCGGTGAACGTCTCCTGGAAGAGGTAGTCGGCCAAGATGCCGGCCTGGGCGTTGAACAGCGCGGCGAGCCGGCCGCCGTCACCGGGCCGGCGCAACACACTGCGCGCCAACTGCACTCCCGCCGGCCAACCCTCGGTCAGACCGACGACAGCCCCGATGTCGTCCGGACCGAGCGGCAGACCACGCAACACCTCGGCGGTCTCCGCGGTAGAGAACGCCAGCTCGCGGGCGCGGAGCTCGACCATATTGCCGGCCAGCCGCGCCTCGTGCAGCGAGAAGGCCGGGTCGTGTCGCGAGGAGAGCACCAGTCGCATCGGCGCGGGCAGCCGGCGGCTCAAGACCCCCAGCTGACTCACGACAGCGGCGCTCGACAGGACCTGGACGTCGTCGAGCACCAGGATCGTGGGGTCGGGGAGTTCCCGAGCGCGGTCGAGGAACCGGCCGAGGAAGGCGTCGTCGGGCGAGCGGCGCGGCGACAATAGGTCGGCGAACACCTCGGCAGCTTCCGGTGAGGACGACTCCAGCGCGGACAAGACCGCGCGCCAGATGCTGCCGGCGTGGGTCCCCGAGGTGTCCAACGCGACCCAGGCGACATGCGCCTCGCCCCGGTCGGAGATCTCCTGACAGAACTGTGACAGCAGGGTCGTCTTGCCGAAGCCGGCCGGCGCGGACAGCAAGGCGAGCGGAGGACCTGACTGATCGACGATGGGATGCAACGACCACAGCAGCCGGTCTCGGCGTACGACGGGGACGCGAAGTCGCGGCCACGACGGAACCGTCCGGCGGGCTGGCGTGGCCGCCGCCCCATGCACCCTGCGCTGTTCCATAGCGCTGCCCTAACGGGCGGTGGTGACGGTGCTTCCCCTCGACGCCAAGGCGCCAACTGGGCCCGAGAGGGATCTGACGAAGGGATACGGTCCCGAGCGCTCCACTGCTCTCATCTGGACTCCTTCTCCGACACCTCAAGGCTGGCAAGGATGTCCAGGCTTCAACTAGATCGAAAGTCCCGGATCGCCGGGGATTTTGGGCGCAGACGACCACCCAGGCCGCCGTTATGTCCGAATTGGCCTCAGTTTGGCAGCTGCCGAAACTCGACGACGGCGATGCCGAGATCGCGGAACCGCGACAGCAGTCCGTCGAAGTGGGCGCGGTCGCGAACGGTCCCGTACAGCATCGAGCCACCCGCGGGTCCGCGCGTCACGTCGAGCTCGGGGAAGCTGGCGAGGACGGTTTCGGACAGCGTGCCGTCGACCAGGAATTCGACGCGCATCGGGCCATCCGAACCCGAGCCGGATGTGTGCTCGGGCCTCGTCATGCCGCCGACCTCCCTGGCGTACCTGCCCGTCAAGACTGCGGCCAGGTCCTTCTCACGAACATCACCCCGACTAGGTGAAACGCCGTGGCAGCCGCATCCCGCCGTCGTCGGGCGAGATGCGGCTGCCGGGGTAGTGGGACTAGGCCGCCAGGCCGTACGCCGGCTCCGGCTCCCGCTCCGGCGCGGGCTCAAGTTCGTCACGCCGGATCAGCGTGAAGGCGGCGACGATCCCGAGGGCCGCGATGACCGCACCGGCGGCGAACGCCGCGGTGAAGCCGTCGACCAGGGCGAACGGTGCCGCCGATCCGGACTCGAGTGCGCTCTCGGTCTGCGAGCTCGCGATCGTCGACAACGCCGCGATACCGAGGGCGCCACCGATCTGCTGCGACGTGTTGAACAGCCCGGACGCGAGTCCGGCCTCGGCGGGTCGGACGCCGGCCAGCGCGGCGATCGAGATCGGCACGAAGGCGAAACCGATCCCGAGACCGGTGAGCAGGAAGCCCGGCAGCAGATCGGCGACGTACGAGCCTCCGACCGACACCTGGGTGAAGTAGACGAGACCTGCGGTGAGGCTCGTCATGCCGATCACGAGCACCGGCTTGACGCCGACGCGGGTGACGAGCTGCGCGGCCACTGTCGACCACACGATCGCCGTACCCGCGACCGCGAGGTAGGCGACACCCGTACGCATCGCGGTGAACCCCAGGACCTGCTGCATGTAGAGGGTCAGCATCAAGAACATGGAGAACATCGCGGTGCCCAGGATGAACCCGGCCACGTTGGCCCCGGCCACCGTCCGGGTCCGGAGGATGCCGAAGCGCATGAGCGGCTCGTCCTGACGCAGCTCCCACGCGACGAATCCCACGAGCATCGCCAGCGCGAGGCCGAAGAAGACCATCGTCTCACCGCCCAGCCAGCCGTCTTGTCCCGCCTGGGTGATCGCATAGACGAGCGCCGACAGACCGCCGGTCACCAGTACGGCACCCAAGGCGTCGAACGAGGTCACGCGGGCGTCGCGGCTCTCGGCCAGCAGGATCGGGGCGACGACGAAGGCGGCCACTCCGACCGGCACGTTCACGAAGAAGATCCACGGCCAGCTCAGCGCGTCGGTGAGGACTCCTCCCATCAGCACGCCGGCAGCGGCGCCGAATCCACCGACCGCGCCCCAGACCCCGAGCGCGATGTTGCGCTCACGCCCTTCCCGGAACGTGGTCGACAGGATGGACAGGGCAGCGGGCGAGATGATCGCGGCTCCGAGGCCCTGCAGGGCCCGCGCGCCGATCAACGACGACTCGGACCAAGCGAGACCCGCCAGCAACGAGGCGAGCGTGAACACCACGACGCCGGCCAGGAACACCTGTCGTCTCCCGAGGAGATCGGCCGACCGCCCGCCGAGGAGCAGCAAGCCGCCGAAGACGAGGGCGTACGCACTCATCACCCACTGAAGGTTCTCCTGGGAGAACCCGAGATCGTCCTGGATCGACGGCAGCGCCACATTCACCACCGCGATGTCCAGCACGACCATGAACTGGACCGCGGCCAGCAGGGCCAGCGCCAGCCACTTCCGTCGCTCCGAGGTCAGCATCTCGATCTTTCCTTCCGTCAAGGCATTGGCTTGCAATCTAATAGCATTCACTTTCAAAACACAAGTGCTTACTTCAAATTCGCAAGCCGAAGCGGTAGACTGGTGGGCATGTCCAGGGGTTATGACCAGTACTGTCCGGTTGCGCACGCGCTCGAGCTCGTTGGTGAGCGGTGGTCGCTGCTGGTCGTGCGTGAGTTGATGTGCGGGCCGAAGCGCTACACCGATCTGGCCGCACAGCTCGGGATCGGGACCAACATCCTGGCCGCCCGGCTCCGCGACCTCGAGACCGGTGGCGTCGTGACGAAGCGGAAGCTGCCGCCGCCCGCCAACACCCGTGTCTACGAGCTCACTCCCTACGGTCGCGACCTGCAGGGTGTGCTGCGCGAGTTGGCCCTGTGGGGCGCGCGTTCACTCGGTCCACCGACCGCCCCGGACGAGCTGTTCCCGGGCTGGGTCGAGAACGCCGTACGCACCGTGCTCGCGCCGATCGCGCCGGCCGGCCGGTTCGAGATCCGCGTGGGAGACGAGGTCGCCTCGCTCGTCGACGGCGTGGCCCAGCCGGGTCCCGTCGACAACCCCGACGTCGTCATCGAAGGCGACCCGGTCGGCATCTACCACCTGTTCGTCGACCGGCGCCTGGATCAGGTCACCGTACGAGGCGACCGCGAGCTCCTCGACCAGCTGCTCGACGTGGCGCCGAGCCCGATCGAGGTCGCGGCCAACAACTGACCTCGTACGTCTGAATCGTGCGCGAATCGTTCGAGGCGCCGACCCAGGTGAACGATTCGCGCACACTCCCGCGGCAAACGCGCCACCGCGCCACGACGCCCATCCGATCGGGGGGCGGCGCCGAACCAGGGGCATGAGCTTCCAGGTGGACAAGTACGCACGTCAGGCGGCGCCCGTACGCTACGACGATCTCGATCTCACGACGGCGTTCCGGGACCAGCCGCTGTCGGACGACACGCTGCGAGTCCTGCGCTATATGTGCGACATCGAGTCGCACACGATCTGCTACCTGCGCGACGTCCTCGTGACGCCGAGCCACACCGACCCTGAGGTCACGACGTTCCTCACGATGTGGAACTACGAGGAGTACTGGCACGGCGAGGTGCTCGCCGACGTGCTCGCCGCGCACGGCATCGCCACCGGCGACGACCACGTCCGGCAGCTTCGGGTCCGGCAGGGCTGGCGCGACCGGCTGGCGCCGATCCGCCAGTCGCTGCTTGCGAACCTGATCGGCGACGACTTCGTCGCCACCCACATGAGCTGGGGCGCGGTGAACGAATGGCTCACGCATGCGGGCTACACCCGCTTGTCGCAGATCGAGAAGCATCCGGTCCTCACCGAGGTGCTGTCACGGATCGCGACCCAGGAGACGCGGCACATCGCGTTCTACGCCACCCAGGCGCGGGAGCGGCTCGCCCGCAGCTCCCGAGCGCGCCGCCTGACCCGGCTCGCCTTGTCGAAGGCGTGGCAGCCGGTCGGCGCGAACGTGATGCCGCGCGCCGAGGTCCGTCACCTGCTGCGCCACCTGCTGGGCGGTTCCGACGGCGCGAAGGAGGCCCGCCGGATCGACGCCCGCATCGACACCCTGCCGGGTCTCGAGGGACTCCATCTGGTCCGGGGGCGGATCGCGAAGCTGCTGCCGGCCGCGTAGGTCGGGGCCAACGTCGGTGTGTACGCTCGACATAACTCGACAAGAGCGTCAAATCACCTCGACGGTAGCCGGAGCGGACTTCCGCCGCTCGGGTACGTCGGCGGCGCCCTCCGGTCGTTGCCTACACTGCCACGGGTGATCTTCAAGCGAGTCGGCGACGGTCGCCCGTATCCCAAACACGGGCTGACCCACCGGGACTGGGCGGCGCTGCCGCCACAGCAGGTCCGGCTCGACGATCTCGTGACCACGAAGGTTCAGCTCGACTTGGCCACGCTGCTCGATGAGGACTCGACGTTCTACGGCGACTTGTTCGCACATGTCATCGCGTGGCATGGCGAGCTCTATCTGGAGGACGGCTTGCATCGGGCACTTCGCGCCGCCTTGCACCAGCGTCAGGTACTGCACGCTCGGGTGTACGACCTGACCGCCGGTGGGCTGCGATGAACCTGAACTTCCGTACGCCGTTCACGCTGGCGTTGCTGATCGCCGTGCTGATCTTCGGGCTCATGGTCGGCTGGCGACTCCTCACCGAGGAGGTGCCGAGCCTGCGCGAGAGCACCGGGACCAGCGAACCGAGCTGTCAGGTCCGCGAGTTCAAGGCCGGGTCGACGCTGGACGCGGGCCAGGTCACGGTCAACGTCCTCAACTCCGGATCCACGCCGAACCTGGCCGGTGACACGATGCGGGCCTTGACCCGGCGCGGCTTCGAGGGCGGCCTGACCGGCAACGCGCCACAAGGCGTCCGGGCCGACAGCGTCGTGATCCTCGACCCCGATCCGAAGTCGTCGCAGGTCCGCCTGGTCGCCAAGCAGTTCGACGAGCGGATCGACGTCGAGAAGTCGTCGGACAACGACCCGGCAGCGGTCGACATCATCGTCGGCAACGACTTCCGGGTCAGCAGCGGCATCGACCACGACGCCCCGACGTCGATGAAGGTCAAGGGCACGACCGACGTCTGTATCCCGGCGCCGCCCGACGCGGACGAATAACCCGCCGCACCCGCTGGGCGTGACGTTTCTGCCACGGAAACGCCGCGTGAGCGGCAGAAGCGTCACGCTCAGCGTCGGCGGACGGATCGCCAGCCGGCCAGCCGACCGCCTTGCGACACAGCCCGCAGCCTGCGTTCGGTCGCCGGCCGGACCCGCCGGGGCGTGACGACCAGCAGCGCGTCGCCGCGTTCGATCCGGGTGGTCAGCTCCGGGACGAACGGCTCGCCGCCGCGAATCACCAGCGACACCGACGACCCGGGAGGCAGCCGCAGCTCGCCGACCTCCACGCCGTGGAGATGCGACCGCAGCGGCACCCGGATCTCGAGCAGGTCCGCCGAGACCCGTTCGAGCGGCGCGGCCTCGATGTCCACGTCGCGCGCCTCGCCCTCCTCGGAGACGCCGAGCCGACGCGCCACCCAGGGCAGGGTCGGGCCCTGCACCAAGGTGAAGACGACGACGAGGATGAAGACGATATCGAACAGGTCCTCGCCACGGGACACCTCCTCGGCCAGCGGAATCGTCGCCAAGACGATCGGCACCGCACCCCGCAGGCCGCCCCAGCCCATGAACAACTGCTCTCGCCACGGCGTCCGGAACCAGCTCGTGCACATCAATACAACCAACGGCCGAGCGACGAAGGTCAGGATCGCTCCGGCGGCGAGCGCGATGCCGATATGCCACCACTCGAGCCGGTGCGGGCTCGCTAGCAGTCCGAGCATCACGAACAAACCGATCTGGGCGAGCCAGCCGACGCCTTCGGCGAAGGAACGGGTCGCGGCTCGGTGTGGCAGGTCGGTGTTGCCCAGCACGAGAGCCGCGAGGTAGACGGCCACGAAACCCGATGCGTGCAGCACCTGCGCACCGGCGTACGCGAGAACGGCGAAGCCGAGGACCGCCAGTGGATAGAGACCCGCTGACGGCAACGCGGCCCGCGCCATCACCCACGTGCCGCCCCCGCCGACGACGAGCCCGACGACGGCGCCGAGGACGAGCTCACCGACGATGATGGCCGCGATCACCGGCGGCGAATGGTCGCTGATCGCGTCCGTACTGATGAGGGTGACGATGAGGACGATCGGCGCGTCGTTCAGTCCGGACTCCGCCTCGAGGGTGCCGCGTACGGACGAGCGCAGCGGCATTCCCCGGAGCACCGAGAACACCGCAGCCGCATCGGTCGCCGACGTGACCGCGCCGAGGAGCACCGCGAGCCGCCACTCGAGGCCGAGCAGATAGTGAACCGGAACCGCGACGATGACCACGCTGGCCGCCACGCCGAGAGTCGCCAGCAGCAGCGCGGGCGCCATCGCCGGCCGGATGTCGGCCCACCTGGTGGTGAGACCACCCTCGGCGAGGATCAACATCAGCGCCGACAGGCCGAGCATCTGGGTCAGCTCCGCGTCGGTGAACTCGATGCCGAGCACCGAGTCGCCGAGCAGGATGCCGAGGCCGAGGTAGACCAACAGGCTCGGCAGGCCGGCCCGGACCGAGAGCCGGACCGCGAGGATCGCCGCGAGCAAGACGCCAGCCCCCGCCAGAAGCACGACGTCGAGCTCTTCGATCGACACGGGGTTCCCCTCTGCCGCGGAACCCGATCCTATCGACGCTGGTCAGGCGTCCGGCACAGCGCCCGACGCCTGGACCACCGGCCCTAGCCCGAGGGTTGGACGAGCTGCTGTACCGCCCAGCCGTTGCCGTCGGGGTCGGCGAAGAACACGAACCGGCCCCACGGGAAGTCCTGGACGTCGCTCACGTCGACCCCGCGCCCGGCCAATTCGGCGTGGGCGGCCTCGATGTCGGAGACGACGATCTGCATGCCCTGGACCGACCCGGGCTCGACCGGCTTGTCGAACAACCCCTTGCCGATCGCGATCGAGCAGCCCGACCCGGCCGGGGTCAGCTGGACGAAGCGCATGTCCTCGCTGACCTTGTGGTCGTGGTCGATGTTGAAGCCGACCTTGTCGGCATAAAACGTCTTGGCGCGATCGACGTCCGACACCGGGATCGCCACCAGTTCCAGCTTCCAGTCCACGTCCTTGTCCCTTCACCGTCACCGACTGGTCAGACCAGACGGTAACGACGATTGCGGACGCCGGATGACCGCAAACGACGTCGGCGTGGCGCCGTGCCGTCGCGACCGGCGCGCCGCACGGCGCGGCTCCGCCGGTGTCGCTCCGCGTCAGCTTGCCGTGTCGTCCGGTAATTGCGTATGAACGCTTCGGTGATAATCGGATGCATGGTGTCCTCCTCGAACTCGGCCACATCTCCACGGTCGTCTCGGGACGGCTCCGAGACATCCGTGTCGGCCACGGACAGGACACGGATCCACTACGGACGGGTCGGGGCCGGATCACGGGCGGCGCCATGGTCGGACCACAACGGCTGAATCACGCGGGTGTCTCCGAACGCGAGGCCGAGGTTCTGACGCTCGTCGGCGAGCGGCTCACCAACGCCCAGATCGCGGGTCGGCTCTACATCTCCGTACGCACGGTCGAAAGCCATGTCTCGTCGCTGCTGCGCAAGCTCGACCTGACCGATCGGGGCGAGCTCGCCGACCTGTCCGCCACGCTGCATCCCGGACCGGACCCTGACCTGCGGTCCGCGGCGGCGGCCCTGCCGGCGCCGCTGACGTCGTTCGTGGGCCGCAGCTCCGAGCGGGCCGCCCTCGCCGACGTCGTCGAGGAGCATCGGCTGGTCACCGCGGTCGGTCCCGGCGGCGTCGGCAAGACCCGGCTGTCGGTGGCCGTCGCCGCCGACCTGACCGACCACTTCGCGGACGGCGCGTGGTATGTCGACCTGGTGCCGGTGACGGAGACCGCGATGATCGGAACCGCGGTCGCCGGCGCCTTCGGTTTCGCCGAGCAGCCCGGGCGCTCGCCGACCGACACCGTGCTCGCTAAGCTCGCCGACGCCGACGCCCTGGTGGTGCTGGACAACTGCGAGCATCTGGCCGAGGGCGTGGCCGCCTTCGTCGAGCGACTGCTGTCCCACTGCCCGAGCGTGACGGTACTGGCGACCAGCCGGATCCGACTGCAGGTGCCCTTCGAGCGGGTCTTCCCCGTCCCCGGCCTGTCGCTGGCGGCCGACGGCGGGGGCGACGCTCTCACGCTGTTCATCGAGCGAGCCACGATGGCGGGCTGGACGTCGACGGACCCGTCCGACCACGAACGGATCGCGTCGATCTGCGAGGAGCTCGAGGGCATCGCCCTGGCGATCGAGCTCGCCGCCGCGCGGCTCGCGACCTTCGGCCTGGATGGGCTGGAGGCGGGCCTCGCCGACCAGCTGAGCCTGCTCGCGGGCGGTCCGCGACTCGACGACCGGCACCGATCGGTCCGCTCCGCGCTGGATTGGAGCTTCGGGCTCCTTGACGAGGTCGACCAGATCGTGCTGCGTCGGACGTCGGTCTTCGCGGCCCCGTTCACCTCCCGGGATGCCGAGCTCGTGGCCGGCTATGCGCCGCTGCGGCCGGGAGACGTGGCCGGGGCGTTGGCTCGCCTCGCCGACCACAGCCTGCTGGTCGTCATCGCCGGAGCCGGTGAGACGCGCTACCGGATGCTGGAGACGATCCGGCAGTACGGCGACGAGCGGATGGTCGAGCTGGGAGAGGACGCCGAGACCAAAGGGCGCCATCTCGAGTGGTGCCTCACGACCGCCACCCAGCTGGCGACCGGCGAGGCGGAGGCACCGGGCTTCGAGCAGATCGGCGACGACCTGCGGGCGGGACTCGGCTGGGCCGCCGACCAGCCGCCGGCGAGGGCCGACGCGTACACGCTTGCGGGCCGGCTGGCAGAGCTCACCTACGCCCGCGGCATGGGAAGCGAGGCGCAGCGCCGCTACGAGGAGGCCGCCACGTTCGCGGCGGACCCGGGGCAGGCTGTCCAGGCTCTCCACCTCGGTGCTGCCGTGGCATGGGGCCGGGCCGCGGGCAACGAGGCGATCCGGCTCTACCGCGCGGCCGGGGACACCGCTCGCCGCTCCGGCGACTCGCATGCCGCCGCGCTCAACCTCCTGACCGCGGCCGAGCTGATGAATCGTTCCCCCGGTCTGCTGTCCAAACTTCCGGCGCCCGGGGAGGAGGCCGAACTGCTCGCCGATGCGGAGATGCTCGCCTTCGGCGACGCCCAGGTCGAGGCGGCCCTCCTCACGGTCGCCGGGCTCGGCGACGGGATCGACCCGGCCTCCGCCGAACTCATCGAGCGGGCTGTCGAACTGACCAGCCGGGTCGGCGACATCCGGCTGCAAAGTGCCGCGATGGATCAGCTCACCGCCGTCCGGCTCGCCTGCGGTGAGTTCGAGTCCGCTGCCGCCGTCGTCGAGCGCCGCATCGACCTGCTCCGCCCGGTCGCACGCGAGGTCGAGATGGCGTGGGAGTACACCGACGCCTTCCACATGGCGCCGATGGTGTACATCGGCGCCGGTGATCTCGAGACCGCGCGCCGGTACGGTCAGCGACGCCGCGAGCTCCCGCTGTTCCAGCAGTCCCCGCACATGGCGGTCATGTGGCTGCTCATCACGGCCGCGTTGGCCGGCGACCTCGACGAGGCGGTCTCACTCGCCGAGCAGTTCCGCCGCGGCTGGATCGAAGCGGGCCGGCCAACAACCGGTGGCATCGGCATCGCTCCGGCGGCGGCCGCCATGGCTTTCGGCCTCCGCGGCGATCGCGAGGCCCGACGCGAATGGCTGGGCATCCTGAGCGAGATGCGCCAAGTGGTCAGATCGCTCGTCGGCTACGTGACCGGCTACGCCCAGCTCTTCGACGCGATGGTCGCATTGCACCTGGGCCAGATCGACGAGGCGCTCGTCGACCTGGCTCCCACACCACAGTCCTTGCGGCGCTGGTCCGACGGCGTCTGGCGGCAGTGGTACGCGGCGGTGTGGGCCGAAACCGGCGTACTCGCGGAAGTCGCCGACCGACGCGAGCGCCTCCAGATCGCGCGCTTCGTTGTCGGGCGCAACCCGGTCGCCGCCGCGATGGTCGACCGCGCCACTGCCGTTCTCCACGACGACCGGGACGGGCTGCTCGCGGCGGCGGAGGCGTTCGATGCCGCCGGGTGCGCCTACCAGCGCGCCCGGACGCTGATCCTCGCGGGCGGCGAGGCGCGACGTGAGGGAGAGGAACTGATGACGGCGATCGGCGCGGCGCCGATGAAGCTCTGACGCGCGCCGACCGCCGTCATCCCCCGTTCAGGTCGGCCAGACCGCGTGCGCCACCGCACCCCCGGCGATGTCGACACGGAGTCGGACCGGACCATCCGGCCGCACATAGAGGTCGTAGCTGCCTTCAGCGACCTCGAAGAAGACAGCCGAGTGGACGAACCCGCCCTGCGGAGTCGGTCGCGCGACCACGGCGACATGCGTCAGGTGTCCACCTGTCTCCGGACGCATTTCGACCTCGACGCCCTCGAGCTCGGATGGCATCTCGATGACGAGAGCGCCGATGCCGTCACCTACGTCGACCGCGACTGCGCTGCCCTGTCCCGCGTGCGGGTTCTCCACGGACCTCATGTGGCCGGCACCCCCGGCGTGGTCTGGTACCCGCCGGCGGGGGTCCCGAGGTAGGGGAAGTTGTCGAAGTACCAGGAGTTCGTGTTGGTCGTGCCGTCCTTGATCGCGCTGGCGGCGCTGTCGGGTGTGAACGACGGATCGACCAGCGGGATCGTGAGCCCGGCGACCGCGCGGAGCTCGACGGTGACGACGTCGTCGGAGACCCGGCGGCCGTTCGGGAAGCCGGCCGGGTCGCCGGCGACCAGGCCGAGCGGGTTCGGGTCCGACGCGGGCGGGACCGCCACGTTGAGCCGGAGCATGTCCGACAGCACCGGTCCGGTGAAGTTCTGGAAGCCGGGGACGACGCCGTCGGGGATGCCGGTGAGCAGGATCGCGCTGAGGTCGGCCCGGGGCTTCTTGTAGCCCGCGAGGTTGGGGAACACACCCGGGTAGAGGATCGGCAGCAGCGTGGCGAGCTCGGGGCGCCGGACGTACGTCGCAAAGCGCTTGTCGTCGCTCGGTGGCTGGCTGTTCCACTCGTCCTTGCGCACCATGGGCACGAGGACCTCGTTGAACAGCGGGTTCCCGAGTCGCGACACCTGGCGGAACGGCCCGTACGCCTGCGTGCCACCGTCGTCGTCGACGATCCGGGCCCGGCGACGGCTGGCGGTGGCCCACACGCCGATGACCGACTTCGGGTCCATCACGTCCTTGGGCGCCTTGCCGTTGCGGGTGAGCTGAGTGATCGGGACCTGGAGCACGATGGAGTGGACGTTCAGCCCCTGCGTGCCGTTGACACCGACGGCGGCTGCCGACGGAATCAGGTGCAGGTTCTGGAACGGCCGCAGCGTGGCCAGGTCGAAGATGCTGCCGAGGTCGACGAAGAAGCCTTCGGCCCGCTGTCCGCAGAAGACCTTGTGGCGCCGGTCGATCCGCTGGACGGCCTGCCGGGCGAGCCGCGCGTAGTTCGCGGTGCTGCGCGGTCCGATGTTCACCGGCGGGACGGGCAGATTGTCGCCCAGTGTCTGGGTGCGGCCGTTCCGCTCGACCCGGCGCACCGAGTAGAACTGCGGGCGGTTCCAGTTCGGGTCGTCGATCGACCCGATCGGACCGACGTTGTAGAGGAACGTGTTCTGGTTGCGGACCACCGTGCGGAACCGGAACTGGTAGCTGATGTCGGCACGGGCGTCGCCGGAGTTGGAGACGTGGATCTCGTAGAGGACGTCGTCGCCGAACTCGTAGAAGTTCGGGCCGCCGTCCGGCTTCTGCAGCGGAATGAAGTTGGCGATCAGGGTGACGGTGTCCGGACGGTCCGGACTGACGAACGCATAGACGTCGGTGTTGTCGGCCACGGGATCCTTCGAGATCTCGGGAGCCTCACGGTGTGAAGACATGGCTGTTCCTTCAGCTGAGTACGAAGTGAGTTCGCGTGTGGTCGCCGCGCGGCAGGTACGTCTGCCCGGCGCGGCTCAGAGGAGTTCAGGCGGAGCGCATCCGCGCCAGATTCGCGGCCATCCCGCGGTCCTCCACGGCGACCTCAGTCGTACCCGCGAGGACTGTCATCTTGCCCCGACGTACATCCGTGACGTGAACGACGAACGACGTGGGTGTCCCGTCGTCGATCGCGTCCGTCGACTCGTCAGCGTCGTCTCGTCCCAACGCTCCCGTGCCGATTGCGACGGCAGCGGCGGCTGATGCCGCACCTGCTCCCGCCAATCCCAGAAACTTCCGTCGACTGGACTCGACCATGACTGCTCCCTTCCATCCAGTCCGGGGCAGGCATCGTCCGACGCTGCACCCGGCGGGTGGTGCTCCCACCGCGCTTCAATGGGAGTTCGGAGCAGGAGCGCGCCCGGATGGGTCCGGATCGGAGACCGGGCGCGCCGCCCACGAAAGATGTGCTTTCGCGGTCGTCATGGCAGCCGCGTCTGCACATCCGCCGTCGGCGGCGAAGTGATCAGCTGCAGGCCATGTTGACCTGGGCGCGGAAGACGTGCCCGAAGTTCGGGTCGTTGAACGACTCGAACACCTGGGGCTCGCCGACGAGCTCACAGGTGAACAGGCCGTCGCCGGACGCGGAGTTTTCGGCGTCGGCGATCGCGCTCTGGATTGCGCCCTCGGCGGTGAGACTGCGGCCGCCGCCGCAGTAGAGCCCGGACGCACTCGCGGTCGTCGCGAACAGGACGAGCGCGGTGACCGACGCCGCGCCAACAGTCAGGGATCCACCGATCCAACGAGCTCGTGAACGCAGCGTCATGACCATCACCGTCTCCCTCGGAAATCGACGTGCTGAGATGTGTACGTAGGCGACGTCAGTTGAGATTTCGTACTCGATTTGCTTTTCCTTGACATATCTCATGCCGAAGGAGAGCGCTGCGTGCTGGCCTACGACTCGTGCCGATCGGCGACGACCATGCGGGCGAAGGCCGCCAGATCCGGTGCGACAAGGTCAGGGCGGACCTGAGATCGCTGGAGGTCGTCCGGCCGGGTGCTGCCGGTGAGAACCAGAGTCGTGTGGAGCCCCGCCTCGCGGCCGCCGGCGATGTCGGCGTCCAGGTTGTCGCCGACCATGCCGATCCGCCGATCGGCCGGCAGCCGATCCCTGGCCAGGTCGAAGATGAACCGATGCGGCTTGCCGACCGCGACACCGCGTACGCCGGTCGCGTACTCGACCGCGGCCAGGATCGCGCCAGTAGCCGGCCAGCGCCCGTCCGGCATCGGGAACGTCGCGTCCCGTCCGGCGGCGTAGACCGTGGCGCCGGCGTCCACGGCGCGTACGGCGGCGCGCAGCTCGGCGTAGTGGAAGTCGTCGTGGCCGCCGACCACGACGGCGCGGGCTTCGTCCGCTGCCTCGGGATCGCACGGTGTGAGGCCGGCGGCCCGCACCTCGCGATGAAGGCCCTCGCTACCGATGACGAAGACCGGACCCCCGTTACCCTCACGCCGCGCCACGAAGGCTGCCACTGCCCGGCCGGCAGTGATCACCTCGTCGGTCGCCGTCGGCAGGCCGACCTCCGTCAGCTTGGCCGCATAGAAGTCCGGCGCCGCCCGTGGATCGTTGGTCAGGAACACCACCTCGACGCCATGGCTTCGCAGCTGGTCGATCGCGCCGACCGAGCCCGGGATCGGATCACCACCGACCCAAACCACGCCGTCCAGGTCAATCAGTAACGCGTCCACCCCGGCCACCGATGGGGCCACCGACGACCGATCACGGTTCTGCTCCATAGGGCGTGACGGTAGCCGGGGTGAGGTGGCGAGCGAGGCGGCCGGACCGGGACCAAGGTCTGCCGCTTCGGGGCGGTACGTCCCTGCCGAGGGTGCCAGTCGGCCCGGAAGAGTCGTGGCCACATCGAGGAGGAGCGATGGGTTCGAGTGCCGCCAAGGCAGTTGTCGTGGGCGTGGACGGAAGTCGGGAGAGTGATGCGGCACTGGATTGGGCCGTCGAAGAGACCCGGCGGCGTGGTCGCCCGTTGCATGTCGTCGCGACCGACGCCTGGTCGGAGGCGCCACCCATCACGGGGTACGCCCAGCCGCCGACCTTGCCGGCCATGCCCGCCGGCGTGACCGCCGCGTACGAACGAGCCCTCGAGCGCGCCCGCAATCGTCTCGGCGACGTCGTCACCGGCGACCTGCGGCCGGGCCGGCCGATCCGGGTGCTCCGGGACGCCGCCGCCACCGCGGAGGTCCTCGTGGTCGGATCACGTACGGGCGAGCCCCGGCACTCGGTGAGCCACGCCCTCGCGGCGCACGCCGCCTGCCCGGTCGTCGTGGTCCTCGGCGCGAGACGACGTCGCGACTCCGGACGGATCGTCGTCGGAGTCGACGGCTCCCAGGAGTCCGTGCACGCCCTGGCCTTCGGCTTCGAAGCCGCGGACCTGCGGAGTGCGACGCTCGAGGTCGTCCACAGCCGGCAGTCGGGCGAGACCGACGCGGGATCCGACGAGACGTCCGACGCCAGCGATCTGCAGCGCGAGATCAGCGAGAACGTCGGGACCTACCGGGAGCGACATCCCGGCGTCACCGTCGAGGAGCACCTCGTTGACGGGCGCCCGGTCGACGAGCTCACCGAACGCTCCGACAGCGCTGATCTCGTCGTAGTGGGTTCGCGTGGCCGCGGCCGGGTCATCGGCGCACTCCTCGGCTCGGTGAGCCAGCGACTGCTGGAGCACGCGCGATGCCCGGTCGCGGTCGTCAAGTAGCGATCAGTCGGCCGTCGTGATGCAGAACGGGCGGCCTTCGGGGTCGGCGATGACGACGTACGCCCCCTCGCCGGGCTGAAAGTCGGGCTTCGTCGCACCGAGCGCGAGCAACTCCTTGGTGGCCGTCTCGACGTCGTCGACCACGAAGTCGAGATGGAAATGCTTGCGCGCATCGGGCCAGCCCGGCGGCTCGTAGTCGGCGATGCGCTGGAAGCCGAGCTGGACCGGGCCGCCGTTGCCGAGGTAGACGAAGTCGTCGTCTTCGTAGGTGGTCTTCCAACCGGTCAGCTGTCGATAGAACTCCGCGAGCGACGACGGGTTCGCGGAGTCGACGATGACCGTTCCGATCCGGGCTGGTGCAGACATGCTGATCAATCCTTCGCTCGTGGCCGAGTACCCGGGCGCACTCAGCGGTGCCGTCAGCATGTCCGCCGCGGTGCGCGGTCGTCTTGAACGTTCTTGCGGTAGCGGCCTGAGTGGTCAGACGTCGTCCGCGGCTGTGATCCGCGCGGCGAGCCATGCCAGCCGGTGGGCGATCTCGTCGGGAGTCAGCTGCCGCTCGTGCCGTTGCTGGTGATAGAGCTCGGCGGCGAGTGGGGCGAGCGCGACATCGACCAGCTGATCCGGCTCCGGAACCCCCGCATCGACGAGGAGGCTGCGCACATGGGCGCTCCAGAACGCGTACGCACCGGTGGCGAAGCGGGCGCTGCCGCTCTCGGCGCTGCGCAGCAAGTGGCCGAAACGCTCGAGCAGGTCGACCAGGGCGCGATAGAAGGCGGCGAGTCGCTCGGCCGGTGGCGCACCGGGACCCAGCGGTGGCTCACCTCGCAGCAACTGCTCCTGGAGGTCGTACTCGTGCTGGTCGAGCAGCGCAACCGCGATCGACCGGACGTCGGGATAGCGCCGATAGAGCGTCGCCCGGCCGACGCCCGCCGCGCGCGCGATGTCTCCCATGGTGACCGCGTCGGGGTCTGATCGCCGGAAGATGGCATCAGCTGCCTCGAGGACCCGAGCTCGGTTGCGGGCGGCATCAACCCGCTCCCGCGGACCCGGCTGCCGAGAGTGTCGCGGGTCGATGAACTCCACGTCGCGAGATCCGACGGCGGGGGTCTGCGGCGTTGGCCGACTCACGCACCGACTTTAGCCGTTCAACCAAGAACTGGACAACGTGTCCAGTTGACTCTACGCTTAACCGGACGCAGTGTCCACATCATGGAGAACGTCGATCGATGGCAGCAGTACTCCTCGGAACCGCAGTGCTCATCGGAGCCCTGCTGGCCGTACAGGTTTCGGCCAATGTGCAGCTCACCAAAGCCGTCGGCACACCGTATGGAGCGTCGACGCTTCAGCTGTGGCTGGCGGCGGTGCTGCTGGCGTTGCTCGCGATCCTCGCCGGAGGGCTCGGCGCGTTGGGTGCCGTGGACGATGTTCCACTCTGGTATCTGGTCGGCGGTCTGGCCAGCCCGCTCTACATCACGAGCGGGATCCTGCTGTTCCCGCGCATGGGGGCGTTGGCGGCGGGTGGTTTGTTCGTCGCTGGACAGATGCTGGCGTCGGTCGCGCTCGACCTCTTCGGCTGGCTCGGGGTGCCTCAACAGTCGTTGGGTCCGGGCATCGCGGTGGGCTCACTCGCCGTGTTGGCCGGCATCACCACCATCGTCCGTGGGCAGCAGCCGGTCGCCACGCCCAATCCGGCGACCGTCGGCTCGACCCAGACGGCCAGGGTGCCCGCCTCAGCTCTGGCCAACGATGTACCGAACGCGCCGACGATCCGCCCGGCCTGGATCCTGCTCGGACTCGTGGCCGGGGCGGTACTGCCAGCGCAGGGTGCGATCAACGCCCGCCTCCGCTCGAGCCTGGACCAGCCGATCGCCGTGGCGCTCGTCAGCTTCACGGTCGCCGCCCTGATCATCTCCGTGGTCCTCTTCGCGCTGCTCGCGACTCGGCGAACCTCCCAGCCACGGTTTCCATCCGCGACGATGCCCCGGTGGGGCTGGGTCGGCGGCCTTTGCGCAGCGGGCTACGTGACCGGCACCTTCTTGCTCATCCCGGAGATCGGCGCATCGGTGACGGTCGCGCTGACCGTGACCGGTCAGCAGTTCGCGTCCGCCGCCATGGACACCCACGGATGGCTTCGATTGCCTCGCCGGCCGTTCACGCGTACGCGTGCCATCGGGCTGCTCCTGCTCGTCACCGGCTCGCTGCTCGTCCAGCTGCACTGACTGGATTTCGCACGGCACCGGCGGAGGCTCACCAGGCGTGACGCGGCTTCGTGGCGGACGGGGACGACTGACTGTTGCGGTCGGCCCGACGGGCCAGGCCGAGCACGCGGGACAGCAGCGAGGTGCGGGGGTGAGTCTCCTCGACCGGAATTACCGGCGCGTGCGGCCGAGCGGACTGGGCCTGCTCGCGAGTCAGACGGGTGGCGATCTCAGCGGCGATAGGCAGCATCTGCGGCTCCTTTCAGAGCTTCCTTCCGAGTGATGACACCAGTTAATCTGATAGTCGGTGTCGTTGTCAACACCTGCTAACCTGTTTATTGGCGTCGCGTATGAGGAGGGTCGATGAGCATCGAAGCGTCCGCCGACGCGGAGTTGATCCAGGACTTCGCGAACACCCGAGACCGCCGGGCGTTCGTCCCGCGGGGTCATCCGCACCGCGACGGCTCGAAGGACGACATCGCCACTCCGGCCGCCTTGCGCGATTGGCTGACCGAGCACGATCTGCTCTCCGAAGGCGTCGACGTCACGGACCGCGACCACGACCGAGTGCTGCGGCTTCGTACGGCGCTGCGCGAGGCGCTCGGCGACAATCGGCAGCCCGGCGAC
>Ga0075421_100001187_pt1 | contig 30018 bp, 25 predicted proteins | sample SoiMetdeltSBSDD5_FD_75292 | JGI IMG/M metagenome (GOLD analysis project Ga0075421, IMG submission 75292) | Bulk soil microbial communities from a Populus tree surrounding site in Tennessee, USA - Soil MetaG P. deltoides SBSDD5 | ecosystem: Environmental > Terrestrial > Soil > Tree plantation... | reverse complement strand
CATCCGGGAACGGTGAGTCTAAGCGGCGCGACGGTCCTCGTGACGGGCGGTGCCGGGCTTGTCGGCTCCGCGACGATCGACCTGCTGCTCCAGTCTGGCGATCCCGCGCGCGTCGTCATCCTTGACAACCTGTCGCGTGGCACCACCGCGAACATCGAAGCGGCGCTGCGCGATCCGCGGGTCGTACTGCTCGAACAGGACATCCGTGACCGCGCCGCGGTCGAGAGCGCCATGAGGTGTGTCGATGCCGTGTTGCACCTTGCCGCGCTGCGCATCACCTCGTGCGCCGAGGAGCCGCGGGAGGCGTTCGAGGTCATGTGCGCCGGCAGCTACAACGTCGTCGAAGCCGCGCAGCGAGCGGACGTCAGGCGCGTGGTCGCGGCGTCGACGGCGTCCGTCTACGGGCTGGCTGATCGCTTCCCGACCACGGAAGACCATCATCCGTACAACAACCGGACCTGGTACGGGGCGTCCAAGGGGATGCTCGAGGGCCTGCTGCGCTCGTTCAACGACATGTACGGATTGCCGTATGTGGCATTGCGCTATTTCAACGTCTATGGCCCGCGCATGGACATCCACGGCAAGTACACCGAGGTGCTGATCCGATGGATGGAGCGCATTGAGAATGGGCAGCCGCCGCTCATCCTCGGCGACGGCACGCAGACGATGGACTTCGTGTATGTCGAGGACGTGGCGCGAGCGAACGTGCTGGCGCTGACCGCGGACGTATCGGACGAGGTCTTCAACGTCGCCATCGGTACCGAGACGAGCCTGAACGACCTTGCGCGGATGCTCACCCGCGTCATGGAGAAGCGCGTCGAGCCCGAGTACGGCCCTGAACGGAAGGTGAACGCCGTGCCGCGGCGGCTCGGCTCAACGCAGAAGGCGGAGCGGCTTCTGGGGTTCCGCCCGTCGATCGGGCTCGAAGAGGGCCTCAGGCGTCTCGTGGCATGGTGGCGGGCCGAGCGTGTGAGGGCATGACTCAGGCTGCGTCCATGATTCCGGTCGCGCGTCCCTGGATGGACGAGTGCGAAGCCGACGCAGCTCGCAGGGCGATTCTCTCCGGATGGGTGACGCAAGGTCCTGAGGTTGCGGCCTTCGAACAGGAATTTGCCGCTGCGGTGGGCGCCCCGCATGCCTGCGCCGTCTCGAGCTGCACGGCGGCGCTGCACCTTGCGTTGCTGGCGTTCGGCGTCGAGCCGGGCGACGAAGTGGTGACGGTGAGCCATTCCTTCGTCGCCACCGCAAACGCCATCCGGTATTGCGGCGCGACTCCTGTCTTTGTCGACGTTGAGCTCGAGACGTCGAATATCGATCCCAATCGGGTTGCGGACGCGATCTCGGCGCGTACGAAGGCGATTCTCTGCGTGCACCAGCTCGGCATGCCCTGCAACATGGCGGCGCTCGTGCCGCTCGCCTTGTCGCGCGGTCTGCCGCTGATCGAAGACGCTGCCTGCGCGGCGGGCAGCGAGATCCTCTGGGATGGCCGATGGGAGCGCATCGGTCAGCCGCACGGCGAGGTCGCCTGTTTTTCGTTCCATCCCCGCAAGCTGCTCTCGACCGGCGACGGCGGAATGTTGACGACGTCGAATGCCGTGCTGGATCGAAAGTTCCGTCTGCTGCGCCAGCATGGCATGAGCGTTTCCGATTCGGCGCGGCACACGTCGTCGAAAGTAGTGACCGAGTCGTACGCCGTGCTCGGCTATAACTACCGCCTCACCGACATCCAGGCCGCCATCGGCCGCGAGCAGCTGAAACGGCTGCCGGCGATGGTGGCGCGGCGCCGCGAGCTGGCCGATCGCTACCAGCAGCACCTGTCCGGGTTGACGGCAGTGACGACGCCGCGCGAGCCAGCGTGGGCGCGCACCAACTGGCAGACCTACGCGGTGCGGCTGCAGCCGCACCTCAATCGAGACGAGGTGATGCAGCGGATGCTGGATGAGGGCATAGCAACCAGGCGGGGGGTGACCAACGCGCACCGCGAGCCGTCCTATCTTCCCTCGTCGTGGCGCGCGGCGCCTGGCGGGCTGGCCAACAGCGAACAGGTCTCCGCGTCCGCGCTGGCCCTGCCGCTGTTCCACCAGATGACGGTCGAAGACCAGGACCGCGTGATCGAGTCGCTGGCGCGCGCCTGCCTGCCCCGAGCGGAGTCGAGGGGCTGGTAATGCTGTCGATCGTCACACCCGCCTTCAACGAAGCGCCCAACCTCGAGGCGCTGTATGCCCAGCTGGTGCGCTTGTTCGAGCGGACCGGCGACGACTGGGAGTGGATCGTTGTCGACGATCACTCGCGCGACGACACGTTCGGCGTCATTGAGCGTCTGTCGCTCCTGGACAGCCGGGTCCGTGGGTTGAGGCTGGCGCGCAATTCGGGCTCGCACGTGGCCATCACCTGCGGATTGCATCATGCGCAGGGCGACGCCGCCGTCATGATGGCCGCCGACCTCCAGGACCCGCCAGACACGATCGACGCGATGCTGGCCGCGTGGCGGGGAGGGGCGCAGATCGTATGGGCGACACGACGAACTCCTCCCTCGACGCTGTCGGCGTTCTACTACTGGGTCATGCGCAAGTTCGTCGGCATGGCGGACATGCCGGCCTCGGGCGCGGACTTCTTCCTGGTCGATCGCGTCGTGCTCGATGCGTTCCGGCAGTTTCCGGAGCGCAACGTCAGCGTGCTGGCCCTGATCACGTGGATCGGCTTCCGCCAGGCGTACGTCGAGTATGACAAGCAGCCCCGGGCGGCCGGGGGGTCGGGATGGACTCTTGGCCGGAAGGTCCGGCTGGCCGTCGATTCGGTGACGGCGTTCTCCGACCTTCCAATTCGTTTGTGCGGCTACGCCGGCGGCCTGTTGATGGCGTTCGCGCTGATCATCGGCATCGTCGCAGTGGTCATGCTGCCCAGCGTCGGCGCCGTACTCCTCCTCCTGCTGTCGGCGATGTTCGGGTTGACCGGCGTGCAGCTGTTCGCGCTCGGGATCGTCGGCGAGTACGTGTGGCGGGGGCTCGACGAATCGCGGCGGCGGCCGCATTACCTCATCGAACGGATTGCCGGCCGGCATCCCGCAGTTCCGGTGTCGACACGATGATTCCGCTGGTCGATCTCAAAGCGCAGTACCGGGCGCTCAAGCCCGAGATCGACGCCGCGGTGGGGCGCGTCCTCGAGAACGCGCAGTTCGTGCTCGGCCCGGCCGTCGAGGCATTCGAGCGTGAGTTCGCCGCCTACACCGGCGCCGGGGAGGCGGTGGCTGTGAACTCGGGGACGAGCGCGCTGCACGTGGCGCTGCTTGCCGCCGGCGTCGGATCCGGCGACGAGGTGATCACCGTGCCCTTCACCTTTGTCGCCACCGTTGCGGCGATTGAGTACACCGGTGCGAAGCCGGTTCTGGTCGACATCGATCCGGACTACTACACGATGGATCCCGCCGCCCTCGAGCGCGCGATCACACCGCGGACGAAGGCCATCATGCCCGTCCACCTGTTCGGCCAGCCGGCCGACATGGATCCGATCCTGGATGTCGCGCGCCGCCACCGCCTCGTGGTGATCGAAGATGCGGCGCAGGCGCATGGCGCGGAGGACAAAGGCCGCCGCGTCGGATCGATCGGCGACATCGGTTGTTTCAGCTTCTACCCTGGCAAGAACCTCGGGGCGTACGGCGAGGGCGGGGCGGCGGTCACGAACAATACACAATACGCCGACACCATGAGGCTGCTTCGCAGCTGGGGTGAGAAGACGCGATACGAGCACGCGGTCAAAGGATTCAACTACCGGATGGAGGGCATCCAGGGCGCGATCCTTGGCGTGAAGCTTCGCTACCTCGAGCAGTGGACCGAGGCGCGGCGAACGCGTGCGGGGCTCTACGAAACAGGACTGATGGGAACCGCGGCGCGGACGCCGAAGGCGCGCGCGAACGTGCGGCACGTGTATCACGTGTACGCCGTTCGCCTGGCGCAGCGGGATGCGTGGCGCGCGCGTCTGCACGAACTTGGCATCCAGACGGGCGTGCACTATCCGATTCCCGTGCACCTTCAACCCGCGTATCGCAACCTTGGATACCGCGCCGGTGATTTCCCGGTGGCTGAGGCGATCGCCCGCGAGATTCTGTCGCTGCCGATGTTTCCGGAAATGACCGATACGCAGGTGGAGGAGGTCAGCAGCATCGTGCGGGCTGGGCTTCCGGCAGGCGTAAGCGCCTAACCCTATTGTTTACAGGCAGATGGGCCGTAACTCGGCCGCCTGCGTTACAATAACGTCTCTCCGAAACCCTGAGCCCTGATGTTCGACTGTATAGCTGGATACCATCTGAATCCGTGGACGTGCGGAATTGCCAAATTCAACACGATCCTCGGGCGGAAAGTGTCACTGCCGGTGGTGGGAATCGGATCCAGCGAGATCAGCCAGTACCGGACGCCGCTGCTCTCGTTGAAGATGTCGGAGTTCACGCCCGAGGATGCGCGGGTGCTGGACGCCTGGGCCGAGGGGCACCAGGGCGGCTACGAGATCTTTCTCCACGCGTTTGACGGAACGCCGCTCGAGCAGCGGCTGATCGCGGGCGCGTCGCGGGTGTACATCGGAAACCGCGAACTTTCGGCGCAGCTGGCCCCGCTCCGTCCCGACGCCGTTGAGCTGTTCTGTCCGGGCACGCTGCTCAATCCGCAGCGGTTCCAGCGGACGGAGCTGTCGGTCTTCACGTTCGGCATGGCGCACAAGATTCGTGTGCCGCTCTACCGCCGGCTGCACGATCTGCTCGAAGCGACCGGGCAGAGCTATTCGGTTTACGTCTCGACTGCGCTCCACGAGAACACCAGCTTCGACGGATCGTTCGTTGTCCGGTTCGAGGAGCTGCAGGCGATTTTCAGCAACATCTACTTCATGGGCTACCTGTCCGACACGGCGGTGTTCAACCATCTCGTCGACTGCACATTCCTCGCGGCGTTCTTCGAGAAGGGGCTGCGGGCGAACAATACCAGCGTGAACGCGGCGATGGAGTGCGGCTGCGCGGTGATCACCAACCTCGATGAGCATTCGCCCCGGGGGCTGGTGCACATGAAAAACGTCATCGACATCAACGCGTGCGACCGGTTGCCGGGCGACGAGCAGGCCGCGGCGATTGGCAGGGCGGCGCGTGAGATCGCGCACGGCGATTACGGATGGGATCAGCTGGTGGCCCAGCTGCGGCCCGGCGTGCGCGTGTAGGAGAACCCAGCGTGGCAGGAACATTCAGAATTGGCGCGCACGAGATTGGCGACCACTCGCCGTGCTATGTGATCGCGGAGATCGGGCACAACCACCAGGGCAGCGTCGAAAAGGCGCGCGAGCTGTTCCGCGAAGCCAAGCTGGCCGGTGCCCACGCCGTCAAGCTCCAGAAGCGCGACAACCGGGGACTCTACACGCGGGCGGCCTACAACAAGCCGTACGACAACGAAAACAGCTTCGGCGCCACCTACGGCGAGCACCGGGAATTCCTCGAGTTCGGCGCCAGTGAGTACCGCGAGCTTCAGAAGTACGCGCGCGAGCTCGGCGTCGATTTCTTCGCGACGGCGTTCGACCAGGCGAGCGCGGATTTCCTCGGCGAGCTCGACATGCCGGCGTTCAAGATCGCGTCCGGCGACGTCAAGAGCACGCCGCTGCTCAAGTACGTGGCCTCGTTCGGCAAACCGATCATCATCTCGACCGGCGGCGCCCTGTTCGAGGATGTGCAGCGCGCTTACGACACGATCATGGCGATCAACCCGCACTTGGGGATCCTGCAGTGCACGGCCGGATATCCAGCAGGGTTCGAGGAGCTCGACCTGCGGGTCGTGTGCCAGTACCGCGAGCGGTTCCCCGGCGCCGTCATCGGCTACTCGGGCCATGACAACGGCATAGCGATGCCGGTGGCCGCGTATGTTCTGGGCGCGCGGATAGTCGAAAAGCACTTTACACTGAACCGCGCGATGAAGGGCACCGACCACGCGTTCTCGCTCGAGCCCGTTGGTCTGCGCAAGATGGTCCGTGACCTCGAGCGCACCCACAAGGCGCTTGGCGACGGCCAGAAGAAGGTTTACGAGAGCGAAAGGGCACCGATCGTCAAGATGGGCAAGAGCCTGGTCGTGGCCCGCGATCTTCCGGCCGGTCACGCCCTGACGAAGGACGACATCGTCATGAAGTCGCCCGGTGGCGGGATTCCGCCGTACGAGCTCGACAACGTGCTCGGCAGGATCACCCTGAAGGCGCTGTACGAAGACGACTTCCTCTCGTTCGAGATGCTGAGCAAGCCGAGCGCACAGCTCGCGCGTTCGTGATCGATCAGATCTTCCGACTCGACAACCAGACGGCCGTCGTCACCGGTGCCTGCGGCAAGCTGGGCCCGGTGTGGGTGGAGGCGCTGCTCGACGTCGGCGCCCGCGTTGCCGCGTTCGAACTGGCGGGGGCGCCCGCGTCTGCCGGGTTCAAGGCAGTGGCGGAGCGTGCCGGCGACCGCATGCAGCGCGTCGACTGCGACGTCACCAGCCGTGAATCGATCGAGCACGCCCTTGCGGCCCTGGCGGGACCGTTCGCCGAGCCGATGGTGCTGGTGAACAACGCCGGGGTGGACCAGCCGCCCGACTCAGGCGGCAACCGGTCGCGGATCGAGGAGCTCCCGGTCGATCAATTCCGCCGCATGGTCGAGGTGAACCTGATCGGGACGTTCCAGGTGACGCAGGTTGTGGGCGCAGGGATGGCGGCGCGCGGCGGAGGGTCGATCGTCAACATCGGATCGCTCTACGCGTCGGTGTCGCCGGATCAGCGGTTCTACGACCACCTGGCGGGGGAGCTGCCGTTTCTGAAGTCGCCCGCGTACGGCGCTTCCAAGGCGGCGGTCGTGAACATGACGAAGTACTTCGCCACGCTCTGGGGCCGGCAGGGCGTGCGCGTGAACACGTTGTCGCCCGGCGGCGTGCTCGGCGGGCAGGACGAGCAGTTCAAGTCGAAGTACGGCGCCCGCGTGCCGGTCGGCCGGATGGCGCAGGCGGATGATTTGAAGGGTCCGCTGGTCTTTCTTGCGTCCCGCGCCTCCTCGTACGTCACGGGGCACGAGTTGAGGGTCGACGGTGGGTTCACTGCCTGGTGAAATCCGTGGAGCCCTGCGATCGGCGTCGCGAGCGCTGATCTATCGCGCCCCCCGCGAGAGTGAACGGTGCCCGGCCTGCGGATCGCCGCGGCTGTACGAGCTCGACCTCCTTTCGCTTCGACACGCGATCGAGGGCAGCCGCACCGGCTTCGTGAGCGGATGTGACGAGTGCGGGCTGGTGTTCAGCAATCCGCAGCCGACGCCTGAAGAACAGGACAGGTTTTACAGTCCTGACGGCGAGTGGGGCTCGCGGCGGAACGTGCCGGACCTCACGATCGTCCAGGCGCACGACGATCGGCGCGGGAAGTCGTGGAGCTGGCCGTTCGAAGCGATTCGCGCCGAGCTGCCGGTGACGGCACCTCCCCCTGGAATGAAGGTCCTCGATTTCGGGTGCGCAGACGGAAAGCTGCTCGACGCGCTGCAGGACTGCGGGTGGGAGACCTGGGGCATCGAGAGTGCGGTCGATACCGCGTTTGTCCGCCATCGGCGCCTCGACGCCGTTCCCGGCGCTGCGACGTTCGATCTGATCGTGGCCAATCACGTTTTTGAGCACGTCACCGACCCGCTCGGGCTGCTGCGCGAGCTGGCGGGCGCATGCCGGGTCGGCGGATATCTGCATGTGGGCGTACCGCGGTTCGATACGCTGCCCGACCATCGTGACTATAAGTACGTGATCAACGGCCGTGCCCACGTCACCGCCTACACGTGGCCGTGCCTGCAGGGGCTGCTCGCGCGAGCCGGCTGGCAGCCGGTTGCGCCGCCGCCCGATCGCGTGTCGAAGGGGCAGGGACGGCAGACATCGGCCCGGCTGCGCGTGCTGGCGCGCCGCGTCGCCGAGCGGGTCGAGCCGATGCCGTCGCCGGCACGGGCAGCGCGCGCGGCGATGAGCCGGTATCATGCTGATATTCCGGGGCGCCCGCTGGTTGAACGGCTGGGGCTGTACCGTCTCGCCGCGCGGCGGGCCGAAGCGCGACGACGCGAGGCGATCCGCTTACGTAAAAAGAAATGGGGTCGGGGGTCATTTGTTGAGGACACTCGTTCGCGACCCTGACGAGTGTCCTCAACAAATGACCCCCGACCCCCTTACAGATCTGACATGACCGTTTCCATGGCGTCGCACAGCAGCAACATCGACCTGCGGACGATTCCGTCGGTCGTCCCCAATCATCTGGGCGGACAGGAAGCGGCGGCCGGCGATGGGCGCACATTTGCCAAGGTCGATCCGGCGACGGGCCGCACCATTTGCCATGTGGCCAGATCAACCGCGGCCGATGTGAAGCTGGCCGTCGAGATGGCCAGGAACGCGCAGCCGGCCTGGGCCGCGGCGACCGTCGTCAAGCGCGGCGACATCCTGCGCCAGATCGCGATCCTGATGCGCGAGCATCGCGCCGAGATTGCCGGCCTGGTCGCCAGGGAAACCGGCAAATCCCGGAAGGACGCTCTCGGCGAAACCGACGCGGCGATCGAGATGGGCTTCTTCGTTGCGGGCGAAGGCCGCCGCTTTTACGGCCAGACGACGACGAGCGCGGTGCCGAATAAATCGGCAATGGTCGTGCGGCAGCCGCTGGGGGTGGCAGGGCTGATCATCGCGGCGAACACGCCGATCGCGAACGTCGCCTGGAAGGCGTTTCCGGCGCTCCTCTGCGGCAATGCAGCCATCCTGAAGGCGTCCGAAGACACGCCGCTGTCCGCGTGGGCCTTCGGCGTGCTCGCCCGTGAAGCCGGCGTGCCCGACGGGATCTACACGACGCTGCACGGCTTTGGCGACGAAGCCGGCGCGCCGCTCGTCGAGCATCCGGACGTCGCCGTCGTCAGCTTTACCGGATCGTGCGACGTCGGCCGCTGGATTGCGGAGACGGCAGGACGGCGGCTGGCGAAGGTCTGTCTCGAGCTCGGGGGAAAAAACCCGCTCATCGTCTGCGACGACGCGGATCTGAAGAACGCGGTCACGTGGACGATTGGTTCGGCGTTCAGCAACGCCGGTCAGCGGTGCGCCTCGGGCAGCCGAATCGTCGTCTTCGATGCCGTCTACGACAACTTCAAGCAGATGCTGCTCGACGCCGTGACGCAGCTGAAGGTGGGGACGGGCGACGCCGACGACTTCGGGCCGGTGATCAATGAGGCCCAGATGGACGGAATGCTGGCCTCAGTGGATCGGGCGAAAGCAGCCGGCGCCGTCCTGTTGACCGGGGGCCATCGCCTGCAGGGCGAGCCGTACGGGAACGGCTTCTTCGTCGCGCCGACGATCATCGAACAGGCCGGGCCGAACGACGAGATCTCGCGCAGCGAGCTGTTCGGGCCGATCACCTGCCTCTACCGGGTCTCAGGGTTCGAGGAAGCGATCGCGCTCGCCAACGACTCGCCGTTCGGATTGACCGCCTCAATCCATACCAGGAATCTGAACCGCGCCATGACGTTCGTGAGCCGGATTCAAGCCGGTGTCGCCGTCGTCAACGGCGGTACCTACGGCAGCGAGCCGCACATGCCGTTCGGCGGGCTGCGCCAGTCGGGGAACGGCTGGCGCGAGGCGGGGACGCAGGCGCTGGACGTCTACTCGGACCTGAAGACTGTGTACATCAACCACGATCCCGGGCAGGTATAGGCAACATTGCCATCAGCGGTCGCCTTGATTCCGGCGCGACAAGGGTCCAAGCGAGTGCCGGGCAAGAACGTCCGCACGCTCGGCGGCCATCCGATGCTCGCGTACACGATCGTCCCCGCGCTCGAGAGTGGCGTCTTCGAGTCGGTGATTGTCTCCACTGATTCGCCGGAGATTGCCGGCATCGCTCGCCACTACGGGGCCGAAGTGCCGTTTCTCAGGCCGCCGCAGTTTGCCGGCGATACGTCACCCGACATCGACTGGCTCGAATACACGCTGAACGAGCTGAAGCGTGCAGGCCGTCAGTGGGACTGTTTCAGCCTGCTGCGGCCAACCAGCCCGTTCCGCACGGCGGGGACAATCCGCCGCGCCTGGTCCAGGTTCATCGCGCAGGAGGGTGTCGATTCGCTGCGCGCGGTGGAAAAATGCGCCCAGCATCCGGGCAAGATGTGGATTGTGGACGGCGACCGCATGAGGCCGCTCATGCCGTCGGCGCCCGGGACTCAACCCTCGCACAGCACGCCGTACCAGGCGCTGCCGCCTGTCTACGTGCAGAACGCGTCGCTCGAGATCGCCTGGACACGCGTCGTGTTCGAGGGACGCACGATCGCCGGCAACGTCCTGACGCCGTTCCTGACCGAAGACTACGAAGGATTTGACATCAACGACGCGCACGACTGGATGATCGCGGAGCGGCTCATCGCCGACGGCAAAGCCGCGCTGCCGCCGGTGCCGCAGGTGTCGTACGGAGCACAATGGGTGAACAGCAACTAGACCAGGTCACGAGCGACGAGCTCGTCTACGTCCCGGCCGCCGAGTTCCGGCGCCTGCTGGACGCGCGGCTGCCCCCGATCGCCGCCGCGGAGGCGTTTGCCGCGCTGGCGCGCATCAATACGCTCTACATGATCGCGCGCGCCTGGTCCGGGCACATCGGCACCAGCTTCAGCTCGCTCGAGATCATGAGCTGGCTGTTCCTGAACGAGATTCGAGATCTCGACAAAGGGCCGGCAGCATGCGACATCTTCTTCTCGTCGAAGGGGCATGACGCACCGGCGCTCTACTCGGTGCTGATCGGGCTGGGGCTGCTCCCGGAAGAAAAGCTCGACCACCTTCGACGTCTCCATGGGTTGCCCGGCCACCCGCACGTGGAGACTCCATATATACAGGCGAACACCGGATCGCTCGGCATGGGCGTCTCCAAGGCCAAGGGGATGGCGATCGCGAACCGGCTCGCCGGCACGCCCCGCCGCATCTTCGTGCTCACTGGCGACGGTGAACTGCAGGAAGGGCAGTTCTGGGAATCGCTCGCGTCGGCCTCGCATCACCAGCTCGGCGAAATCGTCGCCATCATCGATCACAACAAGATCCAGTCGGACACGTGGGTGGAGCAGGTGAGCGGCCTCGGCGATCTCGACGCCAAGCTGCGCGCATTCGGCTGGCACGTCAGCCGCTGCGACGGTCACGACCTTGCTGACATCGAACGGACGCTCCGCGCGCTGGACGCCGTCCGAGATCGTCCCAAGTTCATCGTCGCCGATACGGTCAAGGGCAAGGGCGTCTCCTTCATGGAAGGCCCGGCGATGAAGGCGGGGGAGTTGTACGGCTACCACTCGGGCGCGCCGACCGAATCGGAATACGCGCGCGGCTCCAGGGAGCTGCTGGAGAAGGCAGGCCAACTGTTCAGGAACGCGGGCCTCGGATCAATCGCGACGAAAAGCGGCCGCCGCCCCGAGCGACGCGAGCCTCGTGTCACCCACAACCTGATCAACGCCTACAAGGACGCGCTCGTCACGCAGGGCGATCGGCATCCCCGAATCATCGTGCTCGACGCGGACCTGGTGAAGGACTGCGGCCTGGTCCCGTTTGCGCAGAAGTATCCAGACCGCTTCGTCGAGTGCGGCATTGCCGAGCAGGACATGGTATCGATGGCCTGCGGCCTTGCCCATCGCGGCGTCCTGCCGATCGTCCACTCGTTCGCATGTTTCCTCTCGGCACGGCCGAACGAGCAGATTTATAACCAGTGCAGCGAAGCCTCGAAGGTGATTTACGTCGGCTCGCTCGCGGGGCTGCTGCCCGGCGGTCCCGGCCATTCCCATCAATGCGTGCGCGACATCAGCGCACTCGCCGCGGTACCCAACCTGGTGATGGCGGAGCCCGCGGTCGAAGCCGAGGTTCATGCGCTGCTCGACTATCTCATTGGCGGCACCGGCGACAGCGCCTACCTGCGTCTCGTTTCCGTGAAATGGCCGGTGCCGTTCGACTATCCGGCGGGGCAGCGCGTCCAGCCTGGGCGCGGGTGGGTCGTGCGCGACGGCCGCGACCTCGTTGTCGTCGGCTACGGACCGTGGCTGCTGTCGAACGCCTGGCATGCGGCGGACGATCTCGAGCGGACGGCGGGTGTGACGACGCGCCTGATTAACCTGCCCTGGCTGAACCGCGTTGATCCCGGTTGGCTGCGGGAGGTCATCGGCGATCGCCGGGCGCTGGTGCTGCTCGATAACCATTACGTCCGCGGCGGACAGGGAGAGATGGTCGCGGCGGCCGTCGCGGAGCTTGGTCTCGACCCGGCGGTGACGGTCAGCCGGGCCGGCATTGCCGAACTGCCCCAGTGCGGCACGAACGACGAAGTACTGGAATACCACCGCCTTGACGTCCAATCCCTGGCGAAGACGTTTCGCGCTGCTCTGGCAACCCGTCGCCCGGCGGTGTCGCCGGCATGAAGGTCCTCTTCTGGGATATCGACGGCACGCTGCTGACGACGGCAAAGGCGGGCGTGTTTGCGTGGGAAGACGCGGTCCGCGAGCTGACCGGACGGGAGTTCGAGTTGATCCGGATGCGGATCGCGGGACTGACCGATTACCAGATCGCTCAGCGGACGTTCGAGACGCTCGGGATCGAAATCGACGAAGCCTTTCTGCACCGCTTCGTCGACAGGTACGGCGAGCTCCTGCCGTCGAGCCTGCCGCGCAAGCAGGGCAGGGTGCTGCCGAATGTTCGTGAAATCCTGGAGCACCTTTCCGGCCGCCAGGACGTCCGCTCGTACCTGTTGACCGGCAACACCCGCGCCGGCGCACGGGCAAAGCTCACGCACTACGACTTGATCCAGTTCTTGCCGGACGGCGCGTTCGCCGAGGATACCGGCGACCGTGCGTCGATTGCCCGCCGCGCGCTCGACCTGGCGCGCCGCGCCGGCGCGATCGCCGAGGACGGCGTGTTCGTCATCGGCGACACGCCGCACGACATCGACTGCGCCACCGCGATTGGCGCCCGTACCATTGCCGTGGCGACCGGCGGCTACTCGATCGAAGAGCTCGAGGCGCACAGGCCCTGGCGCGTGTTCAACGAACTTCCCCCGCCAGACGAATTCATGCGGCTGATCGAGGAAGCGCGCGAAGCGCCGGAGCCGGTCGGGCGCACGCGATCCGCATGAAGCACGGGATCAGACGGCTGCCGGCGCTGTGGCGCGCGAGCCGCCTGCTGCGGCGGTGGTACCACGCGCGGTTCGATGCCTATCCCGACTGGCAGTCGTCGCTTGCGGCCGACCCGGGGTTATGGCAGTCCGCCAGGGCGGCCGCACAGGGCGGCCCCCGCGTGCTGATGGCGACGGCGATCGGATCCCACGCGCACGCGATCACGCTCGAAAGCGCGCTCGCCGCGGCGTTGACGTTCCGCGGCGCCGAGGTGCACGCCCTGATCTGCGACGGCGCCATGAGCGCCTGCGCCGAGTGCGAAGCCTCGCTCTATCCGGACATCGCCAGGTTCGTCGCGCGCGGACCTGCCGCCGATCTCTGCCGCGACTGTTCGTGGCCGGCAGAGCGGGTGTACGCCGATCTTGGTCTGAAAGTCCATCGCTACAGCGACTGGTTGACTCCCGGGGATCGTACCGAGGCGCGGCGGATCGCCTCAGAGGAGCCGGTCGATCGGATCAAGACGTTCACCTTCGACGGCCTCTCGATCGGGGAGCACGCGTTCGCCGGCGCGCTGCGGTTCTTCGCGACCGGATCGCTCGACGCTGAGCCGTCGGCGGAGCCGGTGCTGCGCCGGTATCTCGAGTCGGCGCTGGTGACGGCGTTTGCGTCGCGCCGCCTGATGCGCGCCGTCGGCTTCACGTCCCTCGTCTTGACCCACGGCATCTACGTGCCGTGGGGCATCATCGCCGAGGTCGCCCGCGCCGAGGGCGCGCACGTCTCCACCTGGAACGTGGCGTATCGCAAGCGGCGCTTCATCTTCAGCCACGACGACACGTATCACCACACGCTGATGACCGAGCCGCGCGAGCTCTGGGAAGGCCGCGAGCTGTCGGCGGCCCAGGACCGCGAGCTGACGAAGTATCTGGCCAGCCGGCGTGAAGGATTGTTCGACTGGATCGTCTTCCACCGCGCGCGGCGGCAGGATGCCGACGAGATTGCGAGCCGGATTGGCCTCGACCGCTCGCGCCCGGCGATCGGCCTGCTGACCAACGTCACCTGGGATGCGCAGCTGCACTACCCCGCCAACGCGTTTTCCGACATCGTCGAGTGGCTGGTCCGGACGTGCGAGTACTTCGCGACGCGGCCCGACCTGCAGCTGATCATCCGGGTGCATCCCGCCGAGATCAGCGGCTTCCCGCCCTCGCGGCAACCCATTCTCGGCGAGCTCCGGAAGCGGCTGCCCGGGCTCGCCCCGAACATCATCGTCGTCCCGCCGGAAAGCGACATGAGCACGTACGCGCTGATGTCGCTGTGCAACGCCGCCATCATCTACGGGACGAAAATGGGCGTCGAGTTGACCAGCGTCGGATTGCCGGTGATCGCGGCGGGAGAGGCCTGGATCCGCAATAAGGGACTGACCCACGACGCGAGCACGCCCGCCGAGTATTTCCGGATCCTGCAGCAGCTGCCCTTTCCCGAGCGGCTGGGCGCCGGCCAGCTGGCGCGCGCCCGCCGCTACGCGTATCACTTCTTCTTCAACCGGATGATCCCGCTGCCGTTCATCGACCCGAAGGCGGGATTCCCCATCTACCGGCTCAAGCTCGACCGTCTGCAACAGCTTCTGCCCGGCGCGTCTGCGGGTCTTGATACCATCTGCGACGGCATCCTCAGGCGGCAGCCCTTCGTGTTGCACGCCCCTGACAGTACGCCTGAACTTGCAAGTGCCGCGAGCGGCTGACGCAACGTGCTGATCTTCCTGGCGATCGTCTTTACGATTGCGGCTGCCGTGAGTGTCGCCGGTGGCGCTCTCGTGCGGCGCCACGCGCCGGCGAGCGGGGCCGTCGTGCCGCCGCGCCCCGATCGCTGGCACACCTCGCCGACCCCGACCATGGGCGGGATCGCGATCATGGCGGCCACGATCGCGGGGTTCCTCGCGGTGGTGGCGCGGCCGGATCTCATCGGCTCCCCCGCCGACTGGGCCCCGGTGCCGCTCGCCGCCCTCGCCATGTTCGTGGTGGGCGTCCTTGACGATCGGCTTCAGCTCTCGCCGATCGCCAAACTCGTGTCATCGCTGGCGATCGGCGCGTTCCTGGTGTTTGCGCTGGCCGGCGCGGAACCGGACGGCGCGCTGCCGTCGCTCTTCACGCTCGTCGCGATCGTCTGGTTCGGCGGCATCTGCCACGCCATAAACCTGCTCGACAACATGGACGGCCTCGCGGCCGGCGTCGGGCTCATTGCTGCCCTGTTCCTGGCGGCATTGATGCCGGGATACCTCGGTTCGGCGGTCGTCGTCCTGTTGACGTCGCTGGCAGGGGCGCTGCTCGGATTCCTCTACTGGAACCGAAGCCGGGCACGGCTGTTCATGGGCGATTGCGGCAGCCTGTTCATCGGCGCCCTGCTGGCCGCCGCTTCGCTGGTGCCGGCCTACAACGCCCCGCTCGCGTTCACCAACCCGCTGGTGATCGTCGTGCTCGTGCTGATCGTGCCGATTTTCGACACCGGCTTCGTCCTCGTCCTGCGCCGCCTGGCCGGGCGGAAGGCGACCAAAGGCGGCACCGATCACGTGTCGCACCGGCTGGTGTCGCTCGGCTTTTCGGAGCGGAGCGCCGTCCGGATCCTGTACCTGCTTGGCCTGGTCGGAGGCGGCTGCGCGTGGCTGCTGATGTGGAGCCGCGGCGTCGAGCCGATGCTGCCGCTGGTTGCGCTGCTCGGCGTGCTGATGGTGCTGCTCGGGATTTACCTGGCGCGCATTCCGGCCTACGACGCCGAGGATTTCATTGCGTTGCAGAAGTCGTCATTTGCGCCGTTCCTGAAGGACCTGGCGTTCCGGTGGCACGCCGCAGAGGTGATGCTCGATTTCATCCTCATCGCGGTCTGCTACTACCTCGCCTTCCGGCTGCGGTTCGAGGGCGGGGACCTCGATAACTTTCTGCCGTACTTCACGGCGTCACTGCCCGTGGTCGTCGGGTGCAAGCTCGCCGCGCTCTATGCCTCGGGCCTCTATCAACGCTCGTGGACCACGTTCGGACTCCGCGATTTGACCGCGGTCATGCGCGCTGTGGGGCTGGGTTCGCTGCTGTCGGTGCTGACCCTCGCGTACCTGTATCGCCTGGAGGGATTTTCGCGCGTCGCCTTCCTGCTCGACGCCATCCTGCTGGGCATCGCCATCGTCGCGACCCGCGCGTCATTCCGCGCGATGAATCTCGTGGCCGCGGCCCGCAGCAAGCGCAGCCGGCGCGTGCTCGTCTACGGCGCCGGCCAGCTCGGGCAGACGCTGGTTCGCGAGATGCGCGCCAATGCCCAGTGGAACATGAACCCGGTCGCGTTCCTCGATGACGACCCGATGAAGAGGCGGCGCTGGATCATGGGTGTTCCGGTCCGCGGCACGATCGACGATCTCGAGCGCGCGATGGAGCGTTACGGCGTCGACGAGGTGATTCTCAGCAGCCCGGCGATCAATGGCAGCGTGGAACACCGGATCCGCGAAGTGTGCGGACTGCTCGAGCGTCCTGTCCGCCGGCTTCACATGGAAATCCGGTAGCCAGAGGATACAGGCTGCTTCGCATAGGCATTGATGGGCGCGCGTTCGCGTCTCCGGCGCCCGGCATCCGTCGCTACGTCAGGGGGTTGACCGGCGCGCTGCTCGCGCTCGGGGAACCGCTCGAGATCGTGGTGCTGGGGGGGCGCGACTCGAGCGCGGTGCCCGCGGGTACCGGGTACGTCGCTGAGCCTCCCCATCCCCCCACCAATCTCGGCTGGACGCTCGTCGGCGTGCCGCGCGCGGCCCGGCGCGCGCGGGTCGACGTCATTCACGCGCCCGCCTACACGGCCCCTTTCTGGGCATTCGCGCCCGTGGTGCTCACGATCCACGACGTGAGCTACGAGCGCCAGCCCCAGTGGTATCCCTACCGCCGCGACTGGGCCCGCCGGGCCTTCTACCGGCGCAGCGCCGCCGCCGCCTCACATATCCTGACCGTATCGCGCTTTTCGGCGACCGAGATTGCGGCCGCTTACCGGATCCCCATGGAGCGCATGACCGTCACTCCGCTGGGCGTCGACGAGGCTTTCGCGCCGGATCCAGGCGTGCCGCTGGAGCTGCCCGCGGGCGTCACCCCGCCGTACGTGCTGCACGTCGGCGATCTGCACGAGCGGCGCAATCTGCCGATGCTGGTGGAGGCGCTGCTGGCGGCGCGGCGCGCCGGCGCCGAGCCGCTTTCGATCGCGTTTGCCGGGACGGATCGCGGCGTCGGCGACACGCTCCGCCGCCTGGCGACGCAGGCAGGGGCGGCGGATGCCCTCGTCTTGCTCGGATCCGTCACCGAGAGACGTTTGCGGGCGTTGTATCGTGGGGCCGCGGCACTGGTCTATCCCTCGCTGTACGAGGGCTTCGGCCTTCCGCTGATCGAAGCGATGGCATGCGGCACGCCCGTGATTGCGTCGCGGGTCACGTCGATTCCAGAGGTCGTCGGCGACGCGGGCGTACTGCTCGATCCGGCGAACGTCGGTGCGTGGACCGCGGCAATCCTCGAAGTGGCCAATGACGAGCACGTCCGTGCCCGCCTTCGCGCCGCCGGCTTGCGGCGCGCGGCTGAGTTCACCTGGGAGCGAACGGCGCGGCTGACGCTCGAGGCCTACCGCCGTGTCGTCTGACATCTCCGTCGTCATCGTCACCTGGAACGGCCGGCAGTACCTCGACGCCTGTCTGCAGGCGGTTCAGGCGCAGCAGAGTGTCAGTGCGGAGATCGTCCTGGTTGACAACGGCTCGTCCGACGACACCGTGGCGTACGTGCGCGGCCGGTTTCCCGATGTCAGGGTTGTACCGCTCGGCAGCAATCATGGATTCGCCGGTGGCAGCAACGCCGGCGCGCGCGAGGCGCGGGGCGAGTACCTCGCGTTCCTCAACAACGACACGGTGGCCGATGCCGGCTGGCTCCGCGCGCTTCGCGGCGGCATACATCCGCCATCGCGAAGCCTGCTGGTGACGTCTCGCATTGTCTACATGCACGACCCGTCGGTGATCGACAGCGCCGGCGACGGCGCCTTCCGCTGGGGCGGCGCCTATAAACGCCTGCACGGCGACCGCGCCGAGAACGCGGCGACGCCAGTGGAAGTCTTCGGCGTCTGCGGCGCCGCGTGCCTGATGCCGAAGGCCGTCTTCGACGAGCTTGGCGGATTTGATGACGATTTTTTCGCGTCGCACGAGGATGTCGATCTGTCATACCGGGCGCGGTTGCGCGGATACCGGTGCCGCTACGTCCCGGACGCCGTCGTGCGTCATCACGGCAGCGCGACGCTCGGTACTATCAGCGAATTCGCCGTGTTTCACGGGCAGCGCAACCTGGAATGGGTGTTTCTCAAAAACACGCCAGGTTCGCTGCTGCTGCGCACGCTTCCAGGGCACCTGGTCTACAACGCCGCCGCGGCGGCGCATTTCGCGCGCCTGGGACTGCTCGGCACGTTCCTCCGTGCAAAGGGCGCAGCGGTGGCGCGCCTGCCCGCCGTCATCCGCAAGCGCGCCGCGATCCAGGCAGGCGCCCGCGTCGGCTCCGCCGCGATCGAGCAGCATCTCGACCGCGGCTGGCTGAAGGCGAAGGTGCGCGAAAAGCGGTTCGACGTGGGGCTGGCGGAGCAGGCGAAGTGACGGCTCCGCAGGTCAGCGCAGTCCTCGTCAATTACAACGCGGGCCCTGAATTGGCGGCGGCGGTGCAGTCGATCGCCGACGATCTGGCTGGCCGGCCGTGGGAAGCCGTGATCGTCGACAACGCCTCCTCTGACGGCAGCGCCGAGACCGTGACCAGGTTCGCGCCATATGCCCGCGTCGTCCGGAACCGGGCGAACGTCGGCTTCGCGCGCGGAGTGAACCAGGGCCTTGGCGCGACCCGCGCGCCGACAGTGCTGATCATGAACCCGGATTGCCGGCTCGCGCAGGGTGCGATAGACCTGCTCACCGGCGAGCTCGGGCGGAGCGAAGGCGTGGCGATCGTCGGCCCTCGAATCCTGAATCCGGACGGATCCGTTCAGGGCAGTGCGCGCGGCGACCCGGACATGCTGACCGGGCTGTTCGGACGATCAACGGCTTTGCGCCGGGCGCTGCCGGATCTTGCTGTCTCGAAGCGCAACGTGATCGCCGCCGATGTCACCGGCGGCAGCATCGAGGTTGACTGGGTCTCCGGCGCATGCATGCTGGCGCGCCGCAGCGCGCTCGATCGCGTCAACGGATTCGACGAACGCTACTTTCTGTACTGGGAAGACGCCGATCTGTGCCGGCGGCTGCGAGGGCATGGCTACCAGATCCGCTATGTGCCGGCGGCGACCGCGATTCACCGCGTCGGCCATTCCAGTCGTGACGGCCGGTCGTCAGCGATCCGCGCGTTCCACCAGAGCGCGTATCTCTATTACTCGACGCACGTCGCGCCGACGGCGTCCGCAAAGCGGCTCGCTGCGAAGGTGCTGCTTGCGGCGCGCTGCTGGCTCAAGCTGCAGCAGTCACGTCCCTTCCTCAAATAGCCGTGCGACTTCTTCGCCAATTGCCAGGCACGCCGTAAGTCCCGGCGATTCGATGCCCGCCGCCTGAATCAGGCCGGGGCGGCCCCGATCCCACCCCACGCGAAAATCGGCGAACGAACCTTCAGGAGGGTGGAGTTTTGGCCGGATGCCGCTGCCTCCGAGCCGGAGGTCCTCGAGCCGCAGGTCCGGCAGCAGCTCGCGCGCGGGCTCGAGGAAGTCCTCGACCGGGAACCGGTTCGATTCGTAGTCGTCCTTGCGCGCCTGGAAGCAGACGGTTGGTCCGAGCGTGACGTTCCCGTGGACGGTCTTCGTGAGGTGCACCCCGAGCCCGTGGCCTGACGCGTGCGGCAGGGGATACACGAGGCCGTTGACGAGCGGTCGTTTGGCAGGCACCAGCTCCGCATACTCGCCGCGGCACGGGTAGATGGTGAATGCCTCGCCGCCGAGCGCGGCAGAGACGTCGTCTGCGTACAGTCCCGCGGCGTTTACGACCACGCGCGCCAGGATGCGTTCGGATGGGGTATACAGTTCGGTGGCGCCGTTGCGTCGATCCGCGCCGCTCAGCGGCGTCCCGGGCAGGATCGCGGCGCCGTGATCCACGCACAGCCGCTCGAGCGTCCGGACGAGCGCCTCCGCGTCGAGGATGCCCGTGTCGGGGGAATGCAGCGCCGCCGCAGCGCGCACGTGCGGCTCGCGCTCGCGGATGAACGCCTGGTCGACAATCACCAGGCCGCGCGTGCCGTTGCCTTCCCCTCGCGCTTTCAACGCCTCGAGCGCGTTGATCTCTTCCGCGCGCTGAGCGACGATCAGCTTGCCGCAGCGTTGATAGGGGACGCCGTGCGCCGCACAGAAGTCGTAGAGCATCCGCGCGCCCTCGACGCAGTATCTGGCCTTCAGCGTTCCTGCCGGGTAATAGATGCCGGCGTGGATCACCTGGCTGTTATGCGTGCTCGTGCCCAGTCCGGGCCGCCGCTCGCGTTCCAGGACGCACACGCTGTGGCCGCGGCTGGCGATCGACCACGCGGCTGCAAGGCCGACCACACCCGCGCCGATGATCGCTGCATCAATCCGGGACGTATCCATAGGTTATTTGGAAATGGTACGATACGGAGTTTGCGGGCACCTGTGAACCGTCGGTATAGAGGCGAATGACGGGCCGCGTCCTTGTGACCGGCGCGGCGGCACGGCTGGGGGCGGCCCTGGTCGAGGCGTTCGGGGGCGGCCAGGTGATCGCCTACGGCAGGCGCGGGCTCGACGTCACCGACCCGATCGCCGTACGCGACACGATCGCGGCGGCGGCGCCGTCCGTCGTGATCAACTGCGCGGCCTTCAACGAGGTCGACGGCGCGGAGGACCGCGCGTCCGAGGCGCTCGCCGTCAACGCGTTTGCCGTGCGAAGTCTTGCACGCGCCGCTGAAGCCTGCGACGCGACGTTCGTGCATTTCGGGACGGACTTCGTGTTCGATGGCGAGGCCGATGCCCCGTACGGCGAAACCGCGGTGCCGTCTCCGCGCAGCGTCTACGGATTGAGCAAGCTGATGGGCGACTGGTTTGCGCTGGAATCGCCCCGCGCCTTCGTGCTGCGCGTCGAAAGCCTCTTCGGCGCGGCCGAGGGGTGGGCGGGCCGGCAGGGGTCGATGGATGCGATTCTTGACGGGCTCGAGCGCGGTGCCGAGGTGCGGGTCTTCTCCGACCGGGTCGTGTCGCCGAGCTACGTGCACGACGTCGCCCGAGCGGTTACGCAGCTGGTGGAATCGGGGGCCGCGCCGGGACTGTATCACTGCGTGAACTCGGGGCACGCGACGTGGCTCGACATCGCCGTGGAAGCGGCACGGCTGATGGGTGTGCGGCCGCGGCTCCAGCCCGTCACGCTCGACCAGGTGGCCTTCAGGGCTGCGCGGCCGCGGTTCTGCGCGCTGTCCAACCAGAAGCTCGAGGCGGCGGGCTGCGCAATGCCCGCCTGGAACGATGCGCTGCAGCGATGGCTCGCGGCGCGGCAGATACTACGGAACGCCAGGGTAGACAAAGTACATGGCTAAGCGCGCAATCATCACCGGCATCACCGGACAGGACGGTTCGTACCTCGCGGAGCTGCTGCTCGACAAGGGCTACGAAGTCACCGGCATCGTCCGCCGCCTCAGCGCGGCAAATTTCTGGCGGATCGAGCACCTGCTCGATCGCATCACGCTGCGGCCGGCCGATCTGCTCGACCAGCTGTCGCTCATCCGGGTGGTGCAGGATGTAAGGCCCCACGAGCTCTACAATCTCGCGGCCATGTCGTTCGTGCCGGCATCGTGGGACCAGCCGATGCTGACAGGCGAGTTCAACTCGCAGGGCGTGACGCGGGTGCTCGAGGCGGTGCGGCAGGTCGATCCCGGCATCCGCCTCTACCAGGCCTCGTCGAGCGAGATGTACGGGCGCGTCCGCGAGGTGCCGCAGACCGAGCTGACGCCGTTCTATCCGCGCAGCCCGTACGGCGTCTCAAAGGTGTTCGGGCACTACATCACCGTCAACTACCGCGAAAGCTACGGCCTGTTCGCGGTGTCGGGCATTCTCTTCAACCACGAATCACCGCGGCGCGGCATCGAGTTCGTGACGCGCAAGGTGACGGACGGGGTCGCCCGGATCAAACTCGGACTCGCCGGCCACCTCGGCCTTGGCAACCTCGATGCCTGTCGTGACTGGGGTTTCGCCGGGGACTACGTGCGGGCCATGTGGCTCATGCTCCAGCAGGACACTGCGGACGACTACGTCATTGCGACCGGCGTTTCGCACTCGGTTCGCCAGCTCGTGGAGGCGGCCTTCGGGCACGCGGGTCTCGACTGGCAGAAGTATGTCCGCGTCGACCCTGCCTTCCTGCGCCCCGCCGAAGTCGACCATCTGATCGGCGATTCGAGCAAAGCCCGCCGCGTGCTGGGATGGGAGCCGAAGGTCAGCTTTGACAAGCTGATAGCGATGATGGTCGATGCCGACCTCGCGCGGCTGTCGGGACAGGCCGCAAAGGCCGGTGCGGCACGATAGAGGAGTGACCGTGAACCTGAAGGACAAGATTCGAGACAGAACAGCACATGTCGGTGTCATCGGCCTCGGCTATGTCGGCTTGCCGCTGGCCGTCGAATTCGCGAAGAGCGGCTTCGACGTCACCGGATTCGACGTGGACGAATCGAAGATCACCGAGATCAACGCCGGTCGCAGCTACATCCTGGACGTCAAGACGGAGGACGTGAAGGCAAGCGTCGATGCCGGCCGCCTGCGCGCGACCAGCGACATGTCGAAGCTGAAGGACATGGATGCCATCGACATCTGCGTGCCGACGCCGCTGCGAAAGACGAAGGATCCCGATCTCTCCTACGTTGTCCAGGCTGTGGATTCGGTGAAGGCTCATCTCAAGCCCGGGCAGCTGGTGATCCTGGAGTCGACGACCTATCCCGGGACGACCGACGAAGTCGTTCAGCCGGCGCTCGAGGAAGGCGGGCTGACGGCGGGCGAGGATTTCCATCTCGCGTTCTCTCCCGAGCGCGTCGATCCGGGCAACGAGTCGTACAGCACGAAGACGATCCCCAAGGTCGTTGGCGGAGTCAACAAGGCGAGCACCGAGCTGGCTGCCGATCTCTACGGATCGATTATCGACAACGTCGTGCAGGTGAGCTCGACGCGCGTCGCCGAGATGGTCAAGCTGCTCGAGAACACGTTCCGCGCGGTCAACATCGGCATGGTCAACGAGATCGCGCTGATGTCGCACCGGATGAACATCGACGTCTGGGAAGTGATCGACGCGGCCGGCACCAAGCCGTTCGGATTCATGCCGTTCTACCCGGGCCCGGGGCTCGGCGGCCACTGCATTCCCATCGATCCGTTCTACCTCTCGTGGAAGGCGCGCCAGAGCGGTTTCGAGTGCCGCTTCATCGAGCTCGCCGGGCACGTCAACTCATCGATGCCCGCCTACGTCGTCGAGCGCGTCGGCGAAGCGCTCAACACGGTGAAGAAGGCGGTCAACGGCTCGAGAGTCCACTTATTTGGCGTCGCATACAAGAAAGACGTCACCGACATGCGCGAGTCGCCTGCGCTCGATATCCTCGAGCTGCTGCATCAACGCGGCGCCACCGTCACCTACACGGATCCCTACGTGCCGAAGCTGGAGCACGGCGCTCTCAAGCTCTGTTCGGTTCCGGAGGACAAGGCCGCTCAGGGTATTGACTGTGCGGTGATCTGTACCAACCACCGCGTCTTCGACTATGCGGCGATCGTCAAGCGCTTTCCGCTGGTCGTCGACACGCGCAATGCGCTGAAGGGGATCGATTCGCCGAACATCTTCCGCCTGTAGCGCAGTCGCGCCGTGGCCTTGGCGGAGGCGGAGGCTTATCGCTGAAACGTCTCGCGATTCTTGAACTCCACCATGATGAACTCCGCGGCGTCGGCTCCGATGTTGGCGGGCAGATGGACGTTTCCATCTCCGCACCCGAGCGCACCCGCCGGGACGGACGCGGGCTCCGTGGTTCCGTCCGGAAGCGTGAAGTCAAAGGTCTGATCGGTGAGGAAGATGACGCAGCTGGCGGAATGCCGGTGCATGACGGATTTCTCGCCGGCCCCGTACCGGACGCGGAGCAGACGCACGAGTTCGTTCTCGAACGACACCGAATAGTGAGCGGGATCCGCGGTGACGGCATCGGCAACCGACGGGCCACCCCGCTGTGCCAGCAGCGCTGACGAGGCAGTTGCGATCGCCAGCCCGAGGACGACACCTAAAACCAGATTCCGCATCTGTCACCTCTTCAAACCGTGGCTGCGCTGGTTTAGCGAAGCCGCTCCCACTGAATCCGTTCGACGATCAGGCTCACCGGGCGTCGCGCCGTGCGCCGTCCGAGCCGGACTTCCTCGGACCATTCCTGGTTCACCCGAAAGTCGACACGCCGGAAGCCGGCGCGGCCGACGTCGCGGACGGCCACGTCCCACGTCGTCGACTCGTCGGGCGGCACTTCGTGCCGATCGACCACCTGTCCGGCGATCGACGTTTCAATTACCACAGGGTGCGGCGCCGGCCAGCCAGGCGCCCGCAGGCGCAGGTGGAGGAACCCGGGGCCATCCGAAATGTAGATGACGGCATGACGGGTCATCCAGCGGAACGTGGTGCCGTCCGGCGTGGTTTCGAACTGGTGGAACCCCTGCTCCGGCGGCTGCGCCGGGGGACGCGCATAGACAATCGTTGCGCGCCCGACGCCGGCTGACAGGATGACTGCAGCGGCGACCCCGAGCGTCAGCCATCGCTTTGCGACGGCCGCGGCGCCCGCCGTGGCGGACGCGACCGCTCCAAACGCCGCCCAGAATGGGAGCGCCGCTTCCGGCACGAGCAGCGGGTGCCCGGTCGCGCACGTCAACACGTAGGCGGCCGTTCCGGCGAACAGCGCGTGCAGCGCGATGTCATCAGGTGATTGCGCCACCCCGCGCCAGCCCTGGGAAAGCACCGCCGCGACCAGCCAGACGAACAGCAGGCCGCCGACCAGCCCGAGTTCCGCGAACTGCTGCGCAAAGTAGTTGTGCGCGTTCTCGTTGCCGTACAGCTCCTGCAGTTCCGGCGTCATGAATTCCGCCGATCGGGCGAAATAGCGTCCGACTCCGACGCCGAACACCGGCGCCGATACGAACATGCGCGCGCTGGTCAGAAGAAACTGCGATCGCAGATTCACCGATTGTCCGGCGCTGCCCTCGACCTCCGATTGCGGACCGATGAGGACGCCGGCAGCAATAATCGCCGCGAGGAACACGCAGGCTCCGACGATCAGATGGCGGCGTGTCGGTTGCCAGTGCCGTCGCGCCGCAGCGAGCACTGCGGCGCCCGCGGCGATGGCGAGATATGCGGATCGAGATCCGGTCAACCAGACGGCCGACGCAAGCAGGACCACCATCGGCAGCCATACGAGGCGGCGCGCCGGCTGGAGCCAGGCGTAGCCGAGGGCAATTACCATCGCGAGCGCATAGAGTGACCCTGCGGCGTTGACGTCAGCGAGCGGCAGACTGAAGCGGTCGGCTGGGATGTCGCGGAGCTGGACGAGCGTGGCAGCGGCAAGGATCGTCATCGAGGCCACGAGCGACAAGCCGATCCAGCGGACCGTTCGGGAATCGCTGCGCGCAATGGCCGTGGCGGCAACGAACACGCCCAGCCCTCCCAGGGCCTGCAGGAGCGTCCACGTCTCCGCTTCCGGGCTGGAAACGAGCAGGTGATTGCCCGCGATCGCGCCGGCGAGGAATCGGGGAAGCGCCGAGGGGATCACGCCGGCCGCGCCGGCGACGGTGAGCGAGAGCCACGATGCGACCAGCGCGGCGCCAAACAGCGCGAGCGGCAGGATCACGGTGCGCGGCCAGCCCGCTTTCGAGAGCGGCCGCCAGATCGAAAGCAGCCAGACGGCGATGAACGACCAGCCAAACAGTTCAGCGGCGCGGGCTGGCGCGGCGGCGAACAGCGCGCCTGCCGGCGCCAGCATCGTCAGGAGGGCGAGTCCCCAGAGCGGCTGCCATGCCGCCGCCCCTGCAATCACCAGTGCTGCCACCTTGCTCAGGGCCGGGAACTCGGGCGAGGCAACCGCCCAGACGACGCACGCGGCGAGCGGGGCGCCTGCGATCAGGCGAAGCGCCCGGCCGGCGAACGCCGCGGCCGCCGGCGATCTCGTCACGGCCTCCGGCCGACCGCCGCGTAGTCAAGCCAGGTGAACAGCAGCCGGTTGATCCGCTCGACGTTGGCGTTGAGCGTGTTCACCGCATCGCCGAGCGAGGCGTGCGGCGCCAGCCGCTGCAGCTTGTCGTGCTCGGGGTAGGGCGCGCTGAACTTGACGTTCACCTGCTGGAACCCCGTGGCGATGAGGAGATAGGTCAGCGTGTCGGGGTGAATCGGACGCACGTGCGTGATGTCGCGGATGTAGCTCTCGAAGAACGCGAACCAGCAGGCGGGATTGATGGTCTCGAGGATGATCGTCGACCCCGGGCGCAGCTTGTCGAAGGCGGCATCGAGCAGCGAGGTCAGGTATCGGGGCTCGAGATGTTCCACGACCTGCGCCGCGAACAGGCCGCCGAGCGATCCGTCGGGCTGGGTGCGCAGGTAGGTGAGTGCGTCGGCTTCGATGACATCCAGGCCCTGCTGCCGGCACACGTCCACCATCGCGCCGTTGAGGTCGATGCCGCGTGCCGTGATCCCGTGGTCGCGCAAAAGCCCCAGGAACTCGCCACGCCCGCAGCCGACGTCCAGCACGTCGCGCGCGCCGGTGAAGAACGGGAGGTACTCGGCCACTCGCTCCCGGATGTCCTCGCTGGATCCGCGAAACTTGTCCTCGAAGCCGACGTACTTGTGGCTGTCGATCGCGTCGAGCTGGCTGCCGGCGCCTGCCGCAGCGCTGCCCGTGACGGTGGCCGCCACCGGCTGCACTGCGACGCCCGACTCCACCAGCCGCACCACTTCGCGCTTCAGGTTCTGAGTGGCCTGCTGAAGACTGCCGATAGACGCTCTTAGTTCTTCGTGCGACGTCATGACGCCCGCGACGGCGATCTGGTTGCGCCGGTCGCGCGCGGCGAGCGCTTCCTGGTAGCGGCGGAGCTCGTCGACCACGCCGTCGATCCAGTCGAGCGCCCGGGCGCTCGCCTCGTGCGCCTCGCTGGCGACGCGGTCATTGCGGTTGATGTGATCGACCACCGCGGCGTTGAACTCGCGCTGGCGCGAGAGCACCTTCGCAATCAGGATCTGGAGGCGGTGAAAGAGCCGGCCGCCGAAGCCTGGGTCGCGCGGCTCGCCCTCGAGCCCATGGATGGCGTTGAGATGTTCGATCTGGTGGCGGTCGGGGGGAGGGATGGGCGCAGGCCGCGGCGTGTCGGTCATCTGTCAGCGGCCGACCATCCCCTCTACCGGGCTGCTCGCCGTCGCGTACATCTTTCTGGGAATCCGGCCTGACAGGTACGCCAGCCGTCCGGCGATGACGGCGTGCTTCATCGCCTCTGCCATCGCGATCGGTTCTTGCGCGCCTGCGATCGCCGTCTGCATCAGCACGCCGTCCGCGCCCAGCTCCATGGCCAGGGCCGCGTCGGAGGCCGTGCCCACCCCGGCGTCGATGATCAGAGGCACGCGCGCGAACTCCCGGATGATGCGCAGGTTGTTGACGTTCTGGATGCCGAGACCGGACCCGATCGGGGCGCCGAGCGGCATGATCGCCGCGGCTCCCGCGTCTTCGAGCTTGCGGCAGGCAATCAGATCATCGTTGGTGTACGGCAGCACGACGAACCCGTCGCGCACGAGGATCTTGGTCGCGTCGATCAGCGCCTCGTTGTCGGGAAACAGCGTCCGTTCGTCGCCGATGACCTCGAGCTTCACCCAGTTCGAGAGCCCCGCCTCTCTGCCGAGATGCGCCGTCCGGATGGCATCCTCCGCTGTATAGCAGCCCGCCGTGTTGGGCAGCAGGAAGATCCCCGGGTCGATGTAATCGAGCAGCGACTCCTTGGACCGATCCGAGATGTTCACCCGCCTGACGGCAACGGTGACCATCTCGGTGCCTGACGCCGCATGCGCCTGCGCCATCACCGCATGCGACGGATATTTTCCGCTGCCGACGATCAACCGCGATCTGAACGTGCGTCCCGCAATGACAAAAGGTGAGTCAGTCATGTGATTACCCGCCGCCAACAAAGTTCACGATTTCCACTCGATCCCCGTCCTGGACCAGCGTCTCCGTAAAGAGCGGCCGCCGGAGGATGACCAGATTGTGTTCCACGGCCACGCGCCGCGGATCGATCGCCAGTCTCACCAGCAGGTCGGCCACGGACAGCGGCTCATCGAGGTCGTAGGGTTCACCGTTGAGCGTGATGCGCAAAGAGACCGCAGGCCTTGAGAAGGAACGAATTCAGCGTACTGCGCCGGCCCGGCACAGTCAAGATAAGCCCTTGATCCACTGCGGGTTGCGGCCCTTCAACTCCCAAACCCCAAACCCCAAAACCCAAAATGCCGATAGACAGCAGGACTCCTACGCTCATGAAGTTCATCAGGCCTCTCCCACGGCGTGTCACGCGGCCGCTCTCCGTCCTCGTGCTGATCGCCTGGGTCGCGTGCATGGCGATCCTCGTGGACCGCTCCTACCTGCAGGCGTCCACGAATCTCGCCACCGACCTGGCGCGCTACGGCCCCACGGCGACGTGGCGCGGCGTCTACTACCGCGGCGAGAAGATGGGATTCACCGTCAGCCAGACCATCCGCACGGACGAGGGCTTCGAGCTGCAGGAGGACGCGCGGCTCGTCATGAACCTGTTCGGATCGACCTCGACGACCACGATTCATACAACCGCGTGGGTCGACAGGGACTTCGCGCTGAAGTCCTTTCAATTCTCGCTCGACCCCGGCACCGGTCCGATTCAGGTCAGGGGAGCCGTGAACGCGCCCGGCTCGAACCTGGAAGGTGGGCAGCGGCTGACGCTTGCGATCACGTCGGGGGGCCAGACGCGTACCGAGGAGCGCCGTCTCGCCGAAGTGCCGGTCATTACCCTCAATCTGTCGCGTCTCCTGGCGACCCGCGGCTTCGAGGCCGGGTCGCGTTACCAGTGGACGATCTTCGATCCGGCGACGCTCGCCAACGCACCTGTCGACGTGCGCATCGGCGAACGCGAGGTCGTGCGGACCAGGGACGGGATCATTCCCGCGTTCCGCGTGGAGATGGCGTTCCAGGGGCTGACGACGACGTCGTGGGTGACGGATACGGGGGACGTGGTCCGCGAGGAAAGCCCGATGGGATTGATGACGCTGCGCGAATCTCCCGAGGACGCGCAGGGGTTGGCCGTGCCGAACCGCGTGCAGGAGGACCTGCTTCGCATGTCGGCGGTCGTCCCGGAGATGCGGCGCCGCATCGACGAGCCGCGCGACGTGCGGCGCATGGTGCTGCGTCTCGAGGGCGCGAGCGTCGCCGGGCCCGATCTCCACGGTGAAGGGCAATCGGTTGACGGATCGACCATCGAGATCCGCGATCCGCGAACGCTGCAGCCCGGTCGGGCGGATCCTGGCGCGGCCGCCTATCTCTCGCCCGAGCCGTTTCTCGAGAGCGACGCGCCGGAGATCATCGCCGAGGCAAACGTCGCGTTGAAGGGCGTCACAGGCGCGCGCGCCAGGGCCGAGCGGCTCACGCGCTACGTCAATGCGCTGCTCGACAAGAAGCCCACTGTGAGTCTGCCATCGGCGCGCGAAGTGTTGCGGACCAAGGTGGGCGATTGCAACGAACACACGGCGCTCTATGTGGCGATGGCGCGGGCGGCCGGCATTCCCGCCCGTATCGCCGTCGGTCTGGTGTTCGTACGGGGCGTGCAGGGTGCCTTCTACTACCACGCCTGGCCCGAGGTCTACCTCGACGAAGGCAATGGCCGCGGCATGTGGTTGCCGGTCGATCCCACCC
>Ga0075421_100001186_pt1 | contig 30033 bp, 15 predicted proteins | sample SoiMetdeltSBSDD5_FD_75292 | JGI IMG/M metagenome (GOLD analysis project Ga0075421, IMG submission 75292) | Bulk soil microbial communities from a Populus tree surrounding site in Tennessee, USA - Soil MetaG P. deltoides SBSDD5 | ecosystem: Environmental > Terrestrial > Soil > Tree plantation... | reverse complement strand
CGGGTCCGGATGTCGGGGCGGGGCCTGCCCCCGCCCGTCCGCTCCGTTTCCTACGCATCCGTTCCCACATCTCGCGTCACCGACGGTTGCGGGCCTCTACCACGGCCCCTTGACCACCACCGTACCTCCATGCACCCGCGCCCAGCTCCGCGGGTCGTACATCGCCTCCGCCTCCGCGCCGGGGAGCTGGAAGCTCCCGGCCGTCACCGCCCGCACCGCATAGACCACTTGGCGGATCTCGTCCTTCTGCAGCTCGCCGAAGACCTCGAGGCGGTCGTCGCGCAGGTCGAGGTGGTCGGCGGCCCAGAGGCGGTCGGCGTCGACCCACTCCGGCGTCGCGTCGCTGCGTCCGAGGCGGGGGTTCTCGATCTCCCAGCCGGCGGGGATGCGGTCGACGAGGGCGATGTTGCTCATCCGCTCTCCCGAGGTGTTGCGGATCGTCAGCTCGACGTAGACGAGGTCGCCGAGCGCCACGCCGGGCAGGGCGCTCTCTCCGCCGTCGACGCTGCCGGCGATCGGGCTGCCGTCGCCGTCGAGCCAGCGGCGCTCGAGCGAGAGCCCTTCGCCGCCGTACGGCGCGCCGTCGCTCTCGCGGACGCCCTCGCTGACGAGGATGAGCCAGAGCTTCCCCTCGCCCTTGCGCGCCACGCCGAGGGCGAGGTGCTCGTATTCGCTCGCGCGCGGTAGCTCCCAGCTGCGGTCGCTGCGCTTGATCCCGGGCGGCAGCGCCTGCGGTGCGAGCTTCCTGCCGTCGGCCGTCAGCGTCGGCGGCGAGAAGTCCTCGGCGCCCGCCTCCACGGTCTTGCCCAGGCCGGTGATCCCCCAGGCGAGCTCCTGGGTCGTGTAGTAGTGGTTGGGCCGCGTGTCCTGCAGCCCCTGCGCGACGAGGGCCGCGAGCTGGTCGGCGCCCGGGTCGTGGCCGAACAGGTCGGTGAAGACCGAGAGCATGAAGCCACGCATGCGGAGGTCCGAGTAGAACGTCCAGTAGTTCTCCCGGTAGCCGTCGAGCGCCGAGGTGTCCGGGTGGCGCAGATCGCGCTCGAAGCGGTGGTCGCCGGCGATGTAGAGCGCGGCCTTGAGCATGTAGAGCTGCTCGCGCTCCTCGTGCCGCGGGTTGTCGGGGGACTGCTCGATGAGGCGGAGGATGCGCCCCTTGCGCCCCTTGCCGGCCATCGCCAGCACGTAGTGCATGTACGGCTCGGAGGTGCCGGCGTGCCAGTCGTGGTCCTTGCCGCCGCGTTCGTAGTGGTTGCTCACCCGTTGCTCCATCCACGAGATGGCGTCGTCGATGCGCCCCTGTGGCACCGGGTAGCGGAGGCGCTGTGCGTCGAGCAGGATGTGCGTCGCGTAGGCGCTGCCCCACGGCGTGGGGTCGGAGTCGCCGGGCCAGTAGCCGAAGCCTCCGGACGGCGTCTGCATCGACAGGATGCGCTCGATGCCGGCCTGCGCCATCTTCTCGACGGCGCCGGGGCCGGCGAGCGCCGGGTCGAGGCTGCCGACGAGGTGCGAGACGTAGAGGAGCGGCCGCGTCGTCGAGGTCGTCTGTTCGATGCAGCCATACGGGTAGTGCACCAGCTCGCGCAGGTGGCCGAACGCCTCGCCGTACGGGTTCGAGGTGACCCACAGCGTCGTGCGCTCGGTGAGCGGCTGCCAGCCGCGCAGGTACGACGCCACGTCGACATCGCCCGCCTGCAGCTCGATCCGTTGCACCCGCCGCACCCGCGGGCCGGCCGGTGTCACCGGCAGGTCCTGCGACTGCTCCGACCGCAGGTCGCCGGCGCGCGCGCGGGCCACCAGGGTGACACCGCCGATCCCGCCCGAGGACCTGGCGTGGAAGACGACGCTTCCCGTCGCGTTGGGAGCGACATCGATCGTCTTCTCGCCGCCGTCGACGCCGACGAGGTTCGGGCAGGCACCGCCGCTCGGGCAGCGCCGCTCGAGGCCCGGGACGGCGAGGTCCTTCGACTCGAGCGTGACGCTCACCTTGCGCGGCGCGCCGGAGAGGTTGGTGACCGTCACCGGCACGTCGATGGCGTCGCCGAGGGCGAGGAAGCGGGGGAGCGTCACCTGCAGCACGAGCGGATCGCGGACGATCACCTGCGCGTCGGCGTGCCCCATGCGCTTCGGGCTGGCGGTCACCGCCATGACCCGCAGCGCGCCGCGGTAGGGTGGCAGGTCGAGGTTGAGCCGCAGCTTGCCGTCGGTCGGCACCGGCACGAGGCCCGACCAGATCGCCACCGGCTTGACCGCTTCGACGCGACCGAGCCGTCCCGCCGCGTCGCCACCCGTGCGTCCGGGGCCGGCCGGCGGCACCGCCAGGGTCCAGCCGACGGTCTCGAAGGTCTGCACGCCGAGGGCTCGGCGGACGAAGATCTGCTTCGACGGGTCCGGGCTCTCGAACCGGGTGAGCGAGAGGATCCCCTCGTCGACCGCCGCCACCGTCGCGTAGGTGGGGCCCTCGACCTTGCCGACGTCGAGGGTCACCGGCAGCCTGGCGCCCGAGCGCACCTCGGCCGGCACGCCGAGCGCGACGTGTTGCGTGAACTCGACGGGCTCGACCGTCAGCGACTGCACGCCGAACGCGCGGTCGGGGAGCAGCCCTCCCTCGGGCGCCACCCGCGGGTCCTTCACGGCGAAGGCGGTGACGTAGACGTTGGGAACGAACTTCGGGAGCGTGAACGTCCAGCGGATCTCGCCCGGCTGGACGTCGCGCCACTCGGAGGCGACGAGCTCGTCGGTCTCCGCGGTGAGCAACACGCGACCGCGGAACGGCGCCTGGAGCTTCACCTCGATCGGCGATCCCACCTTCGCCTTCTCGGGAACCGAGAGGTCGATCCAGGTGGGCCGGTCGGGTCGCGGCGTGCGCGAGGCCTCGCTCTCCTCGGGCTCCCAGTAGTACCAGCCGCCCTCCCCCTCGAGCTTGAGGTCGGTGTTGGCGGCGCCGGCGTGCGCCCGCACGAGGAAGCCGGCTGCGTCGGAATCCGGCCGCCACTTCATCGAGAAGCGGCCGCCCGTGACCGCCACCTTCGTGCGGTCCTCCGGCACCGGCCGCAGGTAGCGGCGCCAGGTCTCCTGGCCGAGGTTCTCGTCGTAGTACCAGCCGTACTCCTCCTCGAGCCGCTGCAGCTCGAGGTCGACCTCCTTCACGGCGTCGACGGGCTTGCCGTTCCAGTCGACGACGACGCCCTGGACGACGAGGTCGGATCCGGCACGCACCTTCTTGGCGCTCGACGAGAGGCCGACGTAGTAGCGCGCGGGGTGCACGGGCACGTTGGCCTGCCCGACCGTCGTGCGGCCGCTGCCGGCCTCGAAGACGGCGGCGCGGGCGACGACGGTGGACGGACCGCGGTAGGTGCCCGCGTGGGCGACCTCGGGGCAGGCGAGCGTCGCCTTGCCGTCGTCGTCGAGCGCGCCCTCCGCGGTGCCGAGGGGCACGGGCTTCTCGGGGTCTTTCTCCGCGTCGCGCCAGACGCCGTAGACGAAGTTGGCGTTCTGCTTCGGCGCGAAGGTGGCGGGGGCGAGCTCGCAGCTGAGCTCGACCTTGGCGCCGGCCGGCACGCCGCCGAACAGATACCGGGCCTCGACGGCCACCGGCACCTCGTCGCCCAGCAGGTACTGCGGCGCCGGTGGGTGCGCGTCCACCTTCATGCGCTCGGGCACGAACTCCTCGACGCGGAAGGAGTGGCTGCCTGCCGCCTTGCCGCCGATCTCCACCTGCGCCTCGTATTTGCCGGTGGGCGCGAAGGCGGCGAAGGTCGGGTCGACGGTGACGACGCCGGCGCCGTTGACCGGCAGCGAGTGCTGGCGGATCACCTTGCCGCGTGGGTCGACGAGCTTCACCTGCACGGGCATCCCCGCCGGCGGCGCGACGTTGGCCGCGTCGCGCACGATCGCCACCAGGTGCGCCGTCTCGCCGGGCCGGTAGACGCCGCGGTCGCCATAGACGGCGGCGCGGTATTTCTTCTCGCCCCCGTAGGGCTCGCCGGAGACGCGCGCCTCGTCGACCTCCGCCTGGAGGTCGGCGAACTTGAGGTAGGTGAGGTCGCTGCCGCTGGTGGCGAGCAGCGCGAAGGGGAGGCCCGCGTCGAGCCCCGGCTCGGGCACCTCCAGCGTGCACGCGCCCGTCGCGCCGGTGTTGCAGGTGTCGAGGGTGAAGCCGCTCTTGCGCAGCAGCTTGACCTCGACGCCGCGCGCCGGCGCGAGGGTGCGGCTGTCGAACGCCCAGACCGCGACGCCCGTGCCCGGGCCCGGCTCCTCGCCGGGGACCATGCCGGTGCGCTTGGCGACGAGCTGCAGGTCGGTGAGCAGGAGGCGCGCGGTGTCGTGCGCGGTGGCGCCCTGGAGCGTGATCTCGAGCAGCCCCTTGGTGTCGGCGGGCACCCAGGAGGCGACGTCGACGTAGGTCGTGGTCTGGCGGTCGGCAGCGCCGCGCACCGGCACGGTTCGCTTGGCGATGAGGTCGGCGGTCCGCTCGTCGGCCGTCTCGCTCTGGTCGTTGCTCATCCAGAAGACGAGGTTGCGCGGCGGCACCTGGCGCACCTCGACCACCACCTCGTCGACGTTGAGGTGGCGCACCGGCAGCGAGCGCCAGGCGCCGCGCGGCAGGTAGCGACCCTTGGCGACGAAGCTCACCTGCGGCGAGCGCGCCGGAATCGAGAAGCTCGTCTCGTAGTCGCCGTGGAGGACGCCGCCGTCGAGCGTCTTCGCCCCCGACTCCAGGCGGAAGGCGTAGGGACCTCGCTTGAACTCGGCGAAGAGCCGCATGCCGCCCCCCGACGGCGCGACGGTGAAGGGCAGGGCTGGCGTGATGTGCAACCTCTCCGCGAGCTCTTCGGACGAGAACTGGCAGCGCGACGAGAGCTGCCCGAAGCCGCGCTCCGTGACGCGGTCCCAGTACCAGCGGTGCTCCTCGACGGCGCCGTCGTTGCACACCAGCTCGACGTAGAAGCCGCTCGTCCCCTCGGCGGGGAAGATCGCCTTGACCTCGACCACCTCGCCCTTGGGGAGCTGGACCTCGTCGGTGGCGGCGGCGGCGTTGCCGCGGCCATCCTTCTGCGGCACGCCCGCCGCGAGCTCGAGGCGGAGCGTGCGGTCGGCGCGCATCGCCTCGCCGGCGACGCGCAGCCGCACGACGTTCGGAGAGGGCTGCTCGGCGCGCGTCACGTCGAGCGGCGCCTGGCGGCCGAAGCTGTCCTTGACCGTGAACCTGGCCCGCTCGCGCACCGGCTCGATCTCGACCGGCGCGGAGAAGACGAGGTCCACCTCGACCCGGCTCCCCTTGTATTCGGTCTCGACGAGCGACAGGCGGGTGAGCCCGAAGCTCGGCGTGGTGAAGGTGTAGGACCAGCCGCCGTTCGGCCCGCGCAGCACCTTGCCCTCGGCGGTGCGCACGGCGACGAGCTTGGCGGTGTAGGTGGTGGCGGGGAGAAACGGCTCCTTCGGCTCGAAGGTCAAGGTCGACGGCCCGGTGCGGCGGAGCTCGCCGTCGACGGCGGGCTCGAGCGTGAGCCGCGAGCCCTCGGCGGCGGCCTCCTCGCCGTCGTCGGCGGCGATCGGCCTGGCGAGCTCGATGACGATCTGCCGGGGGACGACGCCCTGAGGGCCTAGCGTGCCGAAGACCGGCGACAGCGCCGCGGCCGTCACCGGCGTCGCGGGAGTCGCCGGCTTGCCGCCCTGCTTGTCGCCGCTCTTGCAGGCGTTGAAGAGCAGCAGGGCTGCGGTCACCAAGGCAAGGGAAGTCCCACCCGCGGAGAGCAGGACGGTGCGCGCTCGCATACTCCGAAACCTCCTGGCGGGCCCGCCGCCGACTGTCGATGCACCTCTCGAGGTGCGGATGACAGTACAGCACCGCCGGTGGGCGCCGCGGCGGCCGGGGCCCGGCGGTGCGGAGGCGGAATGTGGCGAACCGGTGGCGGTCGCGTCCTGCGCTCCCGAGAGCCCGCCGCGACGAGACTCGGCGTTGACCTCCGGTCTGGTGGGAGCTACGTTTCAGAAGGCTTGATCGGTTCGCCCCGCGCCTTCGCGCTTGCCTGCTGCGCCCTCGTTCTCGGCGGCTGCGTCGACCACGCGCTGGGCCACCCACGCACGGCGCCCGCCGGCGTCGCCGAGTGGCGCGAGACGGTGGTTCGCGGGAAGCTCCTGATCCGCCTCGAGTGGGCCGCCCCCGAAGGGAACGGACCGTTGCCCACGGTCATCGTGCACCCCGAGGCGGGCCACGAGGCACGCGAGATGCGCCCGGTGCTGCGGGACCTCGCCGAGCACGGCTATCTCGCCGTCGCGGCCGACTACCGCCGGGCGATCCGCGGCTGGTACCGCGAGACGCTCTTCACCTGGCGCGACCTGGGCGACGCGCGGGCGGCCTTCGACATCGTGCGTGCGAACGACCGGGTCGACCCCCGGCGCGTCGGCCTCCTCGGTTTCTCGCAGGGCGGCGTCTACAGCCTGTCGATCGCCGCGATCACGGGAGAGGCGGCCGCGGTGGTGGCTTACTACCCGGTGACCGACTTCGAGAGCTGGCTCGAGGAGCCCGGCCGCGGCCGTGGCAGGCGCTGGGTCTTCCGCCTCATCCGCCGGCACTTCGTGAAGCAGTCCGGCACGGGCAGCGACGAGGAGTTCCGCACGCTCCTCGCGCGTGCCTCTCCGTTGCGGCACGCCGAGCGCATCCGTGCCCCGGTGCTGCTGATCCACGGCGACCGCGACCGCTCGGCCGGCGTCGAGCAGTCGCGGCGTCTCGCCGCGCGGCTACGGGAGCTCGGGCGCGAGGTGGAGTTGATCGAGGTCCCCGGCGCCGGCCACGTCTTCAACTTCCGAAACCTCGAGATGGCGAAGCTCTCCTGGGAGGCCACCCTCCGCTGGCTCGATCGTCATGTTCGCGATCACCATCCGGCCTGAAACGAGATGCGCAGCTCGTCGCCCGACCGCCGCAGGCCGAAGAGGTATTCGACGTCGATCTCGCCGCGCGGCACGTCGAGGCGGAGCGCCGGGCCGCCGCGGTCCTTGGGCTGCATGCCCTCGCCCAGGCTCAGCACGTAGGCGGTCCCCAGGCTCCAGCGCGGGTCGAACCTCCAGTAGGCGGTGAGCGGATTGAGCTCCGCCTGCCGCGTGCCTCGCGTCCCGAGGGGTTCGTACACCTCGAGCGTGCCTCCCGTCGAGAGCCGACCGAGCGAGAAGGACGGCACGACGTAGAGCTGCGCGTAGTCACCGTCGGAGGCGTCGGACCCGGCGATCCCGAGCGTCAGGGACTGCTGCTCGCCGCCTGCCTGCCAGGCGAGGCGGGTGTTGGCGCCCAGGATGAGCTCGCTGTAGCCGCTGCGCGGGTTGTGGACGACGCCGACGAAGACGCCCCCCTTGCCCATGCCGTAGCCCGAATACATGACCGAGGCGTTGCGGGTGCCGTAACGCGAGAAGAGGAAGCTCTTCGTGTCGAGGTGGGGGGAGGCGGACGCGAGATCGGTGGCGTGCGCCGGCACGGCCGTGAGCGCAGCGGCCACCGCGATCCACGGAACGAGTCGGCGTCTCATTTCTTGGCCTCCGCCGCCGCCGGCGGCGGTACGACGGGGAGGGTGGAGTTGGCGAGCGTGGCGGCGAGCGCCGCGACCGCCGCCGTGTTCTCGCGCAGCTCGACCGCGTCGACCTTGTCGAGCGTGTCCGCCGCCGTGTGGTGCACGTCGAAGTAGCGGCTCGGGTCCGGCCGCAGGGCGAAGACCGGAACGCCGTGCTCGGCGAGCGTCTCGATCTCGCCGCCGCGATCCTTGGCGTAGGTGATCTCCGCTCCCAGGGAGTGGATCGCCGCCACCACGTCGGCGAGCGGCGCGAGGTTGGCGGTCGGCACGTTGGAGACGAAGCCGAGCGGGCGCCCGACCCCGAGGTCGCACTCGATCGCGGCGACGTGGCCGCCGCCGGGGTCTCCGGGTTTCGCGATGGCCGCCCAGTAGGCGCGGGCGCCCTCGTAGCCCGTCTCCTCGCCGGTGGAGAGCAGGAGGCGGAGCGTGCGCCGCGACGGCCCGAGCGCCTGCACCGCGCGCGCGGCGCCGAGCACCATACCGACGCCGGAGGCGTTGTCGACGGCGCCCGTGCCGAGGTCCCACGAGTCGAGGTGGGCCGCGAGCAGCACGATCTCCCTGGGAGCGGCGGTGCCGGGGAGGTCGGCGATCAGGTTCACGGAGGGGGCCGCCGCATCGGTCGTCGAGGCGAGGCGAACGCGGACCTTGACCGGGGCGCCTTTCGCGAGGAGGCGGTGGAGAAGGTCGGCGTCTTCGATGGCGACGGCGGCCGCCGGCACCCGCGGGCGGTCGGGCTCGTAGACCATGATCCCGGTGTGCGGGCTGCGCAGCGAGGCGGTGGCGAGCGAGCGAACCAGCACCGCCACGGCGCCCTGCGCGGCCGCGCGGCTGGCGCCGAAGACGCGGAGACCCGACGTCGCGCCGTAGGCGTCGTCGGCGCGGCCGGCGGCGACGAGGGCCGGATCGAACGGGCGGTTGAAGAGCACGACGCGGCCGCGCACGCGATCGCCGAGGCCGGAGAGCTCCTCGAAGGAGCGCACCTCGACGAGCTCGGCCTCGATGCCCGCGGGCGGCGTCGGAACGCTGCCGCCGAGGGCGACGAGGCTGAGCCGCTGGTGGACGGGAGCGACGACCTCGCCGGACTCGTCGCCGCGTTGCCAGCGGAGCACGGAGACGCGATCCTGGCGCACCGTGAAGCCCCATGAGGTGAGCAGCTCCGAGACGTATTGCACGGCGGTGGCGTGGGCGGGGGAGCCACCCGGACGCGGGCCGACCCGGTCGGCGAGGTGCTCGACGACCTCGTAGGCGAGAGAGCTCTCGCGTGCCGCGTCGAAGGCGCGTCGAGCGGCGGCTGCGGTCGGGTCGGAGGCGGCGAGCACCGGCACCGCGAGGACGCCGGCGAGCGCCGCCGCGAGCAGCGCACGGGATGCGCGGCGCGTCGGGATCGTGGGAAGCGGGATCGTGGGAAGCGGGATCGTGGGAAGCCACGGGATCGTGGGACGGGGATCGAAGCCGGACATCGGTATCTCCTTGTCGTGCGGGGGCGAGGTGGGTGGGATCGTGGACCAGGCCGCGGCGGCGCGCTATCCGGATCCGGACCTCGAATTCTCGACGTCTCACGGGCCCGCAGGTAGCTCCAGTCGGGTCGTGAGGGAGCGTCGAATTGGTATGATCGACTTGACTTGATGTCCTAATTTCATAGATCCACTGCGCTCATGACCCTCATGAGCCCATCGGAGCGCTGGCATGCCCGAGCGACCGGCCACCGACCTCCTCATCCGCCTCGACACGCGGCGCGCCGGCTCCGCCGAGGGCCTGCAGCGCCAGATAGCGACCGGGATCCGGCAGGCCGTCCTGGACGGCCGCCTCGCCCCCGGCTCCCGGCTCGCCTCGACGCGGGCGCTGGCGGAGGACCTGGCCGTCTCCCGCACGACGACGCTGCTCGCTCTCGACCAGCTCGTCGCCGAGGGCTACTTGACCGCGCGCCGCGGCGCCGGCACCTACGTGGCCGAGCAGCTCCCCTCCGACCTCCGCCCGGCACGCGCACCGAGAGCCGAACGTGTGGACCGCCCGCCGGCGCTCTCCCGCATCGCCGTCGCCCTGCTCGCGTCACCGCCGGGCGGGCGGCGCTTTCCCGGCCGCCCGCGCGCGTTCCGCATCGGCACGCCCGCCGTCGACCTCTTCCCCGTCGAGACCTGGTCGCGCCTGGTGAGCCGGCGCCTGCGGTCGGTGAAGGCAGCGGACCTCGACTACGGAGACGTGTCGGGCGCCCCGGAGCTGCGTGAGGCGGTGGCCGCGCACGTGCGCTCCGCCCGCGGCACGCGCTGCACGAGCGACCAGGTCCTCATCGTCGCCGGCGTGCAGCAGGGGCTCGAGCTGCTCTGCCGGATGCTGCTCGATCCCGGCGATCGCGTCTGGATGGAGGAGCCCGGCTATCCAGGCGCGCGCAGCGCCTTCCTCGCCGCCGGCGCCTCGCCGGTGCCCGTCGCCGTGGACGACGAGGGCCTCGACGTCCGCGCCGGCGCGCGGCGCGCCCCCGACGCGAAGATGGTCTACGTCACGCCGTCGCACCAGTACCCGCTCGGCGTCACCATGAGCCTCTCGCGCCGCCTCGAGCTCGTGCGCTGGGCGCGGGAGGCGCGCGCGTGGGTGATCGAGGACGACTACGACAGCGAGTTCCGCTACGGCGCGCGGCCGATCCCCTGCCTGCACGGCCTCGACCGCGGCGACCGCGTGCTCTATGTCGGCAGCTTCAGCAAGACGCTCTTTCCCGCCCTGCGGCTCGGCTTCGTCATCGTGCCGCCGGCGCTGAGGGAGCGCCTCGTCGCCGTGCGCGCCGTCGCCGAGCAACACCCGCCGGCGCTCGATCAGCAGGTCCTGGCCGACTTCATGGAGGAGGGGCACTTCGCGCGCCACCTCAAGCGCATGCGCGCGATCTACGCCGAGCGGCTCGCGGCGCTCGTGGAGGCCGCGGCGAGCCACTGCGCCGGCGCGCTGTCGATCCGCCCCGCGCACACCGGGCTGCACGTGGTCGCCGACCTCGTCGACGCCGACGCCGAGCGGGTCGCCGCCGAGGCCGCGGCCCGCGGCGTCGAGGTGGCGCCGGTCGGCGGCTACTACGCGCGAGCCGAGCGGAAGCCGGCGCCGGGCAGGCGCGGGAGGCGCGACGCGCTGGTGCTCGGCTTCGGCTCGGTGGACGCTCGCGAGATCGACCGCGGCATGGCCGCCCTCGCCGAGGCGATCGAAGCGGCACGGCACCGGTGAGCCTGCGCCCGGCGCTTGCCGTGGCGTTCGAAGCGCGAGGTCGTTCGTCCCGCGAGCGGCGGTCCCGCCGGTGCGCCGCCCGTATACTGCCGGCCATGCGAAACGGGTCGCGGCGCTTCCGTCTCATCGCGTTCTGCGTGGCGGGCCTCACCCCGCTGGCCGCGTCGTCCGCCGCGACCGCCGCAACGCCCCCGGCGGCGCCCCCGGCAGGTACCGCAGCGCTGCACGGCATCCATCCCGAAGACATCGACCGCAGCGCGGACGCCTGCACCGACTTCTTCGCCTTCGCCAACGGCGCGTGGCGCAAGGCCAACCCCATCCCTCCATCGCTCCCGCGCTGGAGCCGGCGCTGGGCGGCCGGCGAGCAGAGCAAGGACCAGCTCCGCACGCTCCTCGAGGACCTCGGCAAGCGGAAGGACTGGCCCCGCGGCACGGTCGACCAGCAGATCACCGACTTCTACGCCGCGTGCATGGACGAGTCGCGCATCGACGCGCTGGGTGCCCAGCCCCTGGCGCCGCTGCTCGCCAAGCTCGATGCGGTCCGCGACCTCGCCGGATTCCGGGAGGCACTCGCGAGCCTGCACGAGATGGCGGTCTACGCCCTCTTCAGGTTCTCGCCCAAGCCCGACAACCGGGACCCGAGTCGCGTGCTGGCGCGTGTCTCTCCCGCCGGCCTCGGCCTTCCCGATCGCGACTACTACTCCAAGACCGAGCCCCGCTTCGTCGAGGCGCGCGAGAAATACCGCGCCCACGTGGCGAAGATGTTCGAGCTCGTCGGCTACGCCCCGGCGGACGCCAGGGCGGCCAGCGACACCGTCTTCGCCCTCGAGACCCGGCTTGCCGCCGCCCGGCTCGACAACGTGGCCCTGCGCGACCCGGCCGCCACGGACCACAAGGAGACGCTGGGAGCGCTCCAGCAGAGCACGCCCTCCTTCGACTGGTCGCGGTACATCCGCCACCACGGCCTCACCGTCACCGAGCTCAACGTCGACGAGCCGGCCTACATGCAGACGATGGAGAAGGAGCTCGCGTCGACGCCGCTGGCCGCGTGGAAGACCTACCTCGCGTGGACCACCATCCACGAGGCGGCCCCGTACCTGGCGGCCCCCATCGCCGCCGAGGACTTCGCCTTCAACCAGGCCTACCTGGAGGGAGCGAAGGAGATGAAGCCGCGCTGGAAGCGGTGCGTCGAGCTCGACGACCTCTTCCTCGGCGAGGCGCTCGGCCGGCGCTACGCCGAACGCTACTTCCCGCCGGAGGCGAAGGCGCGCGTGCGGGAGATGGTGACGAACCTGCTGGCGGCGATGGGCGACACGATCCGTGGGCTCGAGTGGATGGGGCCGGACACGAAGCGGCGCGCTCTCGAGAAGCTCGCGACCTTCAACCCCAAGGTCGGCTACCCGGACAAGTGGAAGGACTACGGCAGCGTCGTCGTCGAGCCGGGCTCGATGTGGGGGAACGTCGTCGCAGCGTCGCAATTCTTTGTCCGCGACCAGCTGGCGCGGATCGGCAAGCCCCTCGACCGCAGCCTCTGGGGCATGACGCCGCCCACCTCGAACGCGTATTACGACGCGCAGCTCAACGAGATCGTCTTCCCGGCCGGCATCCTGCAGCCGCCGGCGTTCGACCTCACGGCGGTCGACGCCGTGAACTACGGCGCCATCGGCGTCGTCATCGGCCACGAGATCAGCCACGGCTTCGACGACGAGGGGGCGCAATACGACGCCCAGGGGCGGCTGGAGAACTGGTGGACGGCAGACGACCTCGCCCGCTTCAAGGGGCGCACCCGGTGCGTGGCGGACCAGTTCGAGGGCTACTTCATCGAGCCCGGCATCCACCACCAGGGCAGGCTCGTGCTCGGCGAGTCCGTCGCCGACCTCGCCGGCGCGAAGCTCGCCTGGCTGGCGTTCCAGAAGGCGCAGGAGTCACGCACAGCGCCCACGCTCGACGGCTTCACGCCCGCGCAGCAGTTCTTCCTCGCCTGGGGGCAGTGGCGGGGCGACGAGATCCGTCCCGAGACCCAGCGCTTCATGGTGCAGGGCGACCCACATCCCACCGGCAAGTACCGGGTCATCGGCCCGCTGTCGAACCTGCCGCCCTTCGCGGCCGCGTTCGGCTGCAAGCCCGACGCGGAGATGGTGCGCCCGCCGGCGGTACGCTGCGAGGTGTGGTGAGCGGCGAGCCGGGACCTAGTCCCACTCGAGCGTGGCGCCGATCTGATACTCGGTGACCCGGGTCTCGAAGAAGTTCTTCTCCTTCGCCAGGTCGGTCGCCTGCGACATCCAGGGGAAGGGGTTCTCGCGCCCGAACTTCTTGGGCAGCTGGAGCCGCTCGAGGCGGCGGTCGGCGATGTATTCGACGTAGTGGCCGAACTTCTCGGCGTTGATGCCGAGCAGCCCCTCGGGGCAGGCGTCGTAGGCGTATTTCTTCTCGAGCTCGACGGCGCGCTCGATGAGGGAGACCACTTCGTCGCCGAAGGCGCCGGTCCAGACCTGCGGGTTCTCGGCGCGGATGGTGTTGATGAGATCGCAGCCGAAGGCGAGGTGGAGGCTCTCGTCGCGCATGATGTATTCGAACTGCTCGCCGATGCCCGCCATCTTGTTCTGCCGCTTGAGCGCCAGCATCATGGCGAAGCCAGCGTAGAAGAAGATCCCCTCCATGATCACGTAGAACCCGACGAGGTCGCGCACGAAGCGGCGCATGTTCTCCGTGCCCTGGGTATTGAAGTGGGGGTCGAACACCGTGCGCGTCAGGTCGACGACGAAGGCGTCCTTCTCGGCGATCGACGGGATGGTGTTGTACATGTTGTAGATCTCGTCGGGGTTGAGCCCCAGCGAGTCACAGCAGTAGATGAAGGTGTCGGTGTGGATCGCCTCCTCGAAGGCCTGCCTGAGGAGGTACTGGCGGGCTTCGGGGTTGGTGATGTGGTTGTAGACCGCCAGCACGATGTTGTTGGCGGTGAGCGACTCGGCGGTGGAGAAGAAGCCGAGGTTCCAGAGGATGAGGCGCCGCTCGGTGGGGGCGAGGAAGCCCGGCGACTTCCACTGCTCGACGTCCTTCTGCATGGACACTTCTTCCGGCGTCCAGTTGTTGGCGACCCCGGACTTGTAGTACTCCCGCGCCCAGTTGTAACGGATCGGAAGGATCTTGTTGGGGTCGGTCTTCGAGGAGTTGATGATGCTCATGGATGGGCCTCGCAAAAAGTGGCGGCCACGGGACGACGGGCCGGCGCTGCGGCCGGCCCGAAGACGAGACAGAGACGCACGGCCTCAGGGATTGCCGCTGACACGGAACGAAGACGGGCGGGGGCAGGCCCCGCCCCTACGATGACGATCGCCTCGTGGAACGAGGCGTCTGTCATTGACACGCCTCGCACTCGGGGTCGTCGATGCGGCAGAGCTTCGGCTGGGTCTCGTCGGCCGCGGCGACGGCGAAGGGCTCGCTGACGATCGGCGGCGCCACCACGACCTCGCCGGCGATCCCTCCGGGGCCGAGGAACGTCCCCTCGAGCATGGCGGCCGCCGTCACGACCTCTGCCGCGCCCGCGGCGATCGTGGTCGTCGCGTCCTGCGGCCGCTTCTGGGTGAAGCCGAACTTGCCGGCGTCGAGCGTCGACTTCTCGATCTGCGACGCGGCGAGCGTGCGCAGGTAGTAGGTGGTCTTCAAACCCATCTTCCAGGCGCTGACGTAGATGTCGTTGAGGAGCTTGCCGGAGCTCCCCTTCATGAAGACGTTGTGCGACTGGCTCTGGTCGATCCACTTGGCGCGCCCCGCGGTCAGACGCAGGGCCCAGATGGGGTCGACCTCGAAGGCCTCCTTGTATTTGGCCTTGACCGACGCCGGCACGGCCGGGATCTGCTGCACGCTGCCGTCGTAGAACTTGAGCTGCTCGAGCATCTCCTGGTTCCAGAGGCCGAGCCGCTGGAGGTCCTCGACGAGGTATTCGTTGACGACGGTGAACTCGCCGGAGATGTTCGCCTTGACGTAGATGTTCTTGTAGATCGGCTCGATGCAGGGGAAACAGCCCGAGATGTTCGAGATGGTCGCCGTCGGCGCCACCGCCATGGTGTTGGAGTTCCGCATGCCGTGCTGCTTGACGCGGTCCTTGAGCTCGCGCCAGTCGAGGCGCTGCTTGCGCGAGACCTCGATGGGGGTGCCGCGCTCGCGCTCGAGCATGTCGACGGTGTCGAGGGGGAAGATGCCGCGGTCCCACTTGCTGCCGCGGAAGGTGGCGTACGCGCCGCGCTCGGTCGCCAGCTCGCAGGAGGCGGCGATGGCGTGGAACGAGACCGTCTCCATCATCTCGTCGGAGAACTCGAGCGCCGCCTCGGACTCGAAGGCGAGGTCGAGAAGGTAGAGGGCGTCCTGGAACCCCATCAGCCCGAGGCCGATCGGCCGGTGGCGGAGGTTGGAGTTCTTCGCCTCCTCGGTGGGGTAGTAGTTGATGTCGACGACGTTGTCGAGCATGCGGATGGCGATGCGCACCGTGCGCGCCAGCTGGTCGGCGTCGAGGTGGCCGTCGCGCACGTGGCGGGCGAGGTTGATCGAGCCGAGGTTGCAGACCGCGGTCTCGTCGCTCGACGTGTTGAGGGTGATCTCGGTGCAGAGGTTGCTGCTGTGGACGACGCCGACGTGGTCCTGCGGCGAGCGGACGTTGCAGGCATCTTTGAAGGTGATCCAGGGGTGCCCGGTCTCGTAGAGCATCGTCAGCATCTTCCGCCAGAGGGTCTTGGCGGGCATCTGCTTGTAGAGCCGGATCTCGCCGCGGTCCACGGCCCGCTCGTACTCCTCGTAGCGCTCCTCGAAGGCGCTGCCGTAGAGGTGGTGGAGCTCGGGGGTCTCGTCCGGAGAGAACAGCGTCCACTGCTCGTCGGCGAGCACGCGCTTCATGAACAGGTCGGGGATCCAGTTCGCCGTGTTCATGTCGTGGGTGCGGCGGCGCTCGTCGCCGGTGTTCTTGCGCAGGTCGAGGAAGTCCTCGATGTCGTAGTGCCACGCCTCGAGGTAGGCGCAAGTGGCGCCGCGCCGCTTGCCGCTGCGGTTGATGGCGTTGGTGACGTCGTTGGCGATCTTCAGGAAGGGGATGACGCCCTGGCTCTCGACGTGGGTCGACCGGATGTGCGAGCCGGTGCCGCGGATGTTGCTCCAGTCGTTGCCGATGCCGCCCGACCACTTGGAGAGCTGGGCGTTGTCGGCGAGCCCCTTGAAGATGTCGCGCAGGTCGTCTTTGATCGTCGTCAGGTAACACGAAGAGAGCTGCGGGTGCGAGGTGCCGGCGTGGAAGAGCGTCGGCGTCGACGGCACGTAGAGGAGGTTCGACATCAGGTCGTAGAACTCGAGGGCGCGCTCGTTGCGGTGGTCCTCCTGGATGGCGAGCCCCATGGCGACACGCATCCAGAACGCCTGCGGCAGCTCGATGACCTGGTCGTCTGCGCGCACGAAGTAGCGGTCGTAGAGGGTCTGGATGCCGAGGTACTGGAAGAGGCGGTCGCGCTCGGGCTTCAGGCTGGCGGCGAGCAGCGGCAGGTCGAAGCCGAGCATCTCGGCGTCGAAGTTGCCGCGCGAGACGCCGCGCCGGATGCTGTTGACGAAGGCCTCGCGGTAGGAGCGGTCGAGCACGTCGCCCCGGGTGCTGCGCCCGATGACCTCCTTGTAGAGCTTCTGCAGGAGGAGGCGGGCGGCGAGGTAGCTGTAGGCCGGGTCGCGCTCGATGAAGGCGGCGGCCGCGAGCACCATCGCGCGCTCGATGTTCTCGGCGGGGATGGCGTCGTGGACGTTGTTGAGCACTTCCTTGAGGAGGAGCTCGGGCTGGATCACGCCCTCGAGGCCGTCGCTGGCGCGCACCACCGCGTCCTCGATCTTCTTGGCGTTGAAGAGGGCGGTGCGGCCGTCGCGCTTGACGACGGTGAGCTTGCCGAGGCGGGCGTCTTCGATGGCGCGCTGCTTGGCCTGGGCGCGCAGCGACTGGCGCTCCGCGCGGTAGAGGATGTAGGCCTTGCCGATCTCGTAGAGACCGTCGAGGACCAGGTGCTTCTCGACGATGTCCTGGATGTTCTCGACGTTGGGGAAGAAGTCGTTGAAGCGACCGTCGATCTCCTCGCGGATGCGGTCGACCAGCGCATCGAGGCGTTCGTCCGTCACTTCGCCCTGCTTGCCCGTGGCTCGCACGGCCTTGACGATGGCGTTTCGGATCCGCCCCTCGTCGAAACTGACGACTTCGCCGGTGCGCTTGACGACTCTGGTCGCGAGCATCGATGGCCCTCCTACGGCGTTGACGATTGGTCCCTCGCGACGGGGCCCTCTGGCTCTACAGAGAGGCGGCCGGCACGGGTCGGGGCTGCAAGGAGCTCCAGGGAACGCGCAACGGGAAAACTACAACATCTAGTCGTCCTCTGTCAAGGAACCCACAACATCGTGTGGTGAGCGGAAGTGCCTGGAACCACGATATTTAAGCCCTGGAAATCCGCTTTCGAGGACGAGAAATCCGCAGGAAATCCGCCGCGGCCGCCCGCGGACCCCACCTAGAATGCAGGCCGATGAAGGACGAGCCACGCCCGCGCTACCGCTTCGGCGAGCTGGTCCTCTCGCCGGGCCGCAGGCTGCTGCTGCGCGGCGGCGCGCCGGTGCCGCTGCCGCCTCGGTACTTCGACCTTCTCCTGCTCCTGGTGGCCGAGCGCGAGCGGGTCGTCGAACGGGAGGAGATCCACCAGCTCGTCTGGGGCGGCGTGGCGGTGACCGACGGCGCCTTCACACAGGCGGTGCGGACCCTGCGCCGGGCGCTCGGCGACGACGATCCGCGGGCGCCGCTCTTCCTGCGCACGGCGGCACGGCACGGCTATCAGTTCGTCGCCGAAGGCGTGGTGGAGGAGGACGACGGCGCGCCGCTCGACGCGGCGGCTCGTGGCGGCCTGTCGGCCGACGCCGCCGCACCCGATTCCGCGACGAGGGGGGCGGCGCCCTCCGGCGACGGCGCGGCCGCCGAGGTGCCCGCCATGGAGGCGCCGCTCGTCGCCCCCCGTCCGCCGACCCCCGGCGCCGATTCCGACGCGGCGGGCGGCGAGAGCCGGCTCGCGGCAGCCGCGATCGCGGGGCTCGTCGGCGGCGGGCTGGGGGCGGCCGCGGCGGGAGTGATCGCGGCGCTCTCGCTCGGCTGCCTGCTGGTTCTCGCCGGCGGCGGGCACTGGCGGCTCCTTCCCGTCCTCGGCGCGCTCGGTGCCGCCGTCGGGGCCTGGGGCGGGGGCCTGGTGGGAAGCGGCATCGCCGTCGGGGGCTCGCGCCCGCTGCCCATGCGCCTCGTGACGACGGTGGCGCTCGGCGCCGCGGGTGGGGGGTTCGCCGGAGCCGTGGGTCACGCGCTCGTCGGCTGGGCGATGAGCGAGCTCCTCGGCAGGAACGTCACGGCGCTCGGCGGCGCGTTCGAGGGCGTCGTGCTCGGCGGCGCCGTCGCGCTCGGCTTCGCCCTCGCGGCGCGCTCGCCGGGGGGGCAGGGGTCAATCCTCGCGGCGGCGCTCGCCGGCGCCGTCGCGGCGGGGCTTCTCGCCGCTGCCGGCGCGCGGCTGTCGGGCGGCAGCATCGACGCCATAGCCGACGCGCTCAAGGGCGCGCGGATCATGGCGCCGCTCGGCACCTACCTCGGCGAGCCGGAGGGCGAGCGCGGCGCCGGCCCCGCTACGCGGCTGGCGGTGAGCCTGCTCGAGGGCGGGTTCTTCGGCGCCGGGGTCGCCTGGGGTTTGCGTCGCGCGCAGCGCTTCTCGAGATCAGCGCGCCCCTGAGGATCCACCCGCGCCCGAGCCTCGGAGCGTCGCGGCGGTCGCGCCGTCGACGAAGCGGAAGCTCGCGAGCATCCGCTCGCGCACGTCCTCGTCGTGCCGCGTGCGGAACTCGAGCCCGAGCTGCTTGCCGCGGTAGGGCACCACGTACGCCTCGGTCTGGCTCCACACCGGACCGTCGCCGTGCTTGTAGACGAAGCGCTGGCCTGCGCGGCCGCCGAGGGTGATCGGCCCGGTCGGCGCGGTCCCCACCCAGAGGCCGCGATGTTTCGCCTCCTGTTCGTCGACGAAGCGGAGCAAGACGGCGTTGGCGCCGTGGATGCGGAAGAGCGCACCGCCGGCGTCCTCGCGCACGGCGAAGAAGTCGGGAACGTCGAGCGCGACGCCGAGCGCCGGGTGCTCGTAGGTGCGCCATTCTCGAGGCGCGGGAAGGTCGATCGGCTCGACGCGGCAGCCGGTTGCAGAGAGCGCGACGACGGCGAGCCCTGCGGCGACGCCGAGCCCGGCGCTACGTCGAGCGAGGGAGGGTCGATCGCCGGAAGGGCGGTCGAGGGGACGGTGGGGTGCGGGCATCGGGACCTCCTCACTCCCGGCTCCGTTGCCGGGGTACGCCCAGCTTGCGGCGTCGGGGAGCAGGAGGTCGCGAGCCGGACGTGAGAGCCTGGTGAGGGGCGCGTGATCCGTGGAGGTCAGGAACAGGCGACCGCCTCTGCGCGGTCGAGCTCGAGCGACGCGATGAGCCCGCCGATCTGCTCGCGGAGGCCGGGCGACGCTACGAATCGCAGCCCCACCTCGTAGACGGGCCGTCCGGTCGCGGCATCGACCCGCACCAGGCGCGACCGCACGACGAATGCTGGCACGTGGACGGGGGAGCTCGGGAGCCGGAGTGTGCACCTGTACCCGAAGCTCAGCCATTCGCTGGTCTCGACGAGGGCGCCGCTATAGCTCACGTCGATGATACGCCCGGTTGCGAAGCCGATGCGGATGTCGAGGGCGACGGCGTAACGGGGCGCGCGGTCCAGTGGCTTCGGCATCTCGGATTGCTCTTGCATCTCGGATGGGTCTTGCATCTCGGAGCCTCCTGTTGGTGCCGGGCTACCAGGCGGGAACGCACTCGAGCCGGTCGCGGGCGATCGTGGCGACGACGCCGGCGATCTGCCGCCGGATCGACGGTGGGGCCTCGAAGCCGAGAGCCAGCTCGTAGACCGGATGCGCTCCGTCCATGCGGGCCACGCGACAACGTCCGACGACGGCCGCGACCTCCACGTCGGGATCGTCCATGCGCAGCGTGCAGGAGTCGCCGACTCCCAGCCAGTCGTGGCTCTCGACGACGGCTCCGCGGAGGCTGATGTCGACGATCCGGGTGGGGCAGAAGCCGAGACGGCTCTCGAGCCCGGTGGAGAAGGGAAGCGAATCGTGGCGGTCGAAATCGGACATGGCAGCCTCCTCGGGGTTGGTGGACGCGACAGGGCATTGCCAGCCCCGTGCCGCCGGGGAGGCGAGGCCGTCGGTCAGCGCAAGTGATTGTGAGAGAAGAGGATGAGGGCGGGCTGCCGTCGCGCCGCGGGGCGAGCCCGTCTGGCGGCTGGATCGCGGTCCGGGAGCCGGACTCGCGGAGCGCCATGGCCCCGGGTCGGCTAGGGATGCTCTGCACAAGTCCGATGGGCCGCGCGCCAGGGAGTTGGGGCCGCGGGCAAGGCGCGCGACTGAGGCGTACTCCGCCTGTACGCCGCAAGGAGCGCAACGCAGCCCGCGGCCCCAAATCCCTGGCGCCCTTCGGGTTGGGGCGGCTTGGGGCCTTCTGCCGCGTTGCGCTCCCTGCGCCGTAGGACGAGGCTACGACTCGGTCGCGCGCCTTGCAGAAGGCCCCAAGGCGCTCCCAACGCGACCCATCGGACTTGTGCAGAGCATCCCTTAGTGAAAGTCGTGGCTCGTCACGGGCGTCATCGACAGCGGCCAGACCTTCTCGGCCTTCACCGTCAGAGTGCCGTCGCGCTTCTGCAGCACCCCCTCGATGATCAGGCCCGGCGAGCGCACCAGCACCTGGCGGTGCTCCTGGAGGAGGTCGGGCATCACCGCCGCCTGGATGGTGCCGGTCTCGTCCTCGAGGGTGACGAAGAGGAGGCCGCGAGCGGTGCCCGGGCGCTGGCGCACGATCACCGCGCCGCCGATGCGCACCCTGTCGCGGTTGGGGAGAGCCGCGAGCTTCGCCGCCGGGGTCACCCCCTGCCTGTCGAGGACCTCGCGCACGTAGGTGACCGGGTGCGCGCCGGTGGTCATCTCGGTGTTCTCGAAGTCCGCGACGGTCTCTTCGAAGGGGGTCATCTCCGGCAGCGGGCAACCGGATTCCGGACGGGCGGGGGCAGGCCCCGCCCCTACACCAGAGCGTCCGCCGTCCCGACTTGAGTCGCAAACGTCGAAGTCGGCGTTTCGTCCGGATGTAGGGGCGGGGCCTGCCCCCGCCCGTCCGGATCCGGCTGGTTCCGGGTCTTCCACGAACATCTCGCCCGCCGGCCGGCTCGCCAGCGCCACCTGCCAGAGCGCCTGGCGTCGCGTCAACCCGAGGCAGGCGAGGGCGCCGGCATGGGCGAGCGTGGACAGCTCGTCGCGGTGCAGAGCGCAGCGGCGCACGAGGTCGTCGGCGGAGCGGAAGGGGCCGCGCGCCTGCTCGGCCTCGATGCGTTCGGCGACCTTCTGTCGCAGGCCGCGGACGTATTTCATGCCGAGCCGGCAGGCGCCATTTGCGATCGGGTGCGCATCGCGCACCATCCGACTCGGACTCTTCTCCGTCTCCTCCCACCGGCACCGCCACCCCGAATGATTGATATCGATCGGCCGCACCTCGACGCCGTGGCGGCGCGCGTCGGTGACGAGCGTGGCCGGGTGATAGAAGCCCATCGGGTAGGCGTTGAGCAGCGCGATGAGGAAGGCGGTCGGGTGGTAGGCCTTGAGCCAGGCGCTGGCGTAGGCGATGAGGGCGAAGCTCGCCGCGTGCGACTCGGGAAATCCGTAGAGGGCGAACGACTTGATCGAGGTGACGATGGCCTCCTGCGTGGCGCCGTGGATGCCGTTGCGCTCCATCCCCTCGCGCAGGCGGCGCTCGATGTGATCCATGCGCTCGACGGAGCGCTTGAACCCCATCGCCCGGCGCAGCTCCTCCGCCTCGCCGCCGGAGAAGCCGGCGGTGACCATCGACATGCGCAAGATCTGCTCCTGGAAGAGCGGCACGCCGAGCGTGCGCTTCAACACCGGCTCGAGGCTCGGGTGCGGGTAGGTGACCTCTTCGCGGCCGCGGCGGCGCTCGAAGTAGGGGTGCACCATGCCGCCGACGATCGGCCCCGGGCGGATGATCGCCACCTGCACGACGAGGTCGTAGAACCGCTCCGGGTGGTTGCGCGGCAGCGACGCCATCTGCGCGCGGCTCTCCACCTGGAAGACGCCGACGGTGTCCGCCTGTTGCAGCATGGCGAACACCTTCGGATCGTCGGGTGGGAGCTGCGCGAAGTCGACGTGCACGCCTTCCCTGGCGCGGATCAGCGGCACCGCCTCCTCGAGCGCGTCGAGCATGCCGAGGCCGAGCAGGTCGACCTTGATGAGGCCGAGGTCGGCGCAGTCGTCCTTGTCCCACTGCACGACGACACGGCCCGGCATCGAGGCGGGCTCGAGCGGCACCACCTCGTCGAGGCGCCCGGCGGCGATCACCATGCCGCCCGAGTGCTGGCCGAGGTGGCGCGGCAGGTTCTGGATGCGCAGCCAGAGCTCGGCGAAGCGGCGCACGCGCGGGTCCTGCGGGTCGAAGCCGGCGCTCGCCATCTCGCCGGCGAGCTCGCGCGGGTCGCCGTGGGCGCGGTCGATGTTCCAGGAGCCGAGCTGCTTGGAGAGGCGGTCGATCTGCTCGCTCGACCAGCCGAGCGACTTCGCCACCTCGCGCGCCGCCGAGCGGTCGCGGTAGGTGATGACGTTTGCCGTCATCGCTGCGCCGCTTCCCCCCTCGGCGCCGTACCGCGCGTAGACGTATTGAATGGCCTTCTCGCGCTGGTCGCCCGACGGCAGGTCGAGGTCGATGTCGGGCCACTCGCCGCGCTCCTCGGAGAGGAAGCGCTCGAAGAGCAGCTCCATCTTCACCGGGTCGACGGCGGTGATGCCGAGCGCGTAGCAGACGGCACTGTTGGCCGCCGAGCCGCGCCCCTGGACGAGGATCTTCTCCTCGTTGCAGAAGCGCACCACGTCCCAGACGATGAGGAAGTAGCCGGCGAGGTCGAGCTTCTCGATGAGCGCGAGCTCCTTCTCGATCTGCGACTGCGCGCGGCCGGTGAGCGGCCGAAACCTGGCGCGAGCGCCGTTCCAGGCGAGGTGGCGCAGGTACGACGACGGCGTCTCGCCCGGCGGCAGCGGGAAGTCGGGGAAGCGGTAGCCGAGGTCGGCGAGGGTGAAGTCGAGCCGCGAGGCGAGCTCTCGCGCGCCGGCGAGGGCGGCGGGGAGGTCGGCGAAGAGCGACTCCATCTCGGCGGCGCCTTTGAGGTGCCGCTCGCGCTCGGCGGCGAGCAGCGTGCCGGCGGCATCGAGGGTCACGTGCTCGCGGATGCAGGAGAGCACGTCGTGCAGCGGCTTGTCGGCGCGGCGCGCGTAGCGCACGCCGTTGGTGGCGACGAGCGGCAGGCGCAGGCGCGCGGCGAGGTCGACGAGGGCGACGTTCCTGTGCTCCTCGTCGCGACGGCGGTGGCGCTGCAGCTCCACCCAGAGGCGGCCGGGGAAGAGCGCGGCGAGGCGTTCGAGCTCGGCGCGGGCGGCGTCGAGGCCGCCGTCGCGGAGGGCGCGGGCCACCGGCCCCTCGTCGCCGCCGGTGGTGCAGCAAATCCCTTCGGTGTGTGCGGCGATCTCGTCCCAGCCGGCGACCGCCGCTCCCTTCGGCTTGTCGCGTGCCGCGGCGGTGAGCAGGCGGCAGAGGTTCTTGTAGCCGGCGCGCGAGGCGACGAGCAGCGAGAGGCGCGGCGGCGCGGCGGTGCCGGAGACGGGGAGCGGGTCGCGCAGCACGCGCCGCGGCGCCGCGGTCGTCGATGGTGGCGGAGTCGGACGGGCGGGTGCAGGACCCGCCTCTACATCGGAGCGGAGTGACTTCTCGAGACCCTCACGATCTTTCCGGCGTCTTGCCTTCCGCTGTAGGGGCAGGGCCTGTCCCCGCCCGTCCGGGTCCGGTCTCGCGAGCATCACCTCCGCCCCCACCAGCGCCCGCACTCCCGCCTCCTTCGCCGCCTTGTAGAACCGCGGCGCGCCGTAGACCCCCGAGCGATCGACCAGCGCCACCGCCGGCAGCTCGAGCTCCGCTGCGCGCGCCACAAGGTCCTCCGGTAACGAAGCGGAGTCGAGGAAGGAGAACGCCGAGGCCGCCCGCAGCTCGGGGTAGGGGAGCGCCGTGTTGCGCCCCCGCCGCGGCGTCTTGGCCGCGCCACGGTCCCGGCGCAGCTTCTCCTTGCGCGCGCCGGGGGAGAGGTAGCCGGGGTCCGGCGAGCCGTCCGGCGCGCGGAAACGCCGGGTCGCCGGAATGGGAGGGGAGTCGGGGAAGACCGGGTCGTCGTCGTCGCCCATGCGGACTGGCGAGCATAGGCGTAAATAGGGCGTAATTCAAGCCAAATGTATAGCGGCCTCCCTACGAGCAACGGAAACCGGGCGCCCACAGGCCCGTAACACTTTCTAGCCCGTGACGCCCGCAGGAAGCCGCCTGCCACGGCGACGAAACACCGAGGCCCGGAAGCGCCGGCAGGTCGCGGCTATGATCCGCTCGCTCCGGAAGTTAGGAAGACCGTAGAGAGTGCAACCCGGGTCCCGCCTCGGTCCCTACGAGATCCTCTCGCTGCTCGGCTCCGGCGGGATGGGGGAGGTGTGGCGCGCCCGCGACACCCGGCTCGGCCGCGAGGTGGCGGTCAAGGTGCTGCCGCCCCACGTCGCCGACGACCCCAAGGCCCTCGGACGCTTCGAGCGCGAGGCGCGGGCGGTGGCCTCTCTTTCCCATCCCAACGTCCTCGCCCTGCACGACTTCGGCCGCGAGGGCGGGGTCACCTACACGGTCACCGAGCTGCTCGAGGGGGAGACCCTGCGAGACCGGCTTCGGAATGGCGCGGTGCCGCCGCGCAAGTCGGCGGAGTGGGGCGCACAGATCGCGCGCGGGCTCGCCGCTGCGCACGAGAAGGGGATCGTCCACCGCGACCTGAAGCCGGAGAACCTGTTCCTGACCCGCGACGGGCGCGTCACCGTGCTCGACTTCGGCGTCGCCCTCTACGACGCGCCCGTCCCCACCGACAGCACCGACGCGCCGACGCTCCACGTGCGCACCGATCCGGGCAGGGTGCTCGGGACGATGGGCTACATGGCGCCCGAACAGGTCTGCGGCGACCCGGTCGACACGCGCGCGGACCTCTTCGCCCTCGGCTGCGTTCTCTACGAGATGCTCACCGGCGAGCGGCCGTTCCACCGCGGCTCGGTGGCGGAGACGGTGGTCGCCGTGCTGCGCGAGGAGCCCGAGGGGCTCGAGAACGTCACCAGCCCTGCCGGCCGCCGGGTATCTCCGGCGTTCGGCCGGCTCGTGCGGCACTGCCTGGAGAAGCGCCCGGACGAGCGCTTCCAGAGCGCTCGCGACCTCGCCTTCCAGCTCGAGGCGCTGGCGAGCGACGGCAGCGGCACGGGGCCGTCGGCCGTGGTGGCGAAGCCCGGCAGGCGCTCGATCGCGCTCGGCGGCGTTGCCCTGGCCGCTGGCCTCGTGCTGGCGCTCCTCGTCGGCGCCCTCGGCGGCGCCTGGCTCGCGGCGCGCCGTCAGCCGGTCCCCACCCGGCTGCGAGTCCTCACGCACTCTGGCAACGACTCCTGGCCGACGGCATCGCCGGACGGCAGGCTCGTCGCCTTCGCCTCCGACCGCGACGGCCGTTCGCGCATCTGGCTGCGCCAGATGAGCAGCGGCGACGAGGTGGCGGTCACCGAAGGGATCGACTCGGTGCCGCGCTTCTCGCCCGACGGCGCGGCGCTGCTGTTCGTGCGACGGCGCGAGGACGGCAGCGACCTGCTGCGTGTCGCGGCGGTCGGCGGAGAGGCGAAGCGACTGGTGCCCGACGCGGTGAGCGGCGACTGGTCCCCCGACGGACGCCGGATCGCGTTCATCCGCGGCCTCTCGCGCACGCGCTGGATCGTCGGCGTGGCGGCGAGCGACGGCGGCGGCGAGCGCCGGCTGTCGCGTGAGAACCCGCTGCCGCTCTCGCAGCTCCGCTGGTCGCCCGACGGCCGGTGGGTGGCCGCGCTGCGCCGCGCGTCGCTGGTGGGCACCGCGGACAGCGTGCTCCTCATCGACGTGCGCGACGACAAGGAAGAGGTGCTGCGGATCCCGGGCGTGGCGGCGATCTCCGCGCTCGGCTGGACCGACGCCGACACCCTCGTGGTGGCGATGCCGGAGGGCGCGGCGGCGCGGACGCCGAGCAGCCGCCTCGTCGCCTACGAAGTCGGTCGCGCCAAAGCGCGCACGCTGCTCTGGGTTCCGTACGTGGTTCCGAGCCTCGACGTGCTCGACAACGGTGGCGTGGTGTTCACCGCGGTCGTGCCGCGCCAGAACTTGAGCGAGGTCCCGGTCGCCGGCGGCGAGGGACGCTGGCTTTCGCGCGGCACGAGCGTCGACCGGCAGCCGATCTACGCGCCGGACGGCGAGCACGTCGTCTTCTCGTCGAGCCGCGGCGGCAACCTCGACCTCTGGTCGATGTCGCTCGCCGACCGCTCGGTGCACCGCCTCACCGACGATCCGGCCGAGGACTGGGACCCCGCCTTCACCCCCGACGGGCGCCACTTGCTCTGGAGCTCGGACCGGGGTGGGCACTTCGAGGTGTGGGTGGCCGACGCCGACGGCCGCGCCGCGCGCCAGCTCACCAGGGACGGCAACGACGCCGAGAACCCCACCGCCACCGCCGACGGCTGGGTGCTCTACAGCTCGGGCACTCCCGGCAAGCGCGGCGTCTGGCGCGTGCGTCTCGACGGCACCGGCGCGCGCCTCCTGGTGCCCGGTGTCACTGTGCATCCCGAGGCCTCGCCGGACGGCCGGTACGTCCTCTACCACGCACCCGTCGAGGAGCGCGAGGAGATCCGCGTCGCGCGAGCCGACGACGGCACCGCGGTGCCGTTCAAGATCGCCATCCCCTTCCGCAACCTGACGGTCTCGTTCGGGCTCTCCGCCCTTCCCGTGTCGGTGGGCCGTGCGCGCTGGCGGCACGACGGCAAAGCGGTGTTCTTCGTCGGCCTGATGCCCGACGGGCGCTTCGCCGTCTTCGAGCAGCCGTTCGAGCCGGGCGCCGACACCACCGCTGGCCGGCGGGTGGTGGCGATCTCCGAGGGAGAGCTCATCACCGAGTCGCTGGGGATCGCGCCCGCCGGGGACCGGGTCCTCGTCTCGTTCATCGAGCGCACGCCCAACCTGGTCGTGGCCGAGGGCGTTCCCGACCTGCCTCCGCCGCGACGCGCGCGGTGACATCTCCCGCGGACAGGGTGTTCATGACGGGGGAGGTGGTGCGTATGGGTGTCGGCCGATGACGCGCCCACACCAGCTCCTCGCCGCAGCCGCCCTCTCCTGCGCACTGCTCTCGCCCTCACCTGGCGGAGCCGCCACCTTGCGACTCCGCGAGCTCACTCTCGATCTTCCCGCGGCGCCCGCGGCGGTGATCTCCTCCGACATCGACGGCGACGGCGCGCGCGACCTCGCCATCCTGCTCGTCTTCACGCGGTGGGAGCAGAAGATGGTCACCGAGCGCGCGGAGATGGACGCGGTGCAGGGGTACGTCGAGGTGATGACTGTCGTGCCGGCGCTGCTCGACCACCGCGAGCTCTGGCTCTTCCGCGGCGACGGCCGGGGAGGATTCGCGCGGGCGGGCGCGGCGCTGCCGATGCCGCTGTCGGTGCACTCGCTCTCCGCGGGCCGCGGCGGGCGGCGCCTCTTCGCCCTCACCGACGACGGCGTCGCCGAGGTGACCTGGAGCGCCGAGGGCGGCGGCACCCTGACGCTCGTGGAGCGGTTGCGCCAGCGATCGTTGCTCGCCGGCACGGGCGTCTTCGTCGCCGACCTCGTGCCGTTCGCCGAGGTGACGGGCGATGCGCAGCCCGACCTGCTGCTCCCCGTGCGCGACGGGCTGCTCGTCTACGCCGGCGGCGGCGAGGGGTTCTCCGGCGAGCCCGTCGCGCGGGTGCCGTTGCCGGCTGCCGACGACGTGGAGGGCCCCGGCCTCGAGCTCCGCTACCCGTTGCCGGAGGTGCGCGACGTCAACGGCGATGGGCGCGTCGATCTCGTCTGGCGCGACCCGCGGCAGGGCTGGGCGCGCCCCTGGGTGGCGAGCGGGCTCGGCGGCGGCCGGTTCGCCGCACCCTCCGCCGTGCTGCCCGAGCCGCCGGAGAATCCGCCGGACGGCACTCCGGAGACGATGTTCTTCGGCGACCTCGACGGCGACGGCAGGGCGGAGGTCGTGACTCTGGAGACGCGCGAGCTGCCGGAGGACGCCGGCATGCGCGCCGAGATCCGCGACGCCGAGTCGCCGACGAGCACGGTGCGCGTCTTCCGCACCGGCGCCGCCCTCGCGCCCTCGGCCACCGCCGCGACGACGTTCGAGGTTCGAGGCCACGCGTTCGACGGCGGCACGAGCGAGCTCCAGCTCCCGAGCGGCCTGCAGGACCTCGACGGTGACGGGCGGCTCGACCTCGTGACGATCGACCTGCACATCTCCATCACGCGGCTCCTCGGCGGGCTCTCGCTCGGACGCGTCACACTGCCGATGGACTTCCGGGTCTGGTGCCAGGCTCCAGGCGGCGCGTTCAAGGTCGTGAGCGGGCTCGACCTCTCGGGCAGCTTCCGCGTCGACCTCGCGTCGCTCGCCCTGCGCAACCTGCCGTCCTTCAGCGGCGACTTCGACGGCGACCATCGCGCTGACTTCGTGCAGCTCGGTCGCGGCAAGCAGGTCAGCATCCACACCGGCCATCCCGGCTGCGCCTTCCCGAGGTCGCCCGACCTGACGCTCAAGCTGCGCAACGAGCCACAGCACCTCGGCCTCGTCCGCGTGCGCGACCTCGACGGCGACGGGCGCTCCGACCTCATGGTGGTGCAGCCGAAGGAAGCGCCGGAGGCCGGAGTGACGCCGCCCGCCGACCTCGAGCTGTACCTGAGCGGAGGCGCGCCGTGAGCTCGCGGCGAACGGTCTCTCTCGCGATCGTCGGCTTGGTCGTCGCGCTGGTGGCGACGATGCCGGCGAGGGCGCTCGAGCGCACGGACCTTCGCATCGCGGGCCAGGTGAAGCGCCTCGCCGCGGGGCACGGCCGCGTCTGGATCCTCGTCGGTGGCGACGCCGACGCGCCGCGCCAGCTCCTCGAGCTCCAGCTCGCCGCCGACGGCGCCAAGCTGGTGACGCGGGCGAGCGGTCTGTCGGCCAAGGTCGATGCGATCGTCGCGGCGCCGGCGGCGGTCGGCGAGGGCGTGGCGCTGTTGGTCGAGGGACGCGCGGTCACCGCCGTCGACGCCGCACACGCGGGTGCACCCCGGACCATCTACCGCGGCCCCGGCGTGCTGCTCGGCGGCTCCGACGGCACCACCGTCGCGACCCTTCCGCCCTGGCTCGCGGCCGGGCGCGCCGGGGAGGCGTGGCCGTTGAGCCCGAACGGCGAGGAGCTCCAGGCTGGCCCCACGGCCGCGGTGCCCGTGACCGCCTCGCTCGAGCGCTGGGGTCTCCACCTGACGAGCCCCGAGGCGCGGTTCGCCGGCCCGTGGCTCGCGGTCGGACCGCTGCAGGAGGGGTTCCAGCTACGCACGGTCCTCATCGGCGCCGACGGCCGGCGCCAGGAGCACACCTCGCAGCTCCCCGAGCCCGAGCGCGTCGCCGAGTCGACCGTGGTGACGCTCGACGGCCGCCCCACGCTCGTCACGGGAACGTTCCGCGGGCTCGGCCTCATGAGCCGCAAGCGCCTGCGCGTCTTCGCGCTCGCCGGCGAGCCGGGAGCGCCACCGCGCCGGCCCATGCTCGCGCGCGAGCTCGACGCACGCGCCTGGCAGGAGACGTCGGTCCGCACCGGCGACTTCGACGGCGACGGACGCGACGACCTTGCCATCGCCTCGGCGCAGGGGCTGACCGAAGGCGACGCCGTGGTGACGCTCTTTCGCGGCATGGGCGGCGGCCGCCTCCGCGCCGAGCCGGTGGTGGCGAGCTTCTCCGTCAAGGGAGTCGGCTGGCGCTACGGCGGCGACGTCGACGGCGACAAGCGGCCCGACTTCGTGACCCTCGGTGGCAACCGTCTCGAAGTGCGGCCGGGCATGGCGACGAACGGCCTGCCGGCGAAGAAGCCCTCGCTCACCGTGAAGGTCGAGGGCACCGACGTCGAGTCGCGACGCACCGTCGCGGTGGGGATCGGGGCGAAGGGCGCTCACGCCGAGGAGGGCAAGGAGGCGCAGCCGCCGGCCCAGGAAGGGAGCGCCAAGGGAGGCTCTTCCGAAGAGG
>Ga0075421_100001181_pt1 | contig 30086 bp, 28 predicted proteins | sample SoiMetdeltSBSDD5_FD_75292 | JGI IMG/M metagenome (GOLD analysis project Ga0075421, IMG submission 75292) | Bulk soil microbial communities from a Populus tree surrounding site in Tennessee, USA - Soil MetaG P. deltoides SBSDD5 | ecosystem: Environmental > Terrestrial > Soil > Tree plantation... | reverse complement strand
GCTCTCGTATGCCGAGATCGGCGCGGCGCTCGATCTGCACGAAGGCACCGTGAAGTCGCGGCTCGCCCGCGCACGCGAAGCGCTGGCTTCCGTCGTACGTGGGAGCGAAGCATGAGACGAGATATACCTCACGATTGCCCTCGCATCGAGGCGCTCTCGTCGCTGGTCGATGACGAGATTTGGGGAAGCGCGCGCGACGAGATCCAGGCCCACGCCGCAGCCTGCCCGCTGTGCGGTGCTACCCTGCAGGCCTTTCGTGATCTGCGCAGGGGTCTTCAAGCTTTGCCGGACACGGGGCCCGGCGTCGACATCGCGACGTCGATCGGCGATCGACTCTCGCCACGCACGAAGGCTCGTCCAACACGGCGGCGCATCCCCTGGCGCTGGGAGTTCGCGCCGACCGGTCTCGCCGCAGCCGGAGTGCTGGCGCTCGGCGCTTATCTCGGCATGCTGCTCGCCAGCGGGACAACCGTACAGGTTGCGCGCTCGCCTGCGGCGACTGTCTTCGGGACCGTGCCTGCTGGAGGACTCTGTCTGACGGCGGGCTGCTACGAACGCGGGAGATGATATGAGCGTCTCGCGTGCGAACGTCGTATTGATGCTCTCGCTCCTCCTCAATGCAGGCGTGCTCGGCGCCGTCGGCTATCAGGCGGCAAGGCAGGGCGGCTTGCTCCGGGTCTCCGGCACGACGACCCAAGCGCACGCCGCGGACCACCTCAAGCTCACGCCGGAGCAGCGCGAGCGCTGGCGTGCGCTCGAGGCCGACTTCATGGATCGATTCAGAGCCGATGCGCGCGCAATCGCCGCACATCGCGAACGGCTCATCCGCGAGATCTTTTCCGACAAGCCGGTGCTCGAGCGCGTCGAAGCCGAGCGGGAAACCATCGCGCGCCTGCAGATCGAGCAGCAGCGTCGCGTGATCACGCAGCTTCTCCGGGAGCGCGAAATCCTCGATCCGAACCAGCGCAACGCGCTTGCCGATTTCCTCCTGCGCCAGGCAGCCGACGTGAGTTCGGTCGAGCGCGCGCACGGTAACTGAGTCTGTTCCATTCGAGGCAGCAGCACCCTTCCTCGCCCTTGCTCGACAAGGACGCGCCCCGCCCCGTAAACACTTGGCGCGCCTCTCGCCACGTTCAGCGCTGCCTCGGACTCACAAGTATTGTGCGGGTTGGGTCTATCGGCGACGTCAATGCGAGGCGTGCCGCTCGTCGCGTCGCCTTTGCCTGCGGTCGTGAGCGATCGCATCAGTGTCGCTGAAGCGCCGAAGCTTCTCGACGTCATGAATCGTGATCCGCGGGCCGTCGACAGAAATCAGCCGCAGGGAAGAAAGACGTTTCAAAACGCGCGAGAGGTGTTCGGGTGTCAGGTGCAGTCTCGATGCAATGGCCCGTTTCGATGCTGACAAGGTGGTGGTGATGCGCCCTGTGCGCGCCGCGGGAGGTAGCTCCCGAACCAGAAAGGCGACGAATCTGTGGATCCCGATTCCCGACCCCGGAGTACGTCCGGCCTCAACGAGCAGCTCGTTCGTCCTGCGGCTGAGCGATTGCGTAACGGCATACGCAAAACCCGGCTCTCGCTGCATCGCGTGGACGAACTGTTCCTTGGGCACGCGGGCCACTCTGCATCTCGTTACTGCAATGGCGGATACGACGTACGGCTTCTCCAGAAAAGTCGCGGAGAGGTCGAACATTTCCCCGGGCTGCAGTAACGCCACCACGCGCTCTCGATCGCCGTTCGGCGCTGGCAGCACGAGCTTGACCGAGCCGGCCAGCAGGAAATAGACGTCGAACGGTCTGTCGCCGGCGGCGAAGAACACGCTTCCGCGTGGCGCAATAATGTCCTGCGCGCAGTTCGCCAGCTCTTTGCGTGTTTTGTTACTGAGGTGGAGAAGCACCGGCGAGGCTGCGAACGCTTGCGCGTGGCTGCCGCTTGGCTGCCGCAGGCGGTTCTTCCTCGCGAGCGCAGGCACCAGATACCCCCTCATGATTGTCTCGGGGCGCAACCCCGGGTAGCTCGTGCTGCATTCCGCCGCGGCTTGTGCTGTTCTCTCCGCTGGACGTGCACGGCTTGAGGAGAGTATAAATTGCATCCGCAGCATTTTGATCGAAATCAAATGCCCTGTCCCTCATGTGCTCTTAGCGTTCACTGGGGGACTGGCCGCCTCTCTCCATGACATATGGCAGACAAGGTTGCACGCTGGCTTTTCTTTCACACCGGCAGCGGGTGGGAGTGGCGGCGGACTGACGAGCACAGCAATCGTGATCTGGCGCACTCCACACGGTTATTCTCGACGCTACTGGACTGCATTGCGGATGCAAGGCTTCACGGGTACATGCGGCAGAGCGATGATGATCGGCAGCGGCATGGCTCGGGGTCGTAGGTAATTACTGGCGCCGGAACAAACCGGCGTGAGCAAGTGTTCACTGAGCGTTCTACACTCCCGGCTACGATGCAGGTCATATGGAAATGCAGGAAGGCTGGAGCTTCGTGAGGACACGAAGCGGCGGCTGGATATGGAAGCACGCGGCCCGGCCCGGTGATGCAGTCGCCGCGCACTCGTCCCGGACTTTCAAGACATTACCCGAGTGCATTGCCGATGCAGCGGTGCACGGGTACAACCCCAAAACGCAGGCCGCGCGCGGCACGTTATTTCGCTGACCCGGCCATCGCGCCGGCTGGCTCCTCGCCTCAGCGCGACTGCGGCCACTGCCACGGCGGGACAGGCTCCGCCTGAGCCCACAGTCCACGACGCGCTGCGCGAGCTTCTTCCTGCAGACGGAGCAGCAGCGAGTCCGAAGGCGCGGACGGATCGAATACCCAGGCCATTCCGCGCCGCACCTGTTCTGCATTCGCGTCTGTTCCGGCACAGATGACCTGTGCGATCAAGCGGCCGTTTCGGTCTTTCCCGCTTACGTTCGCGTGCGCGAGCTGCCCGCCACATACCGCGGTGAGCGACTGGCGCGACGTGATGCTGTAGCGCTGCCCCTGCTCCGGCGCATCGATCTGCGCCAGCCGAATGTTCTGACGGCGATCGCCGACCAGCAGGACAAGGCTATCTCCATCGACGACGTGAATGACGCGTCCTTCGATCGGCGCGGCGGCAAAGCCGAGCTTTATGCATGCCAGGAGAATAGGAAGGAAAACCCGAAGCATACGCGTAGTAAACCATAGCGGCGTTTGTCCGCAATTTTCGTCGACATCGACAAGTTGATGAGCGGAGCGGAAATCGCGCTGTTCGAATCAACCACGCACGACCGCAGCGACTGCCCGGTGTCAGGCACTCCGGCGCCGCGGCATCAGATCACTGCAACATGATGAGGTTCGCGAGCAGCAGTCCTCCGGAAGAATCGACGCGAAATCTGCGGCGGGCAAAAAACGCCATTTCGTCACGGGCGGTGTTTGTCCAACATCGCCCGGATGAACGGCGCCCAGCGCTCGTTAGGGTTCCACACCGTCTTCATCGGCGCGAACGCGCGCTCGAGATCCCAGTGCTGCCGAATCGCTCGATAGAGCCCGAGGAACGCCGTGACGCGCTTGTTCGCCGCGCAGTGAAGGAGAGTCTGTTTGCCCAAGGCTGCGTCCATCGCATTGAAAAACGCGAGCAGGTCCTGCTCCGTCGGCGCATCGAATTCGACTGGAATATGCACATATTCCATTCCCAGCGCCTTCACCGTACCCGGCTCGTCTACCAGGGAATAACGCGGGTCGTCGTGCAGCGCGAGGTTGATCACGACCTCGATCCCCTCGCGTGCCGCTGCCGCAAGCTCCTCTTCCGACGGCTGGCCGCCGGTAACGAGCATCGGGTCGATGCGCCTGAAATTGATGATGTCGGTGATCTGAGCGCTTGCCATACCCATTTTGAATTCTCAGTCTGGTAGGCGAACGTTGTATGCGTTTGCATGATCCGCACTTCGTCCGCCGTCAACCTGGCGCGATTGAGCAAAAACATTGTCGGGGCGCGAGGCAGCGGGGCGTCTCTTTTGCTAATCTACTGTCTGGAGGCCCGTTATGCGCTCCTTTTCGTTCGCCGGCTCCCCAGCGCCCGACGCCGGGGAGGTTCTCCTCGACCGCGGCAGTTTCCGGATCCGTTGCGCCGACACGCACGGCGAGCGCAGCAAAAGCAGCCTGCTCATCGAACGCATGTATTCCTGGCGTGGCTACAAACACGAAACCGCAACAGGCTACGAACCGGACCTGGATCAGATCACTCTACAGGCATTCGGCGGCGATCAGGTTTTCGGCACGCTCAGCCTGAGCTTCGGTTCGGACGCGGGACTCGCGGCCGACGAGCTGTACCACGAGGAGATCGAGGCCTACCGCGACGCCGGCGCGAGTGTTTGCGAGCTAACCCGCCTGGCCATCGATCCGCAGTATGGCTCGAAAGAGGTGCTCGGCGCGCTTTTTCACCTTGCGTACATCTATGGCTCGGTACTCCGCCGAGTCTCGGACGTTTTCATTGAAGTGAACCCGCGCCACGTGAGCTTCTACAAGCGCATGCTCGATTTCCACGAGGCGGGCGAGCTGAAGATGTGTCCAAGAGTGGACGCGCCGGCGGTACTGCTTCACCTGGAAGTCGCGCATGTCAGGCGGCAGATCCTGCGGTACGGGGGCCAGCGGGAAGAAAGCCGCCGGTCGCTTTATCCGTACTTCTTCTCCAAAAAGGAAGAAGAGGGTCTCTGCCGCCGGCTTCTCGGAAATACAGCGCACGCTTACGCGTGAGCTGCGGGGATCGCGTTTTCGCAGGCCGTCGTGCGCTCAATCAGGCAGATCGACGACGCGCACGTTCACATCCCGCTCGGCATTGCCCCTTCGCACCCGCACGGTTATTTCTTTTCCGATGCCCGCGTCTTCCAGCGCCTGCGCGAGATCCGCAAGCGTTGGGGTCGGCTTGCCGTCGGCGGCTACGATAATGTCGCCGGGCTCGGAGCTCTCCCGGCGAAATGGACGGAGCCCGGCACGCTCCGCCGGAGAACCGCGGGCCACTCCGAAAACCACCACGCCCTGTATGCCGAGCTGAGCCGCGATACGCTCGTCAGCGGCAATGATGCCGAGGCCCGGCCGCGGCGCCCGCCCGTGCTTGATGATCTCCGGCACTACGCGGCTCACCAGATCGACCGGTATCGCGAAGCCGATGCCGGCAGAGCTTCCCGATTCCGAAAGAATCGCCGTATTCACGCCGATCAGCCGGCCGCTGCTGTCCAGGAGCGGGCCCCCTGAATTGCCTGGATTGATGGGAGCATCGGTCTGGATGACGCCGCGGACTTCCCGTCCCTGCGCGGTGGGGAGGCGGCGTTCCAGCGCGCTCACGATCCCCGTGGTGAGCGTCCGCTGCAGACCGAAGGGGTTGCCGATCGCGTAGGTCGCCTGTCCCACTTGCAGTGTTTTCGACGTACCGACGGGTAGCGGCCGCAATCCCGCGGGCACATCGCTCAGCTTCACGACAGCGATGTCGTACTGCCGGGCACCGCCCACCACGCGCGCGCGCATCGGCTCTCCCGCCTGCAGCTGTACGTAAACCATGTTCGCGCCCTCGATTACGTGGGCGTTCGTGACTACGTGCCCCGCTGTATCCCAGATGAACCCGGAACCGGCGCCTTGCGCGACTTCCGCGCCCATGAAGGGATTCACGCGCAGCTGCTCGGTGGTGATCGAGACAACCGAGGGGGCGGCCTGGACGAAGAGTTCGATGTTGCTTTTTTCCCAATCGCTCAACTTTCCCGTCGCATTGACGATAAGCGGTGGGTCGGCTTTCCACAGGTAATTCCGATAGAAGCGTTCCCCCAGCCACAGCGTGAGGAGGGCGAGCGCCCATATCATTGCGATCCGTGCAGCTCGGGAACTCATCATCGACCCTTCAGCAAGTCCGGTGCGATTGCGAGCTTACACTGCCGCGAGCGGGTGGGTTTCGAGGTCGCGCTGTCGCCTGAAATGTTTGAAAAAACAAGCAACATCGGCGCCTTGACTTTGCAGGAGGCGTCACCCAAACTGCCCGCGAGCTCCACGTTACCGCATGGGCAAGACAAGCAGGGCGGCGTTCTGACCAAACACAGCGAGAAGCGCATTGCTGGTGCGCTGGATCCTGGGCAGATCCTGGAAAGCATCAGCGATGCTTTCGTGGCAGTCGACCGCGAGTGGCGGTTTACCTACCTCAATGCGAAAGCCGAGCAGGTCTTTCGCATGCGGGCGAGGCGGCTGCTCGGTCGCTTTTGCTGGGATCTGTTTCCGGAAGGTACCCGCACGCAGGGCTATCGGCGGCTCCACGAGGCGATGTCCGAGGGCCGCTCGGTCCATTACCTCGAATATTCGCTCCGCTACGGCATCTGGTACGAGGTCACTGCGTATCCTCAACCAGACGGCCTCTCGATCTATTTTCGCGACGTTACGGAGCGGGTGGCCGCCGAGCAGAAGCTCCGCCTGCACGAACGCGCCATCGAAGCGAGCGTCAACGCGATCGTCATCACCACGGGCCGGCGCAATCAGTACTCCATCGTGCACGTGAATCCCGCGTTCGAGCGCATCACCGGCTATACCGCGCAGGAGGTGATGGGGCGCAACTGCAGGTTTCTCCAGGGCAACGACACCGAGCAGCCCGAGCTCGCGGTGCTGCGGACGCTCCTTCGCGAGCAGAAAGAAGGCCGCGTCACGCTGCGCAATTACCACAAGGACGGCACGCTTTTTTACAACGAGCTTCACATCGCGCCGGTCCGCAGCGCGAAAGGCCACGTCACGCACTATGTGGGGGTGCTGAACGACATCACCGAAACGAAACGCTACCAGCAGGAGCTCGAGCATCACGTCAACCACGACGCGCTCACCGGTCTCGCGAATCGGCATCTGCTACAGGATCGTCTTCAGCAGGCGTTGTTCCGCGCCGGTCGCCGCAATCTGCGCTGCGCGGTCATGTTTCTCGACCTCGACCATTTCAAGCTGGTGAACGACGGGCTCGGTCACCATGTCGGCGATGCGCTGCTGAAGAGAGTCAGCACGGAGCTCTTGACGATGCTCCGTCCGGAAGACACGGTCGCGCGTTTCGGCGGCGATGAGTTCGTGCTGATCGCGACGGAAGTGCAGGATATGGCGGCCGTCACCGATATCGCGGGGCGTATCGTCACGCGCCTCGCGACCCCGATGGTCATCGCAGAGCAGGAGATCACCGTTTCGGCGAGCGTAGGGATCGCCATGTATCCGGACGACGGCGAGACTGTCGAAGAGCTTCTGAAGAACGCGGACGCGGCCATGTATCACGGGAAACAGGAAGGCCGCAACACGTTCAGCTACTACAGCCGCGAAATGAACGTATCGATCTCCACTCAGTTCGCGTTCAAGAACAAGCTCGCGAAAGCAGTGGAGCAAGGCGAGCTCGTCCTGAATTATCAGCCGCAGGCGGCCGCAAAGACCCTGGCGCTCGTGGGCATCGAAGCGCTGCTGCGTTGGCATCACCCGGAGCTCGGCCGGGTCGGCCCGGACCATTTCATCCCGCTCGCCGAAGAAACCGGGCTCATCGTGCCGATTGGCGAATGGGCGCTCATGACGGCCTGCCGTTTCGCCGCCGAGCTGCGGAGAGAAGGCGTGGACTTCGGCCGCATCGCGGTGAACCTTTCAGCGCGGCAGCTGTACCAGGCGAATCTTGCACAGCTGATCGAACGTAGCCTGCAAACGAGCGGGCTCGCGCCGCAGTGCCTCGAGCTCGAAATCACCGAGAGCATGATGATGGGCAACATGGAAAAAGTGCTGCGCATCCTGAGCGAGCTCAAGGAAATGGGCATCCGGCTCGCGGTGGACGACTTCGGGACGGGCTACTCGAGTCTCGGCTATCTCCGGCGCTTTCCGATCGATCGCCTGAAAATCGATCGCTCGTTCATTGACGACGTCCCGGCGAGCCAGCACGACGCCACGATCACGAAGGCGATCGTGTCGCTCGCGCACAATCTCAATCTGAATGTCATCGCCGAAGGCGTCGAAACACAGGCGCAGCTCGCGTTTCTCGCCGAGAACGACTGCGACGAGATCCAGGGCTATCTCCTGAGCAAACCGCTCGACGCCGAAGCGCTGAGAACGTTCGTCCACGACACCCGGCCCATCGTGCAGCTTGCCCGCAAAATAGGGGGGTGACCCCGGCAAAGGTCTTCAGCGACCGCGCTGCTTTGCCTCCCGCTCTTTCATCAGGTCTTGGAGCACCTGCATGAGCTCGCTGCCGATCGCCCGCTTGCTCACGAAAGCCATGGCGCCTAAGCTCGCGGCCGAGCTCCCGGCGGGTTCCCCATGGCTCGACATCACGATCACCGAAGTTGTCGGCGCGCGCTCGAGGATCGCGCGCGTGCCTTTGAGCCCGTTGATGCCGGAGCCTTCGCCGTCGATCAGAACGACGTCGATGTGCTCGGCTTCGACCATATAGAGCGCATCGTCGATCGCGGACGCTTCGAGCACCTGGAAGTTTGCGAACGACGCTCGAATGCGCTCGCAGAGCGCGCGGCGCACCGCGTGATGCCCGTGCACGACGAGCACGACCGGACTGCGTCCGTACCGCGCGTTCATTCGAGCGAGGTGACACCCTGCTGAATCGCGAATCGCACCAGTCCCGCCAGCTCGTAGATGCCGAGCTTTTCCATCATCCGCGCGCGGTAGGTCTCCACGGTCTTCGGAGACAATGAAAGCGTCGCGGCGATCTCGGCCACGCTGTGTCCCTCCGCAAGGAGCTGGAGCACCTGCCGTTCACGCGAGCTCAGACGATCCAGCGGATCGTCCGGCGTGCTGCGGTGAACCACGTGGTCGATGACGCTGTCCGCGAGCTGTCTGCTCATGTAGCGCCCGCCGCGGTGCACCGCCCAGATCGCCTCGACGACTTCCTTCGCCACGGATTTCTTCACTATGTAGCCCGTCGCACCCGCCTGGAGCGCACGATAGACGTGAACCGCGTCGGAGTACATGGAGAGCATGATCACGCGCGTACCCGGACAGCGCTCGCGGATGAGTCGCGTTGCTTCCGTGCCGTTCAGGAGAGGCATGCCGTGATCCATCAGCACGACGTCAGGACACGTTTCCACGACCGAGCGAACGGCATCGCGGCCGTTCTCCGCGAGCCCGACCACGGTCATCTCAGGTTGTGAGGCCAGGAGGTGCCGCAAGCCGTCGGCCAGCACGCCGTGATCGTCAACGATGAAAACGGTGATCGTCATGGGATCGTGATTGCCACCTGTGTGCCTCCACCCGCCATGGCGCGCACCTGAAAGCGTCCGCCGATCGCCTGAGCACGCTCGCGCATCGTGACCATGCCCAGCCGCGGCCGCGAGCCCGAGCTCCGGCTGGGTGCAGAGGCAATGCCAATGCCGTCGTCCGTGATGCTCATGACGCACTCGCGCGCGGAATGCTCGAGCACGATTTCGACCTGCGTCGCATGCGCGTGCTTGGCCACATTCGTAAGGGCTTCCTGCGAAACGCGGAAAAGCGTGATCTCGATCTCGGGCGTCAGCCGTTCCGGGTCGTCGCGGCCAGTGACGCGTACGTCGATGCCTGTTCGCCGCGAGAAGTCTTGAGCGTACCACTGTAACGCGGGCAACAGCCCGTAGTCGTCGAGCATTGGTGGACGCAGCTCGGACATCACGTTCTCGATCGAATCCACCGTGCCCTCGAGCAGCCGCGCGGAGTCCTCGATGCGTCCGCGCTGCTCGGCGTAACTCTCTTCGGCAAGGCTCGTCTTGAGGATGTCGAGATTGATGCTGAGCGCCGTGAGGTTTTGCCCGACACGGTCGTGCAGCTCGCGCGAGAGCTGCCGCCGCTCGGCTTCCTGAATTTCGACGAGGCGGCGCGACAGGGCCGTGAGCTGCTCGGCCGAGCGGCGAAGTGTGTGCTCGACCTCCTTCTGTTCGGTGATGTCCAGCACGGACCAGAGCATACGTGTCGGCTTCTTCTTGCCGTCCATCATGACTTCGCCGAGGCTCCTCAAGTGCCGTACGGCCCCGTCCGGCCGGACGATCCTGAATTCGGTCGTGAACGTCTCGTGGTTGCGAAGAGCTGTCGCTATCGATTCTTCCCAGGCGCAACGGTCATCCGCATGGATGAGCTTCGCAACGGACTCGTAGGTTGGCGTGAAAGCGCGGGGGTCGAGGCCATGTATGCGATAAAGCTCCTCGGACCAGATCAGCCTGCCGTCGACGAGGCTGTATTGGCAGCATCCCACCCCGGCGAGCTTCTGCGCGTCGCTGAGCAGCGCGTGCGCTTCAGCGAGGCTCGCTTCGCTTTCGCGCAGATGCTTCGTCATGTCGTTTGCGATTCTTTCGGCGCGGCTTCGCGACGAGGCGAGCGAATAGAGAACGGCGAAGAGCAGCACGCTCGACAACAGCCCGCTTGCAAGTATCAGGCGTGGAAGTATCCGCTCCGTATCGCCGATGACGGCGCTCTTTTCTGCGCTGTATTGGAATTCCCAGATCCGGCTGGCGATCTCTACCGGAACCGCGTAGACGAACGAGGAGTTCCCGCCATCGAGGGAACGCCGCACGGCGGCGCCGTTGCCTAGCTGTGCGCTGTCGAACAGCAGACGCCGCTGTGGCGCCGATTGGGAACGCGGATAATCAGGCACCGGACCCACATCGAAGAGCCTGATCTGCATGTATCGCAGCATCTCTTCGTTCAGCGCCTCGCGCATGAGATATTCCACGTCGAACGCCGCTCCGACAGATCCCTTGTACGCGCGCCGTCGCTCCTCGAGGCTACGCATGGGGGCGCCGTTCTTGTAAACCGCCAGCCGCATCGCCAGGAAAATCGGGTCGTTCGGCCTTTTCATGCGCAGCGGCTGCGCCGAGCTGATGAGCTTGCCGCTGTCGCGCTGCAACCGCACGGCTGCGGCCACCTTCTCGGGATCCGCCGCCATCGGATTTGCGCCGAGGTCGAGGCCGAAAGCGAATTCGTAATCGTCAAGAGGCTCCAGGTAGACCACGACGAAGTATTCGTCCCGATCGCCCGCTGGTTTGATCGCGAAATGCGGGTAGCCGCGTGGGTCCACGCTGGTGTCGCGGCGTACCGATTCTTCGAACCGCTCCTTGTGGCTATGCGGGACGTGCACTGCGTAATTGAGCGATGCGAAGCCCGGATATCTTTGCTTCAGGTCGAGTGACTCGATAAACCGGCGAAATCGGAGCCGATCAATGTGGGCCTCCGCCGCGAATAGAGCACGCAATGCGAAAAGCACGTCACCGTAAGAGCGTAGCCGCCCTTCGATGATGCCGTTCGCGTCGTTTGCCTCACGCTCGAAGCGCAGGCGTGCGACGTTTTCGACGGAGCTTTCCAGGTACGCGAAGAGCGCAAACGAGGAGGGTATACCGATCGCAAGCACAAGCCATGGCAGCACGGCCGAGCGGAATGTCCGCTGTGCCATGCTTCCGTCCGCTGTGAGCGCCGCCGCGAGGGGCATGACTCATTATGCAACAATCGAGCGGGCGCCTCTCTCGGGCGGTCGGGTGCTCTTTATGCAAGCTGCGAAGGCCGGATCGCTCCGGCCGTTCACGAGCGCTGTGAGGTGTTCCGATCCGCCGTAGTGCGCCGCTCGGCCTACCAGGACACCGCTGCAGTCGCGGCGTTACTTTCGCGAATCGCGATGCTCGAGACCGCCGCGTTGCTTTCGCGAATCGCGATGCTCGAGACGGCTGCGTTGGTTTCCCGAATGGCGATGCTGGAGACAGCAGCGTTGCTGTCGCGAATGGCGATGCTCGACACTGCTGCGTTGCCTCCGCGAATCGCGATGCTGGACACCGCCGCGTTGCTGCCGCGGATCGCGATGCTGGATACTGCAGCGTTGCTGCCGCGGATCGCGATGCTGGACACCGCCGCATCGCTCTCGCGCACCGCTATGCTGGACACCGCTGCACCGGTTTTGCTGATACGCCCTGCCCACGCGGCTTCGGCCTTCCCGGTGCTGCCGAACTCGCCCTCGTACAACGCTTTCGTTTTCTCCGCGAGGGTGGCGCGCTTGTCGTAATCGGCTTGTGTGAGCTCGCCGATGTGAGGGCTGTGATGCAGGAAGGTTCCGAATACGGCGTCGCAGTCGTCCGCATATTTCATGGTCTGAAGGATGTGCGTGTGCCAGAACTCGTCGACATCCTTCGACAGCATGATGTCTTCGGCGTGCTCCTGATATTTCACGGCCATGGACAGGTAGGTCTTGTACGCGATCTCAATACTGTCCGCATATTCGCGCGTCCAGCCTTTGCCGAGATGAGGATCCATAATCCGCGTCTTCACGGATTCGAGATCGAGCGCCTGGATGGCCGCCAGCACTTCGTTCGTGGGTTTCGTCGTAAGCCTCTTCGTTTGCATGTGCATTCCTCTCGAGATTGGTGTTAGTGGCGAGGTGCGACTCGGCTGCAGCGAGCCCCCTGGCTTCGCCCGCGTGCCGTAACGTGAGCTGGTGCCGAGACGGACCAGCCCGGAGCTACCGTATCCAAGGAATCCCGACTGAGCTGTAGGGAGTAGCCGACAATGAAAGTAAGGGATTTCCTGACTTCCGGCATCCGTACCGCAGGAGTGGGGTGGCTCGCATGGACGGCTTATCTCTGGCCGAAAGCCGGGGACCCGAAAGCCTGAGCAGCGTTCAAGGCCGTCCTTCCGGGACGTGCGGCAGGTCGACCGGACATGCCATGTTAAAATTCGCCCCTTTTCAAATCAGCAACTTGCGCCGATGAACCCCCAGCGTTTCCAGCAGCTCGTGACCGCCCTCGGCTCGCGCATCCTGATCCTCGACGGCGCAATGGGCACCATGATCCAGACTTACAGGCTGGGCGAGGCGGAGTATCGCGGCGAGCGCTTCAAGGACCACCCGCACGACGTCAAAGGTAACAACGACCTGCTGGTGCTCAGCCAGCCGCAGGTGATCCGCGAGATCCACGAGCAGTATCTGGAAGCCGGCGCGGACATCATCGAGACGAACACGTTCAACTCGACGTCCATCGCGCAGGCGGACTACCACATGGAGGAGCTCGTCCCCGAGCTCAACCGCGAGGCCGCCAGGATTGCCCGGGCCGCCGCGGATGCGGTCGAGGCGCGGGACCCTTCACGCCCCCGGTTCGTAGCCGGCGCGGTCGGCCCGACTAACCGCACCGCCTCCATTTCTCCCGACGTGAACGACCCGGGTTACCGCAACGTCACTTTCGATGAGCTCGTGACGACGTATACCGAAGCGGTCGGCGCTCTGATCGAAGGCGGCGTCGACCTGCTCCTCGTCGAGACGATCTTCGATACGCTCAACGCGAAAGCGGCGCTTTTCGCGATCGACCAGTGTTGCGAGGCGGCCGGTGTTCGCGTGCCGGTCATGATTTCCGGGACGATCACGGATGCCTCGGGCCGCACGCTTTCCGGCCAGACCCCGGAAGCGTTCTGGAATTCGGTGAGGCACGCGAAGCCGCTCACGATTGGACTCAATTGCGCGCTCGGCGCGAAGCTCATGCGCCCGTACATCGAGGAGATCTCGACGGTGACGGACACGTATGTGTGCGCCTATCCCAACGCGGGCCTGCCGAACCCGCTCGCGCCCACCGGTTACGACGAGACGCCGGAGCAGACGGCTGCCTTCCTCCTCGATTTTGCGAAAAGCGGCTTCGTCAATGTCGCAGGCGGCTGCTGCGGAACGACGCCGGCGCATATCCGCGCCATCGCGCAGGCGCTGGAGGGGCTCCCGCCGCGGCAAGTACCTCATATCGAACATCGCACGCGCCTCTCGGGGCTCGAGCCGCTCAATATCGGCGACGACTCGCTCTTCGTGAACATCGGCGAGCGCACGAACGTCACGGGCTCCCCCGGCTTTGCTAAGCTCATCATGAGTGGTGACTTCGCCGGAGCGTTGTCCGTCGCGCGTCAGCAGGTCGAAAACGGCGCGCAGATGATCGACATCAACATGGACGAGGCGATGCTCGACTCCAAAGCGGCGATGGTGCGCTTTCTCAACCTCGTCGCCGCCGAACCGGATATTTCGCGCGTGCCGGTCGTGATCGACTCGTCGAAGTGGGACGTGATCGAGGCGGGCCTCAAGTGCGTCCAGGGAAAAAGCGTCGTCAACTCGATCAGCATGAAAGAGGGGACGGAGGAGTTCATCCGTCAGGCGAAGCTTGCCAAACGCTACGGTGCTGCGGTGATCGTGATGGCCTTCGACGAAAAAGGTCAGGCCGACACGCTCGAGCGGCGGATCGAGATCTGCGAAAAGGCATACCGCATCCTCGTCGACGAAGTGCATTTCCCGGCCGAGGACATCATTTTCGATCCGAACATCTTCGCGATCGCCACGGGCATCGAGGATCACAACAATTACGGTGTCGATTTCATCAAGGCGTCGCGCTGGATTCGGGAGAACCTGCCTCACGCGAGAGTGAGCGGCGGTCTCTCCAACGTTTCCTTCTCGTTCCGGGGCAACAATCCGGTGCGGGAAGCGATCCACACGGCTTTCCTTTATCACGCGATCAAGGCCGGCCTCACGATGGCGATCGTGAACGCGGGGCAGATCGGCGTGTACGACGAGATTCCGAAGGATCTGCTCCAGCACGTCGAAGACATCATCTTCAACCGGCGGCATGATGCCGCGGAGCGCATGGTCACCTTCGCGGAGACGGTGAAAGGCCAGGCCAGGACCGGCACGCAGGATCTCGAGTGGCGCAAAGGCCCGCTCGAGGAGCGGCTCACGCATGCGCTCGTGAAAGGCATTGCCGATTACATCGTCGAGGATACCGAAGAGGCGCGCGTCAAGTACGGGCGGCCGATTCACGTCATCGAAGGTCCGCTCATGGATGGCATGAACGTCGTAGGCGACCTTTTCGGTGCGGGCAAGATGTTCCTGCCGCAGGTGGTGAAATCCGCTCGCGTGATGAAGCAGGCGGTGGCGCATCTCGAACCCTTTCTCGCCGCCGAGAAAGCGGCGTCCGGGGACACGCGCGCGAAAGGCAAGATCGTGCTCGCGACGGTGAAAGGCGACGTGCACGACATCGGCAAGAACATCGTCGCGGTCGTCCTTCAATGCAACAACTACGAAGTCATCAATCTCGGCGTGATGGTGCCGTGGAAGAAAATCGCGGACGTCGCGCGCGAGGAGAAAGCCGACATCATCGGGCTCTCTGGGCTCATCACGCCTTCGCTCGAAGAGATGGCGCATAACGCGCACGAGATGCAGCGCGAAGGCTTTGGCGACGTGCCGCTCCTCATTGGCGGCGCGACGACCTCGCGCACGCATACGGCCGTCAAGATCGCGCCCAACTACGAAGGTCCGGTGGTATGGGTCCCCGATGCTTCTCGCAGCGTTTCGGTGTGCAGCAGCCTTCTTTCGGACGAGCTGCGCTCCGGTTACATCGCCGACGTGAAAGCCGAATACGCGCGCGTGCGTGCGCAGCACGAGGGCAAGAAAGGACCCACGCTCGTGCCGCTCGCGCGAGCACGTGAAAACGCGCTTCACACCGACTGGAAGCAGTACACGCCTTCGAAGCCCGACATGCTCGGCATCAAGGTGCTCAAGAACTATGATCTCGCCGAGATCGCACGGTACATCGACTGGGGTCCGTTCTTCCAGACGTGGGAGCTCTCCGGGCCATATCCCGCGATCCTGAACGACCCGATCGTCGGAGAGTCCGCACGCAACGTGCTCGCCGAAGGCCAGGCGATGCTGAAGAAAATCATCGAAGGCCGGTGGCTCACCGCAAGCGCCGTCTTCGGGCTCTTTCCGGCCGCCCGCGTGAATAGCGAGGACATCGAGATCTACGCCGACGACTCGCGAAAGACGGCGCTCATGACCTGGCATAACCTGCGGCAGCAGACGGAGAAGCCCACCGGCAATCCGAACCTCTCGCTCGCCGATTTCGTTGCGCCAAAAAGCGCCGGCGTGCCGGACTACATCGGCGCGTTTGCGGTCACCGCCGGGCTCGGCATCGAAAAGCGCCTGGAGATTTTCGAGAAGCAGCACGACGACTACAACGCGATCATGCTGAAGGCGCTCGCCGATCGTCTTGCCGAAGCGTACACCGAGCTGCTGCACGCACGCGTGCGCCGGGAGTTCTGGGGCTATGCCCGAGACGAGACGCTCAGCAATGAAGAGCTGATCGCCGAGAAGTATCGCGGCATCCGGCCCGCTCCCGGTTACCCGGCGTGTCCCGATCATACGGAGAAAGGCGCGCTCTTCGAGCTGCTCGGCGCGGAAAAAGCCGGTATGCGCCTGACCGAGTCGTACGCGATGTATCCCGCCTCCTCGGTGAGCGGCTTCTATCTGTCGCATCCGCTGTCGCGCTATTTCGCTGTGGGTAAGGTGGGTCGCGACCAGATGCTCGATTACGCCCGGCGGAAGAACATGCCACTCGCGGAAATGGAGCGGTGGCTCGCGCCTGTGCTCGGCTACGATCCGGAGCCGGAAAGCGTCGAGGCGGCGACGGCCGCCTGACCGCGCATCCAAAGCGGCGTCCCGCCCGTATACCGCTCCTGACGCGGCCGTGACCGGCCGACGCGCTTCGCGCCGCCGAACGGCCTTTCGTGGTCGGAACAACTGCGGCGCGGGCGGTGTTAACGTAGCAACTTCAGGAGGGGACGATGCAGAAACGCAAAACGCTTGCAGCTGCGGTGTATACGGTCCTGGCGGCTTCCGCGGGAGCCTTGACGGCAAATGTGCTGGCGGGCCCGGAGCAGATCTCGTTCCCTCAGGGCTACGAAACCTGGATGCGCTATGCGACGGTCGATCGATACGACACGAAGCAGTATCGCGAGCTCTACACGAGCGCCGAGGCCGTCAAGGCTGTGCGCGAGGGGCGCCCGGTTCCCGACGGCACGGTGATCGCGATGGCGATCTACTCGGCAAGAGTGGACGACAAAGGCGTGCCCGTAAAAGACGCGAACGGCCACTTCGTCAAAGACAAGCTGGGTGGGGTCACGGTGATGGAAAAACGCAAGGGCTGGGGCGCTGCGGTTCCCGAAGACTGGCGCAACGGCGACTGGCAGTATGCTTCGTTCAACGCAGACGGCACCGCGAACCAGAAAGCCAATGCAAACATCAAAGCATGCTTCGTCTGCCACAAACCCCACGAGAAGCAGGATTTCGTGATATCGCTCGCGCAGCTCGCGGGCAAGTTCCCGACCGGCGCCGTAGCGATGAAATCGGGTACGCAGGACGTCAATATCAGCGGATTCAGCTTCGGGCCGTCCGTCATGAAAGTGACCGCCGGTCTACCGGTCACGTGGACGAACACCGACGATTCTCCGCATCAGATCACGGTCACGGCCAAAACCTTGAGAACGGCCGTGTTACTGAAAGGACAAAGCGCTTCGCTCACGTTCGACGAAGCCGGCACGTTTGGATACATCTGCGGCTTGCATCCGAACATGAAAGGCACGGTCGAGGTCACGAAGTGACCTCATCGGGGTCGCCCGTCGAGCACGCTCACGTCCACCTGTCGCAGATCGTCGATCACCAGCGCCCCCGCTAAGACTGTTTGCGCCAGCACCGACCGCGCAGCTGCGCGGTCTTCTGAAGAAACGGCATCGGCCCCCGTCAGCACCACCACGTCTGCCGCGCTGATTTGCTCGCGATACACCGGCACACGCGAATAACGCGGATCCTTGAGCTGCCTCACGCTGGCTGTCGCGATGAAGGCGCGCACATCGAGCGCAGAGGCGAACGTGGGCGCGGTCAGGAGTGCGGAAATCGCCGCCGGCTCCGCGGCGGCCGACGCTTCGATCAGCACACGACAGGGCCGCGTTTCCCGCACGAGCGACACGAGCGCCGTGCGAAGCACGAGCTGTCCCGTACAGCACATGCAGCCTGCGACTTCTCGCATTTCCATGCCGTCCGAAACAGCCCGCGGGCCGCTGCCGAGCGTCGTCGCGCCGAAGTCATTCGTCAGGACCGCCCAGCGCTCGCCTTCGGGCCGCAGCGCGAGGAGCGCAGCGATCAAGCTGGTCTTGCCCGAGCCGGTCGCCCCCGTAATGACGTTAACGAAAGTGTGATGAAGCGCCATAAACGGGAACCGGGAGCGTCGATTATAATGCCGCCCTTTTGCCGTCCCCGGGAGCGATTCACGCCGAGGCGCCGCTCTGTGGACCGGTATACTTCGTCTTCCGCGCCTGATTCTTCCCATGCATATTCACATACTGGGTATCTGCGGTACTTTCATGGGCGGCATTGCCGTCATCGCTCGCGCGGCAGGCCACAAAGTCACGGGCTGCGACGCGAACGTATATCCGCCGATGAGCACGCAACTCGCGGCTCAGGGGGTCGAGCTCATCGAAGGCTACGGCGCGGATCAGGTCGAGCTCGTCCCCGACGTTTATGTGATCGGCAATGTCGTCACGCGAGGCAATCCGCTGATGGAAGCGATCCTCGACCGCGGCCTGCCGTACATCTCGGGCCCGCAATGGCTGCGCGAAAACGTGCTGCACGGGCGCTGGGTTCTCGCCGTGGCGGGTACTCACGGCAAGACCACGACGAGCTCGATGCTCGCATGGATACTCGAAGACGCCGGGCTACGACCCGGCTTCCTCATCGGCGGCGTGCCGCAGAACTTCGGGGTCTCCGCTCGTATCACCGATACGCCGTTCTTCGTGATCGAAGCGGATGAGTACGACACGGCGTTTTTCGACAAACGCTCGAAGTTCGTGCATTACCCCGCACGCACCGCGATACTGAACAACCTCGAGTTCGATCACGCGGACATCTTTTCAGACCTCGCGGCGATCGAGACACAGTTTCATCATTTCGTGCGCACGCTGCCCGCGAGCGGTCTCGTCGTGAGCAACGGCCGTGAGGAAGCGCTCGAGCGCGTGATCGCGCGCGAATGCTGGACGCCTGTCGAACGCTTCGACGTCGATGGCGGCTGGCGCGCGAACGAGGCCGATGATGTCGGCGCTTTTGCAGTCGCTTATGCTGGTAAGACGTGCGGCACCGTGCACTGGAATCTGCTCGGTGCGCACAATCGCTCGAATGCGCTCGCCGCGATCGCTGCGGCCAGACATGTTGGCGTGCCGGTGGAGCGCGGGATCGACGCGCTCTCGCGGTTCCAGAGCGTCAAACGCAGAATGGAAGTACGCGGTGTCGCGGCAGGGGTCACCGTCTATGACGATTTCGCTCACCACCCGACGGCGATCGAAGCGACGCTCGCCGGCCTGCGGCGTGTCGTGAACGCGGGACGCATTCTCGCCGTGATCGAGCCGCGCTCGAACACGATGAAGCTCGGTGTCATGAAGCAGGCGCTCCCGGGAAGTCTCGCGGCAGCCGACCGCGTCTATTGCTACAGCGGCGGACTTGCGTGGGACCCGGCCGAGGCGCTGAAGCCGCTCGGCGGCAAGGCCGCCGTATCGGGCGATCTCAGCGCGCTCGTCGCGCAGATCGCGGGCGAAAGCCGCGCAGGAGATCACGTCGTGATCATGAGCAACGGCGGGTTCGGGGGCATACACGAGAAACTCCTCGCGGCGCTGCAGGCGCAGTCGACCACCGCATGAATGCAGAAAACATCCTCGAAAAAGACGAGCTCGGCGCGTTCTGCCGGCACACGCATGTCTCACTGCGCGGCGCGCACGACGGTCCGCTGAGCGGCCTCACCTTCGGCGCCAAGGATATTTACGGGATCGCGGGACACCGTACGGGTTTCGGCAGTCCCGACTGGTTGCGGACGCACCCGGCTGCGCCGCGGACCGCACCCGTCGTACAGCAGCTTCTCGATGCGGGCGCCGACATGGTCGGGAAGACGCATACCGACGAGCTTACGTTCAGCCTGAACGGCGAGAACGCGCACTACGGGACGCCCGTCAACGTGAACGCGCCGGGCCGCATTCCGGGCGGTTCATCCAGCGGTTCGGCTGCGGCGGTCGCCGGCGGACTGGTCGATTTCGCGCTCGGCAGCGATACCGGCGGCTCGGTGCGCGCGCCGGCGAGCTTCTGCGGAATCTATGGGATGCGGCCCACGCACGGACGCGTGTCGCTGGAAGAGGCCTGCCCGCTTGCCGCGAGCTTCGATACGGCGGGCTGGTTCGCGCGCGATCCGGCGGTCATGCAGCGCGTCGGCGCGGTGCTGCTGTCGGAAGAGCCGGACGACAGCATGCCTGCCCGACTCCTCATCGCGCAGGATGCCTTCGAGCTCGCCGGCGCGGGCGCATCGTCGGCCTTGCACCCGGCGCTCGAGCGCATCGTCGCGCTCCTGGGCAAACCCGAGCGCGTGACGGTCAGCAACGAAGGTTTACGCCAGTGGCTCGAGGTCTTTCGCGTGCTCCAGGGCGGCGAGATCTGGGCACAGCACGGCGCGTGGGTGCAGGCGACGAACCCGCATTTCGGACCCGGCATTCGCCAGCGCGTTCAATGGGCTTCCACCATTGCGGAGAAGGACGTTGCGCAGGCCCGCATCAGGCGCGAAGGCATCGCGCAGCGCATGGCAACGCTGCTGGGTACCGACACGGTCATCGCGCTGCCTACGGTGCCGGACATTGCGCCGCTCCGGAACTCCGATCCGCAGGCGACGGAAGACTTCCGGGCACGCGCGCTTACGCTGCTCTGCATAGCGGGGCTCGCGCGCCTGCCACAGATCAACCTGCCGTTCGGTAAGCTCCATGGCTGCCCGCTGGGCATTTCGCTCGTCGGGCCGCGCGACAGCGACATGATGCTGCTTGCGATTGCCCGCGCGCTCGAAGGCGCGTGAATGCTGATTTACATCCACGGCTTCAACAGCTCACCCCTGTCGTTCAAGGCAGCGCTCCTTCGGAAGCGCATGGCCGGGCTCGGCCGTGGCAGCGAGCTCGTGTGCCCCGACCTGCCGGACAGACCGGCGCGAGCCATGGCGGTGCTCGAGGACCTCGTCAGCGACGCCGCCCCGGAGCGGCCCGCGCTCCTCGGCAGCTCCCTTGGAGGGTATTACGCGACGTGGCTGGCAGAGCGGCATGGGTTGCGAGCCGTGTTGGTGAATCCCGCCGTCCGGCCGTACGAGCTCCTGGGGAGCGCAATCGGGCGCCAGACGAATCTCTATACCGGCGCGCAGTACGACTTTACCGAAGAACATCTCGCGGAGCTTCGCGCGCTCGAACCGGGGGCGATCCACCCGGAGCGATATCTGCTTCTCGTGCGTACGGGCGACGAAGTGCTCGACTATCGGGATGCCGTGCGGCGATATCACGGCTCGGAGCAGGTGGTGGAAGAAGGCGGCGATCACGGATTTTCCGATTTCGAGCGCTACCTCGACCGCATCCTGAAATTCTGCGGGGTTGCCTCGGCGGCTGACTCCGGGCTCTCATCGTGAACGTCCTGTACGAAGAAGAAGGTACGCTGAAAGTCGGCGCGGTCCTGGCCGATAACACTGCAACGCTGCAGGTGGAAGCGCCGCATGGCAAGCGCTCGAAGATCAAGAGCTCCAATGTCGTGCTGCGGTTCGAACACCCCGGTATCGCCGATTTCATGCCGCAGGCGCAGCGCGCAGCCGACGAGCTCGACCTCGATTTTCTGTGGGAATGCTCGAGCGGCGACGAGTTCGGCTACGAGACGCTCGCGCAGGAGTACTACGGACGCCCGCCGTCGCCGGTCGAAGCGGGCGGCGTGCTGCTCAAGCTGCACGGCGCGCCGATGTACTTTTACAAGCGTGGGCGAGGACGCTACAAAGCGGCCCCTGCCGATGCGCTGAAAGCGGCGCTGGCGAGCGTCGAGCGAAAAAGGCAGCAGGCGCTGCAGAAAGAGGCATACGTCGCGCAGCTCACGGCAGGAGAGCTGCCTGAAGCTTTCCTCGCGCTTCTCAATATGCTGCTCTACAAGCCCGACCGCAATACCGTTGAATGGAAAGCGCTGGAAGAGGCGAGCGCGGCACTCAAGCTCTCGCCCGTGCGCGTGATCGAGCACTGCGGCGGCATCCCCTCGACACACGATTACCACCTCAACCGTTTCCTCTTCGAGCAATTCCCCCGCGGGGTGGAGTTCGCTGCCGTCGAGGGAGACCTCGGCCCGGCGGGCGGCCTGCCGCTGGCGGACGTCGTCGCATTCAGCATCGACGACATCTCCACCACGGAGATCGACGATGCCTTCTCGGTGACGCTCCTGGCGAACGGCAACGTTCGCGTCGGAATCCATATCGCTGTGCCCGCGCTCGGCATTGCCGCCGAAAGCATCGTTGACGCAGTGGCCCGCGAACGGCTTTCTACGGTGTACTTTCCCGGCGGCAAGATCACGATGCTGCCGTCCGTGGCGATCGAGCAGTACACGCTCGCCGCCGGGCGCGAGTGTCCGGCGCTCTCGCTCTATACCGAGATCACGCCGGATGACGAGATCGTTTCGACCGAAACGCAAGTCGAGCGCGTGCCCATCGGCGACAACCTGCGCCACGATGCGCTCGAACAGGCTTTCAACGAAGCCGCTCTGGAGCGAGGTTTCGTTGATCACCCGCACGGCCCGGCGTTGAAGCGTCTTTCGCAATGGGTCGCTCGTCTCGAGCAGGCGCGGCGCGGCGACGCGCCGGAAGGCGAACAACGTCCCGAATACGTTTTTCGCGTAGAAAACGAACGGGTGCAGATTCTTCGACGCTATCGCGGCACGCCGATCGACAAAGTCGTCTCCGAGCTGATGATCTACGTGAATAGCGCGTGGGGCCGTCAGCTCGCCGAAAGCGGGACGGCCGCCATTTACCGGGTGCAAAGCGCAGGCAAGGTTCGCATGAGTACGGTGCCCGCAGGTCATGCGGGTCTTGGCGTCGAACAGTACATATGGGCGAGCTCACCGCTCCGCCGCTATGTGGATCTCGTCAATCAGCGCCAGCTCATCACGCTTGCCCGGAAGGAGGCACCGGTCTATCGCGGGGCAGACGAGCGGTTGCTCGCCATCATGCGCGAGTTCGAGTCGGCATACGATGTCTACGGCGATTTCCAGCGCTCCATGGAACGCTACTGGTGCCTGCGCTGGCTGCTGCAGGAGGATGTGACGAGTGTCGAGGCGATCGTGCTCCGCGAAAACCTGTGCCGGTTCGATACGCTCCCGCTCGTTGCGCGGGTCGCTTCGCTGCCGCGGCTGGCTTCCGGCGAACGGGTGCAGCTCGACGTCTCCGATATCGACCTCCTCGAGCTCACGTTCCATTGCGAGTTCGTTTCACGAATCGAAGGGGCGGCGGACGCCGATGCCGGTGTGCCACTGCAGGCGACCACAGCGGCGTCGTGACCGACCCGCTGGAGCACCCGCTTCGGTAGAATGCCGCCCATGCTGAAACCCTCCCGCAAAGTCGTTTTCCTGCCACGAAGGGCGCGGCATGGGCGACATCCGCGCTGGGCTGCGAGCGTGGCCCGGCTCGACGCGCGGATTGCGGAGCTCGAGCAACGGTTCGGCACGTTGAACCACATGCCTTCGGCGTTTGCCGTCGGCGCTCGAATGCACGGTGCGCTGGTCGCGTCCGTGCTGTTGCACCTCGCGGTCATTTTCGGCATCGGGCTCAAAATCCCTGACAAGCCGCGGCTTCCCGAGGTCAACCAATCGCTCGAGGTCGTGCTCGTGAATGCGAAATCGCAGTCCGCACCGAAAGTCGCGGATGCGCTGGCGCAGCGCAATCTCGAAGGCGGCGGCAACACCGATGAGAAAGAGCGCGCGCGCACCCCGCTTCCGGTCGTGCCGCAGCAGAAAGTGGAGTCCGACGCGACGCAGGACGCACTGCAACGGGTGGAGCAGCTCGAGCGTGAAGCGCGCCAGGTGATGACACAGGCGAAGTCGGAGGCGCGAGTCGAAACTGCGCAGCCGGCCAAACCCTCGACGGCTGGCGAGGCCGAAAGCAAGCCGCAGCCAAACGCCGCCGACCTCATGCAACGCAGCGTGGAACTCGCGCGGCTCGAGGCCAAGATTTCGCGCGACTGGAACGCCTATCAGGAGCGCCCGCGCCGGAAGTTCATCGGCTCGAGAACCCAGGAGTACCGGTTCGCCCGATACGTGGAAGACTGGCGGCAGAAAGTCGAGCGCGTCGGCGATTTGAACTATCCCCCGGGCGCGCGCGATCAGCGCCTGCACGGCAGGCTGGTCGTAACCGTCGCGATCAGGGCCGACGGTACGGTCGAGCAGATCGATATCAACGTTCCGTCGGGCCACAAACTGCTCGATGACGCTGCGCGCCACATCGTGCAACTTGCGGCGCCCTTCGGCGCGTTCCCTCCGGATATCGCGAAGGACGTCGACATCCTTCATATCACCCGCACGTGGACCTTCACGACGGGCGATCGATTCACGTCCGAATAGCGGGCGCGGCCGCGGCATCACGGGACGCGTGAGCGGCATGGCAGACAGATACGCGGTCATCGGAAACCCCGTCAGTCACAGCAAGTCGCCGCTCATCCATGCGCTGTTCGCGCAGCAGACCGGACAGGACATGTCCTACATCGCCGTCTCCGCGGCTGAGGATGCTTTCGAAAACACGGTCGAGCTTTTCCGTGCAGAAGGCGGTCGCGGAATGAACGTGACTCTTCCGTTCAAGCACCGCGCATACGCGTTCGCAGAGGAGAGAAGCGCGCGAGCCGAGCACGCGAACGCGGCGAACACGCTCGTGTTCCGCAGGGATGCGGTTTTTGCCGACAATACCGACGGGTACGGACTCGTGCGCGATCTCGTCGTGAATCTCGCGTGCGGGCTTCGTGGCCGCCGGATACTGCTGCTGGGGGCCGGTGGCGCGTCCTATGGCGTGTGTGGACCGCTGCTCGACGAAGCTCCGGCGGCCCTGGTCGTGGCGAACCGCACGCTCGATAAAGCCGTCGGATTACGTGAGCACTTCTCGAAGCTGCACGGCCACGGCGCGATAGTTTCGGCGAGCAGCTACGAGGGACTCGCCGGGTGCTCGTTCGATGTCGTGATCAATGCGACATCCGCGGGCTTGACGGGAGACATGCCGCCCCTTCCGGACGCGCTCTTCGCTGCGGGTGCGATGGCTTACGACATGGTATATGGACGAACGACGCCTTTTCTCGCATTTGCGCAGTCGCATGGTGCACGAACGGCTGACGGGCTCGGCATGCTGGTGGAACAGGCCGCGGAGTCGTTCTATATCTGGCGCGGAATCCGGCCGGAAACCGCGCCGGTCATCGCGGTGCTGAGAGCCCAGTGAGCGGCGGCCCATCGGCGGCGCGCGCCGCCGCATCGCCCGGTCACTCGTCAGGGGTTACGCGTCACGTGTCATGAGACTGCTATGGCGTCTCGCCTGGCGGCTCGTTCTCCTCGCGCTCATTGCGCTCACGCTGCTTCAGTTCTGGTTCTTCGCCTGCGTCTGGTACTGGTCGGTCTACAACCCCGATTCGACGGCGTTCATGCGCTCGCGGCTGGAGCGGCTGCGCGAGGAGCGCCCCGGTGCGCGGCTCCAGTACAAGTGGGTGCCATACAAGGCCATTTCCGTGCACCTCAAACGGGCTGTGGTCGCGGCGGAGGACGCGAAGTTCCTGCAGCATGGTGGTTTCGATTGGGAGGGCATCAGGAAAGCGTATGAAAAGAATGTACTTGAAGGCGAGGTCGTGGCCGGCGGGTCGACGATCACCCAGCAACTCGCAAAGAACCTGTTTCTCTCCGGCGAGCGCACCGCCTGGCGCAAGGCGCAGGAGGCCGCGATCACGGTCATGATCGAAGTGATCATGGAGAAGCGCCGGATTCTCGAACTCTACCTCAATGTGATCGAGTGGGGAGAAGGCGTGTTCGGCGCCGAAGCCGCCGCGCGGTATCACTTCAACGCTTCGGCCGCGGAGCTGTCGCCCGATCAGGCGGCGCGCCTTGCAGCCATGGTGCCGAATCCCCGCCGCTACAACGCCGGGCAGACGACGGCATATTTGCAGCGCCGCGCCCAGACGCTCCTTGCGAGGATGAACGCGGTGCGCGTCCCGTGAGACGCGCCTGCGAGAGGAGCATGATAAGCTCCGCACTCGCTGGCATCAGCTCAATCGAGGAGTCGATATGCATCGCAGACAGTTCATCGGCGCGCTGACCGCATTCGGTACCGCTGGCTTCGCGCAGGCCCATGAGCTCGGACGTATTCTGCTCGCACAGGCGCAGCCTGCACCACGGCGCTCGCCCGATGTGGTGTTCGTGCCCACGCCGAACGAAGTCATCGAAAAAATGCTCGAACTGGCGAAGGTGACGCCGAAGGACGTTGTCTACGATCTCGGTTGCGGCGATGGACGCATCGTCATCGCCGCCGCGAAAAAAGGCGCGCGCGCCGTCGGCATCGACATCGATCCGCAGCGGATCAAGGAAGCGAACGCGAATGCGAAAGCCGAGAAAGTGACCGGCCGCGTGCGCTTCGTCGAAAACGATCTTTTCGAGTCGGACATCAGCGAAGCGACGGTCGTCACGCTCTACCTGCTCAACCGTCTGAACGAGAAACTGAAGCCGAAGCTCATGAAGGAGCTCAAGCCCGGAACGCGCGTCGTCTCACACGCTTTCGATATGGGTGACTGGGCCCCGGAACAGAAGACGTCGGTCGGCGGGACGACGGTGTATCTGTGGCGGATCCCGTAGCTGAGCTGATCGAGACCGGTAGCCTCACGCGTTCCGGCGCGGCCAGGGTTCGTTAGCATGCGCTTTATCGTCGCGACGGTATTGGCCGCGTTGGCTGTCGGTTGCGCAACGCTGCCGGAAGTGCACCCGTGGTTTCGTGCCGCGGACGAAAGCCGCACGCCGATAGTCGTTGGCCCGCGCGGGCCGCTCACCCGCGAGCGCGCAGAGGTCGTTCTCGCGCGTCTTGCCGGCCAGGGTAAGACCGATCTTCTTTCGCGACATATCGCGATCGAAGGGGAAGTGTCGGACGCGCCCCTCACGCTGGGTAACGCGGCGACGCTTCTTGCCGACGGCCCGGCTTTTTACGCCTCCATGTTCAAGGCGATCGCCGCCGCCCGCGATCACGTCAACGCCGAGTTCTACAGCATCGAGGACGACGAGGTTGGCCGCCAGTTCAGCGACGCGCTTCTGCGCAAGGCTGCCGAAGGCGTTTCGGTGAATCTCATGTACGACTCGGTCGGTTCCATCGATACGCCGCCGAGCTTTTTCGAGCGGCTTCGCACGGGCGGTGTGAAGGTGCTCGAGTACAACCCGGTGAATCCGCTGAAGGCGCGTGCGGGCTGGCGCGTCAACAACCGCAACCATCGCAAAATGCTCGTCGTGGACGGCCGCATCGGTTACACCGGCGGCATCAACATCAGCCGCGTGTATTCGCACGGATCGGCGCCCAGTGGATCGTCGGTCACGGGGCGTACCGGCTCGAGCTCCCGCGGACTCTCGGGGGCGTCCGGCGGCTCGAGCGACGTCGGCTGGCGCGACACGCACGTGCGCGTCGAAGGCTCTGTGGTGCCGCAGATGCAGCGGCTGTTTCTTGACACCTGGGCGAAGCAACGCGGCGAGCCATTAGCTCAGCGTAACTGGTTCCCGACATCCCGGATCGCCGGAGAACACCCGGCACGCGTGCTCGCCAGTGGTCCGGACCACCCCGTGCCTGCGATCTATGTGTCGCTGCTCTCCGCGATCGCACACGCCGAAAAAACCGTGCACATCACGATGGCGTATTTCGTGCCTGACGCTCAGACGATGGCGGCGCTGACGGGCGCCGCCGCGCGAGGTGTCGACGTAACGCTGGTGCTTCCGTCGTACACGGATTTCTGGGCTGTGTTTCACGCGGGCCGCTCGCATTACGCAGAGCTGCTCGACGCCGGCGTAAAGATCTACGAGCGCCAGAAAACACTGCTGCATGCCAAGACGGCCGTGGTGGACGGCGTGTGGTCGACCGTTGGCTCGAGCAACATGGACTGGCGCAGCTTTCTCCACAACGAGGAAGCGACCGCGGTGATTCTCGGCGTCGGCTTCGGCAATGAAATGGAAGCCCTGTTCGAGCGCGATATCGCCGAATCGGTGCGGATCGAGCCTGAGGCGTGGCGCAGACGCCCGCTTTCCGTTCGCGTAAAGGAGTGGGCGGCGAGGGCTTGGGAATACTGGCTCTGAAGCGGAACAAACCCGTGGGAACCCGCCTCAAATCTCTGGTGGTGGTTGCGGCGCACTGCGGGCTGCTCGGGGGATGCGCATATACGTCCGGTCCGCCCGGGCTGCCGCGAGCCGCGATGGACGAACCCCTCACGGCGGCGCCGGGGGACCCGACGCGAGGCCGTGAGATCGTCGTTGGGCGGGACGCGAACTGTCTGTTCTGTCACGCGATTCCCGGGACCGGCGAGCGTTTCATGGGTAACATTGGGCCACCGCTATCCGGTGTGGGCTCGAAGCTCACGGCGGGCGAGCTGCGGCTGCGCATCGTCGACCCCACGCGAGTGAAGAGCGACGTGGTGATGCCGGCTTACCATCGTGTCGGCGGTCTCGACCAGGTGGCGCAGCAATACCGCGGAAGACCTATACTGGATGCGCAACAGGTCGAAGACGTGATCGCTTATCTCCTTACGCTGAAATGAGGATGGCCAACCGCTCGAGACGCCGATTCATGGCCGGTGCCGCCGCAGGCGCGGTGATGGCTCATTCGCGCCTCTCGCGGGCGCAGCTCGCGATTCAGCCGGTCGAGCCGCTCATCCAGAAGCTCACGAACGGTGCGCGCGTGCGCGAAGGCCGCGTGACGGTCGAGATTCCGCGGCTTGCCGACAACGGTCACGCCGTCCCGCTCAAAGTAACCGTGCAAAGCCCGATGAACGCGCGCGAGTTCGTAAAGACGATACACATCGTCTCGGAGCGCAATCCCCGGCCGCTCGTCGCGGCCTTTCACCTGAATCCACATTCGGGCCGTGCCGAAATAGTGACGCGCGTGCGGCTGAACGGCTCGCAGCGGGTCTACGCCATCGCGGGTCTTTCCGACGGCTCGTACTGGTCGGGGTCGGCGGAAGTGGAAGTGACCGAGACCGCGTGTCTCGACGCGACCTAGGACTCTTCAGGCGCTGCGATGGCACTGGCACGTATACAGGTACCGAAGGAGGCGAAACGCGGCGAGCTCGTCACTGTGCGCGTCGCGATTCAGCATCCCATGGAAACCGGTTTTCGTTACGACCACATGGGCCGGCCCATACCGAAGAACGTGATCAACACGCTCGTGTGCCGCTACAACGGTGAAGAAGTGTTCCGGGCGGAAATGGGCTCGGGCATCTCCGCGAATCCCTATCTGCAGTTCTATGTGCTTGCAGCCGACAGCGGCGAGCTCGCATTCGAATGGGTGGATGACGCGGGCGAGCGCGGCAGCGAGCGCGTTGCACTGACGGTCGTCGTGTGAGATCCCCGGCGGCCGCGCTGCGCTCATGACCGCGGCGGTCCGCACCGCCGTGCGGGTGCCGCGGGCAGTATGGGTGCTGGGCTTCGTGAGCCTTTTCATGGACGTCTCATCCGAGATGATCCACAGCCTCCTTCCGGTGTTCATGGTGACGGGCCTTGGCGCGTCCGCGCTGGCCGTCGGTATCGTCGAAGGCATTGCCGAAGCGACCGCCCTCATCGTGCGGGTTTTTTCCGGGACGCTGAGCGACTACTTCGGCAAGCGTAAGCCCCTCGCCGTGGCGGGTTATGGTCTTGGCGCACTTTCGAAGCCGCTTTTTGCGCTGGCGACGAGCGTGGAATGGGTGCTTGCCGCGCGGTTCATGGACCGCATCGGTAAAGGCATACGCGGCGCGCCGCGCGATGCGCTCATCGCGGATGTAACGCCTGCCGAGGTGCGGGGTGCAGCTTATGGGCTGCGACAGTCGCTCGATACTGTGGGCGCGTTTCTCGGGCCGCTGCTCGCGATTGCACTGATGCTGCTCTTTGCCGGCGATTTTCGAGCCGTTTTCGCATTCGCCGTCATCCCGGGCGTGCTCTCCGTGGCGCTGCTCATGGCCGGCATACGGGAGGCGGAGCGTGCGCATGGCGTCGATGCGCGGCCGCCCCTGAGCGCCGCCGTGCTGAAGACGCTTTCACCCACGTACTGGTGGATCGTCGTTGCGGGCGGCGTTTTCACACTGGCGCGCTTCAGCGAAGCGTTCCTGCTTCTGCGAGCTCAGCAGCAGGGCTTGCCCGATACGTACGCGCCGCTCGTGCTCGTTCTAATGAATGCCGTCTTCGCGCTGACGGCTTACCCGATGGGCAGGCTGGCGGACCGCACGAGCCCCACGCGCCTGCTCGCGGCGGGACTGGCCGTGCTCGTTGCAGCCGACGT
>Ga0075421_100001180_pt1 | contig 30093 bp, 23 predicted proteins | sample SoiMetdeltSBSDD5_FD_75292 | JGI IMG/M metagenome (GOLD analysis project Ga0075421, IMG submission 75292) | Bulk soil microbial communities from a Populus tree surrounding site in Tennessee, USA - Soil MetaG P. deltoides SBSDD5 | ecosystem: Environmental > Terrestrial > Soil > Tree plantation... | reverse complement strand
CTCCTGCTGCAGGAGCAGGTGCCCGTCGAGAACGGTGAGCAGGCTGCCTCGAACGTTGACCAGCCCTTCAACCGTATCCGGCACACCAGGAATCCGGGTGGCCGGAAGGCGGGGTAGGATCTCACGCACGATCCCTGCCGGGGCCGCGCAGACAACCTCACCGATTCGAAAGATGACGGCGTGAAGCGCGGGGGAGTTAGCCATCTCTATTGAAGAAACGAAGATAGCGGAGGGGGTCTGGACGGGCAACCAGTTCTTCGCCACCTGCTGCAGCCAACGTTGGCGCCAGATCCGAGGGCCACTCGGAGGTGAACTCAAGTGGTGCTCCGCTCACAGGATGGCGGAATGCCAGAGCAGCCGCGTGGAGGGCCTGACGGGGCGTGGCCTGCGCGATGCGCTCCGCTGCCCGCCGTTGAGCGCCGGAGATCCGCCGACTCCCTCCGCCACCGTACACCGGATCCCCCACGATCGGGTGGCCCACGTGCTCCAGATGGAGCCGGATCTGGTGGGTGCGCCCGGTCTGGAGCTCCAGCCGAAGCAGGTCGACCACGTCAAACCGAGCCACTACCCAGGCATCGGTGGTGGCAGATCGACCGCGAGGCGACACCACCATCCGCTTCCGGTCGGACGGATGCCGAGCCACATGGGCGTCGATGCGCAGCGGGCTTTCGTCCAGATGGCCCCACCCCAGGGCGGCGTAGGTTCGCCGCACTCGGCGCGCGGCTATGGCAGCTGCCAGCCGGCGATGAGCCAGATCGGTTTTGGCAACGATCATGAGACCGGACGTGTCCCGATCCAAGCGGTGGACGATGCCCGGGCGGCCCTCGGCTCCCCCGGCCAAGGTGGTCCCTCGAGCCACCAGTGCATTGACCAGGGTGTCGTCCCAGTGGCCCGGGGCGGGATGGACCACCAGTCCCGCCGGTTTGTCGATGATAGCCAGATGTTCGTCTTCGAAGACGATGGTGAGCGGAATGGCCCGTGGCTGCAGGGTTCGCGGTGGTTCGTGGCGAGGGAGGCGAACGGTGACCGTGTCACCGCGAGAGAGTATCCGAGAAGCTCGGGCCGGCTTTCCTCCAATACTGACTAGTTTATCCGCGATGAGTCTCGCCGCCTGGGTGCGGGAATAGCCCAGTTGATCGGCGAGAAAGCGATCGAGTCGTTCGGTGGTATCAGTGGCAACGGTGAAGTGAAACTGCTGGTCGGGATCCTCCTGCCCCGCTGCCCCGCTGCCCCGCTGCCCTGCGGTCACCCCGCCGCGGCCGACTCCGGCTCCGGCCGTCGGGCGTCTTCCCGCCACAGCGAGATGGCGAGTGCAATTGCACCGCAGCTCACCGCGATGTCGGCCACATTGAACGTGGGCCAGCGTAGCGAGCCTACCCCCACGTCGAGGAAATCGACCACGCCGCGGGGACTGCGGATCCGGTCGATCAGGTTGCCGATGGCACCGCCCGCCACCAACCCCAGCGCGAGCTGGCGAAACCGGTCGCCGACCGGACTGCTGCGCGACATGCGAGTGAGCACAAAAACGGCGACCAGGGCCACGGTGAAGAAGATCCAGCGGGAGTAGGGTCCCACGTGGAGGCCGAACGCGGCGCCCTGGTTGTAAACCAGCCGGAGCTGGAACCAGTCGCCGAACACCGGGATGCCCGGGGTGCGGAGCAAGGTTGCCTCGGCGATCAGCTTGGTGACCAGGTCGACCAGGACGGTTGCCAGCGCCGCCCAGGCGAAGACCCGGCGCTCACCGCTGGCGACGAACATGGGATCAGCGCCGCTTGCCATCTTCTTCCTTCTCCTTGCAGGTGATGCACAGCCGGGCGTGGGGCAAGGCATCGAGCCGCTCGAAGTTGATCTCCTGCCCGCACTGCTGGCAGTGACCAAACTTCTCCGGGGTCCCGTAGAGCCGGCGCAGCGCCTCGTTCACGTGCCAGAGATAGCGTCCCTCCTGCGAGGCAAAGAGGAACTGCTTTTCCCGCTCCATGGCGTCGGTGCCCTGATCGGCCATGTGGAAGGAATAGGAAGAGAGATCGCCGTCGGACGACTGCAAGGTTGCATTGAAGGACTCGTCGTAGAAGCCCAGCTCCTTCATGACGCGGGCACGCTCTTCCATGAGTCGCTTCTCGATGTGCGCGAGCTGTTTCTTGTTCATCACTTATCCATGGGTTGAGGACCCGGTGCGGTCCGGCCATCCTGATATCGTTGCACTCCCACCACCGCCCTGTGCCCGTCGAGCTCCACCGGCTGCTCCAGATCGGGCGCGGGGGCCCGGGCGCCGACTTCCAGACCCCGGGCCAGGGTTTCGCCCCGAATAAATCCGGTGTGGCTCCTCACCGCATCCATCACCGGCTGATCGCCATCAATCCACAATGCGATCCGATCGGTGTAGCTGTACCCGGCTTCTTTGCGGATCCGCTGCACCCGGTTCACCACCTCGCGGGCGATTCCCTCGCGCCGGAGGGCCTCGTCCAAGCGAGGGTCGAGTGCCGCGACGAAGGCCCCGTTGCTCTGCACCAGCCAGTCCGTGGCGACCTCGCGCTCTACCGCGACATCCTCGGGCAGGTAGGTGACCGGCTCGCCTTCCAGCTCCAACGTGGCTGGACTGCCCGCCTCCAGCCCCCGTAGCTGGTGCGCGGTAAGGGACGCCGCCGCGGCCGCAACTGCAGGAGTCCTCTTGCCGTAACGTTTCCCCAGCGTGCGGAAGTTGGGCTTGGGACGCAGCCGCACGAGATCGGTGTCGGAGGCGACCACCTCCACCTTCTTCACGTTGACCTCCAGCCGGAGGAGCTCCAGTAGCTCCTCCAGCGTGGGACCACGAACCGCCCCCGGCACAGCGACCTGCATCCGCCCTAACGGCTGCCGGACGCGGATGTTTCGCTCCTCCCGGGCAGACCGGGCCAGCGATGCCAAGCGGCGCACCGCGTCCATCGCGGCCTCGAGCTCCGGCTGCACCTGTCCCTGCGGTACCGGAAACCGGGCAAGGTGCACAGAGGTTCCCGTCAGCGCCCGATGGAGCCAGTCGCTCACGAAGGGCGCGGCCGGCGCCAGCAGGCGGGCCACGGTGGTCAGGGCTTCATGCAGCGTGGCCAGCGCAGCGGGCTCGGCGGAGGAATCGGGAGCCCAGAATCGCGCCCGATTGACCCGCACATACCACTGCGACACATCCTCCACCACGAAATCCATGACAGCTCGTACCCCGGCGGTGACGTCGTAACCATCCCAGGCCTGGATGACGGCCTGCACGGTCGCGTCCATTCGGCTCAGCAACCACCGGTCCACCAGCGGCCGCGCCGCTGCCGCCGGCGACTGGGCCGGCGTCCATTCACCGGCGTATCCGGCGAAGAAGGTGTAGCTGTTCTTCAACGCATTGAAAAACTTGCCCGCCACCTCCGGAATGCTGCGAGGATCGAAACGCTTGGGCAGCCACACCTGACTGGACGCCAGCAGGTAGAGCCGGATAGTATCGGCCCCAAACTGCTCCATCATCTGCCAAGGGTCCACCACGTTGCCCTTGCTCTTCGACATCTTCTGGCCCTCGGCGTCGAGGACCAGCTCGTTCACGATGACGTGGCGATAGGCCAGACTGTCGAACGCTGCGGTGGCGATCGCCAGCAGCGAGTAGAACCAACCACGCGTCTGATCCACGCCCTCGCAGATGAAGTCGGCCGGGAAGTGCTGCTTGAACTCGGCCTCGTGCTCGAAGGGATAGTGCCATTGCGCGTACGGCATCGAGCCGGAGTCGAACCAGGTATCGATAACCTCCGGCGTCCGTCGCATGGTGCCGCCGCAGCGGCAAGGCCAGGTGTAGTGGTCGATGAACGGCTTGTGGGGATCGAAGTCGGCCGGCAGGCTCTGGCCCCAGCGCTTAGCCAGCTCGGCGTAGCTTCCGATCACCTCGACATCCGCCGGATCCCGGTCGCAAATCCAGACCGGCAGCGGAGTGCCCCAGTAACGATCGCGGGAGAGAGCCCAGTCGACGTTGTTTTCCAGCCATTCTCCGAAGCGTCCGGACCCCACCTCCGGAGGGTGCCAATCTACCTGCCGGTTGAGCTCCAGCATCCGGTCCTTCACCGCCGAGGTGCGTACGAACCAGGAGTCCCTCGCGTAATAGATGAGCGGACTGGAGCAGCGCCAGCAGTGCGGATAGGTATGGGTGTGCGGCTGGGTCAAATGCCAGCGACCCTCCTGCTTGAGCCGCTGGATGATCAGGTCGTTGGTCTCCCGCGCCGTGACCAGACGTCCTTCGATCTCGGGCCAGTTGGTGCCGGTGAACGTCCCGTCCGGCGCGACTGGGCGAACCAGACCCAGCCCATGATCGATGCCGGCCTGAAAATCGTCGGCCCCGAAGGCGGGCGCCAGATGCACCAACCCGGAGCCGTCTTCCGCGGTGACGAACTTGGCGCCGATCACCAGCCGGGACTTTCGCTCCTCGGTCAGCGGGACGACCTCCAGCGGCCGGCGGTAGCGCTGTCCCACCAGCTCGCTGCCCTTGAAAGTGCGCAGCGGGCCCAGCTCGGCAAAACTCGGCGCCCCTTTCTGTGCGCTGCTCGGGAGCGACGCCCGGGAAGTTGCTAGGACGATTCTCCGGTCTCCCACGGCGTACTCGCCGTACTCGAGCTCCGGATGCACCGCGACCGCCACGTTGGAGAGCAGGGTCCAGGGGGTCGTGGTCCACACCAACAGTTGGCGGCTGGGATCGGCCTCCAGCGGGAAGGTGACGTACACCGAGTTAGTGGTGACGGTCTCGTATCCCTGCGCCAGCTCATGGCTGGAGAGCACCGTACCGCAGCGGGGGCAATACGGCAGCACCCGATGACCGGGGTACAGCAGCTTGCGCTGATGCAGCCGCTGGAGCAGCCACCACACGCTCTCGATGTAGTCGTTGCTGCAAGTGATGTACGGATGTTCGTAGTCCAGCCAGTACCCGATGCGGTCGGACAGCTCTTCCCATTCCTTCTGATACTTGAACACGCTCTTCCGCGCCCGGCGGTTGAACTCCTCCACCCCAAAGCGCTCGATGTCTTTTTTGCCGCTGAGCTTGAGCTCCTTTTCAACCTCGATCTCCACCGGAAGCCCGTGGGTGTCCCAACCGGCAATCCGGGTCACTGACTCACCCTGCATCGCGTGAAAGCGGCAGACCAGGTCCTTGATGGTCCGGGAGAACACGTGATGGATCCCCGGCCGCCCGTTGGCCGTGGGCGGCCCTTCATAGAAGACGAACGGAGGTCCCTCCCTCCGGGCCTCCACCGTGCGGCGGAACAGCTGCTCCTCTTTCCAGAGAGCCAGCTGCCGCTGCTCCAGCTCGTGGGGCGTGAGGTCGGGCCAGGCAGGAAAGGCCATCAGTGCAGGCGCTCCACCATGCCGCACACCAGACGAGTCAACGAAGGCTCCGCCCGCCGTGCCGTCGCGATAATGCGGTCGATATCCACCGGCTCCAGGGCATCAGGCAGACACTGATCGGTGATGATAGAGATACCGACGGTGCGGAGCCCGGCATGGTTCCCCACGATCACCTCGGGGACCGTGGACATGCCTACAACATCGGCTCCGATGGCCCGAAGCATCCGGTATTCCGCCCGGGTCTCCAGGCTGGGCCCCGGCACGGCGACGTACACGCCTTCGCGCAGGACAATCCCCTGCTCCAGCGCCACCCCGCGGGCCAGTGCCCGAAGCTCCGGATCATAGGGAGACGACATGTCCGGAAAGCGGGGACCCAGACGCTCGTCGTTGGCGCCGACCAGGGGGTTATCCCCCAGCAGGTTGATGTGGTCGCTGAGCAGGACCAGATCGCCGGGATTCCAGAGCGGATTCATGCCTCCACAGGCATTGGACACGACGAGGACCCGCGCCCCCAGCGCGCGCAGGACTCTGACTGGAAAGGCGACATCGGCCAGCTGATATCCCTCGTAGCGATGAAAGCGCCCCTGCATCGCGACGACCGGGTGCGAGCCCAGTTTCCCCAGCAACAGGCGTCCGGCGTGACTCTCGACTGTGGACAGGGGAAATCCCGGAATCCGCTCGTAGGGGACAGTGGCTTCGACCGTCATCTCATCGGCCAGACCACCCAGTCCGGTGCCCAGAATGATCCCCACCTCGGGTTTGACCGGGGCGGCCCGGCGTACCTCGGCGGCGGCGGTTTCGACTCTCTCGTACAGCGCGGCGGGTGCCGTCATCGAGGCCGCACCGGTTGGGTCTCCTCGTTGGAGGGAGACACCTCGGGCCGGACCCGGCGCTGGAGGCCGTCCACTTCGCCGAGGTGCCGCTCCAGCAGGGTCCGGAAGCTGGCGACATAGGCGGTGAACTGCCGGGCGACTCCATCGGCCCGCTCTCGCACCAGGGCCTCCTCCTGGTGAGCCCGCTCCAGAATCCGTTCGGCTTCCGCCCGGGCCTCGCGCAGCACCAGCTCCGCCTCCCGCTCAGCCTGCTCCCGGCTATCGACCCTGAGCTGCTGCGCGGCAACCAGAGCCTCGTTCATGGCCCGCTCCCGGTCTCGAAAGGCGCGCAGCTGCTCCTGAGTCCCGCGAAGCCGCTCCTCCTGCTGAGCGCGGTCCCGCAGCAACCGCTCGAGCTCCTCCGAGATCGCGAGCTTGAACTCATCCACCTGAGCTCGATCGTATCCCCGCATGGCGCGGGCAAACTCCTGGGACCGAACATCCAGCGGCGTGAGATGAAAGGCGTGATCGTCGCTCATGTATGCCGCTCTCCAAACAGGACGGTGCCTAACCGGATCATGGATGCCCCCTCCTCCACGGCCGCCGGGTAATCGCCCGACATGCCCATCGACAGCTCCGGCAGGACGTGGCCCGCCTGCTCGGCCTGGTCCCGCAGCTCCCGAAGAAGACGGAAGGCTCGATGCTGCTCAGCCGTATTCTCGGTCAGCGCGCTCATAGTCATCAGCCCCTGCAGCTCGAGCCGCTGGAGCGCGGCGACCTGGTCCAGTAGGCTCATCAATGCCTCGGGTGCAACGCCGCTCTTGTGCGGCTCCCCCGAACAGTTCACCTGGACCAGCACCCGTTGCCGCGTGCCGCCCGGAATCCGCCGATCCAGCTCGGCGGCTAGCTCCAGCCGGTCGACCGAATGAATGAGCGCGAAGCGTCCGGCGGCGTGCCGCGCCTTGTTACGCTGCAGGGATCCAATCAGATGCCAGGCAACAGCGGTTCCCGCCAGCAAATCCTGCTTTTCTAGTGCCTCCTGCACCCGGTTCTCACCGATGTCCCGAATTCCGGCCCCCAATGCGGCACGGACCGCCTCGGGCCCATGGGTCTTAGTAACTGCAACTATCCGGACCGGGTGAGTCCAGCCTCCCGCCGCCTGCCGACGCGCCACTGTCTCCTGCACAGCGGCGAGCCGAGCCGGAAGGGCTGGGAAATCCATAACCTTGCAATTTACCGAGGGATGCCGGGTTATTGTAGGCTGGTTGGAACGATAAAGGGTAGGCCCGTGGTGGCCATGAGGATGCCGGCCCGTCTGCAATCCAGGATGCGAGCGAGAACCTGAGCACATCTCAGACGATCCTGCTGGACGCACACGTCCACCTGCACCGGTGCTTCGACCCCGCCGGCTTCCTCGACAGTGCCCGATCGAATTTCCGGATGGGTGGAGGAGGTACCGGCGGATCGGCGGGCGTCGGCTGCCTGTGGCTCGTCGATCCTCCCGAGGAACGCTCGTTTCGCCGCCTCGCCCAGAGTCTCGTGGCAGGCCAGCGGATCGGTCGCTGGTCGCTATCCCCAACCAGCGAGGCCACATCGTTCGTGGCGCTTCACGACTCCGGTGACACGCTCGTCTTGCTGGCCGGACGCCAGATTTCCACTCGGGAGCGCTTCGAAGTGCTCGCGCTGGGCAGCGAGCTCGATCTTCCTTCGGGTAGAAGTCTGCCTGAGACGATTGCCAGGGTTCGCGAGAGTGGAGCGATTGCGGTCATCCCATGGGGATTCGGTAAGTGGTGGTTCCGCCGCAGGCGGCTGCTGGAGGACACTCTGACGTCCTCTCCACCACATGGATTGTTCGTGGGCGATAGCGTGGCCCGGCCCCGAGCCCTTCCCCGCTCGCCACTCTACGACCTGGCAGCCTCACGCGGGATCTACAACCTGCCGGGCAGTGACCCGCTACCGCTCAGCTGGGAAATCGGGAAGCCGGGCAGCTTCGGCTGCGTGCTCGAAGCGCCGCTGGAAACTTCCCGCCCCGCTGAGCGGCTGATCCGGATCCTGCTTGGGCTCCGAGCACAGCCGCCGCTCTTTGGAGGTCCTGGCAGACTTTCTGGATTTGTCCGCTCCCAGGTGGCCCTGCGCCTCCGTCGCGGGGCACCAGAAGGTGTGACTCGCCCGTGACGAACCCCCTACCGCCCCACTCCCCCCTGCACCCGCAGCTCGGCCAGCGCGGTGCGAAGCGAGGGATTGGGGGTGAGCTGCATGGCCCACTCAATTGCGCGGAGCAGCTTGTCGCGCTGGCCCCGGGCTGAGTAGGCGTAGGAAAGCTGGGTGAATGGGAGCGAGAGCGTTGACGCGATGCTCGCGCTGGTGCTCTCCAGTCTGGTCAGGTCGCCATTCAGCAGCTTCCCATATCGATAGGTGTCCCACACCAGCCGCTCGGTGGTCGGGATGTCGAGCGGCGCGCCGGCCAAGCGGCGATTATCGATGGCCGGTGACGTGGTGTCCGGCAGACCGGTGCGTAAGGCAAACCCCAGCGCCTGCTGCACCACGTACTCCTGTAGCCCGCCAAACTCGCGGCCGGTGGTAATCCCCCAGACGATCGGGCGGCGCCCAACGTTCTGCTGAACCACAGCCAGGGTCAGGATGTCGTTCGGCAGGAGAAAGCTGCCCGCTTTGAGGACGCGGGTGAGCGGGCCCAGCTTCACCTGCTGATCCTGGGGAACCACATAGCCGTTCATTGCCGCCGCGATCATCGAATCCGACATGTTGTGAAGCGGCTCTTTGGGAGGAGGCCGAACCGCGCCCTGCCATATGGCTGGCAACGTCCGCCGCTCGATCGGGCGCGCTGGGTTGTCCCGCAGTTGTCGCATGTACCAGTCGGTATTGGCCAGGGCCAAGCAGATGATCGTCACATCCTGCCGGATGCCTGCAACCTCCTGTCCCCACCAGAGCGGAAAGGTGTCGTTGTCGCCATAGGTGAAGAGCACCCCATAGGGCGGCACGGTGTTCAGGAGATCGTAGGCGAAGTCGGCAGCCAGGGTGGCATCGGGGCCGTGGCGCCTCGAGGCAGCACTCCAGTTGAGCACTACCGGCAGCAGCGCCAGCAGCAGAGCAGCCGGGGCCAGCCGGAGGAGCGTCGGAGCCCGCCTCATCAGCGACCGGGCCAGTACGACGAGCCCCATTCCGGCCCAGAGACCCCACACGATGAAGCTCACCACAAAGAAGTAGTCCCGCTCCCGCACCTCGTGAGCCGATGCCATGGGATACGAGTCGAACCAGCGGCCGAACCCCGGGCGGAAGTTCATATAGATGACCAGGCCCGGTCCGGTGACCAGGAACAGTCCCGCCAGCAGCCACCAGGCCGCTCGGTCGGCGCGCCGCTGCGCCACCAGACCCCGAACGCCGAGGCCGACGTAGATCAGCGATACCAGGAGCTGTCCCCATGCCGCGAGTGACTTGGCCCACTGCCAGGTGAAGTAGACGATGTAGTCGGCAACCTGAATTCCCAGCAGTGCCAGACTTCGGCCGGGGTTGTCCGGGCCGTGCGCCACAGTGGGATCATCGAGCGGCGTCCGAGGCGGATACTGCGCCCGCCGGATCACGGCGAGCAGCGCGTCGAAGGTGGCCGGAGCGGCTTCGTTGATGGGAGGATTCTGGGCCGAACGTATGTAGAGGTAGAGATAGGGTGTAATGCCGATGGCGGCGATGCCCAATGCGAGCGCCGCGAATATCCCCGCTCCACCGACCGCTGCATATGCTGCGGCCGCGAGAAAGCAGAGCCCACCCACCATCACCAGCCCGGTGCTTCCCAGTCCGGTCCCGATCAGGAGGGCCCAGACCCCCGCGAGCACCGCGACTTGCCCCCACTCGGTTCGACGCTGCGCCGGGTCAGGCGCGGGTTGGGTGCGGAGCGTGGTGACAAGGAACATGATGATTGCGGGACCCGCCAGCAGCGCGAGCAGATGGTTGCCGATCGAAATGCCGGCCAGGTAGACGATCAGGAGGAGGAGCCGGGGCGCTCGCGGAGTGCCCCGCTCCCGGCGCCAGACAAGCACCAGCCAGCTCATCGCGGCAATGGTGAAGGTCGCGACGGCGTAGACCTCGGTCTCGTTCGAGTTCTGCCAGTTGGTGAAGGTGAAGGCCCCGAGCACTGCCGCCGCAGCACCACCCCCGATCCGGAGCCAGCGGGCAGTCTCCTCCGCCAGCCCTGCGGTGAGCCCGCGGATGGATTCCTGCGCCACCAGGAAGAAGAACCCGGCCGCCAAGGCACTGAGGACCGCGCTCAGCAGGTTAGTACGAAACGCGTACTCCCCGATCGGAACCAGCATGGCCCACACGTGGGCGATCATCACAAAGAGTGGCGTGCCCGGCGGATGGGGAATGCCGAGGGTCTTGGCGGCAGCGATGAACTCGCCAGCATCCCAGAAGGTGACGGTCGGCGCGAGGGTGAGGACGTAGCCCAGGAGCACGATGCCCGCTACCGCAGCCGCGGCTACGTAGTCACTCGCTGCTGGGTGGCGGAGCCACCGAAGCATCAGGATTCTCCCTCCACCGCCTGAGCCAGGGTCAGCGCCTCGCGAGCCGCAGCGACGTCATGCACCCGGAACAGCCGAGCTCCCCGGCTGTAGGCCAGGGCACAGGCGGTGGCGGTGGCCCGGTCTCGATCCTCGATCGGAAGCCCGGTTACCGCTCCGAGAAAGCGCTTGCGCGACAGACCTACCAGCACTGGGCGGCCCAGCGCCTGAACCGCGGCAAGCTGGTCCAGCAGCAGCAGATTTTGCTCCACTGTCTTGGAGAAGCCGAATCCGGGATCCACCACGACCGCATCCGGTACCACACCGGCCCGCGCCGCCCGCGCCAATCCCTCACGCAGCTCTCGCACTACCTCGCCAACGACATCACCGGCGTAGTCGGCATGAGTGTAGGAAGCGATCTCGAGCATCGACCCGCGGGAGTGCATCAGGATCACCCCCGCTCGGGCATCGGCCACAACCACGGCGAGATCCGGATCCAGCCGCAACGCCGAGACGTCGTTCACGACCGCCGCCCCCGCATCGAGCGCAGCCCGGGCCACCGGTGCCTTCACCGTATCGATCGAGAGAATCAGGTCCGGATGCCGCCGCACCAGCGCTTCGATCACCGGGATCACCCGGCGCAGCTCTTCCTCGACGGCCACTTCGCTGGTGCGGCCAGGACGGGTCGACTCGCCCCCCACATCCAGGATGGCGGCACCTTCCTTCAGGAGGCGGTCGGCCTGCTCCAGCGCAGTGTCGACCGCGGCGAAGCGTCCGCCGTCGCTGAAGCTGTCGGGAGTGACATTGAGAATGCCGATGAGGACGGGACGGTCGAGAGCGATCGTGCCCCGCGCGGTCTGCCATTGGGTCGGAGAGTCCCCGGGCAGGGCCAGACCCAGCTCGGTGGCCAGCTCAGCCAGCGCGCCGGGTACGCTCCACGGTCGCGCCAAAGCGCTCAAGCGGGAGCGGCTACCGGCCAGGATAACCCAGGAATCACCGGTCAGCACTTCGAGCCCAAGGCTACCAGCAAAAGGGACCAGGGCCTCGATGGCTCCCTGGTCCAATCCGGTGACATGAAATGCCGTTGTTGCTATGCCGAGTCCCGCGGTTTCCGCCTGTCCCTCATCCCATCCGTGCGAGCGGAGCGCGTCGCGGACCGCCCGGGACGAGTGCACCGCCAGCGGCGCAACATTCACGCGCCGGCGGGTTCGGCCGGAGGCGCTCCCAGGATCGGCGCGCGAGCCGGAGTCGCCCCCGGCTTGGCTGTTTGATTGGCAGGAGCGGCTGCCGGCTCGGCCGGCGGGAGAGTGCGCGGCGGCAGCGGCTGGTTCTTGACCAGGCGATCGAGGTCCTCGCGGTCGATGGTCTCCCGGTCGAGCAACGCCTGGGCGATCCGGTCGAGCAGCTCCCGGTTCTCACTCAGGATCGTGGTCGCTCGAGCGTAAGCCTCATCAATGAGCCGCTTGACCTCGTCGTCCACCATCTGTGCCGTGCGCTCCGAGATTTCCCGCCGCTGGGCGAACTCTCGGCCCAGGAAGATCTCCTGCTCCTTGTCGCCTACCGCGAGTGGTCCGATCAGCTCGCTCATCCCGAACTGGGTCACCATGCGGCGGGCCAGTCCGGTGGCTCGCTCGATGTCATTCCCTGCCCCAGTCGTGATCTTGTCCGCCCCAAACACCAGCTCCTCCGCCACCCGGCCACCGAAGAACATGGCCAGGCTGCCGATCAGCCAGTCCTTGGTGTAGTTGTGCCGATCCACCTCGGGGAGAGAAGCGGTGATGCCGAGTGCGCGGCCCCGGGGAACGATAGTGACCTTATGAATCGGGTCGCTGCCCGGAATCTTAATGGCCACGATAGCGTGCCCGGCTTCGTGATATGCCGTGAGGGTGCGCTCGGCCTCGGTGAGCACCAGACTCCGGCGCTCCACTCCGAGCATGACCTTGTCCTTGGCATCCTCGAAGTCCGACATGTCCACCAGGGTCTTGTTCCGCCTGGCGGCGAGAACGGCCGCCTCGTTGACCAGGTTGGCCAGATCGGCACCGGCCATTCCCGGGGTCCCCTTGGCGACCACGTCGAGCCGCACATCCGAGGCGAGTGGAATCTTCCGGGTGTGGACCCGGAGGATCCCTTCCCGCCCGCGCACGTCCGGCGCATCCACCACGATCTGCCGGTCGAACCGTCCCGGCCGGAGCAGCGCTGGATCGAGCACATCGGGCCGGTTGGTGGCCGCGATCAGGATGACGCCGTCGTTGGATTCGAAGCCGTCCATCTCCACCAGCAGCTGATTCAGCGTCTGCTCGCGCTCGTCGTGGCCGCCGCCCAGACCCGCGCCGCGGTGACGACCGACGGCATCGATCTCGTCAATAAAGATGATGCAGGGCGCGTGAGACTTTCCCTGCTCGAACAGATCTCGCACCCGGCTGGCACCCACCCCGACGAACATCTCCACGAAGTCCGATCCGGACATCGAGAAGAAAGGACGGCCCGCCTCGCCCGCAACGGCTTTCGCCAACAGGGTCTTGCCGGTGCCGGGCGGCCCGACCAGAAGAGCGCCCTTGGGGAGCCGTCCGCCCAGCCGGGTGAACTTCTGCGGATCCTTGAGGAACTCGATGATCTCCTGAAGCTCCACCTTGGCCTCGTCCGCCCCGGCCACGTCGGCAAAGGTCACCTTGGGAGTGTCACCCGCCAGCAGTTTGGCCTTGGACTTTCCGAAGGCGAAGGCTCGACTGCCCCCGGCTTGGAGCTGACGCAGGAGGAAGAACCAGAGGCCCAGAATGACGATCCAGGGAAGCGCTGCGATGATGATGGCGGTGATGCCGCCCTTGGGCTCCTTGGCCAGGATCGGGACGTTGGCGTCCTCCAGCCGCTTGATGAACGCTTCGCTGTTAGCCACCGGCAGCAGCACCTGGAAGCTCTTGGCGCTGCGTCCATCCTGGGTCACCGGAGTGCGAAAGTCACCCTCCAGCCGTTTGCCATCGAATACCTCGACCCGGGCCACGTTGCCCTGGTCCAGCTGCTTGCTGAATTCGGTGTAGGAGAATTCCTGGGTGGGGTTCCGCTGGCGGCTCATCATCTGAAAGAGCGCGAGGGCCAGCAGGCCAACTAGCAGCCAGAGAGCCAGGTTCTTGCTCAGGTTCCCCCAGTTGGTGCGAGGGGGCCGATTGGGAAGTCGATCTGCCATTTATTCCAAGTCCGCGATGAACGGGAGATGACGAAAGTTCTCGGCGTGGTCCAGGCCGTAACCGACCAGAAATGCCGGCGGAGCCCGGAACCCAACAAAGCGAAGCTCCGGACGCGGCTCCACCGCCAGTTGTTTGTCGAGCAGCGCACAGATTGCCAGGCTTCGCGGCTGCCGTTTCCCCAGCAGTCCCATCAGCCGCTGGAGGGTTTTCCCTGTATCAATAATATCCTCAACCAGGAGGATATGTTTGCCCTCCAGCTGGGTCTCCGGGTCATACAGGAGCCGGACCGTTCCGCTGGAGACCTTGCGGTCGCCGTAGGAGCTGGCCACCAGGAAATCCACCTGGATCGGGCGCTCGATCTTCCGGACCAGATCGCTCAGGAAGATGAAGCTGCCCTTGAGCAGCCCCAGCACCAGGAGGTCCCCGTCGGGGTAGGCGCTGGTGATCTCGCGAGCCAGGGACTGAACTCGTGCGGCGATGGCCTGCTCGTCGAATACGATGGATTTCACCGGGCGCCCGCCGGTGCGGCGAAGGACGTCAGGCGTACTCAGCATCGACCCGAAGCGCCTCCGTTCCCGGCGTTGGAATCTGGGTATCGGACCGACAGACCCCCGGGATCCACGCGATAGTGTCCCGATGCGCCAGGACCGGCCAGTCACCCCGTCGGCTCCGGGGAACCTTTTCCTCCTGAAAGCATCGGACCAACAGCCTGCGACCTGATCCCCCAAGCGGCTTCATCCGCTCCCCGGGGGACCAAGCCCGCACCGTAAGGAGAGCCCCGCTGAACCAGGCGCTCAGGCCGGTCCGGTCCTGCTGCTCGGGAGCGGCGCCCGATTGCCAGCGAAACCGCCAGCGACCCCAGCTTCCGCTGCCGCTCAAGCCAGCCATCACCAGAGGCTCGGGGAGCGGTTGGGCGGCCGCGGCGTAGAGTCGCAGTCGGCCGAACGCCAACTCGGCATTCCACTGCACGCCGAGCGGCACGCGAGTCCCACTGATCCCGCGGTCCAGCAGTCGGAGCACTCGGACGACTCGGGTGGGGCCGAGGCGGCAACCGACCCGGCGGGCAAGGGCAAGAACAAGGGATTGTTTCAGGGCTGAATCATAGCCCGCGAGGCAGGAGGCAGCAACGGAAATTCCGGCTTCGTCGGCATGCAGATCGAGCCCTGGAATCGCCTCCAGGGCAGCATCCCAGGCTGCCCGGTCCTGTGCCGCCTGCCGGGCCAGCCGCTCGACGTTGGGTTCCACACCAGGTAGGCGCTCGCCCAGTAGCGGCAGAAGCTCGGTCCGGATCCAGGAGCGAAGATGGCGGGGATCATGGTTGGCCGGATCCATCCAGACCTCCAGGCCAGCCTGGGTCACGTGGCGCGCCAGCTCGGCGCGGCTGAACGGCAGCAGCGGCCGCACGATGCGCCCTGCCACTTCTGCCATCCCGGCCAGTCCCGCTGGCCCCGATCCCTTCAGGGCCCGCATGAGTACGGTCTCGATCTGATCGTCACGGTGATGGGCGGTGACGATGTAATCGGCGCCGATCCGGGCGCGGGCGGCCTCCAGCCAGGCATACCTGTGGGTCCTGGCCAAAGTCTCGCTGGCTGATGCGCCCAGCGCCGCGCTACCGAGCTCGAACGGGAGGCCAAAGGAACGCGCCAGCGAGCGGACCTGCGCCGCGACCCTGGCGCTCTCTGGATGGATGCCGTGGTCCAGGTGGGCGACCACGAGCTCGAGATCGTGGCCGGCTCGACTGGCAACCAGAAGATCGAGCAGCGCAACCGAGTCCGGTCCGCCGGACACTGCCACCAGGGCTTTGGTGCCTGGAAGCTGGAGACTCTCCAGGTGGGTGACGAATCGATCGAGCAGGCGCATGCCTAAAACTAACCGGACCTGGACCATCTTCCGCTCGTCTGACCGGCGGTTATACTAGGGCTTCTCGCATTCCCGTCGCATCAGATCTGGCGTCCCCCTCGTTCAGACTGTTGCCGCTCTTCGACAGTTTGTCGCAGGCCAACACCTGTGAGCACCCCTCGTGCCGCTCGCAACCCGGCCCCTGGAGCCTCAGAGGAGTGGCTTGAATCCTGAGCGGACTGTGGTCCGCGGCGGCCACCCCCGCTCCGCCGCGTCGCCCCTGGAGGGTAGCGATGTCGTCAGTCTCACCCCACCGGTCCCGCCTCCGCACGCTCCTCCTGTGGGCGGTCCCGCTTACCTGGCTCGGCTGTGGTGGCGATGGAGGGGGCACCGATGTGGTCCTTCCCGCACTCAGCGTCACCACCTCGACCCAGGGGGTGGAACTCGATCCCGATGGCTACAGCCTCGTCATCGATGCCACGGAATCGCAGCCGGTCGGAGTCTCCGCCACCCTGATTGTTGAGCGGCTCCCCGACGGCGACCATACCCTCGAGCTCGCCGGACTGGCGGAGAACTGCTCGGCCCAGGGCGCGAACCCCCGGACCATCTCGGTCCGCTCCGGCTCGACCGCCACAACCGCCTTCCAGGTGACCTGCGCCGCCACGGTGGGCTCGATTGAAGTCTCCACCTCGACCAGCGGCAACGGCTCGGACGCCGACGGATATACCATCATCGTGGATGGCGCTGACCGGGGCGCCATCGCCGGCAGCGCTACGATGGGGATCGGCAACCTGGAGCCCGGCTCCCACAGCGTCGGGCTCACCGGCCTGGCCGGGAATTGTCAGGTGGCCGGTGACAACCCGCGGACGATCAGCGTCTCGCCCTCGCAGACGACCCCGGTTCCCTTCAGCATCTCCTGCGTCGTACCCGGCCCCACGATGGGCAGCCTCCAGATCTCCACCTCCACTACCGGCGAGAACCAGGATCCCGACGGGTACACGTTGACAGTTGACGGCGGCGCCAGCCAGCCAATCGGGCTCAGCTCCACGTTGACCTTGACCAACATCAGTAGCGGCGTGCGGCGGGTGCAGCTCAACGGCGTCGCCCCTAACTGCACTGTCTCCGGAGCCAATCCGCGCAACGCGACGGTAAATGCCGGTGAGACCGCGCAAGTTAGTTTCGCCATTTCCTGCAGCGCGCCCGGTCCTACCTTGGGCGCTCTCGAGATCACCACCACCACCAGCGGCGAGAACCAGGATCCCGACGGATACACGGCGGCGGTTGACGGGGGCACCGGCCAGCCGATCGCGCTCAGCTCCACGCTAACCCTGACCGACGTGGCCAGCGGCGTGCACCGGGTGGAGCTCGGAGGCATCGCCTCCAACTGCACGGTCTCTGGCTCCAATCCTCGCAACGCGACCGTGAATGCCGGTGAGACCGCGCGAGTGGCTTTCACCATCGCCTGCACCGCTGCGGCGCCCGAGACTGGTTCGGTGCGGGTCACGGTGGCCACCTCGGGCGGCTCGCCCGATCCGGATGGCTACTCACTGGCACTGGATGGCGGAGCTGCCGTGAGCCTGAGCATCAACGGGAACCACACGTTCCCGGACCTCGCGGTGGGAGCGCACTCGGTGCAGCTGAGTGGCCTCGCGGGAAACTGCAGCGTCAGCGGTGACAACCCTCGCAGCGTCTCGGTGAGCGCCGGCGCAACCGCGACGGTTTCCTTCGAGGTCAGCTGCGTGGCGGCTACTCCCCCGGTGAATCTCCGCGTAGAGCGGATGTACCTCACCCAGAGCACCCAGCGCCTAGACGGAGATGTGCCGCTGGTCCAGGGACGCGACGGTTTGGTGCGGGTCTTCGTAACCGCCGATCGGGCCAATAGCGCCAGGCCGGCGGTCCGGGTCCGGCTGTTCCGCAATGGCAGTGTGGTCCAAACCTATAATGTTCCGGCCCAGGGCAGCTCCACTCCCACCACGGTGCAGCAGGGTGGGCTCAACGACTCCTGGAATGTGGAAGTGCCGGGCAACCTGATCGCGGCAGGTACCAGCCTGCTCGCCGACGTCGATCCCGCCAACGAGATCCCGGAGACCAGCGAGGGCGACAACAGCTTCCCGGCATCGGGCACACCGGCTCCTCTCGGGATCCAGCCGGTGGCGCCGGCAAGGATCCGCCTGGTCCCTATCCTGCAGACCGCGACTGGCCTGGAGGGTAGGGTCGGCAACCCCGAGCAGCTCACCAGCCTGGTCCGCCGGATGTACCCGTTGAGCAGCGTCTTGACCGACACCCGCGCAGTTTTCACCACGACCGGTCCACTCCAGCCCGGCAACACCAACGGCCAGTGGAACCAGATTCTGACCGACTTAGAGGCGCTGCGGGTGGCGGACAACGCCACCGACCGGACCTACTACGGGCTGGTTCGCCTTGATTACGGTGCCGGGATCGTGGGCAACGGGTTCATCCCGGGGCAATCAGCCATTGGTTACGATGATCCGGGCGATGCGAGCCGAGTCATGGCCCACGAGCTGGGCCACAATTGGAACCAGAGTCACACTCCATGCGGCCTAGCCGCGGGCGATTTGAGTGTAGACCCTCGCTACCCGTACCCTTCGGGGAATATCGGTGTGTTCGGGTACGATCCAGGCAGCGGCACAATCAAGGCGCCATCGCTGCCGGACATCATGGGCTACTGCGGCGGTCCCTGGATCAGCGACTACATCTACCAGCGAGTACTGTTCTATCGCCAGCTCAACCCGTTCATCGCCACCACAGGCTTGGCCCAGCCGTCGCTCTTGGTCTGGGGACGGATCGAGAACGGGCGGCCGGTGCTCGAGCCGGCGTTGCAGATCGTCGCTCGACCCCATCTGCCGAAGACGCGGGGTCCCTATTTGCTCGAGGGCACGACGGGAGACGGTAGCCGGCTCTTCTCCTTCTCCTTCGATGCGCCCCAGTCGGCGGACGATCGGCAGAGTAGTCGGCACTTTGCCTTTGCTATTCCGCTCGATGCCGCCGGCTTCGACCGACTCCAAAATGTCCGGTTGTCATCCGGCGCAGCCGTGGCCGCAACGGTTTCCCGCCCGCTGGCCCAGACTCGGAAGGTCGGGCCTGACGACATCGCCGTCCTACCGGATGCTGATGGTGTAAGACTCCGATGGAATGCTGCGGCGCATCCGGTCATCCTGGTCCGCGATCCCGACACCGGCGAAGTGCTCTCCTTCGCTCGGGGCGGAGACGCCCGAGTGCGTACCGGCAAGAGCACGGTAGACCTGAATATGTCGGATGGAGTGCGGAGTCAGCGATTGCGCCGGGCCATCAGCCGCTGATAGGCCGACATCCCGGATGAGCCGGCCGCCGCTCTTTTGTCAGCGGTAACCGGCTCGGACGTTTCCTTGGCGCGGTTGGAGTGCCAGACCCGGCTTCGGCCCTCGGCGATTTCTTCCATCGACCGTCCGGTCGCCACCGAGGTCTGATGCTCTGCCGTGACATCGGAGCCGGGCTCAGCGTGCTCGTCGCGATGCTTGATCAGGAGCCACTGGGCCCGCCCCTTGGGATCGCGGCGGGTTCGGACCAGGACCCACGAGCCACGTAGCCGCTTGCCGTGCAACACGAACTTGAAGTCACCCTTGGCGTGGCCCCGCCGCAGCCCCTCGATCGGATCCAGGTCATCGCTGCCGCCGTAGCCGTAGGTCCCCCCGTCCCAGAGCATCACCGAACCGCCGCCATACTCGCCCTTGGGAATGGTCCCCTCGAACGCATTGTACTCGATCGGGTGATCCTCCACCTGCATCGCCAGCCGCTTCACTGACGGATCGAGGCTGGGCCCCTTCGGGACTGCCCAGCTCTTCATGACCCCGTCGAGCTCCAGGCGGAGATCGTAGTGAAGATGACTGGCCGCGTGCTTCTGAATCACGAACGCCAGCTTCTTGCCAGTGCGGGCCTTGCCGCCCGCAGGCTCTTCCGTCCTGGTGAAGTCGCGCTTCCGCCGATACTCGGCCAGCTGGGGCTCGGCAGCCGCGGCGGCCTTCGGTGTTGCCGAGCCCCTCTTCGTGCTCCGCTTCGGAGTCCGAACTGATTTCTTGGGCATTCGCTATAATCGTTTATCGCTGTGTCTTTCGCCGTCTTGCTACTCGCTTCGCATGGCGTGACAGCGCGTCATGCGAGGCTGCGGACTTGCCCTCGCGCTTCAGCCGCTTCGTCATCGCGGTGCTCCGCTTTCGCGATGGCCGGCTGGGCTTGCGCTTGCCCTGCCCGACCGCGTAATCGCGCTGGGCAGAACGGCGAGTGCTCTTCTTCGCCTGCCCCTTCTTGGGCGGCCTGAGGGGAACTCCGGCCCGGCGTGCCTTGGAGAGGCCGATGGCGATGGCCTGCTCCGGAGAGCGGGCTCCGTGTTTCCCCCGGCGGATATGCTCCATCTCTTCCCGGACGAATTCACCAGCCGCAGTGGTGGGACTCTTGCCTGCTCGTAGGTCGGCGCGAGCTCGTTTGACCGTGGTCTTCGATGGCATGATTGATCACCTCCCCAGACTAGGCTGGGAATGCGTGCGCTTCGACGCTGTGTCTGCAATCACCTCGGCGCGAGCCGGGGAGGCCGGCGGCCCCGCCGGACGGCCCCCGCCACCGGTCCATAGCTCAGCTCTTTGCCCGCCTCGGCCGCGCGGAGCAGTAGACCCCCCCGGCTCATATCACCCCGGCCCACGAAGTCGACCGGAAAGAGGAGCCGGTCGCCCAGGACCTCGACGAGAACGTCGACATACTTGCCGGTTGCCACGCTGCCCAGCAGCACGACTTCCAGATCAGGGGTTTGCCGCAGGGACGCGAGGTCGCGCTCCAGTGGCGCCCGGTAAGCCGGAGCGTCGGCCCGGATATCGACTGTCCCGAACTCGCGCAGCTCGCGCGCGCCGACCGCGGTTTCTACGGGCAGGAGGCCGCGATCGGTAGTGATCACCTGCACCCCGGGCAGACCTTCTGGGGGTCGGGCAAAGCGGCCGGCGTAGGTCAGCTTCCCCCGGAAATAGAGTCCGCTCAAGAAACTGAAGGCCTCCCCCAGCGATATGCCGGCAGAGCGAAGCCGCTGTGCCAGAGGAAAGGTGGCCCGCTCGCTGAGCAGAATGCGCGCCCGCTTGCCACCGCAGTGTGCGGGGGAGAGAAGAAAGATTCGGGGTGAGGTCAGAGACGATTCAGCTGGACTGCTTCGCCCGATCCCGGTAGCGCAGCCGGTCATTGGCACGCCGGCCTCTGGCCCTCGCCGGCGGACCCAGCAGGGGCGTGAGCACGCGGTGCAGCGTTTCGGTGGTAAACGGCTTCTCCAGGAAGGGCAGCTCGGGATAGGCGGCGATCAGCTCCGCGATTTCCCCCACCGGGTAGGCCGACATGAGGACGATGGGCAGGCGGGGATGGAGGTCGCGCGCCCGCTCGGCCAGCTCGCCGCCGTCCATGTATGGCATGACGACGTCGGTCAGGACCAGCCGGATCTCGCCCGGATGCTGCTGGATGTAGCGTAGCGCCTCGCGACCATCGCGTGCGGTTCGGGCCTGATAACCGATGGCGCGAACCATCCTGCACGTGGTTGAACGGGGGGTCTCTTCATCATCGACGACCAATACCGTGGGGTCGGCTGAAAAGCGGGACCGTCGATCTCCTCGACTGGGCATGCGAGCTCCCGGCAGCCCCCGGCTGCCATTGGCCCTCCCCACGAGGAGAGTGGTGATCTCTATTTAGAACGCACATAGACCCGCATGCCAAGATCATGCGGCCCGTTTCTCAACTAAGAACCATGACTCGCGGAAGCGCAAGGGGGCCTGAATGTTGGGAAACTCGGGCCGGATGGGAGGACGGGAAGTAGGTGAGAAGGGGCGAATACGCGCTTAGGCCTATTCGCCCCTCTGTTGCTTGAGATCGTACGTCTCGGTCCTTACAAGACCACCGGCGGTGTACTAGTGCAAAGATGCAGCCGGTTGGAGTAGATCGACTGGATGAAATAACTGTGGCCATTCAGCACCCGATTGCTGCCGAAGGCCAGGCACGGGTCGGCCACTTCAAATCCGAACAGGACGTTGGACCAGCCGTCGAGATCGGGGTCGGTGATGGTCTCGAACAGCTCGTGCGTCAGAGTCGAGGCTGTCGCGTCGATCAGCCCATTGGGGGTCTGGCTCGGGAGCCGGCAGCCGTCCACGCCCTGATATGGCTGGACGGTGAAGAGCACGTGCCGGTTGGAGGCGAGGTTCACGCTGCCGTGGAAGGCGCAGAAGGTCCAGCTGGCGGGATCGCTGGGCGAATAGCAATCGCCCGCCTCGATGCACATGCTGGTTCCCTGGGGAAGGAAGACGTGATAGATCGCTTGGTAGCCGCTGATACCGGCGCGGGTCGAGGCGTCCGCCACGATCTGCAAGATCTCCTGCATCGAGGCGGTGTTGAAGCTTCTGAAGGTCACCCGCGTCTTCATCTCCCAGGCGGGGAAGTTTCCCTTGGCGTCCATCCCCAGATACTCGTTGGCGAGTCTCAGATAGTTGCTGCGGTTCAGGTCCTTCAGAAAGGTGGTCGGACTCAGTGTGCCGGTGCCCCAGCAAGTCGCCGGGGTATTGGGAGTGATACAGTTGACCGCTACGACCAAGTTCGTGGCGTCGGTTACCAGGGCCCCGCCGAAATAGGTCATATCGAGCGGGGAGTTGTCCACCGCCGCCACGCTGGCGCTGAAGCCGGCGTCGATCTTCTCCCGGAGCGGAATCGTGGGAAGCTTCCGCATACCCCGCATGGATGCACCCTCCGCCTCGGCGGCGCCATCCGGAGTGAGCTCGAACTCGAGCACGTCCCCGGCCGAGTCGTTGGCGGGACTGGGTGTGGTGGTCCCGTCCTGACAGGCCGAGAGCACGAGTCCGGTCAGCAGGGCGAGCGCGGCTCCGTGCAGGCCCTGCACCACGTGGTAGCGTCTTGCTGAAATGTTGCGCATAGCAGCTCCTTACCGTCTCTGCCAGAGGCCGGCTCATCTGGAGTTGTAGAGGATGTGAAATGGGCACCACTGGGCTGCTGCGGACGAACGGAGGCGACCTCAAAGCGCAGTAGGCCTGACCGGCAGGAGGGAGTATCGGAGCGGCCGATGCGGAACCGTAGCGCGATCCGGTTACTCGCTGGGGTACAAACAGTTAGCAGCGCCCAGCTCGACTAAATTATGAAGTCAGGGGGAGACTGGGCCGGTCAGTCCTTATCCGGTCAGTCCTTATAAGGATCGAATTCGTTCTCCCCCGCCATCACCACGACCAGCGGAGCCAGGCTGTGTAGCACCCGGATAGTGTCGCCCTGGGCGACGAGGACTTCGGGCAGCCGGCGGTACACATGGGGACTCTCGTCCAGGCCGCCGCCCCGAAGGATCACGCCCTTGGCGCCGATCCACTCCCGCAGCATCTCCCAGCTCACCTTCCCCGGCGACTTCACCTGCCGCGTCTTCCAGTTGAGTTTCCCGCGGGCTTCGGTCCGGCTCATCACCCGGCCGGCGCCGTGTACGGTGGAGAACATGGCGGCCCGCTGGTCCTCGGTTCCTGCGGGAGCACCTTCGACGATGACGGCGTCGTCACCCATGCTGCCGCCAACGAAACTGCGTTGGCCGGGGAACGCGGGCGTCGCTCCCTTCCGCACTACCACGAAATCCTCGCCGTCGTGGGTCTCCCGCCAGGCGAAGTTGTGATGATTGTGGACCGGCTCCAGCTCCCGGCCACCCAGCATGCCCACCACCTTCCGGGCGACCCACTCCCGTCCGGCATAGGCGTAGCGGCCGGCAAGATTCATCAACGACCAATAGGCGTCGCCCGTGGGAGTCTGGAGGTCGAGCAGCACCTCGGCTTCGGGGACTCGCGCCTTCCACTCTCTGCCCTGCCCCAGCGCCAGGAATCCTGAGGCCACCGTGTGCCCCAGCCCGCGGCTCCCGAAGTGCACTCCGACCCAGATGGCGCCGGCCTCGTCGGCAAACACGTCGACGTAGTGGTTGCCGCTGCCCACCGTGCCGAGCTGGGCCCGGGCCTTGGCCTTGAGCGTGTCGCGCTCGTGCTTGCCGGGAATCGCATCCCAGGCTGGATCATCGAACAGCGGATGCTCGTCGGGTGCGTCGGGAGTCTGGCAGGTGCGGCCGATGCCGAAGCTGATCTCGCTCTGGATCTGATCGGCGAGGCTAGTGAGATCATCACGGGTGAAGTCGGTGATCTTTCGGTCGGTGCGGATGGCGGCGTTGCCGCAGGCGATATCGAAGCCGACACCAACGACGCTGGCCTGGTTCCGATAGGCCGCCACGCCGCCGATCGGCATGACGTACCCCTGATGGCCATCGGCCATGAGGGCGACCCGCTCGGCTCGCCGGGCGACCTGCTGCAGCTGGGCCAGAGTCTTGGGGTCGTGTTGGCCGAAGACGCGGCTAATGCTCATGCTGAAGCTTTCTTGACTTCGCCTTGACCGAACCCCGCCATGATCATGCGAGTTAGACACGCGTCGCCACCGCTCATGTGGTGATGAGCATCACGATTGGATCTCGGATTTGACGGCTCTGGTGCCGGGCCGTAACCTTGCCCGGACTGGTCTGCGTGACTGAATGTCTGTCCTGTGAGTGTTGCGGATGAAGCGCCTCGCCTTCCTCGGTTCTTTGGCTCTCCTGTTCAGTTTGCTGCTCCTTCACGCCTGTCGCGATACCACCGACGTCTCGCCCTCCACACTGACCGCCGCAGCTACCTATCGATTGACCGTGACTGGACTGGGTACCGGGAACGGGGTCGTGACTTCGAGTCCCGCCGGGATCAACTGCACTATCACGGCAGGACGCGCCGCGGCGACCGGCTGCTCCGCGCTCTTCAATCAAGAGGCTACGGTCACTCTCAGCGCACAGCGAAGTGGAGTCCACTCGTTCGCGGGCTGGGGAGGTTCCTGCACCGGCACGGCGGCCTGCAAGGTGCGGATGACCACCACCCGCACGGTCAGCGCTCTCTTTCTTAAAGGACCCTTCACCATCAGAGTTTCAGGTGGTAGCACCGGGGCTGGCAGCGGCCGAGTCAGGAGCCAGACGGGACTCTCTCCGGCGATCAACTGCGTCATCACCAACGGCACCGCCGGCACAACCGGATGTTCCGCCATCTATCCCGCTTACACCAGACTAAAGCTTACCGCGACACCCAACGCGGGGCTCGTGTTCACCGGCTGGCCCGACCCGGCATGTGGAACCGGCAGCTGTGAGTTCCTGGTCATTCAGAATCGGACCCTGCCGGCCAGCTTCGCTGTTGCCCCCGCATGGAATCCCGCGACCCAAGGGCGCTGGGACCCGGTGTTCACCACCCCCGCGGTCGCGGTGCACACCCATCTGCTCCTCAATGGAAAGGTCCTGTTCTGGGGCGACACAGGTCCTGCCCAGCTCTGGAGCGCGAGCACCGGCTTCATTCCGGTGAACAAGACTCGGCAGATCTACTGCAGTGGCCACACCTTCCTGCCCGACGGCCGGGTCATGGTGGTGGGTGGAACCGGGCCGTCCACCCGGGGCCAGCGGGAGGTCACCCTGTACAACACCTCCACCAACGGCTGGAGCATCGCCCCAGTGATGGCGCAGGGTCGCTACTACCCGACGATCACTACCCTGCCCAATGGCAATCTCCTGGCCGTGTCGGGACACGATGCCAACCTATCGGTGGTGACCATCCCGGAGGTGTGGAACGGCACCGGCTGGCGGCGGCTGACAACTGCACCGCTCTCAATCCCCGCCCCGTACTATCCCGCGATGTTCGTGGCGCCGAATGGGAAGGTGTTCCTGGCCGGATTCAGTCAGCCGACCCGCTATCTCGATGTGAGCGGCACCGGCCAATGGACCGTGGTGGGCAATCGGGTCGTGGCCGACCGGGTCCTGGGCTCCGCCGTCATGTACGCGCCGGGGAAGATCCTCTACGCGGGCGGCGGGAAGGGTCCCCCGTACGATGGGCCTCCCACCGCGACGGCCGAGGTGATCGATCTCACTCAGGGGGCGCCGGCGTGGCGGAGTATCGCCAGCATGGCGTTCCCCCGCCGGCAGCTGAATGCCACGATCCTGGCCGATGGCAGCGTGCTGGTGACCGGCGGAACCAGCGGCACCGGATTCAACAGCCAGGCCAACGCGGTGCACGCGGCCGAGCTGTGGAATCCGAAGACCGAGACCTGGACCACGATGGCCTCGGAAAGCCGGAACCGGACCTATCACGGCACGGCGATCCTGCTCCCCAACGGCAAGGTGTTCTCCAGCGGCAGCGGCGAGGGCGGCGGTATTACCTACGCCAACAGCGAGCTTTCGGCCCAGTTGTTCCTGCCGCCATATCTCTTCAATCCCGACGGGTCACCGGCGACTCGGCCAAGCATCATGTCGGCCCCGGCCCGGATCTCCTACGGCTCGACCTTCACGATCGGAACGGGGAACGCCGGAGCGATTAGTCGGGCCCACCTGATCCGGGCGTCGTCGGTCACCCACGCCTTCAATGCGGGCCAGCTGCTCTACCCGCTCAGCCTGACTGTCGCCAGCTCGACGGCCTTGAGCGCAGCGGCGCCGCCCAACGGGAACGTGGCACCTCCAGGCCCGTACATGCTCTTCCTCGTCAACGACGCGGGCGTGCCCTCGAACGGGAAGTTCGTGACGGTTGGCGCTAATTAATCCGAATCAGCTCCACCCGCCGGTTCTTCGCCCGGCCCGCAGCGGTCTTGTTGGACGCGACTGGTCTAGCCGGGCCGTATCCATTCGATGTCACCTGCGCCGGCGACACTCCATTCGCCTCCAGGAATTTTTCCACCGTAGCCGCGCGCTGCTTGGACAACCGGGTGTTGGTAGCTCGCGACCCGGTGTTATCAGTAAACCCCGCCACCTCCACTCGCACCTCCGGACTTGCAGCCAGCTGCTTGGCCACGTCCTGCAGCACCGCCTCGGATTGCGGCGTCAGCGTCGCCTTGCCGGTCGCGAATACCACGCCCTGCAACGTGACAGCCGCGGCTCCCCGCTGGAACAGGATGGGGCAGCCATTCTCGTCCACGGCCTGGCCATTAGGAGTGCTGGGACACCGGTCCGAGACATCGGCTACCTTATCTCCATCCGAGTCCCGGCCGCAGCCACGAGCGTCCACCGACTCTCCAGCCAGGCTATTGGGACACTGGTCGGATGCATCGGCAACCTTGTCCCCATCGGTATCGAGCTGCTCGGGTGCACAGCCGTTCTCATCGACCTTCGCGCCCGTCGCGGTCTCGGGGCACTTGTCGGCGATGTTCATCACGACGTCCTGGTCATCATCCTTCTGACTGTCGGAGCAGCCTTCGGCGTCGACCGCTTCGCCCGCCGGCGTGCTCTTGCAGCGGTCGCTGGTATCGCTGACCCTGTCTTTGTCAGCATCCTTCTGGTCAGCCGAGCATCCCTGGGCGTCGACAGTCTGACCCGACGCCGTGTTGGGGCAGCGATCGGCAGCATCGTTCACCTTGTCGCGATCGCTATCCCGTTGGCTCGCCGCGCAGCCACCGGCATCGACCGACTCACCGGCCGGGGTCCCCGGGCAGCGGTCGGCCTTGTCCTTCACTCCATCCTTGTCCTTGTCGTAGGAGTTGCCGAACAAGAGGCTCAGGCCTCCCTGAACCCCCAGATTCATGTAGTCGTCGCCTCGCCCCGCTGAGGGACTCGGCACGTAATCGATGGTACCGTCCAGCTTGAGGCCCAGCTTCTCACTCAGCCCCACGCGGACTCCGAGGACCCCGGTGACACCGTCCTCGTCGATGTCCACGTCCTCCCCGTACATGTCGCGAACATAGCCCGCACCCACCCGGATCGACGAGGCATTGCCGCCCAGTGGGATGTGGTAGGTCAGGCGTCCCCGAACTGGAATGTTCGAGAGCGACAGACCTCCCACCTCACTGTTGGTCTTGGTATATGCGGCCTCGGCTTCGATCGCGAAATTCCTGAAGGGGAAGAAGCCGAGTGAGCCTCCGCCGCCGACCTTGTCCTCCAGGCTCAACGTGTCGTCGTAGATGGTATAGCGGCCAAAGCCGGCGATCTCGAAAGCGCCAGAGCTCTGCCCGCTCAGCGCCGTCGTACCGGCAAATAGAAGAGCTATTCCTATGAGGGACCGTGGCATGTGACCGCTCCTGCCAAGAGAGGGCGATGGAGGTGAGGTTCATCGGCCCGAACATTGAATAGCCTGGCAAGGAGCGCTATTGGACCTTGGACTACCTACCGTCGCTGCCCGCGATCGAGTGGTTGACGAGTCGAGACCCTACCGGTAGGTTGGGATCGTGCAGATCGTAGCCCGGCAGCATCATCATGCGCATCATCGCCACGGCCCGACGGGTCGGGGCGTCGCTGCGCGCATGCTCGGGTAGCCAGACCGCCCGATCCGCACGCAGCAGGCGCAACGGCCCGTCCACTTCGGACGGGCTTTTTTGTTTTCTCGACTCTCGAGCAGCCGATGCTGAAGATCGCCTTGCCTCACAAGGGCCGCCTCGCCGAGGACACCCGCGAGCTGTTCACCGATGCCGGACTCGACGTCCGCAGCAATGGAGAGCGTTCCCTGGTCGCATCGCTCGGGGGGGAGTTCGAGGCCCTCTTCGTCCGGGCCCAGGATGTTCCCGAGTTCGTCGCCGATGGCGCCGCCGATGCCGGTGTGACCGGCTGGGACCTGGTCTGCGAGACGGGGCGCCCCATCGACGCGATGCTGGACCTGGGCTTCGGGCGCTGCCGGCTGGTGGTTGCGGCCCGGGAGGAGAGCGGGATTAGCGGGCTGGGTGATCTCGTGGGGGCCCAGCGGGTGGCCACTGCCTTCCCCCGTGTCACCCGGCGCTTCTTCGAGGATGCCGGGTACACCGTGGACGTGGTGCCGGTCTCCGGCGCCGCGGAGATCGCCCCCCACCTCGGCATCGCCGACGTGATCGTGGACATCGCCTCCAGCGGCTTCACCCTCCGGACCAACGGGCTGCGCGAGGTTGCGACAGTGCTCGAGTCCAGCGCGCGGCTGATCGCCTCGAACGTGAACAGCGCCACCTGGTCCCCAGCCAAGCGCTGCGCCCTGGACGAACTGCTGACCGCACTGGCTTCCGTGCTGCGTGCCCGGGGCCAGCGCTACGTGATGGCGAACGTGCCACGCACCGCGCTGGACCGGGTCAAGGACGTGCTGCCGGGGCTCAGCGGACCCACGGTAATCGACATCCTGAATGGAGGGTCTCTCGTCGCGGTACATGCGGTCGTTCCGGCCAGCGCGATCTTCCGCACGATCGCACAGCTCAAGGCGCTCGGCGGCGAAGGGATTCTGGTGACCCGAATCGAGAGGTTGATGCCGTGAGTGCCGGAGTCTTTCGCTTCACCGGCGGACTGGACGCGCTGAGTTCTGAGGAGCTGCGGTTGCTTCTCGTGCGCGGCCGCGCCGGTGACGAGACGGTCCGCCGGCGGACGGCGGAGATCCTCGCCCGCGTCCGCGCCGACGGTGACCTCGCGCTTCGCCAGCTGGCGAGGGAATTCGACGGAGTGGAGCTCTGCTCGCTCGAGGTACCCCGCGCCCGGTGGCTCTCCGCCTTGGACGGACTCGGACCAGAGCTCCGGCACGCACTCGAGCGAGCGGCAGGCAACATCGGTTCGGCGCACCGCGCCCTGCTTCCCCGTACAGTGGAGGTGGAGACCGAGCCGGGCGTGCTGGTGGGACGGCGAGCCGATCCGCTGGCACGAGTGGGCGTGTACGCTCCGGGTGGACGCGCAGTCTATCCCAGCAGTGTGCTCATGGGAGCGGTACCCGCGCGGGTGGCCGGAGTGGGTGAGATCGTCCTCTGCTCCCCTCCGGGACCCGACGGCCTTCCCTCCCCTGTCGCGCTCGCCGCTGCTGCGATTGCCGGGGTGGATCGGGTGTTCGCCATCGGCGGCGCCGGCGCCATCGGCGCGCTGGCATACGGGACCTCGAGCGTACCGCGGGTTGACCGGATCGTGGGCCCGGGGAACGCCTACGTCGCGGAAGCCAAGCTGCAGGTCAGCAGCGAGGTGGGAATTGACTCGCCGGCCGGCCCGAGCGAGCTGCTGGTGATCACCGACGGGGCCGGTGGCGCCACTGCCGTCGCCCGCGAGGTGATAGCGCAGGCGGAGCACGACCCCGACGCCGCGGTCGTGGTGGTGGTGCCCGGTCCTGCCGCCGATTCCCTGGCACGCGACATAGATCAGGCGGTCCGCCACCTGCTCCCGGGCCAGGCGCGATGCGATGTCGTCGTGGCAGCGCTGGCATCGCGCGGCGGTCTGCTGACAGCGAAGTCGCTGGACCAGGCGCTCGACTTCGCGAGCCAGTACGCCCCTGAGCACCTGCTGCTCGCCGTCACCGATCCCGAGGCAGCGTCGGCCCGGGTGCGCGGCGCGGGAACCATCTTCCTCGGTGAGTCGAGCTCGGTCACCTTCGGCGACTACATCACCGGGGCCAACCACGT
>Ga0075421_100001179_pt1 | contig 30101 bp, 25 predicted proteins | sample SoiMetdeltSBSDD5_FD_75292 | JGI IMG/M metagenome (GOLD analysis project Ga0075421, IMG submission 75292) | Bulk soil microbial communities from a Populus tree surrounding site in Tennessee, USA - Soil MetaG P. deltoides SBSDD5 | ecosystem: Environmental > Terrestrial > Soil > Tree plantation... | reverse complement strand
GCACGTTCACTGCGGCGTCGTGCGGTGCGCTCCAGCGGTTTCCCGGCTTCACCTCCGCGATTGCGGCCGTCTGAGCGGCCAGAACGAGCTCGTAGATGTCGCGTTGCGGGCCGGTGAAACGGCCGTTCACAGGAAAAGTCCGCGTGATATCCGATGCATAGCCGTCGAGCTCACAGCCGGCGTCGATCAGCAGGAGCTCGCCATCGCCGAGGGTGCCGTTGTTCTCCACGTAGTGCAGCACGCACGCATGCTCGCCCGACGCGACAATAGGCGTATACGCCGGCGCTTGTGCACCGCTCCGCCGGAATTCGTGCAGCAGCTCCGCTTCGATCTCGTACTCGCCGACGCCCGGTCGTGCAGCACGCATCGCGCGGCGGTGTGCCCCGGCCGAAATATCGGCGGCGCGGCGCATGACGGCAATTTCCGCAGCGTCCTTGACGACTCGCATTTCGTCGAGCGGAACATGCACATCGCTGATCGATTCCGGCGGCGTCACGCCGGCGCGCGCGCGATTGCGCACCTCGTTCATCCAGCGGATCACGCGCGAGTCCCAATCGGCATCGGCACCCAGATGGCAATAGACCGCGGGCTCGTTCGCCAGGAGCTCGGGCATCGTCAGGTCGAGCCTCGCGGTCGGATGCGCCTCGTCCAGACCGAAGAGCTCGCGGGCCGCTTCCGGTCCATAGCGATAGCCGTCCCAGATCTCGCGCTCCTCGTTCTTCTCGCGGCAAAAAAGGACGCTCCGCGGTTTGTCGCCGGCGATCACCACCAGCACGGCGTCCGGCTCGGGAAATCCGGTGAGATAGTAGAAATAACTGTCGTAACGATACGGGTAGTGGGCGTCGCGGTTACGCGTGCGCTCCGGCGCGGTGGGAATCACCGCAACGCCGTGCTGCATGCGGGCGGCGAGCCGTGCACGGCGCGCCGCGTACAGAGCTGAATCCATCGATTGCTTCCCGAAATCAGGCGCGGAGCGCGCGGTCGAGGGCTTTCAGGCGCTCCGGTGTACCGACATCGCACCAACGGCCGCCGAAATGTTCGCCGCTCACGCGCCCCGCGGCGATGTTCGGCTTGAGCACAGCAGCAAGCTGGCACTTCGTGCCGGCCGGTATGTCCGCGAACAACGAAGGATCATACACACCGATGCCGCTGAACGTGTACTTTGGCGTGCCCTCGAGCGCGACACGCCTGCCCTCGAGCGCGAAATCGCCAGTCGGGTGGTGCGCGGGGTTGTCGATCAGCACGAGGTGAGCGAGATCGCCGCTTTTCGGCGCTGCGAGGGTCGAAAAATCGAAATCGGTGTGAACATCTCCATTCACCACCGCAAAAGGCTCGCGGCCCAGTAATGGCAGCGCGTTCGCAATGCCGCCGGCAGTCTCCAGCGCTTCGAGCTCGTGCGAGTATCGGATGAGCACGTTCCAGCGGCGCCCGTCGCCGAGCGCGCTTTCGACGCGCGCGCCGAGATGCGAGACGTTGATCACCAGCTCGCGGAACCCGGCGCCTGCGAGCGATTCGATCAGCCAGGCGATGAGAGGTTTTCCGCCCGCCTCGAGCAACGGCTTCGGAGTCGCGTCGGTCAGTGGACGCATGCGCTCGCCGCGCCCGGCGGCCAGGATCATCGCTTTCACGTCAGAAGGTATATGCGGCGTGTGGCGCGCGCTTCTCAACGATATCCAGAAGGCTCACGAGACCCGAGAGCTCCGAGTAACGCTCGGCGACCGGTCGCGCGTACGCCAGGAACCGCGGCGTATCCTCGAGATAGCCGGGCTTGCCGTCACGATAGTGGATACGCGCGAATATGCCGAGCACTTTCAGGTGCCGCTGCAGGCCCATCCATTCGAATGCCCGATAGAAATCTCCGAAGTCGGCATGCACCGGCAAGCCGGCTTTCCTGGCGCGCTCCCAGTACCGCGCGCTCCAGTCGAGCACGCGCGCTTCGGGCCACGACAGGAACGCGTCGCGAAAGAGCGACACGACGTCGTAGGTGATCGACCCGTAAACCGCGTCCTGAAAATCGAGCACGCCGGGATTCGGTTCGCTCAGCATGAGGTTTCGCGGCATGTAATCGCGGTGCACGTAGACCTTGGGCTGCGCGAGGCTCGCGTCGATCAGACGCGCGAACAGAGTCTCGAGCGTGCCCCGCTGCTGCCGGTCCAGCTGAACGCCGAGATGCCGTTCGAGGTACCACTCGGGAAACAGCAAAAGCTCCCGGCGCAGCAGAGCTTCGTCGTACGGCGGCAGCGTGCCGGGTTTGCTCGCGAGCTGCCACTTCACGAGCGCATCGAGCGCGTCGGAGAAAAGCGCATCGGCATTCGTCTCGTTCAAGACGGCGAGATACGTCTTCGTGCCAAGATCCGAGAGGAGCAGATATCCGCGCCCGATATCCTCGGCGATGATTTCAGGTACGTGCACGCCGGCGGCGTGCATGAGGCGCGCGACTTTCACGAACGGCCGGCAGTCTTCGCGCTCGGGCGGCGCGTCCATCACGATCCACGATCGGCCATCTCCACTCACGCGGAAATAGCGTCTGAAGCTCGCGTCTTCGGAAGCGCGCTGAAACGCGAGGTCGCTCCTGCCGAGGCATGCCGAGACCCATTCGCGCAATTCATCGAAACGTAGATCGCCGTTGGACATTCGAACGCGGGATGGAATTGCCTTCGGGGGTGAATTATGCGATTTTACCACCGCTCACGCCGCCTCCCGCGATGCAGACAACTCGAACAATAGGCGTCACGTTCATCGTGCTCTGCGCCGCCCCACTCGCCGCCTCGGCCGCAGACGGTATACGCCTCAAGCCGCAGGGCGCGCTTTCCGCACAGCAGCCCGCGCCGCAGCAGCCTGCGCCCATATTCCTCGAGGCGGACAGGCTGCAGGGCCATTCCGAAAACGAGATCGAGGCCGAAGGCAAAGTACGGCTGCGTCGCATGGACGAGACGTTTTCGGCCGACTGGATGCGCTACGAGGCGCCCACCGAGCAGCTCGACGCGAAGGGCAACGTACGCGCCGAACGCGGGCGCGATGTCATCGAAGGCGATCGCCTGCGCTTCAATTTGGGCACCGAGCGCGGCTTCATGGACAGGCCGAGGTTTCGGTTGAGCCCGATTCCGCCGGACTATGTCCCGCCGGGCGGCGCCGAGGTCGCGCCGGCGGACAGCTTCGCGACACAGCCGTCCCGTCCGGTTGGCTTACAGGGCCGCGGAACCGCGGACCGACTGCTCTTTCAGGGGCCGGACCTCTACCGCTTGGAGCAGGCGAGCTATACCACGTGCGGTCCGAACACCGACGACTGGTTCATTCGCGCACGCGAGCTCGACATAGATAAAGGACGCGACGTCGGCGTCGCACGCGGCGCAAGCATCGTCTTTCTCAACCAGACGATCTTTTACGCACCCTACATTTCCTTTCCGCTGCATCGGGAGAGAAAGTCCGGATTTCTCACGCCGCATTATGGCAGCGCGACCTCGACCGGGATCGAGTTCACGGCGCCTTACTACCTCAACCTCGCCCCCAATTACGACGCGACGCTTTTTCCGCGCGTCATGAGCAAGCGCGGCCTGCAGCTCGGCACCGAGTTTCGATACCTGGAACCTACTTTCCGCGGCGAAGCGCGCCTCGAGTACCTGCCCGACGACAGACAAACCCATTCGAACCGGTACGGATATTTTCTCAAGCATGGTCACACGCTTCCGAATGGGTGGGGCGCTGCGGTCAATATCAATCGGGTTTCGGACGACAAATACTTCACGGATCTCTCGACGCACATCGCGGTGACTTCACGCACGACGCTGGCGAACGAGCTCCTTCTGGCGCGCTCCGGCGTATGGGGTCGGAGCGGCACGTATTCGTTCTCCGCGCTTGCACAGAGCTGGCAGACACTGCAGACAGATCCGCTCGCGCCGATCACTCCGCCCTACAACCGCAAACCGCAGCTCCTGCTGAATGCCTTTCAGCAGGACGTTCTGGGCGGTCTGGGCGGGGACTTCGATCTCTTGTCGAGCTACGTCGACTTCGACCACCCGTCGCTCGTCAACGGCAAACGAGCGCTCGCCTATCCGAGCTTTTCGCTGCCGCTGCAGACCTCGTACGCATACGTCACCCCCAAGGCAGGCCTGCACGTGACGCGTTATATGGTCGATCCGAACACACAGGGGGTCGAGCGGCAGACGCGCACGCTTCCGATAGTCACGACCGACGCCGGTCTCGTGTTCGAGCGCGATACGCGCCTCGCGGGAATGCCATTCGTGCAGACGCTCGAGCCGCGGCTTTTCTACGTGTACATTCCTTTCAAAGACCAGAGCCGGCTGCCGAATTTCGAAAGCGGCGTGCAGGACGTGAGCTTCGCGACAATGTTCACGGAAAACCAGTTCAGCGGCCATGACCGGATCAACGACGCGAACCAAGTAACGTTCGGAGTAACCTCGCGGCTCATTCACCCCGAGACCGGTGTTGAAAGGCTGCGGGTCGCAGTCGCGCAGCGCTACTACTTCCAGAGCCAGCGCGTGACACTGCCTGGCGTGCCGCCGCGCCCGGATCACAGCGCAAGCTCCGACCTGCTCGCCGCGCTGAGCGGCACGATCCTGCAGAACTGGACGGCGGAAGCCGGCTGGCAGTACAACACCGATCGCAGCCAGACCCAGCGATTCAATATCGCCACGCGCTATCAGCCCGGGCCGGGCAAAGTGTTGAACCTCGCCTACCGCAATACGATCGATCTCATCAGACAGACGGACGTGTCGTTCCAGTGGCCCGTCACGGCCAACTGGAGCGTGGTGGGGCGCTGGAACTGGTCTCTGCGGGACAACCGCACACTCGAAGCGCTCGCGGGCTTCGAATATGACGGCGGGTGCTGGGCTTTCCGCACGGTCCTGCACCGCTTCGCAACGGCTTTGAACGCCGAGAACACCTCGATTTTCCTGCAGCTCGAATTGAACGGCCTCTCCCGGATAGGCTCTAATCCGATGGACGTTCTCCGCCGAAACATCGGCGGGTATACTCGCCTCGAACCGCGCGCCACCAGCCAGTGACGAGCGACACGTCGGGCCCCGATCGTCCGCCGCTCGCCCCAGTGATCCCCATGAGAGCCTTCTTGCTTCGCTACCCGACCCGTATTCCGGCACCGCGCGTTGCCGGGTTGATTGCCTCCGCGTTGTGTGCCGCGGCCTTCCTGTTCACGCCGCTCACGTACGCGCAGGCGCAAAAACCGCGGCAGCCGATCGTCCTCGATCGCATCGTTGCCATCGTGAACGATGAAGCGATCACTGCGCTCGAGCTCGATGAGCGCGCGCGCTTCGCGATGAAACAGCTCGCGCAGCAAGGCACGACGCCGCCGCCCAAGAGCGTCGTCGAACGTCAGTTGCTCGAGCGCATGATCGGCGATCGTGTGCAGCTGCAGCTTGCGAAGGAAACGGGGCTGCGCGTCGACGATACCGACCTCGAGCGCGCAATCGGCCGCATCGCGGAACAGAACAACCTGACGCTCGAGACTCTGCGCAAGACACTGGAAGGCGACGGTGTGCCTTACGCGAAGTTTCGTGAGGACATCCGGAACGAGATCGTCATGAGCCGACTGCGCGAGCGCGAAGTCGACAACAAGATCGTCGTCACTGAAAGTGAAATAGACGCGCTGCTCACCACCTCTGCAAGCGAGGGGATGCGCAGCGACGAAGTCAATCTTTCGCACATCCTCGTCGTCGTTCCCGAAAACGCGAGCCCGGAACAGCTTCAGGGGCGGCGGGCGCGCGCCGAGCAGGCGCTCGGGCAGCTTACGAAAGGCGCCGATTTCCGCCAGGTCGCGGCGGCTTTTTCCGAAGCGCCCGATGCACTGCGCGGCGGCGAGATGGGATGGCGACCCGGCGAGCGTCTGCCCACCATCTTCTACGATGCGGTGAAGGCGATGAAGCCGGGCGAGGTGAGCGGCATCCTGCGCAGCGCGAACGGTTTCCACATTCTCAGGCTCAACGACCGCCGCGGTGGCGCGGCGACGACGGCGCAGGGGCCCGCCAGCGTGCAGCAGACCCGGGTTCGTCACATTCTTCTGAAGACGAACGAGCTCGTATCGGAGACCGAAGCGCGCAACCGGCTGCTCGGCCTCAAGGAGCGGCTGGAGAACAAAGCGGATTTCGCCGAGCTCGCGCGTGTGCACTCCGAGGATGCAAGCGCGTCGCGCGGCGGCGAGCTTGGCTGGATATTGCCGGGCGACACGGTGCCCGAATTCGAGCGTGCGATGAACAATCTCAAGCCCGGCGAAATCAGCGCGCCCGTTCGATCGCCGTTCGGCTGGCACCTGATTCAGGTGCTCGAACGCGGGACGCAGGACGTGTCCAAAGAACGGCGCCGCCTCGCTGCACGCCAGACATTGCGCGCACGCAAGGCCGATGAAGCCTACCAGGAATGGGTGCGCCAGCTCCGCGACCGCGCATATGTCGAGGTGCGCCTCGACGAACGTTGAAGCAACCCATGCTGATAGCGGTCACCGCAGGCGAGCCCGCGGGCATCGGTCCCGAGCTCTGCCTTCGGCTCGTGCGGGCCCCGCTCCAGACACGTCTTGTTGTCATCGCCGATCGGGACATGCTCGAGGCGCGTGCACGCAGTGTCGGTCTGGCGATCAGGGTTTCCGATTTCGACGCGGAACATCCGGAGAGGTCTGACTCAGGGAATCTCGCGGTTCTGCACGTGCCGCTCGCGGCACCCTCCGAGCCCGGCCAGCTCGACCCCGCGAACAGTCGCTACGTGCTGCGCACGCTCGAGCTGGCGGCGGACGGCTGCATGCGCGGTACGTTCGCGGGGATGGTCACGGCACCCGTTCACAAAGGCGTCATCAACGATGCCGGCATCCCATTCACCGGACACACCGAATTCCTTGCAGAGCGCTCGGGCACGCATCGAGTGGTCATGATGCTCGTCGGCGGCGGCATGCGGGTTGCGCTCGCCACGACACATCTCGCGCTTCGCGATGTGCCGGCCGCGATCACGCGTGAGACGCTCATCGAGACTTTGAGGATCCTGCGGCACGATCTCGTCGAACGCTTCGGAATCGACGAGCCTCGCGTGCTCGTCGCGGGACTGAATCCGCACGCCGGTGAATCGGGGCATCTCGGTCGTGAAGAGATCGAAGTGATCGCGCCTGTACTGGAGTCGCTGCGCAAAGCCGGTCATCACCTCGTCGGCCCATTGCCCGCCGATACGTTGTTCAACCCGGATCGCTTGCGTGAAGCGGATGCGGTGCTGGCGATGTATCACGACCAGGGCCTTCCGGTGCTCAAGCACGCGAGCTTCGGCACCGGCGTGAACGTGACACTCGGGCTGCCTTTCGTGCGCACTTCAGTCGATCACGGCACCGCGCTCGACCTCGCCGGCACGGGTCGCGCCGAAGTCGGAAGTCTTCTCGCCGCGATCGAACTCGCCTGTGAGCTTGCTCGTTGAGCGTTCCGCACCGGCCCCGCAAGCGCTTCAGCCAGAATTTCCTAGTCGATCAAGCGGTCATCGCGGACATCATCGCGGCCATTTCGCCGCAGAGCGACGACACGATCGTCGAGATCGGACCCGGGCTTGGCGCGCTCACGCGTCCCCTCGCGTCTGCGGTGGCACGCCTTCACGTCGTCGAAATAGATCGCGACATCGTTGCGCGCCTCCGCGAGGCGTATCCTCCGGAGCGCCTGGTCATCCACGAGGGAGACGCACTCGAGTTCGATTTCGCCGCGCTCGGACCCGGACTGCGCGTCGTGGGCAATCTGCCGTATCACATTTCCACGCCGCTGCTTTTTTCTCTGGCCGAAAATGCGCCGGCCCTCCGCGACATCCACGTGATGCTTCAGAAAGAAGTCGTCGACCGGATGGTTGCCCCGGCGGGCTCGTCGGAATACGGACGCGTTTCCGTGATGCTGCAGTACCGCTTCGAAATGGAAAAGCTCATCGACGTGCAGCCGTCCGCCTTTCGTCCTGCACCGAAAGTGGATTCCGCGATCGTGCGCATGCTTCCGCGGCAGGCAGACGCGCTTCGTGCGCGCGACGACCGTCTACTCGCCGAGACTGTCGCAGCAGCGTTCGCACAGCGCCGCAAGACACTGCGCAACACCCTCGGCCATATCGTCACACCGGAAGAGCTCGCGTCGCTCGGACTCGACAGCCAGCGTCGCGCACAGACATTGTCAGTCGCGGACTTCGTGAAAATCGCGGATTACCGCGCGAGTCGCATACCTTAGGCGGTGGAGCGATTCAGCGCGCCTTGCGCTGAACGAACTCTATCTTGTAGCCGTCGGGATCTTCGACGAAAGCGATCACCGTCGTGCCGTGCTTCATCGGCCCCGGCTCGCGCGTCACCCTGCCGCCGCGCTTGCGCACTTCTTCGCACGCCTGGTACGCATCTTCGACTTCCACGGCGACATGCCCGTAGCCCGTTCCAAGGTCGTACGATTTCGTATCCCAGTTGTGGGTAAGCTCGAGCACCGCGGCTTTCGACTCGTCGTCGTATCCCACGAACGCGTTCGTGAACCGGCCGCCCGGATAATCCGCTTTGCGCAGCAGGCGCATGCCCAGCACCTGCGTGTAGAAATCGATCGATCGCTGCAGATCGCCTACCCGGATCATCGTGTGGAGTATTCGCATCAGATCTCGACCATCTCGAAATCTTCCTTCCGCGCGCCGCACTCGGGGCACGTCCAGTTCATCGGTACATCCTCCCATTTCGTGCCGGGCGCGATGCCTTCTTCGGGAACACCGGCAGCCTCGTCGTAGATGAAGCCACAGATGAGACACATGTAGGTTTTGAATACTTCGGTGTCCGCCGTCGTCATGTCTTCCGGGAGAGAGCGCTAGGGAATTGGGTTAAAATCGCGATTTTAGACGATTCGCCCCGCCTTCTCACTCTTCAGCTGGGCGCTCCCCCCCGAAATGGCTGAGCTTCCGCCCATCGTTCTCGTCTTCGCCGCTTCGGATCCGAGCGGCGGCGCGGGGCTCCAGGCCGACATCATGACGCTGTCGAGCATGGGCTGCCATCCGCTTTCCGTCGTGACAGCGGTGACGATCCAGGACACCACGGGCGTCGACGACGTGAGCGCGATCGATGCCGAGTGGGTTGCCGATCAGGCGCGCTGCGTGTTGGAAGACATGCCGGTCGCTGCGTTCAAGATCGGTGTGCTTGGCAGTGTCGAAACGATCGCCGCCATCGCGGAAGTCGTGTCGGACTATCCCGAGATTCCACTTGTCCTCGATCCGGTGCTCGCTTCGGGCCGCGGGGACGAGCTCGCGTCGGAAGAAATGGTCGCCGCCTTACGCGAGCTCCTCGTGCCGCAGACGACGATCATCACGCCTAACAGTCTCGAAGCGCGCCGTCTCGCGATAAACGAGAACAACGACGACGACGATCCGGATCTTGCCGAATGCGCGCGAAGGCTCATCGCGAGCGGCTGTGAGTACGTGCTCGTGACGGGCACGCATGAAAATACGCCGCAGGTCGTGAATACGCTTTATGGGCAGGAAGGCGTTCTGCGCAGCGATAGCTGGCATCGGCTGCCCGGCTCTTACCACGGTTCGGGTTGCACGCTCGCTTCGGCCATCGCCGCAACGATCGCAAACGGTCTGTCGATCGGCGACGCCGTGAAAGACGCGCAGGAGTACACGTGGCAAACGCTGAAAGCCGCGTTCAGGCCCGGCATGGGTCAGCACATACCCGATCGATTGTTCTGGGCCCGCGAGGAAGAAACGGTGGAAGATCGCGGCCAGGAGAAATCTTGAGCGCGACCCGCGCCCGCTTGTGGGTTCGCGGCCTTTACGCTGTTACGCCGGATATCGCGGATACCGAGCGCCTGTTACAGCTCACTCGCGCTGCCCTCTCCGGTGGTGTTCGTGTCGTGCAGTACCGTAACAAAGTCGCATCGCTCGCAACTTTGCTCGCGCAGGCTCGTGAACTGAAGAACCTGTGTGCTGCGCATGGCGCGGCGTTGATCGTGAACGATTACGTAGATGTCGCGATTGAAGCTGACGCGGACGGAATACACGTGGGCAGGGACGACCGGTCGTGCATCGACGCACGCGAAGCGGTTGGCGCGGACAAGATCGTCGGCGTCTCCTGCTACGACAATCTCGAGAACGCGCGCGCTGCCGAGCGCAACGGCGCCGATTACGTCGCCTTCGGAAGTTTCTTTCCTTCGCGCGTAAAGCCCGGCGCGGTCCGTCCGACGGTCGATCTGCTCACGAAAGCGAAAGCGGAGCTCACCGTTCCGATCGTCGCGATCGGCGGCATCACGGCCGAAAACGCCGGTCAGCTCGGCCGTGCCGGTGCGGACGCGGTGGCCGTCATCTCGGCGCTCTTCGAAGCGACCGATGTCACCGCTGCCGCGAGAAAAGTCATCGCCTCCTTCGAATCCCGTTCATGAATCGAAACGAAGACCTGTTCAAGCGCGCTCGCGCCGTTACGCCCGGCGGCGTCAACTCGCCGGTTCGGGCATTCCGCGCGGTCGGCGGCACGCCGCTTTTTTTCACGCGCGGTGAAGGCGCACGCGTCTGGGATGCCAACGGTTCAAGCTACATCGACTACGTCGGCTCGTGGGGTCCGCTCATCGCAGGTCACGCGCACCCCGAGGTGATCGAAGCGGTGACGCGCGCGAGCGCGGCGGGCTTGAGCTTCGGCGCACCGACCGAGATCGAAGTCGAAATGGCCGAGCTCTTGTGCCGCCTCGTGCCTTCACTCGAGCAGGTGCGGCTCGTCAGCTCCGGGACCGAAGCCACGATGAGCGCGATCCGGCTTGCGCGCGGTTTCACGCGCCGCTCGAAAATCGTGAAGTTCGAGGGCTGCTATCACGGCCACGCGGATGGATTGCTCGTGAAGGCGGGCTCGGGGGCGCTCACGCTGGGACAGCCGAGCTCGGCCGGCGTGCCTGTCGAGACCGCCGCGCATACGGTCGTGCTCGAGTACAACGACACCGCCGAGTTGGAGCGCACGTTCGAATCCGCGGGCGCTGAAATCGCGGCGGTGATCGTGGAGCCGGTCGCGGGCAACATGAACCTCGTCGCGCCCCGAGCGGGTTTTCTGGAGAGGCTGCGCGAGCTCTGCACGCGTCACGGCGCGCTGCTGATTTTCGACGAAGTGATGACCGGTTTCCGCGTGGCCCTCACCGGAGCGCAAGGTCTGTACGGCATCAAGCCGGACCTGACCACGCTGGGGAAAGTCATCGGGGGCGGCATGCCGGTCGGTGCGTTCGGCGGGCGGCGCGACGTCATGGAAGCGATCGCCCCGCTCGGTCCCGTTTACCAGGCGGGCACGCTGTCCGGCAATCCGGTTGCGCTCGCGGCCGGGCTCGCGACGCTCAAACTCGTGCAGGCGCCAGGATTTTACGAAGCGCTCGCCGCATCCGCGGAGTCGCTATGCCGTCGGCTGATGGAAGCCGCAGCGCCATGCAGCGTACCGTTTTCGGCGCGCAGCGTCGGCGGAATGTTCGGCATCTATTTTCGGGAGACTCCGCCGCAGTCGTACGCGGAGGTGATGCAATCCGATGCCGCGCTTTTCAATCGCTTCTTTCACGCGATGCTCGCGGAGGGCGTGTACCTCGCGCCATCCGCCTACGAAGCCGGATTCGTCTCTTCAGCACATGGCGCTGCCGAAATCGAAAGAACCGCGGCCGCAGCCGCGCGCGCGTTCGCGCAACTGCGCGCCTGACCGGCGCCTATCGCAAGCCTTCGATGAACTGTGCGACAGCCGCGATCTCGCGGTCGCTCAGCTTCTCGGCGATGAGCCGCATCATCCGGTTCGGATCGTTCGCGCGCTCGCCCGCCCGAAACTGTCTGAGCTTTTCGGCCGTGTACTGGGAATGCTGGCCGGCCAGCCGCGGAAACTGTGCCGGCATTCCCGCGCCGTTCGGTCCATGACACGAGGAACAGGCGGCGACATTTTTCTTGGTAATCCCGCCGCGATAGATCTGCTGGCCGATCTTGACGAGCTCCGGGTCACGCGCGGTGCGCGGCTTCGGCTGCTGCCCGGCAAAATACAACGCGAGATTCGCCATGTCGTCGCGGCCGAGGCCGGCGACGATGCCCGTCATGATCGGGCTCGGGCGCTCCGCTGGCTTACCGCCTTCCGATTTGAAGTTCAGGAGCTGCTTGAACGCATACTCGGCATGCTGCCCTGCGATCACCGGATTTGTCGGAATCGCGCTGTTTCCGTCGGAATTATGGCAGGCCGCGCAAACCTGCTTGACGATTTGTTGCGCTTTCGCGGGCTCTCCTTTGACCACGATCTGGCCCTGGGCAGCGGCAGAGATGACCGCGCCAGCGAGCGCCGCCGTGACGACGCGCAGCTTCATGCTTGCTCCTTGGGATTCACTCGGCAGAAAAGCGGCAGATTGTATCGCACGGCGCGCGGCCGGGGCCATGTCACTCAGCCGTAAATAGTTGCCATGGCGCTTTTCAGCACCGCTCGATTTGTCGCCTCCGCGCACGAGCTGCACGAACTGCCGCCGGATTTCGGCGCGGAAGTCGCGTTCGCCGGCCGTTCGAACGCCGGCAAATCGAGCGCCCTCAATGCGCTCACGCAGCGCAAACGGCTCGCTTTCGTCAGTAAGACGCCCGGCCGCACACAAACGATCAACTTCTTCGAATGCGACGGGAACCGACGCCTGGTCGATCTGCCGGGTTATGGCTACGCGGCGGTGCCCCAGAAAGAGCGGGCGCATTGGGGAAAGCTGATCAGCGCGTATCTCCAGAATCGCCGTTCGCTGCGAGGCCTCGTACTGATTGTGGATGCCCGCCATCCGTTGACGCCGCTCGACCGCCAACTGCTGGAATGGCATGCGGCTTCCGGACAGCCGGTGCTGGTGTTGCTCACGAAAGCCGACAAGCTCACCCGCGGGGACGCGGCAAAGCACCTCGCTGCAGCGAATGCGCTGTTGCCCGAGCTCCACCCGGCTGCGACCGCGCAGCTTTTTTCCGCAGTGGCCGGGACCGGTCAGCGGTCCGCGTACGCGACCGTTGCGGCATGGCTCACGAGCCCTGAGGGCGCCGCGGCTCCACCGTCATCAGGGCCCGGAAATAAAAAACCCCCGGTTAAAGGGGAGTAAAACCGGGGGCAAAAGAGCCTTAATAAGCATTAAGGCGCCCGCTCAGGGAGGAGAAGCGGGAGACGATAAAACATCGTCTGCTCACTAGGACGACTATAATCCCCAATTAGTTCCCAAAGCCGTGAATCCCGGAAAAACCACGGGAAATTAGACATGTACCCTTTAGGCGAGTATCCGCGCGTACGGATGCGGCGCATGCGCCGCGACGCGTTTTCGCGTCGGCTGATGCGTGAGCATGTGCTCACTTCAGATGACCTGATCTATCCGATTTTCGTGATCGACGGGAAGAGCCGCACCGAGGCTGTGCCGTCCATGCCCGGCGTCTCCCGCTACACGGTCGACCGTTTGCTCAAGCACGCGGAAGCCTGCCTGACGCTCGGCGTGCCGGCCGTGGCGCTTTTCCCCGCGATCGACCACAAGCTCAAGACGCTGGACGGCCGCGAGGCCACGAACCGGCGCGGCCTCGTGCCGCGCGCCGTGACGGCATTGAAAAAGCGCTTTCCAGAGCTGGGGGTGATCACCGACGCGGCGCTCGACCCCTACACAACGCACGGGCAGGACGGTGTGATCGACCGTGATGGATACGTGCTCAACGACGAAACGGTGGCGATCCTTCAGAAGCAGGCCGTGGTGTGCGCGCAGGCAGGCGTCGACATCGTCGCACCGTCGGACATGATGGACGGCCGGGTGGGCGCGATCCGCCAGGCACTCGATCAGGCAGGCTTCATCCACACGCGCATCCTCGCCTACTCGGCCAAATACGCGTCCGGGTTCTACGGACCTTTCCGCGACGCAGTCGGCTCGACCAAGCAGCTCGGACGCGGCAACAAGTACACCTACCAGATGGACCCGGCGAATTCCGACGAGGCGCTGTGGGAAGTCGGCCTCGATCTGCAGGAGGGCGCCGACATGGTAATGGTCAAGCCGGGTTTGCCGTATCTCGACATCGTACGCCGCGTGAAAGACACGTTCCGCGCGCCGACATACGTGTATCAGGTGAGCGGCGAGTACGCGATGCTCAAAGCGGCGGTGCAGAACGGCTGGCTCGACGAGCAGTGCATCATGGAAGCGCTGCTCGCCTTCAAGCGGGCGGGCGCGGACGGGATCCTGACTTACTTCGCGCTCGACGCCGCGCGGCAGCTCAAACAGCGCTGAGGCCGGAGTACGCGTTCAGGTTGCGATCAGCGCGCGGACGGCCTCCGGCCGGGCACGCTCGACCGCCTTGCCTTCCGGGCTCGTCTTGACCGGGTTTCTAAGATCGTCCAGCGCGAGCACGACGATCTCGATCTCCAGGCCATCGTCGTCCACCGTGAACGCGGGGACCGTTCGCAGCACCTCTCCGCACCACAGGCGCCGCTCGCCAGCGCGGTAGGAAATGTCCCGGTCGATCAGAAAGAGCTCGACGTCTTTGCCCTGGTCCGTATAGAGCTGCAGATTGATGTCGGCGTATTTGCCTGCAGTGCCGGAGAGGACGGAGCCGGTAAGGTAAGGATTGAACACCGCGAGCTCGCGCATGATCTCGAGCGCGCGCGTGCGAAGCTCGCGCAGCCGCGCGACGTGCGCCTCACCGCCGTACAACGTCTGATGCGTGCGGAGCGCCTCGTCGATTTCGTCGTTCGTCGGAAGCTGCCGCGTATCCGGCACGCCAGCCTGGCGCGCCGCTTTGCGTTTGGCCGCGGCGTAGTCTTCGATGCCATCTTCGGCGATGAGCCGCGCCGCGAGGTGCGCAATGCGGCTGCGCTCGTCGTTGCGGGTGCGGACCTTCGCCATGTCCGGAATCCTCAGAAAAGCTGGTTACGAACTTCCTCGGCGGGCCGCTCGCCGCTCGTCGGCATGCCGATCGAAACGCCGCCACCTTCGGGTGGCGGGAATTCCTGATAGAAGAAATCGACGACGCCGGACTCACCCTCTTCCGCGCGAGTGCCGGTCTCGGGATTGATGCGGACGGTGATGACGCCGGTCGGCGGGGTGAATGGTTGTTCGGCGACGCCTTTCAGCGCAGTCGCCACGTATCCCATCCATATCGGAAGCGCCGCGGCGCCCCCGGTCTCGTTGCGGCCGAGCGTCTGCGGCTGGTCGAAGCCGATCCACGCAACCCCCACGAGTTCGGGATTGAACCCGCAGAACCACGCGTCGATGAAGTCGTTCGTCGTACCGGTTTTCCCCGCGAGGTCGCCGCGGCCAAGCTTCATCGCGCGCGCGGCAGTACCCATGCGCACCACATCGCGCATGATGCTGTGCATGATGAAAGCGTTCCGCGGATCGATGACCCGCTCGGCGCCCTCTCCGGCTTTCTGCGGCTTTGCCTGCGCAAGCACGTTGCCGCGGTTGTCTTCGATGCGATCGATGAAATAAGCCGGCACGCGGTAGCCGCCGTTCGCGAAGACCGCATACGCCTGGGCCATCTGCAGCGGCGTCACGTTGCCCGCGCCCAACGCCATCGTGAGATAGGGTGGGTGAAGTTTGGGATCGAAACCGAAGCGCTTGATGTAGTCCTGCGCGTACTGAGGCCCGATTGCCTGCAAGATGCGGATCGAAACGAGGTTCTTCGATTTCACGAGGGCGGTCCGCAGGCGCATCGGCCCTTCGAACTTCCCGTCGTAATTCTTGGGCTCCCACGGCTCCGATCCGGTCTGCGCTGCCGAAAAAGTGAGCGGGGCGTCGTTGATGATCGTCGACGCCGTGAAGCCTTTTTCCAGTGCTGCCGAGTAGATGAACGGCTTGAAGCTCGAGCCGGGCTGCCGCAGCGCCTGGGTGACATGGTTGTACTGGTTGCGGCTGAAATCGAAGCCGCCGACGAGCGCGCGCACGGCCCCGTCACGAGGATCGACGGAAATCAGCGCGGACTCCACAGCGGGCAGCTGCGTGATGTGCCAGCGGCCTTTGTCGTCTTTCTGCACCCTGATGATGGCGCCGCGGCGGATACGTTGGTTAGCACTAACTTTGTCGCCCAGCATCCGCGCCGCGAACCGAACGCCTTCCTCTCCGATCTCCACCGTTTCGCCGCCGCGGCGATAGGCTTTCACGGATTTCGGCGTCGCATCCGTAACGACGGCTACGTAGAGATCGTCGTTGTCCGAATGATCCTGTAGCGCTTCCTCGAGGTGCTCTTCCGTATATTTGGCCGGCAGCTCCGCATGGCCTTCCGGGCCCCGATAGCCATGTCGGCGATCGTAGTCCTGAACGCCGCGACGCACGGCCGCATACGCGGCTTCCTGGTGGCGCGCGGAAATCGTCGTGTAGACACGTATGCCCCGACTATAGGTTTCGTCCTTGTAGCGGTCATAAATCGCCTGCCGCACCATTTCGGCGAAATGCTCGGCGCGCACGGGGAACTCGGTGGTGCCGCGCTTGACCACCACCGGCTGGCGCTCGGCATCGGCATGCTCGGCCTCGGTGATCATGCCCAGGTCGCGCATGCGTCGAAGCACATACTGCTGCCGCAGCTGCGCCCGCTTCGGATTTGCGATGGGGTTGAAGCTCGATGGTGCCTTCGGCAAGCCCGCCAGCATCGCCTGCTCGGCTACCGTCAACTTTTCAAGCGGCTTGCCGAAATAAATCTGCGATGCCGCGGCGAAGCCATACGCGCGCTGTCCGAGGTAGATCTGGTTGACGTACAGCTGCAGGATCTCGTCCTTGGTGAGACTCGCCTCGATCTTGAACGCCAGTAGCATCTCGTTGAATTTCCGGGTGATTGTGCGCTCCTTCGTGAGGAAGAAGTTACGCGCCACCTGCATGGTGATGGTCGAGGCGCCCTGCCGAACACCGCCCGAAACGAAATTGGAAAGCGCGGCGCGGCCGACGCCGATGTAGTCGACGCCGCGATGCTGGTAGAAGCGCTCGTCCTCCGCCGCAAGGATCGCCGACACCATCGGTTTCGGCACATTGGCTATGGCGACAAAGGCGCGGCGCTCCTCGCCGAATTCGCCGAGCAGGGCGCCTTCGGAGCTGTAAACGCGTAACGGAATCTTGGGCTGGTAGTCAGTGAGTGCCTCCAGCGATGGCAGTGTCGGATAGACGATGACTGCCGCAAATGTGACCAGGATCACACCTAAGAGCAAGGCGGAGACGAGGAGGAGTAACGGAAACGACCACCACCTGACCGGCATCTTGGGGCCTTAGCGTCGGAACAAATTCAAGTACAGCGAGGGCTTACGTGCGACACCGAAGCAGGAACAAGGTTTCCGCGACGCGCCGGATGCGGCCGAAAAGCACGCGGGCAAAGCATTATAAGAGGCGATTGCGGGGAACGCGAAATCAGCACAGTAAAGTTTACTTCACGACACCTTATTGCTGGACTTTAAAGTAAAACGTCGGCGTGCCGCTGTATACGCCCATGATTAAAGGCAAATTCGATCTCGATTTGCAGCGACTGAAGTTCGATCCAGCGGTGCTGGAGCGGCTCTTCAAGCCCAAGGCCCCGCCATTGATCGGCGTGGACCTGAGCTCGTCCGCGATCAAGATGGTCGAGCTCGTCGAGGCCGGCAAAGGGCGCTACAAGCTCGAGCGGTACGCGATCGAACCGCTGCCGAAAGACTCTGTCGTCGACGGCAACATCAACAAGCTCGACGTCGTCTGCGACGCGTTGAAGCGCTGCCACAAGCGGCTCGGCACCGGCGTGAAGAACCTCGCCCTCGCGCTTCCGAATGCGGCCGTGATCAGCAAGAAGATTCTGGTGCCCGCCGGCCAGACGGAAGAAGAGCTGGAGGTACAGGTCGAAACGGAAGCGAATCAGTACATCCCGTTTTCGCTGGACGAAGTGAACCTCGATTTCCAGGTGCTCGGGCCCGCGCCGAACAATTCCGAGGACGTGGAAGTACTGATCGCGGCCTCGCGCAAGGAAAAGGTCGAGGACCGCGTGGCCGTAGCGGAGGCAGCGGGCCTCAAACCGATCGTAATGGACGTCGACCTCTTCGCGGCCCAGGCCGCTTTCGAGCTGACCGGCGTCGGCCTTGCCGAAGAAGACAAGGACCAGAACATCGCGATGATCGACATCGGCGCGAATTCGACGGCCGTCAACATCATGCGTAACGGCCAGTCGATCTATCTTCGCGAGCAGCCTTTCGGAGGCAACGAGCTCACCGAAGAGATCCAGAACAAGTTCGGACTCACGGCGGAAGAGGCCGAGGTCGCAAAGCGCGAAGGCGGCTTGCCGGAAGAATACGAATCGGAGCTCCTGGAGCCGTTCGTCGAGAAGATGGGGCTCGAGATCGCGCGTGCCCTGCATTTTTTCTTCAGCTCGACTGCCTACAACCAGGTCGGCCAGATCGTGCTTTCGGGAGGCTGCGCGGCCATTCCCGGCGTCGATACCGCGATCGCTCGCCGGGCGCAGGTAAGGACGACCATCGCGAACCCGTTCGCGACGATGGAGGTTTCGCCGAAGATCAGATCTGCGAGCCTCGCTCAGGATGCGCCCTCCCTGATGGTCGCATGCGGGCTCGCCCTGCGGAGATTCGATCAATGATCCGCGTGAACCTGCTGCCGCATCGCGAGATACGCCGCCGCCGTCTGCAGCAGCAGTTTGTCGTGCTGCTGCTGGGCGTGGCGCTGTTCGGCGCGGCAGTGTGGGGCGTCGTCCATACGTCGCTCCGCGGCAGCTACGAAGATCGGATCGGAAGAAACACGTTCCTCAAGGACGAGATCGGGAAGCTCGACAAGGAAATCGAGGACATCAAGAGGCTGAAGGAAATGACCGCGGCGCTGCTCGCGCGTAAACGCGTGGTCGAGACGTTGCAAAGCAATCGCTCGGATGTCGTCCACCTGCTCGACGAGCTCGCCCGGCAGCTGCCGGACGGCGTCTACCTCAGGGGCATCAAGCAGCAGGGCACGCGCGTCACCATCAACGGCTACACGCAATCGCAGGCGCGCGTCTCGACGCTCATGCGCAGCCTCGATGCCTCGCCGCATCTCGAGAATGCGAGCCTCGTCGAAATCAAAGCGCTGACCCAGCCCGGCACGCGCGTCAACGAATTCACTTTGAACATCAGCGTCGCACGACCGAAGGACGAGCCCGCCGAGCTGGCAAAAGCGGTGGCGACGACGGCGGCAGGCCCGAGATGACATTCGACGAGTTCAAGCGCCTGGATCCCAAAAAGGTCGGCACGTGGCCGGCACTGCCGAAAATCGGCGTGCTCGTACTGGTGCTGCTCCTCATCATGGGCGCGGGCTACTGGTTCGACTGGAAAGACCAGCTCGAGCAGATCGATGCGGAAGCTGCGAACGAAGCGCAGCTCAAGAAGACCTTCGTCGAAAAGAAAACGCAGGCCCTCGACCTTCCCGCCTACCGCAAGCAGCTCGAGGATATCGAGAAGCAGTTCGGCGCGCTGCTGAAGCAGCTTCCCGGTAAATCCGAGATCGACGCGCTGCTGACCGACATCAACCAGGCAGGGCTCGGCCGCGGGCTCCAGTTCGAGCTCTTCAAGCCGGCCGCGGAAGAGACCGTCCGCGACTTCTATGCGGAGCTGCCGATCAGCATCCGCATCACCGGCGCCTATCACGACATGGGTGCTTTCGCGAGCGATGTGGGCAAGCTCTCGCGCATCGTCACCCTCAACGATATCGCGCTCTCGGTGGCCAAGGACAACACACTGGTCATGGACGCGACGGCAAAGACGTTCCGCTATCTCGACGAAGACGAGGTCGCGGCGAAAAAGAAAGCTGCGATGAAAGACAAGAAGGGCGGCAAATCGTGAAGCGGGTCGGCGTGACGGCTCTCTTCGTTTGCCTTGCGCTCCTCGGGTGCTCGGGCGAACCGCACGGCGATCTCCGGCAATTCGTGCAGGAATCCGAGAATCTGCCGCACGGCCGCGTGCCGCCGCTGCCGGAAGTGAAGCCGTACGAGCCGTTTACATATGTGGCGTTCGACCTCGTCGATCCTTTCAAGCCTCGCAAAATCGAACCCCCGAAGAATTCCGGCTCCAGCGGCCTCGCGCCGGATCTCAATCGCCGGCGAGAACCGCTCGAGAGCTACCCGCTGGAGAGTCTCAAGATGGTCGGAACGCTGGAGCAGAAAAAGCAGATCTACGCGCTCGTCAAAGCGCCGGACAACGGGCTGTTCCGGGTCCGCACCGGCAACTATCTCGGCCAGAACTTCGGCCGGATCTCCGCGATTTCCGAAGCCTCGATCAAGCTGAAGGAGATCACGCAGGACGCTGGCGGTAATTGGGAAGAGAAAGAACAAGTGATGCTCCTTCAAGAGGAAGCGGAGGTCAAAAAGTGAGCGGTATGCCGAGCTTTCTCGCGCGTGTGCTCGCCGCGCTCGCAGGGTTGTGCGTGCTGCTCGCGATTGCGCCCGCGCATGCGCAGGTGAACGCCATCGAGGCCGTGGACGTTTCGCCACAGCCCGGCGGGCGCGTGGTCGTGCGCATCACGATGAAACAGCCGCCGGCGAATCCGCCGGCAGGCTTCACCGTCAACAACCCGCCGCGCATCGCGCTCGACTTCCCGGCGACAACCAACGCCATGGGCAGGAACGCACAGGACGTCGCCGAGGGCGATTTGAGGCGCATAAACGTCGTGCAGGCCGGCGAGCGTACGCGCATGGTCCTCGAGCTCGCGCGGCCGGTGCGCTACGACACACAGATCGAAGGACGCACGGTGCTCGTCACGCTGTCGGGCAGCCCGGAAGCACCGGCACTCGCTGCCACGCCGACAACGACGCCGCGTTTCGCGGAAGTGCGTCAGGGCGATCGCCGCCATGCGCTTCGCGATATCGACTTTCGCCGCGGGGGTTCGGGCGAAGGACGCGTGATCGTCGATCTCTCCGACAACCAGGTCGGCATCGACGTGCGCACGCAGGGACGCAATATCGTCGTCGAGTTCATCAACACGGCCGTGCCGCGCAATCTCGAGCGACGCATGGATGTCTCCGACTTCGGGACGCCGGTGCAGGTCGTGGAAGCGTCCGCTCAAGGTAACAACGGTCGGCTCGTGATCCAGCCGCGCGGCAACTGGGAGCACTCGGCCTATCAGACCGATAACCGGTTCATCCTGGAAGTGAAGCAGGTGATCGAGGACCCGAACCGCCTGGTGCGACCCGGCTACGTCGGGGAGAAGCTGTCGCTCAATTTCCAGAACGTCGAAGTGCGCGCGGTGCTCCAGGTGATCGCCGACTTCACCGGGCTCAACATCATCACGAGCGACACCGTGACCGGCAATCTCACGCTACGGTTGAAGGACGTGCCGTGGGATCAGGCGCTCGACATCATCCTGCAGAGCAAAGGCCTCGACATGCGCAAGACCGGCAATGTCGTGTGGATCGCGCCGCGGGACGAGCTCGCCACGCGCGAGAAGCTGACGCTCGAAGCGCGCGCACAGATCGCCGAGCTCGAGCCGCTGCGCACGGAAACGTTTCAGCTGAACTACCAGCGGGCTGAGAACTTCAACAAGATCCTGACTGACGAGAAGCAGCGGATTCTCTCGAAACGCGGCAGCGCGGTCGTCGATCCGCGCACGAATACGCTCTTCATCCAGGACACGCCCAGCCGGCTGGAAGACATCCGCAGGCTCATCCAGAAAACCGACATTCCGGTACGGCAGGTCATGATCGAGTCGCGGATCGTCGAAGCGCTCGACACTTTCAGCCGCAATCTCGGCGCGCGCCTCGGTTACCACGACCTCACGGGACGCGGCCGAGACATCGGGCCCGCGCGCGTAAACGTCGGCGGGGCACTCACCGACACGGCGCTGCATAGCGGGCAGCTCACGGACACGGTGCCTTTCATCCCGGATGCGCTCAACGTGAACCTTCCCGCGCAGGGAATCGGCGGTGCCGCAGCCGGCGTGTTCTCGTTCCTGCTGTTCAATCAGCGGGGCACACGCTTCCTGAATCTCGAGCTCTCTGCCCTCCAGGCGGACGGGCGCGGCAAGATCATTTCGAGCCCGCGCGTCATCACCGCGGACCAGGTGGAAGCCATTATCGAGCAGGGGACGGAGATCCCGTACCAGCAGGCGACCTCCAGCGGTGCGACCGCGATCCAGTTCAAGAAAGCGACCCTGTCGCTTCGGGTGAAGCCTCAGATCACGCCCGATGACAACGTGATCATGACCTTGAACGTGCACAAGGACAGCGTGGGCCAGCAGACGGTCTCGGGCCCGAGCATCGATACGAAACAGGTCGCGACCGAGGTGCTGGTCGAAAACGGCGGAACCGTGGTGATCGGCGGCATCTATATCCAGGACGAGCGCAGCACCGTCAACAAAGTGCCCTTGCTGGGCGATATTCCGTATGTAGGGTTCCTCTTCAAGAACACGATCAAGTTCGACAATCGCGCCGAGCTCCTGATCTTCGTCACCCCGCGCATCCTCAAGGAAACGCTTCGTATCAATCCATGACGGTGCTGCCGCCGCTTACCGGCGGCAGCGATGCGCCTGCTGTCGAAGAGGTTTCCGATTAAAATCCTTCGATGGCTAGTGACAGCGCGCGGCCTGCCGCGGCGGACGTAAGCGGCAACGTCTATCTCGTCGGTCTCATGGGGGCCGGCAAGACTTCGGTCGGCAAGCTGCTCGCGCGCCGTCTCGGCAAGGCTTTTTACGATTGCGACCTGGAGATCGAGCGTGCTACCGGCGTACGTGTCCCGGTCATTTTCGACATCGAAGGCGAGCCCGGCTTCCGCGCGCGCGAGCGAAAAATCATTGCCGAGCTCGTTCAGCGCTCCCCCGTCGTGCTGGCGACCGGCGGTGGCGCCGTGCTGGCCGAGCAGAATCGCAGGCTGCTGAAGGAGCACGGCACCGTGGTTTATCTCTGTGCCTCGCCCCAGGATCTCTGGCGACGCACCCGCCATGACCGCAACCGCCCTTTGCTGCAGATCGCGGATCCTCTGGCGAAGCTCACCGAGCTCTACAAGGAACGCGATCCGCTCTACAGGGAGATTGCCGATCTCGTGGTCGATACGGGCAGCCAGAGCGTGAGCGCGCTCGCGTATCGCCTCGAGCAGAAGCTCGCTCAACTCGCGACGCCGCCCCGTCTGCGGGAAACGCAACCCGTCGGCACGGACACCAAGACATGCGCACCCTGAACGTCGACCTCGGGGACCGGAGTTATCCCATACACATCGGGCCGGGCCTGCTCACCCGCGCAGAGCTTCTCGTGCCGCGGCTCCGCCAGAAGCGCGTCGCCATCGTGACGAACCATACGATCGCGCCGTTGTATTTGGAACAATTCGCGGGCGCGCTCGAGCACGCGGACGTATCGGTGGTGCCCATCGTGCTCCCGGATGGTGAGGCTTACAAGAACTGGCAGACGCTGAACACGGTCTTCGACACGCTCCTCGAGCATCGCTGCGAGCGGCGCACGGCCATTCTCGCGCTGGGCGGCGGCGTCGTCGGCGATATCGCGGGTTTCGCCGCAGCGGTGTATCAGAGAGGCGCGCCTTTCGTGCAGATTCCGACGACGCTCCTCGCGCAAGTCGATTCGGCGGTGGGCGGCAAGACGGCCATCAATCACCCGATGGGCAAGAACATGATCGGCGCTTTCTACCAGCCGCAGGCGGTGATCGCCGATACCGACACGCTTGCCACGCTGCCCGAGCGCGAGCTCTCGGCTGGCCTGGCCGAAGTCATCAAATATGGTGTGATACGCGATCCCGGCTTCTTCGACTGGCTCGAACAGAACATGACGCGCCTGCTCGCGAAGGAGAGCGAGGCGCTCGCATACGCGATCGAGCGGTCATGCCAGAACAAGGCGGAGATCGTGGCGCTCGACGAACGCGAGGACGGCGCGCGTGCCTTGCTCAACTTCGGCCATACGTTCGGCCACGCAATCGAAGCGGGGACGGGTTACGGCTCGTGGCTGCATGGCGAAGCGGTGGCGGCCGGCATGGTGCTTGCCGCGCGGCTGTCGCAGGAAATGGGACACCTGAACGACTCCGATGTCGCGCGCATCGTTGAACTCCTGAAGCGCGCACGGCTGCCTGTCGCGGCGCCGGATCTCGGAGCCGAGCGATACCTGGAGCTGATGGGGCACGACAAGAAAGTGGAAAACGGACGCTTGCGGTTCATCATCCTCGAGAAAGTAGGCGCGGCATACGTCGCGGAAGCACCCCCGCGGGCGCTCGATCAGACGCTGGAGCGCGCAGTGGTGCATGCCTGAGTCGCGCCTAGCGCCTTACGCCGCGGCGCCCGCTCACAGCCGGGGCCGGCACTTTCCTGAAAGCCCACCCCGCGGGCGCAGCGATTATCAGCGCGACCGCGACCGCATCATCCATTCCACCGCTTTCCGGCGGCTCGAGTACAAGACCCAGGTCTTCGTAAACCATGAAGGCGATCTTTTCCGCACGCGGCTCACCCACAGCCTCGAGGTCGCGCAGCTGGGGCGTTCGATTGCGCGCAATCTCGGCCTCGAAGAAGACCTTACCGAAGCGATCGCGCTCGCGCACGACCTTGGTCATACGCCGTTCGGTCACGCCGGGCAGGACGCGCTGAACGCATGCATGAAGCCTTACGGCGGATTCGAGCACAACCTCCAAAGCCTGCGCGTGGTCGATCTCCTGGAGCAGCGCTATGCGGCCTTCGACGGTCTCAATCTCACCTTCGAAACCCGCGAAGGCATACTCAAGCACTGCTCGCTGCGCGACGCGCGCGAGCTCGGCGAGGTCGGCGAGCGGTTTCTCAAGAAACGCCGGCCTTCGCTGGAAGCGCAGATCGCGAACGTCGCCGACGAAATCGCATATAACAACCACGACGTCGATGACGGTCTGCGATCGGGGCTGCTGAACCTCGACGAGCTTCGCGAAGTGAGCATCTTCAAGCGCCACGAGGGCGCGGTATTGCAGGCCTTCCCGGGTTTGAGCGGACGCCGCCTCGTGCATGAGACCGTAAGACGCATGATCGATACGCTCGTGACGGATCTGATCGAAGCGAGCAGCGAGAACATCCGGCGTGAGAAGCCCGAAAGCCTGGAAGAGGTCCGCAGCGCACCCGCCCTCATCGGCTTCAGCGAAAGCGTGCGGGCCGAGCAGCTCGAGTTGAAGCGCTTTCTCAACGAAAAGCTTTACCGGCACTACCGGGTCGCCCGCATGAGCAGCAAGGCGCGCCGTATCGTGACCGAGCTTTTCGGAGCGTTCCTCGCCGAACCGACCCTGCTCCCGCCGGAGTTCCAGTCACGCGCGAGCGACGACAAACCGCGGGCCATCGCCGATTACATCGCCGGAATGACGGACCGCTACGCCATGCTCGAACACCGGCGGCTTTTCGCGATCGAGGCCAGTTGAGCCGATCTCATCCGTCGCGCAAAAGATATTTTTATTGTAGTAACCCATTGAACTAGGTAGACTTAACGGGTTTCACTCCCGGTTTCGCGCAGAGGCTCCCGCAGTGCAGCACCCGCGCGCGGTAACCGTCTGACTCGCGTCATTTATTGGAGAAACCCGGTGAACGGTCCAGGGCTTCCAGAGCGGCAAGGCCTTTACGATCCCGCTAACGAGCACGACGCATGCGGCGTCGGCTTCGTCGCGAATATCAAAGGCAGAAAAAGCCACAGCATCGTTCAGCAGGGGCTGCAAATCCTGCGCAATCTCACGCACCGGGGCGCCGTCGGCGCCGATCCGCTCGCTGGCGACGGAGCGGGGATACTCATACAACTTCCGGATGCGTTCTTCCGCGAGACCATGGCCGCCCAGGGCGTGCGCCTGCCGCCGCAAGGTCAGTACGGGGTCGGCATGGTATTTCTGCCGAAAGAACCGGCGTCGCGCCTCGCGTGCGAATACGAGATCGAGCGCGCCATCAAGGACGAAGGCCAGGTCCTGCTCGGCTGGCGGGATGTGCCGGTGGACGACACCGGCCTCGGCATATCCGTCAAGAAAATCGAGCCGATCATCCGGCAGGTGTTCATCGGCCGCGGCAAAGGCGTCACGGTCACCGACGCGCTCGAGCGCAAGCTCTACATCATCCGCAAATCTTCGGGACACGCGATCCAGGCCCTGAAGCTCGCGCACGGCAAGGAGTTCTATGTCCCGTCGATGTCCGCGCGCACCGTCGTCTACAAAGGGATGCTGCTGGCACACCAGGTCGGCACGTACTACAAAGACCTGCAGGATCCGCGCGTCACGTCCGCGCTCGCGCTCGCGCATCAGCGTTTTTCCACCAACACGTTCCCGACCTGGGACCTCGCGCATCCGTTCAGGCTGATCGCGCACAACGGCGAGATCAACACGCTCCGCGGCAACGTGAACTGGATACGCGCGCGGCAGGGCGCCATTTCGAGCCCGATCCTCCAGCGTGACCTCGACAAGGTCTGGCCGCTCATTTACGACGGGCAGTCGGATTCGGCCTCCTTCGACAACGCGCTCGAGCTGCTCGTCATGAGCGGCTATTCGGTTGCGCACGCGATGATGATGATGATTCCCGAAGCATGGGAAAACCATCAGCACATGGACGCGAGCCGCCGCGCGTTCTACGAATATCATGCGGCGATGATGGAGCCGTGGGACGGCCCCGCGTCGATCGCGTTCACCGACGGCCGTCTCATCGGCGCGACGCTCGATCGCAACGGCCTGCGCCCGTCGCGCTATATCGTGACGGACGACGACCTCGTGATCATGGGCTCGGAATGCGGATGCCTGCCGATTCCTGAAGAGCGGATCGTCCGCAAATGGCGCCTGCAGCCGGGCAAGATGTTCCTCGTCGATCTGGAAAAAGGCCGTATCGTCGACGACAAGGAGTTGAAAGACACGCTCGCCTCCGCGCGTCCATACGCGGAATGGATCGACCGTATTCGCATCAAGCTCGACGACCTGCCCGAGCCGAGCGAAAAGCGCGCGGTGCCCAACGAGTCGCTGCTCGATCTGCAGCAGGCGTTCGCGTATACGCAGGAAGACGTCAAGATCATCATGTCGCCGATCGCGGCGAACGGCGAGGAGCCGGTCGGCTCGATGGGCAACGACTCGCCGCTTGCGGTGCTGTCGAACAAGAACAAAACGCTCTATCACTACTTCAAGCAGCTTTTCGCGCAAGTCACGAACCCGCCGATCGATCCGATCCGCGAGGAGCTGGTGACGAGCCTGGTGTCGTTCATCGGCCCGAAGCCGAACCTCCTCGGCATCGACGAGATGAACCCACCGCTGCGGCTGGAAGTGTCGCAGCCGGTGCTCGACTTCGCGCAGATGGAGACGATCCGCCACATCGATCGCTATACGGACGGCAAGTTCAAGTCGTTCGAGCTCGACATCACATATCCGCTCGCGTGGGGCAATGAAGCGATCGAAGCCCGGCTCGCAAGTCTTGCCGCGCAGGCCGAAGACGCCGTGCGCGCAGGCTTTTCGATACTCATTCTTTCCGATCGCAAGGTGCATCGCGATCAGCTCGCGATACCTGCGCTCCTCGCGCTCTCGGCGATTCACCAGCACCTGGTGAACAAAGGGTTGCGGACCTCCACCGGTCTCGTGGTCGAGACAGGCTCCGCCCGCGAAGTGCATCACTTCGCGCTGCTCGGCGGCTATGGCGCGGAAGCCGTGCACCCGTATCTCGCTTTCGACACGCTGTGCGATCTCGCGAACAAAAAGGCTTTCGGGCCGGACGTCGACGCAAAGAAAGCGTGCAAGAACTTCGTGAAGGCGGTCGGCAAGGGGCTGAAGAAGGTGATGTCGAAAATGGGCATCTCCACCTACATGTCCTACACCGGCGCGCAGATTTTCGAAGCCGTCGGTCTGTCGCGCACCCTGGTCGAAAAATACTTCGCCGGGACGACTTCGAACGTCGGCGGTATCGGCGTCTTCGAAGTGGCGGAGGAAGCGATACGCATCCATCGCGCAGCGTTCAGCAAGGACGCAGTGCTTGCAGGTGCGTTGGACGCCGGCGGCGAATACGCGTGGCGCGTACGCGGCGAAGAGCACATGTGGACGCCGGACGCGATCGCGAAGCTTCAGCACGCGGCACGCGCGGCAAGCTATCCGACCTTCAAGGAATACGCGCGCCTCATCGACGACCAGTCGCGCCGTCACATGACGTTCCGCGGACTGTTCGAATTCCGCTTCGACCAGTGCGCGCCGGTGCCGATCGAGGAAGTCGAGCCTGCGGCGGAAATCGTTAAGCGCTTCTCCACGGGCGCGATGTCGCTCGGCTCGATTTCGACCGAGGCACACACCACGCTCGCCGTCGCGATGAATCGTCTCGGCGGCAAGTCGAACACCGGCGAAGGCGGCGAGGACCGCAACCGGTACGCGCCGGTGCAGCCGGGTGAAACCCTTGCGTCCCGTCTCGGACGAAGCAGGGTCGAAAGCGACATCGAGCTGAAGGCCGGCGACTCGCTCAAGTCGAAGATCAAGCAAGTCGCATCCGGGCGTTTCGGTGTGACTGCGGAATACCTCGCGAGCGCCGAGATGCTGCAGATCAAGATGGCGCAGGGCGCGAAGCCGGGCGAGGGCGGGCAACTGCCCGGCCGGAAGGTCTCGGAATACATCGCGGACCTGCGTTTTTCGACGCCGGGCGTGGAGCTCATTTCGCCGCCACCGCATCATGACATCTACTCGATCGAGGACCTGGCGCAGCTGATACACGACCTGAAGAACGCAAATTCAGCGGCGGCGATCTCGGTGAAGCTCGTATCGGAAGTGGGCGTCGGCACCGTGGCGGCCGGAGTGGCGAAGGCGAAAGCCGATCACGTGACCATCTCCGGACACGACGGCGGCACGGGGGCGTCCCCGTGGTCGTCGATCAAGCATGCGGGCACGCCCTGGGAGCTGGGTCTTGCCGAAACGCAGCAGACGCTCGTGCTGAACCGGCTCCGCGGCCGTATCGCGGTGCAGGCCGACGGTCAGATGAAGACGGGACGCGACGTCGTCGTCGGCGCTCTTCTGGGCGCCGACGAATTCGGCTTCGCGACGGCTCCGCTCATCGTCGAAGGCTGCATCATGATGCGCAAGTGCCACCTCAACACGTGCCCCGTGGGTGTGGCCACGCAGGATCCGGTGCTGAGAAAGAAATTCACGGGCAAGCCCGAGCACATCATCAACTACTTCTTCTTCGTCGCCGAAGAAGTGCGCGAGTACATGGCGAAGCTCGGCATACGGCGTTTCGACGATCTCATCGGCCGCTCCGATCTGCTCGACACGAAGAAAGGCATCGAGCACTGGAAAGCCCGGGGGCTCGACTTCAGCAAGATTTTCTATCAGCCGCAGGCCGCGCCTGAAGTCGCGCGGTACAACTGCGAGCGGCAGGATCACGGGCTCGATAAAGCGCTGGATCATCGCCTGATCGAGCTCGCGCGCCCGGCCCTCGAGCGCGGCGAGAAAGTCTCGATCGACATGCCGATCCGCAACATCAACCGCACCGTCGGCACGATGCTTTCCGGCGAGATCGCCAAGCGCTACGGTCACGACGGGTTGCCCGACGACACGATCCACCTGCGGTTCGCGGGCTCGGCGGGTCAGAGCCTCGGCGCGTTCCTCGCGAAAGGCGTCACGATCGATTTGATCGGCGACACGAACGATTACTGCGGCAAAGGCCTTTCGGGCGGACGCATCTCGGTACAGCCTTCCCCGAAATTCCGTGGCGATCCGCGCGATAACATCATCACGGGCAACGTCGTCCTCTACGGCGCCATCGCGGGAGAAGCGTACTTCCGCGGCGTCGCCGGTGAGCGCTTCGCGGTGCGCAACTCGGGAGCGGAGGCGGTGGTGCAGGGTGTCGGCGATCACGGCTGCGAGTACATGACGGGCGGGACGGTCGTAGTGCTCGGGATGACCGGCCGGAATTTCGCGGCGGGCATGTCGGGCGGCGTCGCTTACGTGCTCGACGAAGACGGCGGCTTCGCCGGCCGGTGCAATACCGCGATGGTCGAGCTCGAGCCCGTGCTCACCGAGGGCGAGCAGGAGGCGAAAGTCTCGCGTGACCTGTGGCACCAGGACACGCCTGACGAACTGCTGCTGCGGCGTCTCATCGAGCGGCACATGCAGTACACCGGGAGCAAGCGCGCACGCGAAGTACTCGCCGACTGGGCGCACTACCGCACGCGGTTCGTGAAAGTGTTTCCGAAGGAATATCGCCGCGCTCTCGCGGAGCTCGCAGCACGGCACAAGCGCATCGCTGCGTGACGGGCAGCGGACCGCGGCACGGCCG
>Ga0075421_100001178_pt1 | contig 30114 bp, 20 predicted proteins | sample SoiMetdeltSBSDD5_FD_75292 | JGI IMG/M metagenome (GOLD analysis project Ga0075421, IMG submission 75292) | Bulk soil microbial communities from a Populus tree surrounding site in Tennessee, USA - Soil MetaG P. deltoides SBSDD5 | ecosystem: Environmental > Terrestrial > Soil > Tree plantation... | reverse complement strand
CCGCACGGCATCCGCTCGCTGTCGCGCTTCCACCAGGACCACCCCTTCACCTTCCGCGTCGGCGACCAGGACCACACCGTCGCGTACGTGCCGGCCGAGTCCAACACGGCCATGTTCGGCGGCAACTCCAACTGGCGCGGGCCGGTGTGGATGCCCGTCAACGCCCTGATCATCCGCGCTCTGCTGAACCTGTACGCCTTCTACGGCGACGAGTTCACGGTCGAGTGCCCCACCGGCTCGGGCCGCCGCGTGAACCTGCACGAGGCCGCGCACGAGATCACGCGCCGGCTCTCGTCCACCTTCCTGCGCGACGAGCAGGGCAACCGGCCGGTCTACGGCGGCACGCGCAAGTTCCAGGACGACCCGCACTGGCGCGATCTGGTCCTGTTCTACGAGTACTTCCACGGCGACAACGGCGCCGGGCTCGGGGCCAGCCACCAGACCGGCTGGACCGGCGTCATCGCGCGGCTCATGGACCTGTTCGCCCGCATCCGCGCCGAGGACATCCTGAAGACCCCCAAGGAGCGCCTGCTGGCGCGGATGGTGCGCGAGCAAGTCCAGCCCGTGTAAGGAGGCCCATGCCTGCGACCCGAGCGCCGCGCTACCCCGCGCTGTACCAGATGAACGTGCGCGCGCGGCTGTCCGAGCTGGCCGCCGAGCTCGGCCGGCGCGCCACGCTAGACGACCTGCCCGATGCCGAGCTGGACGGCTTGGCCCGCGACGGCTTCGACCTCGTCTGGCTGCTGGGCGTGTGGCAGACGGGCGAGGCCGCGCGGCACGTCTCGGCCGGCAACCCCGGGTGGGTCGTCGAGTACCGGCGCGTGCTGCCGGACTTCCGCGACGAGGACGTGTGCGGCTCGTGCTTCGCCATCCGCGCGTACCGCGTGCACGACGACTTCGGCGGCGACGCCGCGCTCGCGCGCCTGCGCGGCCGCCTGCGCGCGCGCGGCCTGCGCCTGCTGCTCGACTTCGTGCCCAACCACGTGGCGCCCGACCACCGCTGGGTGGAGGAGCACCCGGACTTCCTGGTCGCCGGCGACGACGGGCGCCTCGCGGCCGAGCCCGACAACTGGCGCCGCCTGCGCACGGGCCGCGGCGAGCAGGTGGTCGCGTACGGCCGCGACCCGTACTTCCCGGGCTGGCCCGACACCCTGCAGCTCGACTGGTCGAACCCGGCGCTGCAGGAGGCCATGCTCGGAGAGCTCCTGTCCATTGCGCGCCGCTGCGACGGCGTGCGCTGCGACATGGCCATGCTCATCCTGCCCGACGTCTTCGCCCGCACCTGGGGCCGGGCCGCGCCGCCCTTCTGGGAGCGCGCCACGGCCGCCGTGCGCGCGGCCGTGCCGGGCTTCCTGTTCATGGCCGAGGTCTACTGGGATCTCGAGTGGACGCTGCAGCAGCAGGGCTTCGACTACGCCTACGACAAGCGGCTCTACGACCGCCTCGTGCACGGCGAGGCGGCTGCCGTGCGCGGCCACCTGCGCGCCGGCCTCGACTTCCAGGACCGCCTCGCGCGCTTCCTCGAGAACCACGACGAGCCGCGCGCCGCCGCCACCTTCGCGCCCGAGGCCCACCGCGCCGCCGCGGTGATCACGTACTTCGCGCCGGGCCTGCGCTTCTTCCATCAGGGGCAGCGCGAGGGCCGCCGCGTGCGCATCCCGGTGCACCTGCGCCGCGGTCCCTCCGAGGTGCCCGACCCTTCGCTGGCCGCCTTCTACGCGCGGCTGCTCGTCGGGCTGCGCGACCCGTCCTTCCGCGACGGCGAATGGAGCCTGCTCGAGCCGCGCGCGGCGTGGGAGGGCAACGGCAGCCACGACGCGTTCATCGCCTGCGCCTGGACCGGACCGGGAGAGCGCCGGCGCCTCGTCGCGGTGAACTTCGCGCCGCACGCCAGCCAGTGCTACCTCTCGCCGCCGTGGGAGGACCTGCCCGGGCGGACGTGGCGGCTCGTGGACCGCATGGGCGAGGCGACCTACGAGCGCGAGGGGATCGAGCTCGCGACGCGCGGCCTCTACCTGGATCTGCCGGCGTGGGGCTTCCACGCCTTCGAGGTGGTCACGTCCCGTCAGCCGGCGGCGCGTGCCAGCGCTCCTTCGGCACGACGACCGGAGCGTCCGCTCGCGCCAGGTACTGCGGCGACATGATCTGCACGCCGTGCGTGTTGAACTCGTCCTGGATGTTCTGGTGCAGGACGGAGAGGACCGGGATGCGCTCGGCGGGTACGTCCACGGCGGCGCTGAGCTCGTACTTCACGTACCAGTCCGCCAGCTCCGTCTGCAGCACGAAGGGCCGCGGCTCCCGGCTGACGCCCGGCGTGCGCTCGGCCGCGCGCAGCAGCAGCGCGTGCACCTGCCGCCAGGGCGTGTCGTAGCCGATCGAGACCGTGGAGCGGAGCATGACGCCGCCCTCGCGCTGGTAGCGCGAGTAGTTGCAGGTGGTCTGCGCCAGGATGGTCGCGTTGGGCAGCACCAGCTCCTCGCCCCAGGGCGTGCGCAGGCGCGTGGTCAGCAGGCCGATGGCCATGACGCTGCCCTCGGACTCGCCCAGCCGCACGTAGTCGCCCAGGCGCAGGACGCGGGCGTACATGAGCATGAGCCCCGCGAGCGCCTGGGCCACCACGCCCGTCGAGCCCAGCGAGAGCAGCAGGCCGAGGAAGACCGACATGCCCTTGAACGCCTCGGTGTCGGAGCCGGGCAGGTAGGGCACCGTCAGGATGATCGCGAAGATCCACAGCAGGAAGGCCACGATGCGTCGCGTGGGCTGGGCGGTCTCGGGATCCACCAGAGGCATCCGCACGCGCCGCTGCTGCACGGCCTCGAACAGGCGGTTGCTGCGTTGCACGACCAGGCGCGCCAGGAGCAGGATGACGACGGCCACCGCCAGGTCGGGCGCGGCGCGCAGCGTGGCGTCCAGGGCCGAGGCCAGGAGCCCGCGCAGGTTCCGGTCGAGCGACTCGCCCAGCGGCCGCAGGTACGGGAACTGCAGCATCACGAAGGTGAGCCAGATCCAGCCGGCGATCAGGCCCGCGGCCACGAGCACCAGGCGGCCGACGCGCAGAAGGAGGCCCACCGCCTGGCGCAGCCCCAGGCGGGCCATCTCCTCCGGCGCGCCGGCGCCCGCCGCGGGGACGGCCTGGTCGCGCCGCTCGGCGAACCGGTTCAGCCAGCGCGCCAGCGCACGCAGGCCGAAGAGGATGGCGGCCAGCAGCAGCGTCGCGCCGAGGGCCTTGCCCGAGGCGCGCAGCAACCGGCCGGGCGTGCGCAGCTCGACGGCCTCCGCCAGGGCCTGCTCGAGGTTCTTCGCCACGTCGGCCGCGGCCTCGGCGCGCTGCGCGTCGGTCCAGCCGGCGAGGTCCCCGTCGGCGACGCCGAAGATCAGGTGCTCATCCACGAAGACCAGCAGTCCGCCCCGGACGGCGCCCAGGCGCACCGGACCGGCGATGCCCTCTTCGACGAGCCGGTCAAGCGCGATCCGCGCGAGATCGGCGCGCTCGGCGGGCTTGCGACCGAAGATCACCATGCGCATGGGCACGATGTCCCGGTTCTCGTAGGTGAACGTGACCGGCTCGCCTTCCCGCAGGTTGGCCAGCAGGTCGTCGACCGCGATGGCGGAAGCCGGTGCAGCCGGCGCGGCGGTGTCCTGGAGGGCTCGCGCGCCCGGCTCCACGACGCTGGCCGCGAGCAGGACCGCCCGCAAGGCCCGGGTCCACCGGCACGCCACGCTCAGCACTCACCCTCCCGGCGGATCGCCCCGCCTGCACGCCCGGCGCCGACCGGCGGCGCCTCGGCCGGCGCGGTCCGCGGCTGGCGCGGATTGTAGCGAACCGCGCCTCGGGCGAGCTGGAGGAACCTCGATCGACCGATGCGAGGACCGGATTGGCCGGTCGCGGGCCGCGGCGGCGCATGATCAGAGGGAATCCGACCTGGCTGCAACTCGTCGGAGTCACGTTGGACAGAGGGACGATGATCAACAGCCTTCCGCGCTACTTCGCCGGAGAGTCCTGATCGATGAGTTCGAGCCGTGCACCACTCGTCCTGGCGGCCGTCCTCCTGGCGTTCCCGCTGCGCGTGACCGCGGCGGCGCAGAACTTGGCGCTCGCGATCCTCGATCCCGAGGTCTACACGTCCGCGTCGGGCGAGTTCCGGCTGCACGTCGACCCGAGCACGAGAGAGGGACGGGGGAGCGCGGGCTACCGGCTGGAGCACGACGGTCGTGAGGTCTGGTCGGCCGAGCTGCCGTTCACGCTGTGGGAGGGGGTCGTCGCCGACGATGGCGTGGCAGCCGGTTACGCCTACAGCCATGGCTTCGATGGCCATTCCGGAGTGCGCGGCGACTTGAGCCACGGCGTCTTTCGCATCGTCATCCTCGATGCGGGCGGCGCGCTGCGCCTGAACCAGGCGACGGAGCGACGCATGAGCCGGCACCCGCACGGCAGCGATCAGCCGCTTGCGAGAGGCGTCCTGCTCGATCCCGACACCGATCGATTCGTGGTGCGTGTCAACGACGAGGCTTCGGGCGACGACGGTGAAGAGTGGTGGCCCTTCCGCCTCGCGACGGGCGAAGCCTTGCCGAGGTTCCACCTCCGAAGCCGCCTGCCGAATCCTGATCCGGCGCGCTTGGTCCTCGACGCGCGGCACGTGATGCAGACGCCACTTTCGCTCGTGCAATGGTGGACCCACGAGGACACCGTGGGCGCGCGCTTCACGCTGGTCGATCCCGACGGCATGCCCGTATGGTCGTTCGACCTGCCGTCGGACTACAGCGTGCCCGGAGACGAGAAGGCCGAGGATCGGCTCCGGGACGAGATCCTCCGCGACGGCGCCATCCTGCGCTGCACCGAGCCGGGGCGCTTCGAGGTCCGGCTGGTCGCGGCGTCGAAGCGCGTGACGTTCGAGGTCACGCCCGATCCGGCCGGCTCGAAGGGCTGGCGAGTCACCGAGGTGGCGCGCACGGACTGGTTCCCGGAGGCAGCCGGCCGCGAGGCAGCAGTACCGGTCTCGGGCACTCTCGAGCTGGTGAGCGCGATCGAGCTCGGAGCGGAGGCCGACAGCGTCCTCGCGCTCGGCCCGATCTGGCAGTTCGACGTCGACGACCACGAGCGCTTCGGCTACGTGCACACGAGCGAAGACCGCGTGCCGCGATTCCGGCTCGTGGGCCCGGACGGTTCGCTTCTCGTCGACACGCCGCTAGAACTCGGGGAGCACGAGGCCCACGTCCACTTCGCGGCCGAATGGATCAGCAAGGATCGCTGGCTCGTGTACGTGCGCTGGCCCAGCGGGACCAATGCGGGAGGAGGCTGGTGGCTCGACGTCGTGTCGCGGCACCTGCAACCGATCGAGGGCTTCGCGTGCTTCCCGATCGCCGCCATCGACGGCGATGGCAAGGGTGGATTCGTCGCGGTGGACATCGAGAACGCCAGGTCCACGATGAGCAATTTCGTCCGTGCCTGCGATGCCTCCGGCCGTGTGCGATGGACGCTCATCGAGGACTACGAGGACAAGACCAGACCGCTGTCACCCGAGGACGTTGCGGTGGCGCACGATGGGCGTATCGGCATCCTCGACAACATTCGCGACATCGTCGCGGTCTACGCGCCCGACGGCCGTCACCTCGAGACGATCGACCTCCAGACGTCTTGGGGCGTCGAGCCCTCGTATCCGAACCGCCTCGCCGCGGATGGCGAAGTTGGCTGGATCGTCGGCGACTTCAACGGGCCCGTTCCGCTCGTGTGGATGTCGGCGTCGGGACAGGTCGTCGCGCGGCTCGATCCGCACTTCGCGGACGGACACAAGCTGGACGTGAACCAGCGCATCGTCGCGGCGCTCGACGGCGGCTGGTGGACCACCGACGGGACGGCCTTCCTGCACGTCGATCGCACGGGCCTGGTGGATCGCATTGCGGGCCGGGCGCCGGACGCCGAGCGCATCGACTCGGCTGACGGCGTCGCCTTCGACGCGCTCGGCCGCTGCCTGGTCGGTGACAAGCGGACGGGCGCCGTCCACGTCTTCGACGAGAGCGGAGCAAGGCTCTTCGTCTGCACGCCGGCGCCGCAGGACGATCAGGGCTGCGAGATGGTCGTCGGCGCGCCGGACGGGAGAGTCCTCGCCGGAGGCGGGTTCGCGCAGGCTTTCACCGGAGGCGACGAGGAGTTCGTGTGCTTCTCGCCGAGCGGCGAACGGATGGGGACGATGGGGAACACGCTCGGCCGGATACCCGAGACCTGGCTCTTTCAACCACAGGGAGCGAAGCGCTGGGTCATCGACTGGACGGAGATCGCGCTCGTGGATTCGGACGGCGTCGTGCGCCGGATCGACAAGCGTCCGGACGGAACTTGGCTGCGCGAGGCCAGCGAGGCGAGCGTGGCGCCCGACGGCTCGCTCGCAGTGATCAGCGAGAGCCTGTGCCTGTACGGTCCGGACGGCGAGCCCTCGAAGATGATCCCGTTGCCCGAGGGCTCGCATGCCGACGAAGTCGCATTCGATGGAAGGCGCATCGCGCTGGTGCTGGACGGCGCTCTCTACCTGGGCGACCTGGACAAGAGCGGGTGGACACGCTACGCCTTCCCGTCCGAGACCAGCGGCTTCAGCGCCATCGGCTTCTCGCGGGACGGCACGCGCCTCCGGACCGTGCCCTTCCGGTCGTCGCGCCTGCTCGAGTTCCGGCTGCCGGACTGACCCCTCGGGGGAGGAGGCGGTGGTCGTGGCGGAGTGCACGACTGTCCCCCGCGATCCCCGGAATCGCGGCGGAGTGATAGAGTCGTTGCCCGTCGGTCAGTGACCCTGTTGCAGCGCCTCGTGGACCAAGGAGCGTGTGATGCGGAAGTCGCAGTCGAGCGTGCGTCGTGCGGTGGCCATCGTCCTCGGTGTGTGCCTGTTGTGCGGTGTTTCGGTCGCGCAGGGCGACCTGCGCGTGCTGCACCACTTCGGCGACGACGACGGCGAGTATCCCGACACCGACCTGGTCATGGACGCGGCCGGCAACCTCTACGGCATGACCGTGCAGGGCGGCGACTTCAACAGCGGCACGGTGTTCGAGCTTGCATCCACGTCGGCAGGCTGGGTCGAGTCGGTGCTGTACAGCTTCACCAGTGGCGCGGACGGCGGGCAGCCGTACGGCGGCGTCACGCTCGATGGCGCGGGCAACATCTACGGCACCACCGTGGTCGGCGGCAGCTACGCAGGCTGTCCCGAGGACGGCTGCGGCGTGGTCTGGCGCCTGCAGCCCGACGGCAGTGGCGGCTGGGTTCAGGACGTGATCCATTATTTCGAGGGCGGCGACGGCGGTTACGGAGCGGGCGGGCCGCTGAGCTTCGACGCACAAGGCAACCTGTACGGCATGACGCCGGGCGGCGGCGCCTTCTCCGCGGGCACGATCTTCCAGCTCTCGCCCACGCCGTCGGGCCCGTGGAACCATTCCGTCATCCATCACTTCACCGGCGGCGCGGACGGCGGCAGCGGCAGCAAGGCCCGGCTGCTGGTCGAGCAGGACGGCATCTACGGCGTCGCCACGACCGGCGGCGAGTTCGGCGTGGGCACGGTCTTCCGGCTGACGGCCGCGCCGGCGGGCGGCTTCGACCTGCAGACGCTCTACGCCTTCAAGGGCGTGCCGGACGGCGTGTTCCCGTACGGCGGCCTCATCCGGGACGCCCAGGGCAACCTGTACGGTACCACGTACTACGGCGGCACCGACGACGACGGCACCGTGTACAGGCTGAGCCCCATGGGCACGACGTGGGTCGAGACGGTGCTGCACGACTTCACCGACGGGGCCGACGGCGCGTATCCCATCAGCGCGCTCGTCTTCGGCAACGACGGCGCGCTGTACGGCACGACCAGCACGGGCGGAGTCAACGGCGGCAACGGGACCATCTTCCGCATCAAGGGCAATGCCGCCGACCAATGGCGCACCTCGATCGTCCATGCCTTCAGCGGCGAGGATGGCGAGCAACCCTACTCCGGCCTCCTCAAGGACGCCTCGGGCGAGTTCTTCGGCACGGCCGTCTATGGCGGCGAGGATGGCGACGGGACGGTCTTCCACTTCCTGCCCTGAGCTCTTCGAGGCGCCGTACCGGGTGCGACAGGCAGTCATGTCCGCGCCGTGGCGCCGGTGGAATCCCGGAGCCTGGGGCTGCCGGCTCTCGGCCCGATCCCGCTTGACCTGACAGAGGCTCGCCTCTGGGCCGGGACGCGGCAGGGCGAGCGACGCCACCGGTCCGAGAGGACAGGCCATGACTTCGCCGATCGGGACGCTTCGAGCGCGCGCCGCGGCGTGGGCCGCACGAGCAACAACCATCACGCTCATGACGGTGCCGCTCGTCGCCGCGGCGACCGATCCCGCGCGCGACAAGGCCCTGGGTCGGCTCCTCGAGGCCGTCTGCGGGCCCGAGCGCCAGGCGCCGGGGGCAGAAGGTCGCGCGCTCTTGCAGGCCGTGCTGTCTCAGCCCTCGTTCGAGCATGCGGAGGTCGGGCCGTTCGACGTGTACGTGTACAAGGTGGGATCGCTCGCGAAGGCCAGGGCCGGCAAGAAGCTGCTGTCCGATGCCACCGACGGTCTCGGCCGCGTGGCCGAGCTCTTCGGCCGGCTGCCGGCGCGGCCCGACGGCCTCGTGTCCGGCCGGCGCTTCCCGATCGTGCTCACGCCCGATGTCGAGGCCTACCAGCAGGTCGTGGCGCTTCTCGACCGCTGCGAGGACGACGGCCTGTCCGGCTGGAAGCCGGCCAATGGGGTGTGGAGCCAGGCCAACTGCGGCGCGGAGGTCACGCGCACGTGGGAGGCGCAGGTCTTCAACCTCTCGCACAAGGCCATCGTGGTGCAGGGCAAGGCATGGATGGAGCACGGGCTCGGCTACTATGCGATCGCGCACCTGACCAACCGGTTGCTGCGGCAGGGCGCCTGGGGAAACGTTCCGCCTTGGCTCGCCCAGGGGCTGATCGACGAGCTCGACATCGAGGCGCACGGCGAGGCCTGGGTGGGCAGCAGCGTCTGCACGGCCGAGACCTCGGGCTGGTCACGGCCGGGCTGGTCGGCCTTCGTGCCGCAGGGCTGCTTGCCGCCGGTGCCCGTGACAGGTCCGTCTGCCGATCTCGCCGTCGTGGTGAAGCGGAGCGGCGACGCGTGGGAGAACCGCGAGGCGAGCGCGCGGCGCCATTGGGCCGACCTCGTGGCCGACCGCAAGTCCGACGCACCGGCCAGCTTCGCCTTCATGGCGCAGCACGAGACCTTCTTCCCGCGCGATCGCGCCTACGCGCGCTGCCTGATGTCGATCGTGCTCGAGGTGGCTCCGGGTGCGGGGGGACTCCTGCAGAGCCTCGACCACGAGGGCGGGACGTCGTCCAGCGGCATGCCCGACGGCGATCCGCTGCCGGTGGTCTTCACGCGCTCGCTCGGCGTCAGCCTCCCCGAGCTGGACAAGCTCGAAGCGCTGAGCCTGCAGGACATGCTGGCCGAGATCGGCCACGAGGACGTCGTCGACCGGATCCGCGCGCTCGGCGCGAGCGGCATGCTCGAGGTCGCCGACCATCGGGACCAGGCCGCCTGGCTCCACGACCATGTGCGCTTCCTGCCGGACGTCCGCGGCCTGCTCTTCGACCTCATCCTCGAGGCGGAGTACTGGCAGCAGCTGCGCGAGTGGGAGCTGATCGGGGAGCATCTGGATGCCGCCGCCGCGGCGGCTCTCAGGGCATCGACCAGGTATCCGAAGTCGGCGGCCGAGCGGGCCAGGGTCGCGAACGCTTTCCGGGAGGCGCTGAGGGCGCAGTAGGCGGCCAGGGGATCCGTGCACGCGGCCGCGTGGGGACGCCACGACCCCGATTCGATCGCTTTCGGTACGGCCGTCTACGGCGGCGAGGACGGCGACGGCACGATCTTCCGCTTCGAGCCCTGATCCGCAGCCCCCGCGCCCGCCTCATGGGCAGCGTCGGGCTCGGGACATGCTGGCCCCGACAGGGGTCGCGCCGATCGTTTGGCGGCGCCTCGCCAGAAGATTTTCTGCGCCGGGGCTGACTCCTTTCGCGGCGATCCCGCTTCACCCATCAGGTGCTCGCCTCGGGGGCCAGAAGTGGCAAGGCGGGCGACCCAACGCCGCAACGAAAGGCAATCGACATGGCATCGCCGGCCTCCAAGCTTCCGGCGCTGCTCGCGAGCGGGCTCGTCGGAGTGGGCCTGCTGGCGGCGCCGCTCTTCGCAGCGACCACCGACCCGGCGCGCGACCAGGCCCTCGACCGGCTCCTCGAGACCGCCTTCGGCGCGCAGCGCGCGGCGTCCGACGCGAGCGGCCGAGCCCTCCTGGAGGGCGTGCTGGCCCAGCCGGTGTTCGAGCACGCGGTTGTGGGCCCGTTCGACGTGTACGTGTACGAGGTGGGGGCGTTCGGCAAGGGCAAGGCCGGCCGGAAGGTGCTGGACGACTCCGCGCAGGGACTGGCCAGCGCGGCCGGGCTGTTCGGGCGGCTGCCGCAGCGGTCCGACGGCCTCGTGTCGGGACAGCGCTTCCCGATCGTGCTCACGCCCGACCGCGCGGCCTACGAGCAGGTGGTGGCGCTGCTCGACCGCTGCGAGGACGACGGCCTCTCCGGCTGGAAGCCGGTGAATGCGGTGTGGAACCGGGCCAACCTCGACGCGGAGGTGGTGCGCACGTGGGAGGCGCAGGTCTTCAACCTCTCGCACAAGGCCATCGTGGCGCAGGGCAAGGCGTGGATGGAGCACGGGCTCGGCTACTACGCGATCGCCCACCTGACCAACCGGCTCCTGCGGCAGGGCGCGTGGGGCAACGTGCCGCCGTGGCTCGCCCAGGGCCTGATCGACGAGCTCGACATCGAGGCTCACGGCGAAGCGTGGGTGGGGAGCAGCCTGTTCACGACCGAGACGTCGGGCTGGTCTCGCCCGGGCTGGTCGGGCTTCGTGCCGGAAGGCTGCGCGCCGCCGCCGCCCGTCACCGGTCCGCCAGCCGACTTGGCCGTGGTGGTGAAGAAGAGCGGCAATCCGTGGGAGGACCGCGAGGCCAGCAAGCTGCGCCACTGGTCCGACCTGCTGGCCGACCGCAAGTCCGACGCGCCGGCCAGCTTCGCCTTCATGGCGCGGCACGAGAGCTTCTTCCCGCGCGACCGCGCGTACGCGCGCTGCCTGCTCGCGCTCGTGCTCGACGTCGCGTCCGGCGAGCAGGGCCTGCTGGCGCATCTCGACCACGCGGGCACGACGCCCGAAGACGGCATGCCCGACGGCGATCCGCTGCCGGTCGTCTTCGCGCGCTCGCTCCCGGGCAAGCTGCCGGAGCTGGACGCCCTCGAGGCCCTGAGCCTGCAGGCGATGCTGGCTGCGATCGGCCACGCCGACATCGCCGACCGGATCCGCGCGCTCGGTGCCGGCGGCCTGCTCGAGCTGTCCGACCATCGGGACCAGGCCGCGTGGCTCTACGAGCAGGCGGAGTTCCCGATGGACGTCCGCCGCCAGGTCTTCAACCTGATCCTCGAGGCCGAATACTGGCAGCAGCTCCGCGAGTGGGAGCTGATCGGCGAGCGGCTCGATGCCGCGGCGGCAGCGGCCTTCAAGGCCTCGGCCCGGTACCCGCGGTCGGCGGCCGAGCGGGTGAAGGTCGCGGCCGCATTCCGCGCGGCGCTGGGGGCCGAGTAGGCGCTGGCGTCGTCGCGGCACGCAGCCGGCGCGTCGGGTCGCTGGAGCGTCCGCGACGAATTCGGCGACAATCCCGGGCGAGACGCCCCGCGCGCAAGCCGGATCAGACATACCGTCGCCCTTCGGAGTTGCCCCCATGCCGTCGCCCACCGCGCTGCGCCGTCCCGCCTTCGCCCTGCTCGTCCTCTCCGCTCTCGCCGCCGCGCCGCTGCGCGCGTCGGACTTCAACGGCGACGGCTTCACCGACCTCGCCATCGGCTGTCGGGGCGAGATGGTGAACGGCTTCCAGGAGGCCGGCGCGGTCCACGTGCTGTACGGCGGGTCCGACGCCTTCGCGACGCTCACGGAACAGGTGCTCACCGAGCTCTCCTTCGGCAACCCGCTCGACGAGTTCGAGCTCTTCGGCCTCACGGTCGAGGGCGGCGACTTCAACGCCGACGGCTTCGACGACTTGGCCATCTGCGCCGGCAACGAGGACGTCAGCGGCCTGCAGGCTGCCGGCACGGTGTTCGTGGCCTACGGCGAGAAGAGCGGCCTCGTGCCCGATCCGCTCGCCGTGTTCAACCAGGACACCAAGGGCATCAAGGACAAAGTCGAGCCGGGCGCCTTCTTCTTCGAGGACCTGAGCGCCGAGCAGTTCGGCCGCACCATGGCCGCGGGCGACTTCAATGCCGACGGCTTCGACGACCTGGCGCTGTACGTGGTCGAGACCTTCGGCAGCAAGAAGAAGCCCAAGTCCTACGCGGGCGCGATCCACGTGCTGAAGGGCAGCGAGGACGGGCTCACCACCAAGGGCAACAAGTTCATCCATCAGAACAAGCCCGGGATTCCGGGCAGCCAGGTGGCGGACGGCAACTTCGGCTGGGCGCTGGCCGTCGCGGACTTCGACCAGGACGGCATCGACGATCTCGTCATCGGCGCGCCCGGTGAGCTGGTCGAGGGCACGGTGACCATCCTGCGCGGCAAGGCCAAGAAGGGGCTCACGGGGAAGAAGTCGATCCTGATCGACGAGACCGCGATGGGGGGCACGCCCAACCCCGCGAAGGCGCACCACTTCGGGTACGCGCTCGCGGTGGGCGCCTTCTCGGGCGGGGGCGGGCAGCTCGCGATCGGCGCCCCGGAACTCGACGTGGACGGCGTGGAGTACGCCGGCGGCGTCTACGTGACCGCGATCGCGCCGGGCGACCTCGCGCTCTCGTCGACCCAGCTCGTCACGCGCGCGACGCCGGGCCTGCAGGGCGGCCTGCACGACGTGGCCGGCTTCGGCTTCTCTCTGGCGGCCGGCGACTTCGACGCGGACGGGCGCGACGACCTCGCGGTCGGGTGCCCGTATGATCTGGTCGGCACGTTCGACGACGCGGGCTCCGTCACCGTGCTCACCGGGTCGGAGACCGGACTCTTCGGCGCCAGCCTGCTGCTGCACGAGGACGTCGAGGACGTGCCCGATGCCGCGGAGCAGGGCGACCAGTTCGGCGACGCGCTCGCGGCGGCCGACTACGACGCCGACGGCGACGCCGACCTGGTCATCGGCGCGAGCGCCGAGACCATCAGCGGCGTGGGCAACGCCGGTGGCGTGCTGGTGCTGGAGGGCGACGCGACCGAGCTGCTCGACGTCAGCCAGAGCCACTGGCTGGACAAGTCGCTCGCCGGCATCGCGGGCGCGCCGGGCAGCAACGACCGCTTCGGATCCGCGCTCGGGAACTGAGCAGGCCGCGGGTTCCGGACCGCGCCGCGGTAGTGTGGCGGGGCGTGGATCGCGGACGCTCACGACTCGCTCTCTACCCGCTGCTCCTGCTGGCGGTGGCGCTGGCCTACCAGCCGGCCTGGCGTGGCGGGATGCTGTGGGACGACGAGGCCAACGTCACGAGCCCAGAGCTGCGCTCGCTCGACGGGCTGCGGCGCATCTGGACCGAGTCGGGCGCCACGCAGCAGTACTTCCCGGTGCTGCACACGGCCTTCTGGGTGGAGCATCGACTGTGGGGCGATGCGACGGCGGGCTACCACCTCGTGAACATCGTCCTCCACGCGACCTCCGCGTGGCTGTTCGCCCTGATCCTGCTCCGGCTGGGCGTGACCGGCGCCTGGCTGGCGGCCTTCGTCTTCGCGCTGCATCCCCTGCACGTGCTCTCGGTGGCCTGGATCACCGAGCAGAAGAACACGCTGTCGGGCGTGTTCTTCCTGGCCACCGTGCTGGCCTGGCTGCGCTTCGACCGCACGCGGTCGGGTCGCGCCCTGGCGGCGGCGCTGCTGCTCTTCGTGCTGGCGCTGCTGAGCAAGACGTCGACCGTGCCGCTGTTCGGCGTGCTGCTCGTCCTCGCGTGGTGGCAGCGGGGCCGGCTCTCGCTGCGCCGGGACGTGCTGCCGGTGCTGCCCTTCCTGCTCCTCGGCGCGGGCGCCGCGCTCGTCACGGTCCACGTCGAGCGCACGTTCGTCGGCGCGAGCGGCACGCTGTTCTCGCTGACGCCGGCGGAGCGCGTCCTGCTCGCGGGTCGCGCAACCTTCCATTACCTGGGCCGCATCCTGTGGCCGGACGCGCTGGCCTTCATCCCGCCGCGCTGGGAGCTCGATCCAAGGGAGGCCGCGCAGTACGTGGCGCCGGCGGCGCTGTTGCTGCTGGTCGCGGGACTCTGGCAGCTGCGCCGGCGAACGCGCGGCCCGCTCGCGGGCCTGCTGGTCTTCGTGGGGCTGCTCCTGCCGGTGCTGGGCGTCACCAACCACTACTTCTATCTCTTCTCCTACGTCGCGGGCTGGTGGGCCTATCTCCCGAGCCTCGGCGTGATCGCGGTGCTTTCGGCGGGGGCGGCACGGCTGCGCGAGCGGCTGCCGCCGCGCGCGCGAACCGCAGCCGCGGTCCTGGGCGCGGCGCTGCTCTTCATGCTCGGCGCGATCACGTGGCAGCGCAGCCGGAGCTTCGCCGACATGGAGACCCACTACCGCGCGATGCTCGCCGACAACCCCGACTGCTGGATGGCACACAACAACCTGGGCGTCGTGCTGCGGGACTCCGGCCGGACCAGCGAGGCCTTCGAGCACCTGCAGGAGGCGCTGCGGCTCAGGCCCGACTATGGCGAAGCGCATCACAACCTCGGCGCCGCGCTGGTCGGCATCGGCCGCCTGGGCGAGGGCATCGAGCACTACGAGGCCTCGCTGCGCGCCAGGCCCGACGCGATCGAGACGCTCTACAACCTGGGCAACGCGCTGGTGAAGTCGGGCCGCGTGCCCGAAGCCATCGCGCGCTACGAGCTCGCGCTGCGGCTGGATCCCGACTATGGCGAGGCCCGCAACAACCTCGGCAAGGCGCTCGTCCTGCAAGGGCGTATTCCGGAGGCCATCGCGCAGTACGAGGAGGCGCTGCGGCGGCGGCCCTCGTTCGCGAGGGCCCACGAGAACCTGGCCGAGGCGCTGGCGAGCCTCGGCCGCTGGCGGGAGGCGATCGAGCACTACCAGGAAGCCTTGCGGCTGCAGCCCGACGATCCCTCGGCCCGCAAGGGCCTGCTGGAGGCGCAGCAGCGGGCCTCGCAGTCACCGTGACCCCTGCCGCCGCGCCCGGGCCTGGCTCACCGAGGACCGGCCCCGCAACGCGGCGCGGCCGCTACCATAGGCGCCGACCCATCCACGGAGGCCCGCCGTGTCGCATGCCCGCATCCTGTTCCCGGCCCTCGTCCTGCTCTCTGCGCTGGGCGCACCCGCCGTCGCGGGCGAGCCCGCGCCCGTGCATCCCGACGTGCTGCGCCGGCTGGCCGAGACCGGCGCGCCGGTGAAGGTGTGGATCCACTTCACGGACAAGGGCCTGCCGGATCCGGCCGCGCGCGAGCAGGCGCTGGCGCAGGCGGAGGCGGCGCTGTCGAGCCGCGCCCTTGTCCGGCGCGCGCTGCGGCGCACGGCGGCCGGCCTGGTCGACGAGCGCGACGTGCCCGTCGCTGCGGCCTACCGCGCGGCCGTCCAGCAGGCCGGCGCCAGCGTGCTCCACGAGAGCCGCTGGCTCAATGCGCTCTCCGCCACGGTCGACGCCGCCGCCGTCGCGCGCGTGGCCGCCGTGCCGGGCGTCGCATCGATCACGCTCGTCGGCCGCTCCGTGCCGCCGCGCCTCATGGCGCACGTGGTGACCTCGTCCGGGGGCACGGCCGACGGCGCGACCGAGGGCGCCTTCTACGGCCTGGCCGAAACCCAGCACGCCCTCATCAACCTGCCCGCGGTGCACGACGCGGGCTACAAGGGCGCGGGCATCGTCATCGGCATCCTCGACACCGGCTTCGTGACCACGCACGCGGCCTTCAACGATCCCGGCCAACCCCTGCAGGTCGTGGCGGCCTGGGACTTCGTGAACGACGACGCCAGCGTGGCCATCGATCCGGGCGACGACCCGGACCAGCACTTCCACGGCACCTTCATCCTGGGCGAGCTGGCGGCGTACCTGCCCGGCTCGCTGGTGGGCGCGGCCTGGGAGGCCTCGTACGTGCTGTGCAAGACGGAGGACGCCACGCAGGAGGTGCAGGCCGAGGAGGACCTCTACGTCGCGGGCCTCGAGTTCGCCGAGTTGAACGGTGCCGACGTCTGCACCAGTTCGCTGGGCTACCTCGACTGGTACACGCAGGCCGACCTGGACGGGCAGACGGCCGTGACGACCAAGGCCGTCAACGTGGCCACCGAGAACGGCGTGGCCTGCTGCACCGCCGCCGGCAACCAGGGCTATGACCTGGATCCCGCGGTCAGCCACCTCATGGCGCCCGGCGATGCGCTGGACGTGATCACGGTGGGAGCCGTGGAGCCGACGCTGGAGAACGCCTCCTTCTCGTCCGATGGCCCGACCGCCGACGGCCGGACGAAGCCCGAGATCATGACCATGGGCACGCAGGTCATCAGCGTCTGGCCCTACGACGACGTGCAGTTCGGCGAGGCCGCCGGCACGAGCACGGCCACGCCGGAGATGGCCGGCGTGGTGGCGTGCCTGCTGTCCGCGCATCCGGAGTGGAGCGTGGTCTCGCTGCGCGCGCGCGTGACCGGCACGGGCAGCTACTTCGGCCTGCCGCTGCCGGACCCGCTGTCGATCTGGGGCTGGGGCGTGGCCGACGCGGGCGCGGCGCTCGCCCTCTCCGGCACCTGGTCGTCCCTCGGCAGCGGCATCGCCGGCACGCTCGGCGTGCCAGCCCTCGCCGGCACGGGCAGCCTGGTGGCGGACGAACCGGTGACGCTCTCGCTCACGGCCGCGCGCCCGGGCGCTCTGGCCGTGCTGGTCGTGGGACTCACGGCGCTCAATGCGCCGTTCAAGGGCGGCGTCCTGGTGCCGCATCCCGACCTCCTGCTCGCCGGCCTGCCCGTGGACGCGGCCGGGACGCTCGCGCTGTCCGGCGCGTGGAACCCCGACGTCGCCGGCGGTGCCTCCGTCTTCTTCCAGGCCTGGATCCCCGACCCGCTGGCGGTCAAGGGCCTGGCCTCCAGCAACGGCCTGAAGGCCACGACTCCATGAGGTGCCCCATGCGTCACGTCCTGTGCCTTTCCGTCAGCCTGTGTCTCGCCGCGTCGGCGTCCGCCCAGTGGACCGACCTCGGTGGCGGGCTCGCCGGCACGTCCGGCACGCCTCCGGTGCTCACGGGCGAGGGCCCGCTGCTGCCCACGGCCGGCACCAAGATCCGCGTCGAGGGCGGGCCGGCGTCGTCGATCGGCTACCTGGTCCTGGGCTTCACGGCGCTGAATGCGCCTTTCAAGGGCGGCGTGCTGATCCCGAGCCCCGACGTGCCCGCGGTCGTCGCGTTCGACGCGGGCGGCGTCTTCCAGGTCATCTTCTCGTGGCCGACCGACGTGCCTGCGGGCTTCCCGATGTGGTGGCAGTGCTGGGCGCCGGATGCCGGCGGGCCGAAGGGCTACGCGGCCAGCAACGGGCTGCAGAGCATCGGCAGCTAGCTTTCTACCGCGTGCGGCGGTAGCGGCCGCGGCCCAGGCGCTCGAAGCGCTCGTCCTTGGCGAGGGCCGTGGCCACGAGCACGCCGAAGCGCTGGGCGTTGGACTTGTAGCCGGCGGCGAGGGCGCGCTCGGCGGCCTGCGCGGGCGTGATGGTCTCGCCCAGGGCGACGGCCTGCGCCAGGGCGTCGGAAAGGCTCGTGGTGTTGATGGACGGCGGTGTGCGGCGGGCTCCCCGCGCCGCACGCGGCTCGCGGCTGGCGGGCGGCCGGCCCGACGGCGAGAGCCGCCCGATCTGCGCCTCGAGCTCGGCGAGCTGCCGCAGCAGCGCACCGTGCTGCAGCCGCAGATACTCCACTTGCCGCTGGCGACGCGCGAGCTCGATCCGCAGGTCTTCGGTGGTGAAGCGCAGCAGGGGATGGGGAGCGTCGGCTTCGCTCTCGACGGGGGCGTCGGCCGCGGCCGCCGGGCGACGCTTCGTCGTGTCGTTGCCGGCGGGCTCCGCGGGCCCGCCGGGGCCGGAGATCCGCAGGCGCGCCCCATGACGACCGGGCTCGATCACGGCGATCTGGGGGTGTTGCGTCTCGCTCTCGGCCGCCATGACCACTCCGTCCCGCTGACAGGGACTGACACTGTACACGTTGGCTGTCCCGTCGAGCGAGCAAGGGTGAGAGAGAGGCGTGACGGCCGGTGCGGGACAGGGTAGGCTTGCCATTCCCCACCCGTCCGGACCCTAAGCATGTCGCGTGCTGGTTTCGCGCAGGCCTTGGCCTGGGTCATCCTTGCCGGTGCGTCCGCCCGCGCGTCCGACCTGCTCGTCAGTGGCCAGCCCGCCGCGGCCGTCGCGCAGGGCCTGCCCGTCAGCGTGACGCTCACGGGCACGCCGGGCGCGTCGGCCTGGCTGCTGGCCGACAGCCTGCCGGGACCCACCGCGATCTTCGGGCTGGATCTGCCGGTGGGCTTCTCGCCGGGCATGGTCGTCATCTATCTCGGGCCGCTGCCGCCCGGCGGCACGCTCGAGCTGAGCGACGAGCTGCCCTTCGACCTCGCGATGATCGACACGACGGTCTACATGGTAGCGGCGGTGGCCGACGGGCCGACGCCGGCGCTGTTCGACTGGAGCGCGGGTGCTTCGCTGAAGGTGCTCGACCGCAACGAGCAGCTCGCGGGCAACCCGCTGGCCCTGGCGCCGCGCTTCGAGTACGTGCGCGCCTTCAACGTGAACGCTCCGGTCACGGTGGTCGTGGATCCGGCGCAGCACCCGGAGGTCGTGGGCGTCACGGCCGACGTTTACGTGACCGCGGCCAAGACGCGCGAGCAGTGGCTGAGCGACGACACGCTCCTGGACGCGAGCGGCGGAGCCGAGGCCTTCACCTTCTCGGGCCAGGAACTGGACGCCAACGAGCTGGTCGTCGCGCCGGCCGGCGTGCTGGATGCCGATGCCGGCATCGGACTGGGTGTCGGCTACGACGTGGTCGTCGACCTGGACCGCAACGGCCGCTGGGACGGCCGTGACCTCATCGACGGCTTCTCGGACGAGGCCGGCCTGTACGCGGTGCACGACGTCACGCAGCCCGGCCCGCTGGCCGTCACCGAGGTTCTCTACACCGGCGGCAGCTTCCTCGGGCAGGACCTCTACTACCCGACGGACATCGCCACGCTGCCGGGACTGCGGCCGCTGGTGACGGTGAGCCACGGCAACGGCCACAACTACCAGTGGTACGACCACATCGGGAACCACCTGGCCAGCTACGGCTTCATCGTGATGAGCCACGAGAACAACACGGTGCCGGGCGTGGAGTCCGCCTCGACCACGACGCTCACCAACAACGACTACCTGCTGGGCAACCTGGCCACCATCGCAGGCGGCGTGCTGCAGGGTCACCTGGACAGCCACCGCATCTTCTGGATCGGGCACAGCCGCGGCGGCGAGGGCGTGGCGCGCGCCTACGACCGGATCATCGACGGCACGTACGTGCCGGTGAACTTCACGGCCGCGGACATCAAGCTCATCTCGAGCATCGCGCCCACGGACTTCCTCGGTACGGCCAGCGCCAATCCGCACGGCGTCGACTACCACCTGTGGGTGGGCGGCGCGGACAGCGACGTGACCGGCTGCGCCAGCAGCAACATCGTGCAGTCCTTCCACCTGCACGATCGCGCCGAGGGGCGGCGCATGTCCGTGTCGCTGCACGGCGTCGGCCATGGCAACTTCCACAATGGCGGCGGCAGCACCTGGGCCACCGGGCCCTGCCTCGTGGGCACGCCCGACACGCACACCATCATGCGCGGCCTGCTGCTGCCGCTCGCCCTGCACCACCTCGAGGGCAACATCCCGTCCGAGGACTTCCTCTGGCGGCAGTGGGAGCACTTCCGCCCGATCGGCGCGCCCGACCTCAACCCCTGCGTGGTGGTCGACCTCATGTACCGGCGCGGCGCCGCGGAGGGCACCTTCGTGCTGGACGACTTCCAGGCCAACACGATCACCGACCTGTCCAGCTCGGGCGGCGCCGTCTCGGCCACGGTCAGCCTGCTGGCCGAGGGCCGGCTCGACGACGAGGACTCGAACTTCACCTGGGACGGCGACAACTTCAACGGCTTCACGCAAGGCCAGACGAGCGACAGCACGCGCGGCATGGTGCTCGAGTTCTCCGGCACCAGCGACGAGGACCTGAGCTTCGCGCTGCCCGGGGGCGAGCAGGACGTATCGGGCTGGGACTACCTGTCCTTCCGCTGTGCCCAGGCCACGCGCCATCCGCTGACGACCGCCGTCCTCGGCGACGCCGACTTCACCGTCGAGCTCTCCGACACGCACGGCACCGCCAGCCAGATCAACATCGCCGCCTATGGCGGCGGCATCGAGGAGCCCTACCAGCGCACGTCCTGCGGCACGGGCGCGGGCTGGGGCAACGAGTTCGAGACCATCCGCATCCGCCTCTCCGACTTCACCCACGGCGGGAACGGCCTGGACCTCACCCACCTGGCCGCCGTGACCTTCCGCTTCGGGCCATCCTTCTCGGCGCCGGCTGGCGGCCGCCTGGGCCTGGACGACCTGGAGTTCACCGGCGAATGAGCCGGGACACCAAGGACACCGCAACATGACCATGCGCTCGCTCTCTCTCCCCGTGGTGCTGGTGCTGCTGCTCGCGGCCGGCGTCGGCGCGCTCGTGCGCGCCCTGCCGGGCGAACCGCCACCGCTGCCGGTGACGCCTGCGGGCGGCATCGACGTCCTGTACGCGCGGCCGTTCACGGTCGAGGTTCCCTTCACGCACACCTGGCGCGCCGAGCAACCCAGCTTCAGCGCGGGCGTGGTGGTGGTCCTGGCCGTCGATCCCGACCTCGTGCACCCGCGCCAGACGGCCGAGCCCATCCTCTACGTGGGCGACCAGACCGCCGAGCGCGTGAACCTGGGCAACGAGTCGGGCCGCGTGGTGGCCATCGTGCCCGCCGCGCTCGACGCCGCCGGCGCCGTCGCGCTCGACCTCGCCGCCGCGCCCATCTTCTTCGGCGAGCCCGGCCTGCCCGAGGAGGTGAGCGCCGCGAAGGCCGCCACCGAGCTGGCCGCCGCCCGCCAGCGCGGCCTCGCCGCGCCGTCCCGCGCCGCCGTGGCCGCCGTGATGCATCCGCAGGTCGCCTTCACCGACACATGGGAGCTGCGCCTGTGGTGCAGCGACCTGATCGAGACCTGGTCGCCGCAGGAAGCCGATCTGGTCAGCGGCCTCAGGGTGCCGCGCGTCGGACGCTAGCGAGCGCCAGCGAGGCGGGGCGAGGGAGGGGCCGCGCTAGCGGTCCTCGGTCGCGGTAGGCGCGGCGGAGCCGCGCCGCCGCGACCTTGCGGGCGACTTTTCGCGCGGCCCCTCCCTCGCCCCGCCTCGCTGGCGCCGGGGGTGCCCAGGCATCGCCGGCACACGGAGCGCTGCTTCGCCGAACCTCGAAGCCATCCGCCGCTGCGGCATGGTCGCCTTGTGCGGTTCGCGCGTGCGTCGAGCGACCTTGCGGAGCGGAGTGCCGCGAGTGCTGAAAAAAACTGCGCGCGCCAGGCGTCGGGGAGAGGAAGGGGCCGTGCGGAAAGTCGCCCGCAGGTCGCGGGAGCGCGGCTCCGCCGGGCCCCCGCGACCGAGGACCGCTAGCGCGGCCCCTTCCTCTCCCCGACGCCTGGCGCTACCGGATTCGCTCGTACACCCCGCGCGAGATGCGCTGGAAGCGGCTGTCCTTGGCGAGCGTGTTGGCCACCGTCATCTGGAAGTTGCCGGCGGTCGAGACGTAGCCGTTCATGCGGACGAGCTCGGCCGCCTCGGCGGGCGTGATGCGCGCGCGCACCTCGACGGCCTGGGCGATGGCGTCGCCGAGGCTCACGGTGTTCTTCGCTCGCGGGCCACGGCTGCGGCGCGGCGGAGCGTCGGACGTGGCGCCGGTCTTGTTCCGCCCGCGACGTCCGCGGGCGGCCGGCGCGGCGTGCGCGGCGGCGGCCACCAGGGCCGGGAGGCTCTCGCCGATGTCCGCGATCTGCCGGTCCACCTCGGCCAGCTCGGCCGTCAGCTTCTCCTGCCGCGTGCGGAGGTAGTGCGAGCGCCGATCGCGCCGGTCCAGCTCGGCGATGATCTCGTCGGTGGTGAGCTGCGTGAGCGTGAGGATCTCGCCGGGGCGGCGGCGGGGGAGCGCGGCCTCGTTGGCCTCGCCGGGTCCGCCGGGCTTCTCGGTCGTCGGCGCGAGGGGCTGCGGATTCTCCGAGTTGCTGATCATGTCGCCTTGCATCACCCGGGCGGGCAGGGCCGGGCAGGAATCACTTCACTCGCCGGTACTGGCCGCGCGACACACGCTTGAAGCGCGGGTCATTGGACAGGGCGTTGCTGACCATCATGCCGAAATGTGCAGCCGTGGACTTGTAGCCCGCCTTGCGCACCTTGCCGGCGATCTCGGCCGGTGCGACGGTGCTGCCCATCCTGACCACCTTGGCGATGACCTCCGGCAGGCTGACGGTGTTCCGGGCGCGCTTGCGGCCGGTGCGACCGCGCCGGGCCTTGCCTTTGCCTTTTGTGCTCCCCGGCGGCCGCCCGCGGCGGGGGCCGGCCACGTGGCCCAGGTCGGCGAGCTCGGCATCCAGGGCCGCGAGCTTGCGAGCCAGGACTTCGCGGCGCGTGGACAACTTGCGCGCGCCCTTCTCACGTCGAATCAATTCACGACGGAGTTCGGCTGTGGAGACGGACTTGAGAGCCATGGGGGTTGATCTCACACGGGGAGGGGACGGGCCGATGTTTCTCGGCCGGCAACCATCGGAGAGGACATTACGAAAACAGGATGTGTCGGGTCAAGGTGACCCTGGTCCATGAGTTCTGTATTGGGATTCACTCGACACGGCGGTAGGGTCCGATGCGGATGAGACCCGGCAGGCCGAGGGCCAGCCCGGTGAGGCTGATGACGGGCCGCAGCAGCTCGTAGCCCGGCGACTCCGCGTCGGGAAGGGCCACGTACACCGACGCGAGCAGCGTCGGCAGCGCCACGGCGAGCTGCCAGCGCGTCGCCGGCGGCCAGCCCGTGCGCCGCACGACGTGCAGGGCGCTGCAGGCGCAGAGCCAGCCCAGCGCGGCGCCCGCCAGTACGTCGAGCGGCCAGTGGGCGCCGACAGCGAGGCGCGAGGCCGCGACGAGCACGGCCAGCACGAGCACCGCCGCGCGCGCCGCCGCGGCGCGCCACAGTGACCAGGCCAGCGCCGCCGCCGCGAAGATGGTGGTGGCGTGCCCCGAAGGGAAGCTGCGCTTCGACAGCGACTTGCCGATGATGTGGATGGTCTCGGCGCCCAGCGCGCGGCCGGGCCGCGGCGTCGCGACCAGGTCCTTGAGGCCGTGAAGCAGCAGGGTGGCCAGGAGCGCAGCGAGCAGCGCCGCCAGCAGCAGCTGCGGCCGACGCCCGATGAGCGCCGCGGACAGCGCCAGCATGGTGGCGCCTTCGCCGAGCACGCTCAGGTTCGCCCAGAGGGCGTCGCCGGTGACCGACGGCCAGCCGTTGACGGCGCGGAACACGGCCTCGTTGGCGCCGGCGGAGATCACCCAGCCGGCCAGGAGCGCCGCCGCCAGCGGCACGCCCAGCGTGCGCAACAGGCCAGGCGGCCGGAGCTCTTCGGGCGCGTCAGGGGCGGTAGCCATCGCACTCCCAGAAGCGGAAGGTGGCGATGCGGCCGCCGGGCTCCTCGACCGGCTGCTCCAGCAGGAGTCGCGTCCGCTCGAAGCGCGCGAGGTCCTCGTCCGCATCCTTCGGGCCCGGGCTGCCCCAGGCCACGAGGATGCCGCGGGCGTCCCTGGCCGGCTCGCCGAACCACAAGTCGAACTGCGTGCGGCGCTGGTCGAGCACCTGCACCTGCGCGGGGCGCGCGTACCACGCGAGCCGGCTGGCGGAGGTCCAGTGGTCGGTGAACAGCACGGGCGGGGAGCCGGGCCGCGCGGCCAGCTCGTCGCGCAGGCGCACGGCCGTGGCGGCCGCCCGATCCCAGCCGGTGAACGGCGCGCGCGCGCGGCCCACGGGATCGGCCGGCCCGGCTCGCAGGCCGAGCACGAGGTGGACCGCGAGCAGCGCCAGCCCGCACCACGCGCCGCCGGCCAGCGCGAGGCGCCGTCGCGCGGCCCGGTCCCAGCCGCGCAGGTAGAAGCGAGCGGCGAGCACCGCGAGCGCGACCCACGCGAGCTGGGTCCAGTGCGGCAGCGTCGCCTCGTACCCGGACGTCGGCCAGAAGAGCACGAGCACGGGCACCGCGAGCAGCAGCAGCAGGCGCACGCCGGGCTCGGCGCGCTCGCGCAAGAAGCCGTCCTGCGCGGCGGCCAGCCCGCCGATCACCAGCGCCGGGCCGAAGGCCAGCAGCTCGCCCGCGCGCGAGATCAGGAAGTCCGTGGCCTCCCAATGCCTCCCGGCCGTGCCGTGGTGCAGCTGGTAGCGGAAGGAGATCCAGTCGTGCGACGCGTTCCACAGCAGCACGGGCGCGACGAGCAGCGCCGCGGCCGCGACGGCCATCCAGGGGCCGGGCCCGCGCAGATCGCGCGCGCGATGCGCCAGGAGGAGCGCGCCGGCCACGGTGACCACCAGCGACACGGCCGTGTACTTCGCGAGGCCCGCCAGCCCGAGCGCCGCGCCCAGGAAGAGCCACTGCAGAGGGCTGCCCCGGCGCAGCACCGAGACCAGCGTGTGCATCACGAGCAGCGCCGTCGGCAGCAGCACGTCCTCGGGAATGACGGCCATGCCCGTCACGTGCACGTCGGGCGCCGTGCACCACAGCGCCACCGCCGCGCAGGCCGTCCACGGCGACTCGTCCGGGAACAGCCGGCGCACGAGAAGGTAGAGCAACGCGCCCGACAGCGCGCCGAGCACCATGGCCCACAGCCGCAGCGCGAGCTCGCTGCTCGAGACGACCAGCACCAGGGCCTGCAGCCAGCCGACGAGCGGCGGGTGGTCGAAGTAGCTCCAGTCGAGGTGCAGGCCGTACAGGGCGTAGTGCGCCTCGTCGGTGACCAGTCCCAGGCGCCCGGCCAGCGTCAGCTGGAGCGCGGCCAGCGTGACGAGCAGCAGGGTGGTCGTGCGCGCCGGGCCCAGGCGCTGGAGCCACGCGAGGCGCACCGTCGGCGGCGGCCGGGTGGCGAGGGTCGGTGAGGCCTTCATGCGTGCAGGTGGGCCCGCGTCGCCCGGGGCGCCGCGGACCGACCGATCATGGGAGGGGACACGGCGCGGTGCAAGGCGCTATGGTGGCCGGCCGGGCCCACGGCCCGCGCATGACGAATCCCTCACGCCTCCCAAGTCGGACGACGCATTCGGGGTCGTCCCTTGTTGGGGCCCCGCCCGGCCGCGCCGCGCTGCAGCGCCACGTGCTCGAGGTGCAGCGCCGCGTGCGCACCTGCACCGGCTGCGGCCTGTGCTGCACGCAGGCCTACAACTCGCAGGCGATCCTGCCGTGGGAGGCCGCTCGCATCGCGGCATACCTGCGGCGGCTGCCGGACGCGCGCCGCGAGGAACTGCTCGGGCGCGCGCGCCGCGCCGTCTCGCGCTGGAAGCTCGCGCGCGCCGGCCACCGCCTCGTCCAATACACCTGCAGCTTCCTGCAACCCGACCTCACCTGCGCGCTGCCGCTGGAGGCGAAACCCGTGGCGTGCCTGTCCTTCAATCCGCTCACGCCGGACGCCTGCGACCAGGAGCCCGAGTGGTTCGAGCGTGCGGGCGCGGAGGTGGAGACCGCCAACCGCGCGGCCGGCCTGCCGGCCGTCAGGCGTCCCATCCCGCTGGCCGTGCTGCTGGCCGCCGGCGACGGCCGCGAGGCGGGGCCGCGCGCGGGCCGCGGCCGGCGCCGCCCGCCACGTTAGGCCGCCCCGCGCGTGATCGCCGCCCTGTATCTGGTGTTCCTGCTGTCCGGCGTCGCGGCGCTGGTGTACCAGGTGACCTGGGTGCGCGTGCTGACCACCAGCTTCGGCACGACGACGCAGGCCGTGGGCACGGTACTGACCCTGTTCATGGGCGGGCTCGCGCTGGGCGGCTGGCTCCTGGGGCGGCTGGCCGACCGCGTGCGCTCGCCGCTGCGCCTCTACGCCGCGCTCGAGGCGGGCCTGTGCGCGTGCGCGCTCCTGTTCGTGCTCGGCGAGGACGCGCTGCAGTCGGCGACGCTGGCGCTGCTGCGCGCGGGAGCGCTGCCGCCGGCGGCTTGCAAGTTCCTCGTCGCCGCACTGGCGCTGCTGCCGGCGACGACGCTCATGGGCGGCACGCTGCCGGCGCTGGCGCGCGCGGTCACGGCGGGGCCGGGCGAGGTGGGGCGGCGGCTTGGCACGCTGTACGGGCTCAATGTCGCCGGCGCGGTGCTGGGCTGCTTCGCCACGGCGCTGCTCATGCTGCCGCACGTGGGCGTCTCGGGCTCGATCGGCGCGGCCGCCGCGCTCAACCTGCTGCTGGCGGTGGTGACCCTGGGCCTCGCCGCGGCGTCGCCGGCGCCGCCCGTCGCCGCCGCCGCGGCGACGGCCGGACGCGTGCCGCGCGGCCCGCTGGCGCTGGCCTTCCTCTCGGGCTTCGCCACGCTCGCGACCGAGGTGCTCTGGACCCGCCTGCTCGTGAACCTGCTCACCGCCAACGTGCTCATCCTGGCCACGGTCGTGGGCGCCTTCCTGCTGGGGCTGGCGGCGGGCAGCCTGTTCGTGGCGCGGCGCGCGGATGCGATGCCCGACGTGCGCCGGCCGCTGGCCGTGGCCCTGCTGGCCTCGGCGCTCCTGCTGGCGCTCTCGGTCCCCGGAACGGCGGCCTTCGCGCGCCTGATCGCGGCCATCCACGAGCACGGCGGTCCGCACGGCGCGCTGTGGTGGGCGCTGCTTTCCATCCTGCTCGTGATCACGCCGCCGGCGGCCGTCTTCGGCGCGGTGTTCCCGCTGCTGTTCCGCTGGACGGTGCGCGGCCTGCCGAGCCTCGGCGCGGACAGCGGCCGGCTCGCCGCCGCCAACACGCTGGGCTGCATCGCCGGCTCGGCGGCGGCGGCCTTCCTGCTCATCGTGACGCCGGGCGTCTCCGCCAGCCTGCTGCTCATCGCGGCGGTGTACGCCCTCGCGGCGGCGCTCGTCGCGCGCGGCTGGGCGCTGCGCGCGGGCGCGGCCCTCGTCGGCGGCGGCGTGCTGCTGCTGGCGGGCGACGAGCAGGTCCGCCGGCCTGCCTTCTGGATCAACGGCGGCTTCATGGGCGTGGCGCGCGTGCCCGGGCAACAGACGGAGTTCCTGGCCGAGGGGCTCGAGGGCACGGTGGGCGTCGCGCGCTGGGACGACGGCACGCGGGCGCTGGCCGTGAACGGCGTCATCGTGGCCGAGAGCAGCCGCGCCGACCTGTGGGACCTCCTGCTCAAGGCGCACCTGCCCATGCTGCTGCACGAGGACCCGCGGCGCGTGGCGCTCGTGGGCCTCGGCGCGGGCGTCTCGGCCGGCGCCGCGCTCGCCTACGACGAGTGCGAGCGCGTCGACGTGTTCGAGATCGAGCGGCAGGTGGAGCCCGCGCACCGCTTCTTCGCCGACGTGAACGGACGCTGCTGGGAGGACCCGCGGCTCTTCCTCTCCATTGAGGACGGCCGGCACGGCCTGCTGGTGCGCGACGAGCGCTGGGACGTCATCTCGGTGGACCCGACCGATCCGCCCGTGGTCTACCAGTACAGTGCCGACTTCTTCGCCGTGTGCCGCGCGCGGCTGGCGCCGGGCGGCCTCATGGTGCAGTGGGTGCCCATGTTCCGGCTCTCGCCGCTGCACCTGCGCGTGGTGCTGGCCGGCTTCCTGTCCGTCTTCCCCGAGACGTCCGTGTGGTACGACGGCACGTCGCTGCTGCTCATCGGCAGCGACCGGCCGCTGCGCCTGTCGGTGCCGCGCGCGCTGGCCCGCGCCGACGAGCCGCGCGTGCGGCGGAGCCTCGCCACCATCGGCTCGCCCGACCCGTGGCTGCTCCTGTCCACGTGGGTGTGCGGGCCGGCCGGGCTGCGCCTCATGATCGGCGGCCCCGTGCCCCGCAACGACGACGACCACCCCTGGCTCGAGCACGCCGTGCTGCTTTCCGGGCGCCTCGGGGCGCCGGTCATGGCCGACAACCTCGCCCTGCTGCAGCCCTACTGGGAGCCGGTCGAAGCCCTGCTCGAGCCGGCCGACTGCGTTCCGGACACGCTGGCGCGGCTGGCCGCGTCACGCGCGGTGCTGCGCGACCTTCTGGGCGTCCGCATCCAGATCATGCGCGGACAGGAGGAAGCCGCCGAGGCGCTGGCCAACACGATCGCCCGCCGGCACGCGCTGTCGGCGGCCGACTGGGACGCGCTGGCGCCGTTCGTGCGCTGAGGCCACGCGGCGCGGGCGAGCGCGGAGGAACGCCCGCGCGCACCGCGAGCAGCGTCAGGGCACCGTGAGCTGCTGCGCGTTGGTCGCCGACCAGCCGGCGACGCCGACCGGGTCGGGCGTCCAGTACTGGAACACCGCGATGGTGCCCGCCGGCACGCCGGCCGGGAACGTGAACTGGAAGGCCGCGGTGGTCAGCGAGATGGGCAGCCCGGCCAGCAGGATGTCCGGCGTCGGGACCAGCGTGCCGCCCTTGAACGGCAGGTTCGCCACCGCGAGGCCCGCGACCAGGTTCGTGGTGCCGAACAGCGTGAGGCCGCTGGCCGCCAGCACGATCAGATTGCCTGCCTCGGGATCGCCCTGGCCGGAGAGCTGCGGAACGCCGAAGGCTCCGGCGAGGCCCTGGCCCAGGTCGGTCCAGGCGCACGAGACGTTGCACACGCCCTTGGGACTGGCGAGCACGTTCTGCAGTGAGACCAGCGTGCTCGACGTGCCCTGGTTGCCGGTGGTGGTGCTGCAGCCGCCGTGCGTGTGGATGCCGATGGCCTGGTCGGTGTTGTTCCAGATGACGGGCGAGCCGCTGTTCCCGCCCTGGGTGTCCACCTGGTACGACAGCGCGGTGCCCGCGACCGAGAGGAACGGCCCCGTCGCCGTCTGCTGGATCTGGTTGTACGTGGCGTTGGGCGTGGTGTCCGTGCCGTAGCCGGTGATGCGGATGGTGTTGCCGGCCACGGGAGGCGGCGGCACCAGCTCGAACCACGAGCCCTGCGCCTGGGCCGGCGTCATCCCGGTCTGCGAGTTGGGGAAGCAGCCGAAGTAGGCGTAGTCGTTCCCGATGCCCAGGCCGCCGTTGGACTGGATCGAGGAGTCGTCGACGACGTACTGGTCCTCGGTGCCCGGGTGCACGAGCCCGCCCGAGAGCGTGCTGAAGGGCACGTTGAACTCGACGAGGTCGATGGAGCCCACGCAGTGGCCGGCGCTGAGGAAGCAGTGCTGGCAGTCGTCGATCATCCAGGCCGTGCAGCCCACCGGCATGAGGCGGCCGACGCGCGGGTCGTCGCTGGGCACGCGGTCGTCGGTCGAGCCGCACTGCGACTTGGGAATGATCGGCGGCGCGCCCGCGTCCACGCTGGACAGGCGCAGCCGGTTGCGGCCCGTGCCGGGCTGGGCCAGCAACTCCACCAGCACCGTGTCGCCGTTGAAGTAGGCCGTGCTGAAGCGCCACTGCGCGACGGTGCGCGCGTCGAGCGTCTGCGTGGCGCCGTCGGCCAGCGAGCTGATGCTCACCTGCGAGCCCAGCCCCGCGGCGGGATCGCCGGCGAGCGCCAGCTCGTCGAAATACAGGCGCAGCGAGGACGCACCGTCCACGTGCACGGCGAAGGCGGCGACGACCATGGGCTCGTCGGAGTCATTGGACGTCCAGCCGGTGTCCACGGCGTACGGCAGCCGCACGTCCGGCGGAATCTCCTGGCCCGGGGTCGAGGTGGCGCACAGGAAGATCCATGCGGACGCGAGCAGGAAACGACTCATCGGTGCGGCCTCGGTGGGGGCGTGAGAGCCATTGTGGTGGCGCAACCGCACGCCAGTCTATCAGCCCCGCCCGCGGCCGGCGCGCTCACGGCCGCACGCGGTACACGACGGCGCGCGGCAGTGTTTCCGGAACGGCCATGCGCCCGAGAGCCTCCGCCAGCTCGCTGTTCCGCTCGCGCCACGGCAGCAGGAAGACCAGCGGGCCGGTGAAGGCCGGCGGGGCGTACCTGGCGGCCAGCTCGCGGGC
>Ga0075421_100001177_pt1 | contig 30119 bp, 26 predicted proteins | sample SoiMetdeltSBSDD5_FD_75292 | JGI IMG/M metagenome (GOLD analysis project Ga0075421, IMG submission 75292) | Bulk soil microbial communities from a Populus tree surrounding site in Tennessee, USA - Soil MetaG P. deltoides SBSDD5 | ecosystem: Environmental > Terrestrial > Soil > Tree plantation... | reverse complement strand
CGACATCGGCAAGGAGGTTCTCGTCAAGGCCTATATCAGCCGCTGCGAGGCCTACCGCGCAAGGCGTCGGCACGATCGCGCCCTGCTCGACTGCAGCGAGGCGATCGAGCTCGATCCGGCCTCCGCGCAGGCCTTCGCCAGCCGCAGCGCCCTTCATGCCGCCAGGCGCCGGCACGAGCGCGCGCTCGCCGACATCGGCGAAGCCATCCGGCTCGATCCGAAGGCCGCACGGCACTACCTGAGCCGCGGCATCCTGCACGGCACGACCAAGGCGTATGCAGAGGCGGTCGAGGACTTCACCGCCGCCATCGACCTGGACCCGCGCGCCCACGTTGCCTTCATCAGGCGGGCCAACGCCCTGCGCAAGCTTGGTCAGCAGGACCGCGCGATCCGGGACTACGAGGAGGCCATCCGGCTGCAGCCGAGGCACGTCGCCGCGCATGTGCGCCGCGCCGACACCCTGCGCGACCTGCGCGAGTACACGCTGGCGATCAAGGGCTACGAGAAGGCCATCGAGATCGAGCCGAAGGCGGCGTTCAACTACTACCTGCGCGGCGGCGCCTACGGCGACAACGGCCAGCTCGACAGGGCACTCATCGACTACACGGATGCGCTGAAGCTCGACCCTCGCCTGGTCGTGGCTTACGTCGCCAGGGCACGCGCGCGGCTCGATCTCGGCAAGGCCGCCGAGGGACTCTCCGACGCGGAGCGCGCGATCGAGCTGCAGCCGAACCTCGCGGAAGGCTACGACACCCGCGGCCACATCTACGAGGCGCTCGGCCGCAAGGCCGAGGCGATCGCCGACTTCCGCAAGGCGCTGGAGCTGATGCCGGGCCTGCAGCGCAGCCTGGATGGCCTCGGGCGCCTCGGCGCGACGCTCTGATGTCTACCCGTCATCCCGGACGGAGAGATGCGCGCGGAACGCGAGCAGCGCTCCGATCCGGGACCTGGGGAGACAAGCGCCGACTCGTTCCGGGAGGTCCCGGATAGTCTCGCCCCTGCGGGGCTCGGCTTCCGGGATGACGGGTGAATGTTTGGCCGCGCGCTGGTCTCTCTCGCGCGCGGTCGGCTCACCGAGGGGTATGGTGGCTACCCCTCGGTGAAGCTTTGTGAGCAGAGGTGCCCCGCGCCTTGCCGCGTTGGCGGTCCCCGTAAAGCTTGGCATCATGCCCGACTGCTGTGTGGCTCAGTTGGGACCCTCCACGATGAACCGCATCACCGGCCGCTCCGCCTTCCTCGCCCTCCTGAAGGACGAGGGCATCACGCACCTGTTCGGCAACCCCGGTACCACCGAGCTGCCGATCATGCACGCGCTCGCCGAGCACCCCGACCTCAGCTTCGTGCTGGGCCTGCAGGAATCGATCGTGGTGGCGATCGCAGACGGCTACTCGCGCGCCAGCGGCAAGCTGGTGGCCTGCAACGTGCACGTCGCGCCCGGCCTCGGCAATGCGCTCGGCTCGCTCTACAACGCCAAGTTCACGGGAACGCCGATGATCCTGACCGCCGGCCAGCAGGAGCAGGGCCACGGCCTCACCGAGCCCCTGCTCTACCATGCCCTGGTGCCGATGGCGGAGCCCTTGGTGAAATGGGCGGTGGAGGTGACGCGGCTGGAGGACCTGCCGCGCATCGTGCGCCGCGCCGCCAAGGTCGCCACCACGCCGCCCACGGGCCCGGTGTTCATCTCCCTGCCCGGCGACATCCTCAACGCCACGGCCGGCATCGATCTCGGGGCCTCGACGCGCGTGGAGACGCGCAGCCGCCCCGCCGACGAGGTGCTGGCCAGGCTCGCGGACCGCATCCTCGGGGCCGAGCGGCCGGTGATCGTGGCGGGCGACGAGATCGTCAAGAGCGACGCGCTCGAGGCCGCCGCCGCCTTCGCCGAGGCGCTGGGTGCCCCCACCTGGCAGCAGAGCGCGCCCTACGGCGCGCATTTCCTCTCCGAGCGCGCCTGTTACATGGGCTCGCTCTCGCGCGACCAGCGCCACGTGCGCGAGGTCCTCTCCAAGTTCGACCTCATGATCGTGCTGGGGGCCGACCCGGTGCGCATGTCGGTGTGGAGTGAGGTGGAGCCGCTGCCCGACGGCCTGCCCGTGGTGCACATCGGCCTCGTCGACTGGGACATGGGCAAGAACTTCGCCGCCGAGATGGCGGTGCAGGCCGACGTGCGCGAGACCCTGCTGGCGCTCACGCCCCTCCTGAAGCAGCGCGGCGGCGAGCGCCTCGCGTCGAAGGCCAAGGCATCGCTGGCCGAGCTGGCCGCGTCCAACTGGAGCGCGAAGCGGGCCCGGCTCGTCGCTCGCTTCGAGAGCCGCGGTGCAACGACGCCGATCGACGTGGACTGGCTGACCCTAAAGGTCGCCGAGGCGCTGCCGCGCGACGCCGTAGTGGTCAACGAGGGCCTGACCTCGTCGCGCCACCTGACCGACCTCGTGCCCTACCGCGACCGCTACGGCTATCACGGCCTGGCCTCGGGCGGCATCGGCTGGGGCATTGCGGCGGCGACCGGCGTGGCGCTGGCGCAGGCCCCGCGTCCCGTGTGCTGCGTCTCGGGCGACGGCAGCGCCATGTACTCGATCCAGGCGCTGTGGACAGCCGCCAACGCCAGGCTGCCCGTCACCTACGTGATCGCCAACAACGGCGGCTACCGCATCATCAAGCAGCGCCTCAAGGCCTTCCACGGCAGCGACAAATACATCGGCATGGACTTCGCCGATCCGGCCATCGACTTCACGGCGCTCGCCCGCTCGCTGGGCGTCCCCGCCGAGCGCATCGACGACCCCGCCGCGCTCCCCGCCGTGCTGGAGCGCGCCTTCGCCACCCCGGGCCCCAAGCTCCTCGACGTCATCGTCGACGCCACGGTGTGAGGCACCCGTCATCCCGGACGGAGCGATGCGAGCGAAACGCGAGCAGCGCTCCGATCCGGGACCTCGTGAGGCAGATTTCGACTCGTCTCACGAGGTCCCGGATAGCCTCGCCCTCGGCCCTGCGGGCCGGGGCTCGGCTTCCGGGATGACGGGTGGGTTTGGGATGGTGGCCTACTTCGCCCGCGTGGCGCGCCAGGTGGTCTCCTTGCCGGCCGCGGTGCTCGTCCCTTCGATGAGGTCGCCGTTCACGCGGCCCTTGTACTCCGCGCCGGCGGCGCTGAAGGCGATCTCGGCGCCGGTGAGCCTGCCCTTCACGGGCGCCACGACGTTGCCCGTCGTCAGCGTGCCCTTCAGCATCTGAAACGTCTGCTCGAGCACGAGCCGGCTCTCGCCCAGCTGCCAGGTGCCCTCCACCTTGGCGGGGACGAGCCAGAAGAAGGCGTTGCAGAAGGTGCGGCAGTCGCTCACCCCTGCGACGGTCTCGTCCGCCGCCCAGTCGCCCATGTCGAAGGAGTTGGAGACCACGCGCGTGCCGGGCTTCATGGCGAGGATCTTCGGCCGCAGGCGCAGGTTGATCTCGGGCAGCAGGAACAGCGTGACGACGGTGGCCGCGGAGAAGTCGGTCTTGAAGAGGTCGGCCTGCACGAAGGTCGCCTTGCCGGTGACCCCTGCCTTCTCGGCGTTGCCCCGCGACAGCTCGATCATGTCGGGGTTGTACTCGACACCGAGCGCCTTGGCGCCGCGCTTGGCTGCGGCGATCACGGTGCGGCCGTCGCCGGAGCCCAGGTCGATCACGTAGTCGCTGGCCGTCACCTTGGCCATGTCGAGCATCCGCTGCACCAGTGTGTCCGCAGTCGGCACCCACACCACGTCCTTGCCGGGCTGGTACTCCTGCGGTTGATAGGGCTGGGGCGGCTGCGCCTCGACGGAGGCGAGACCGGCGACGGCAACGAGGCTCAGCACGGCGAGCGATCTGGGCAAAGTACGCGGCAGCGTCATGGGTCGCTTTCCTCCTGCGGCGGCGATTGCCCGTTGTATGCGGCAAAGCCCCGTTCCGGCATGTTAAGGGTTGGTAACGGTTGCATGCGCGAGACCGCAGCCTTACGGAGCGGGCCCGGTTCTGCCACCTCGGGGCGGGGGCACCCAGGGTGCCGGCGGAGGCGCGAGGGCCCTGGAATCGCAAATGCGGGACGCCCAGGGCATTCCCGGAGGGGCACCCCCGACCCCCTCTCCGCTTGGGGCCCGCCAGGGCAGGGGCATCCGCTTCCGGCGCTGTCTCACTCGGCGCCGAGGCGGGCGGCCATCTGCTTGACGCGGCGGCGCTGGACCGAGGAGGGGATGCGCAGCGCCTCGCGGTACTTCGCGACCGTGCGACGGGCGATGTCGATGCCGTCACGCCGCAAGTACTCGACGAGCTTGTCGTCGGACAGCACCGACTGCGGGGCCTCCGCGTCGATGAGCTGGCGGATGCGATGGCGCACCGACTCGGAGGAATGCGCCTCGCCGGCGCCGTCGGACGACGAGATGGCCGAGGTGAAGAAATACTTGAGCTCGAAGATGCCGCGCGGCGTCGACATGTACTTGTTCGACGTGACGCGGGAGACCGTCGACTCGTGCATGTTGATGGCATCCGCGACGGTGCGCAGGTTGAGCGGCTTCAGGTGCTCGACGCCGTGGGTCAGGAAGCCGTCCTGCTGGCGCACGATCTCCTCGGCGACGCGCAGGATGGTGCGGGCACGCTGGTCGAGGCTCTTGACCAGCCAGTTGGCGCTCTGCAGGCACTCGAGGAGATAGCCCCTGTCCTGCTCGGAGCGCGCCGTCTTCGCCACGTTGGTGTAGTAGCTGCGGTTGACCAGCACGCGCGGCAGCGTCTCGCTGTTGAGCTCCACCACCCAGCTGCCGTTCGGCCCCGGCCGGACCAGCACATCGGGAAGGATCGGCTGGATCTGGATGGAGCCGAACTTGAGACCCGGCTTGGGATTGAGCCGCTTGATCTCGGCCACCATCTCGACCAGCTCCTCGCCGTCGACGGCCACGGCGCGCTTGAGCGCGCTCAGGTTGTGGTTGCCCAGCAGGGCCAGGTTGTCGAGCAGCCTGGCGATCTGCGGGTCGTAGCGGTTGGCATCCTTGAGCTGCAGGGCGAGGCATTCGGAGAGATTGCGCGCGAACACGCCCGGGGGGTCGAAGCCCTGCAGCTTGCCGAGGACACGCTCCACCAGGTCGATGGGCGCGCCGAGCCGCTGGGCCACCTCCTCGAGGCTCGCCGGCAGGTAGCCCGCCTCGTCCACCATGTGGATGAGGTGCACGCCGATCAGGCGCTCGGCCGCATCCGTGACCATCAGGTGCAGCTGCTCGGTCAGATGGTCGGCGAGCGAGCGGGTCGCGGCTACGAACTCCTCGAGATTGGTGTCCTCGGTGCCGTCGCCGTTGTGTGTGCGCAACTTGACGGAGGCCCAGCCGGACTGGTCGCTCATCGGCCGGTCGCCGTTGAGCGCGGCGCTGCCTCCGCGCGCATCGGGCGCCGCCTCGTTGAGGGCCCGCGCCTTGCCGTCCTGGGCGGCGCCCTTGACCTCGTCGGCCTGCCGGGCGGCCTCGTCCTGCTCCAACAGGGGGTTGCGCTCCAGCTCGTTCTCAACGAACACGCCGAGCTCGAGATTGGACAGCTGCAGCAGGCGAATAGCCTGTTGCAGCTGGGGGGTCATCACCAGCTGCTGGCCCTGTCGCAGCTCCAACTTCGGCGTTAGCACCATAGCGGCCATGATGGTCGGCCAGGACGCTTCACCGGGTCAAGCCATAACGACGCCGCATCAGCCGAACGTCCTGCCGAGATAAACCTGCCGCACCATCTCGTTGTCCACGATCTCCCTGGGATGGCCGTGGACCAGGACCTGCCCGTCGTAGATGATGTAGGCGCGATTCACGAGGTTCAGGGTCTCGCGCACGTTGTGGTCGGTGATCACCACGCCGATGCCGCGCTGGGTGAGGTGGCGCACGGTGACCTGGATCTCCTCCACCGCCCTGGGGTCGATGCCGGCGAACGGCTCGTCCAGGAGGAGGAACGAGGGGCCCGTCGCGAGCGCCCGGGCGATCTCGCAGCGGCGCCGCTCACCGCCGGAGAGGGCGATCGACGGGGCCCGTCTCTTGTGGGCGATTCCGAACTCCTCCAGCAGGTTATCGAGCTTCTCCTTGCGCCGCCTCCGGTTCGGCTCGACCAGCTCCAGCACCCCCATGATGTTCTGCTCGGTGGTGAGACCGCGAAAGATCGATTGCTCCTGCGGCAGGTAGCCGATGCCGAGGCGGGCGCGGCGGTACATGGGCAGCCGCGTCACGTCGCGGCCGTCGAGCATGATGCGCCCGGCGTCGGCCGCGACGAGCCCCATGATCATGTAGAACAGGGTGGTCTTGCCGGCGCCGTTGGGACCCAGCAGGCCAACGGCCTCGCCGCGGGCCGCGGCCAGAGAGACACCGCGCACCACCGTCTGGGCGCGGTAGCTCTTGCGGACGTCGTGCACGCTGAGCCAGCCTTCGCCGGTAGGGTGCTCCTCCCCCTGGCGCGCCGGGCTGGCGCGCCGGCCCCGGCCCTGCGGAGGTGGTGGCCTCGTGTCTCTTTTACGGACGGGAAAGACGCTCATGGCGCCATCCTACCGCAGTGCGGGACAGGGCTCCAAGGGCAGACGACGCCCGGCACGCACAGACTCGGCCGGTCAGCGCACATCAAGAGCGGGCGCCTTCTTCTTGAGGTCCTCCAAGGCCTTGTCCTTCCTGGCCTGGGGATAGAGGAGCCCGCACACCATTCCGGGCGGGCAGGCCCGCCCCTCGGCCTTGGTCGTGTCGGACGATGACGTTGCCGGAGGACTGGACGACAAGCCGCCCCCTTTTGAATCCTGCGTCGGGGTATTCAACACGCGCGCCTTGCTCGAGGGGTCGGACTCCATCGAGTAGATGCCCGTCGTCAGGTCGATCTTGAGGCGGGGGGCCTCGAGCACGTCAGTCTTCTTCTTCTGCGGGTCCTTCGGATCGCTGGTGGGTTTGGTGACGAGCACGTCCCCGACAAGCAGCACCGTGTTGTTCTTCACGTCGAAGGTCGCCGCATTCGCGCTGGCGGTCTCGCCGTCCTTCGAAGTCAGGAGAACGTCCTTTTTCGCCTCCAGGCGGACGATCTGGCTCTTGTCCGCGCCCTTGGCCTTGGCGCTCGCGTCATCGGCCGCCGTGGCGAGGCCCAGGCCGGTCGACCCGGCAAAGAAGGCCGTGAGCTCGGAGGTGAGCAAAAGCATGTCGGCCTGGCGCGCCCGTACGTTGCCCTTGAAGATCGCCTTCTTGGCCGCGTCGTTGACATCGAGTGTGTCGGCCTCGACCTCCATCGGTGCGTTGGGGTCGTTCTTGAACGAGCTTGTGAGGCCGCCCAGGACCTCCGCCGCGGGCTTGGCCTTTGTGCGCTGACCCTGGGCGCCGGCGGGCTGGTAGAAGGTCGCAGAAATGCGCCCGCCATCCTCGGGCTCCAGCCGGGTGGTGCCGCCTTTGCGGTCCACCGTCAGGCGCTCGCCCTTGAGGACGTTCTTGTCCTGGACGGCGATCACCTTGCCCTGAAACAGGGCGGTGTCGGCCGCCACATCGAAGTCGACGAGCTCGCTCACGATGCGCCGGTCGTTGCCGGCCGTGATCTCGGCGCCGTTGCGCACCCACAGGAAGGTGACGCGGGAGCCCTCGGCCTTCCCATCGGGTGCCTTCGGCTTGGAGTCCAGCGCGGCGGCGGCCTTGCCCTCGTACTTGACCATCAGGTAGGGCGCCTGGAGCATGGTGTCGCCCTGCAGGGCCACCACGTTGCCACGGAAATGCGCGGTCTTCTGCGCGTCGTCGACATCGAGCTCCTCGGAGCGCACGTCGACGGGCTTGCCCTTGTCGCTGCCGATGCCGGCGGTCTGGGCCGACGCTACCAGGCGCACGCTCACCTGCCCGCGGAAATGGGCCAGGCGGGTCTTGGTGTGCATGGTGAGCGCCTGGGCCTCGACCGACCCCGTCGGCGTCATGGCACTGACGGGGTGCTGGGAGACCACCTTGCTCTCCTTGGTGTAGATGGTCGCACGCGACAGGCGGGCGATCAGGCCGTTGGTGCCGTCGATCTCGATGCCGTCGAACAGCTCCAGCTCGCCTTTGGCCTTGTCGTAGAGACCATTCTTGGCCTTGAGCTTGGTAGTGGTGCCGCTGGTCTGGAACAACTCGCCGCTGATGTCGATCAGCTTGATGGGGGCGTTCTGGCGGCTGAAGGCGAAGACGGCGCGCTCGGCGCGCACCTCGTAGCGGCCGTCGCTGGTGGCGTCGGAGAAGGTCGGGTTCTTCATCGACAGGTCGTCGGCCGTGATCTCGACGCCGTCGAACTTGAACTTGCCGGACTCCAGGTGCCACTTGGCGGCTACGTAGACCGCGAACACAACGAAGATGCCGCCGGCGGCTAGCGGAAGGACGATGCGCAGCAGCCCCACGAGGCGGCTGTGGCGTTTGGCGGCCTGGAACGCCCACGCGCGACCGGCGCGGGCAACCGGCGCTGCCGCTCTCGGTCCGGGACCGTCCCGGCTCGCAATGGTGATGGCCATATGAGAGAAGCCCCCTCGCCGCTGGCGCAGCTTCTCCAGATCGGGCGATTCACGTCAAGATGCCGGGCAATTGGGGTGAGATTGGGACCTGCGCCGCGCCACCAATCGCTTGGTTCTGTGCGGGTTTTCGGCAGGCGCGGGCAGCTTGCGCAATCAGTGGGCGAAGATGTCCATATCCTCGAAGCCCGCCAGGTCGAGGTTCACCCGATGCGGCAGGAAACGGAAGCACGCTTCTGCCATCTCCCTCCTCCCCTCCCGCTGCAGCATGGCGTCGAGCCTGGCTTTCAGCGCGTGCAGATGCAGCACGTCGGAGGCTGCGTAGTGCTTCTGCTGGTCGGTGAGCGCTTCCGCGCCCCAGTCGGAGCTCTGCTGGACCTTCGAGAGGTCGACGCCCAGGAGCTCGGCGCACAGGTCCTTGAGGCCATGCCGGTCGGTGTAGGTGCGCACCAGCTTGGAGGCGATCTTGGTGCAGTAGACGGGACCCGTCATCACGCCGAGGTACTGTCGCAGCACGCCGAGGTCGAAGCGGGCGAAATGGAACACCTTGAGGATCGCCGGGTCTGCCAGCAGCGCTTTGAGCCGCGGCGCCGACCAGTTCTTGCCGTCGAGCTGGACGAGATGGGCGGTGCCGTCCCCGGCGGAGAGCTGCACCAGGCAGAGCCGGTCGCGGTGCGGATTGAGACCCAGCGTCTCGGTGTCCACGGCGACAGCGCCCGCGAAGCGGACGGCCTCCGGCAGATCGTTCTTGTGGAGCTTGATGATGGGGCTCACGGGGTCGCTCGTGGAGAGGCAGTGCCCGCCCGGCAAGACCCCGTTACCTAGCAGGTTGACGGCGCAACGGCCAGAGGGAAAGGCGGGCAGAGGGTCACGCCGCAGCCTTGCGCAAGTGCCGTTCCGACCACGCCTGCAGCCACGCCAGGCAATCCTGGTAGAAGCCGTCGAAGTCCTCGACCAGGGTGCGCAGCGGGACGTGGAAGAATTTGGGGCCGAAGGAAAGGCCGCTGCGGCGCAGGGCGAGCGCGAAGATCACCGGCTCGCGATCGCCAGCCGCGGCCGGGGTGGCGTCTATGAAGGTGTGCTTGTGGGCGTTGCCGATGTCGTTGAGGGTGCGCAGGATCTCCTGGTGGTCGCGGTAGGGGGCGGCGCTGAGGAACAGGCCGTGCCTCAAAAGCGCGGCGACCCCGTCGATGCCGACGCGGTCGGGATAGCCGCCATGCGCCTCGAGATGGGCGAGCACGGCATGCACCGAGACGAACTCGTCGGCCGCGCGCTGCAGCAGGAACACCGCGCTCTCGAGCTCCAGGGTGTGCCTGGAATGGGCCTTCAGGGACATGGCGCCGGCGAGCCGCTGCCACTGGCCGAAGGCCGAGGCGATCCTGCGGTTGGCCTCGTCCACGCGCAGCATGATCTTGGCCTGCTTGAGCTGAAGGCTGCCGAACGGACAATCAGACGGCAACCAGACGCCGAACGATCCGTTGCCTTCCTCCGAGATGCTCGCGTTGCGGACTTGCGGGACCGGGCACGGCTGGCGCAGTTGCGTCATGGGGATGGTGTCCGTGGGGAGGGGTCAGACCCCTCGCCTCCAGCGTTGATGTTGAACGACAACGGGAACGCGAGGGGTCTGACCCCTCTGCTACCCCCGTCGCGACCAACGGCTGATTCGTTCGGCTGAAGTGTGTCGGCCGGGCGGCGGCTTTGTGCCGGCGCTCCGTGCCCTGCCCGTCGACCGGGGCGCCGGCTTGCCGATTGGCCGGGGCGGGATCGACGTGCTTGCCCGCAACCTGAACCTCGAAATTGAGCTGGAGCCCAGGCGTAAGGCCCGTCGCGCCGGCCAGCCCAATGACGACAGCGGGCTATCTCCCTCGTCCTACGTCGCGCGCGAGGCGCCATTTCTCCTCCTGCACCCGGATGCCGGCCAGCACGAGGTCGAGGAGCAGGCAGGTGCGGCGGAAGAGGTCGGAGCTCTCGCGGTAGTCGGCCGGGGCGAAGAAATCGCAGCGGCCGGCGCGGTAGAGGTCGACGCACTTGGCCTTGCTCTTCCCCGGTGGATAGACCGCGACCGCGTGGCCGCCGTTCTTGCGCATCACGGCCATCGACGGCACGTCGGTGTCGCCGTCGCCGAAGTAGATCATGTTGCCGAAGGGGATGGGGCGCGCGTCCTCGGGCATGTGCTGGTTGATGCTCTCGCCCAGGTCCTCGACGCCCTTGTTGATGCGGAAGAGGTATTGGGTCTTGCCGGTGTCGGTGATGACGCGCTTGGGGTAGGGCAGGTCGTAGGCCTCGAACCAGTACTCGGAGGCGAACACGTTGTGGAAGCGCCTGTAGATCGACGTGCCCTCGACGATCTCCAGGAGGCCCGACGAGACGAGGTAGTGGCGCAGCTGCACGCCCTGGCTCTGGGCGTGGCTCTTGACGTAGCCGGCGATGGCATCGAACCAGTCCTCTACCCCGGGGTAGAGCTCCACCTTGCGCCCCTGGGCGACGAGATCGGCGCGGTCGATACGCACGCCCTTGTCCTTCGCCTTCTTGTACATGAGGTGCATGTAGGTGATGAGGGGATCGGCCTGGGTGCGCCTGGCGAGCGCGTTGCTCTCGGCCCAGAAGGCCGCGGCATCGGCACCGATCTCGGGGAGGAAGGCGTACTCCTGCATGGGCCGCGGCGACAGCGTGCCGTCGAAGTCGTAGACCAGTGCGATGGTCCGCTTCTCGAACCTGGGTGCCGGTGTGCGCCGGCCGGATCTGCCCGCCTCCACCGCGTTCTCCTCCGCCGCCGCCCTACGTCGCCCGTTCGCACGCTCGGCCATGAGACGATGCCCGTGAAAGGGTGAGATGGTGAGTGGTGAGATGGTGAGTTTCGCGATGCGCGGGCGGCACGGTTGCGTTTCCATCGTCGAGGATGGAAAGGATCCGCGGTAGCGCGCGCTGCCCGAAACTCACCATCTCACCACTCACCATCTCACGACTCGCATGCGCTTGTCAGCGCGTTGTCACAATGCCGTGCAAGGAATGCAGCCGAAGCCATGACATTCCGCATCGCCCAGATCTCGGATACCCACCTCAGCGGCGCAAAGCCGTTCTTTGTGGAGAACTTCAACGTCGTTGCGGCGGCGCTCGCCGCTTCGGCGCCCGACCTGGTCGTGAACACGGGCGATCTCTCCTGGGACGGTGCCTCGGCGGACGGCGACCTCGCCGAGGCGCGGCGCCTGCACGAGACCATCGGCCTGCCGATGCGGGCGATCCCCGGCAATCACGACGTGGGCGAGGGCCACGATGTGCCGGGCTCGAAGGAGGTGCCGATCTCGGCGGAGCGCCGGGAGCGGTATCTGCGCCATTTCGGCGAGGACTACTGGCTGACGGACGCTCCGGGCTGGCGCTTCCTCGGCATCGACGCGCTGCTGCTGGCGACCGGCCTCGAGGCGGCCGCCGGGCAGCTCGACTTCGTAATGCGCGCGGCGGCGTCGAGCGAGGGCCGGCGGATCGCCCTGTTCGTGCACAAGCCGCTGTTCGATGCCTCGCCGGCCGAGGCCGCGGTCACAGGCCGCTTCGTCAACCCGGCCGCCCGCGGGCGGCTGCTCGCAGCCTTCGGCGCAGTGAGGCCGGCGGTGGTCGCCAGCGGCCACGTGCACCAGTTCCGCTCGACCGACAGCGAAGGAATGCGCTGCGTCTGGGGCCCATCCACCGGCTTCATCATGCCGGACGCGCGCCAGCCCATCTACGGCGAGAAGGAGGTGGGCTACGTCGAGCATCGCTTCGAGCCCGGCGGCGGCTATGCGAGCAGCTTGGCGCGGGTCGCGGGCCTGCGCAGGCACGACATCGCCGATTTCGCGGCGCACTTCGGCAAGATGTGACGAGGCTCGATCTGGGGAGGCCCGACTCGTTGGACGAGGTCCCGGATAGTCTCGCCCCTTCGGGGCTCGGCTTCCGGGATGACGGGTAGGGCTAGCGGAAGCGGCGCTGCGGAGGGCGGCGCTGGCCGCTGCCGGGAGCCGGTGCGCGGGTGTCCTTGTGGCGGAAGTTGATGCGGCCCTTGTCGAGGTCGTAGGGGGTCATCTCGACCGTGACCTTGTCGCCGGCGAGGATGCGGATGCGGTTCTTCTTCATGCGGCCGGAGGTGTAGGCAACCACCTCGTGGCCGTTCTCCAGTTTGACGCGGCAGCGCGCGTCGGGGAGAACCTCGAGAACGACCCCTTCGAACTCCAGCGGCTCTTCCTTGGCCATGCAGTCTCCTGTGTGGCGGGTCGGACCTCGCCTCGGCCCTCTCGACGAAATTGCAGAAGTTGGAGGCGAAGGGTCTGACCCCATGCGGCCCGTATATGAGCCGTGGCGGCAGTCGCGGCAAGCGAAAAACGGGCGAAGGCCCCCGTGTAGGCCCGGTGTGGGCGCTCGAGACCGCCCGGCCAGCCTGCGTGCGGCAGGCTGGCTCCGCCCTATGCGAAAGCCCGGTTATCGGAGGAAGCATCATGAAGGACGGGATCTGGCTCCCGATCGTCGCGGCCGGGATATTTCTCGTCGCCAGCACGGTCATCTACAATCTCGTCGGTGCATCGAGCGCCAAGCCGATCATCCAGGGAGGCCTGGTCGGCCTCTTGCTCGCGGCGCTCAACTGGCCCTCCAATCCGGGGGGGGTGGGCTGGTTCGGCTGCTTGATGCTGGTGGTGGCGGGCGTCGCCCTGGGGCGCTGGGTCGTCATGCCGCTGACCGGCCTCTCGAGGGACCCGATGTTTGCTGGCTTCGATGGCACCAACCCGGCAGTGCTGGTACCTGACCTGCTGAATTTCGGCAGCGGCGTCCTTGTGTACTGCAGCTATGCACTGGTCGCCCGCCGCCGGCCTGCTGCCGATTGAGCCGCCCGGCCAGGCGCAACGCGCTGAATGCGCCCGTTCAGCCGGCCGGCCGCTCATTGCGGCCGGCCGGTCCGTCACGGCTGGCCGGTCAGAGCGGCGTGCCGCCGGCGCGCCAGAAGCGGCGCATGATCTCGCGCTCGGTCGCGTCGGTCAGAAGGTGCCCGTGGCTTGCCAGGTAGCGCGCCACCTCGCGGTCGGCACGGCGCTGCTGGGATTCGGCGATGCTGTCGACCACCCGGCGCCAGAACGGCTTGCGGGCGGGCTTTGTCTCTGCCTGCGCCGGCGCGGCAGCGGTCTCGTGCGTATAGGTCAATGTGCTCATGAGTGATCTCCGTCTTGGCGACGCTGTGTTGTCACCCTCGGAGGCGATTTCCCTCGCTGCGGGCGGCCCTGGATGTCTCGACGCACCCTTTTTGCCGTTCCGCCGCAACCGGTATGTGGGTGGTTCGGCAAGCTGCAGCCAGACTTCATGCTGCGTCGCAGCAATGCGCCCGAAGCATGGCTCGGCCGGCGGCTCAGACCGCCCCTGTGTCCCTTGGGAGCAACGGCGGATTACGGGCTTTGCCCTCTCAATCCGCCCTACGGTGGCTCCGGCGGCGGGAGGCCGGCGCTGGGCGCGACTGTGGAGAATACGCGAATACTAGCGAACCAGCGTCACCATGTCAAGATGAATCTTCTGTAACGTGCTGTTTCAACTTGGAGCATCTCACATGGGGTCAGACCCGCAGGGTCTGACCCCGGCGCCGCACAGGTCGTCTCACATGGGGTCAGTCCCCGGCCTTCGCCGGGGCAGGCCCGTGGGGTCTGACCCCGCCCCCGAAGCCGCCGCCGGTGGGGGTGATGATGACGATAGCCTCGCCCGGATCGAGGATGGTCTGGTCGCAGCCCTGGAGGCGTTCCAGGCGTCCGTCGTTGCGCCGCACCCAGTTCTCGCCGCAGGCGCCGGGCTCGCCGCCGTCCAGGCCGAAGGGGCGGACGTTGCGGAAGCTTGACAGGATGGCGCAGTCCATGCGCTCCAGGAAGCGGATGCGCCTCAGCGTGCCGTCGCCCGCGCTCCAGGTCCCCCTGCCGCCGGAACCGCGGCGGATGGAGAACTCCTCCAGGAGGACGGGGTAGCGCAGCTCCAGGATCTCGGGGTCGGTCAGGCGCGTGTTGGTCATGTGCACGTGCACGCCGGCGGTGCCGTCGAAGCCGGGGCCGGCCGGACTGCCCGAGCAGATGGTCTCGTAATACTGGTAGCGCGCGTTGCCGAAGGTGAGGTTGTTCATGGTGCCCTGGCTCGGGCCCATGGCCGTCATGGCGGCGAACAAGCAGTTGGTGACGATCTGGCTGGTCTCGACGTTGCCCGCCACCACGGCGGCCGGGTAGGCGGGCTTCAGCATCGAGCGCTCGGGAATGACGATGTCGATGGGCTTCAGGCAGCCGGCGTTCATGGGGATCGGCTCGTCGACCATGACGCGGAAGACGTAGAGCGTGGCGGCGCGGGTGACGGGCTCGGGCGCGTTGAAGTTGTTGGGCTGCTCCATGGAGGTGCCGGAGAAATCGACGCGGGCGCGGCGGTTGGCGCGGTCCACGGAGATCTTCACGTCGACCCAGGTGCCCTGGTCCATCTCTACGCGGAATTGGCCGTCCTCGAGCCGGGAGAGCAGGCGGCGCACGCTCTCCTCGGCGTTGTCCTGCACGTGGCCCATGTAGGCCTCGACCACGTCGAGCCCGAAGTGGGCGACCATCTTCTCCAGCTCGGCGACGCCCTTGGCGTTGGCCGCCACGTGCGCCTTGAGGTCGGCGATGTTCTTGGCCGGCATGCGCGCCGGGTGTCTGGCACCGACGAGGAGCGCGTGGGTCTCGGCCTCCAGGAAGCGGCCCGCATCGACCAGCTTGAAGTTGTCGATGTAGACGCCCTCCTCCTCGATGGTGGTGGCGCGCGGCGTCATGGAGCCCGGGGTGAGGCCGCCGATGTCCTCGTGATGCCCGCGGCTGGCGACGTAGAAGAGGATCTCGAGTGAGGCACCCGTCATCCCGGAAGCCGAGCCGGAGGCGAGGCTATCCGGGATCTCGTGAGGCATGCTCCGACTCGTTCGCCGAGGTCCCGGATTGGAGCGTCGCGCGCCTTCGGCGCGCGCCGCTCCGTCCGGGATGACGGGTGCGAAGACCGGGGTGATGACGGTGATGTCGGGGAGGTGGGTGCCGCCGTTGTAGGGGGCGTTCAGCATGAAGACGTCGCCGGGCTGCATGCGGCCGGCGTTGGCGCGGATCACCGTCTCCACGGAGCGGTCCATGCTGCCCAGGTGCACGGGCATGTGCGGGGCGTTGGCGACGAGCTGGCCTTCGGTGTCGAAGACGGCGCAGGAGAAATCCAGCCGCTCCTTGATGTTGACGGACTGCGCCGTGTTGCGCAGCGCCTCGCCCATCTGCTCGGCGATCGACATGAAGAGGTTGTTGAACACCTCGAGCAGGACCGGGTCGGCGTCCTTGCCGAGGCGCTCGCGTTCCCTGGGCGTGGTGCGGTTGAGGACGAGGTCGTCGCGGGGGGAGACCTCGAGGCTCCAGCCCGGCTCCACCACCACGGTCTGGTGCGGCTCGATGACGAGGGCGGGGCCGGCGAGGCGGTGGCCGGGTGCCAGGGCGGCGCGCAGGACGACGGGGGCGTCGTGCCAGGTGCGGTTGGAGTAGAAGCGCAGCTTTTCACCCGTCATCCCGGAAGCCGAGCCGCAGGCGAGGCTATCCGGGAGCTCGGCGGGCGAGTCGGAGCCTGCCTCACGAGGTCCCGGATCGGAGCGCTGCCCGCCTTCGGCGTGCATCGCTCCGTCCGGGATGACGGGCGATCCGCCGCCGGCGGCCTCGACCTCGAGGGCGGAGATAACCACGCCCTTTTCAGGCGAGACGAAGCCGAAGCGCTGGCGGTGCTGAGCCTCGAAGGTGTCGCGCATGGCGGCCGCCTCGCCGAGCGGGACGGGAAGGGCGGTGTCCGTGCCGTCGTAGCGCAGGTGCGCCCAGGCCGAGACGGCGATGCCGGCGGGCTCCACGCCCTGGGCGGCGACCTCGCTGCGGGCGACGGCGGACAGGCGGGCGCGCAGGGTATCGAGGCCGGCGAGCGCAGCCTCGCTCAGCGGCGCCTCGACCGACTGCTCGCGGCTCGCGCGGATCTGGGCCAGCCCGATGCCGTAGGCGGAGAGCAAGCCCGACAGCGGATGGATCAGCACCGCCTCCATGCCGAGCGTGTCGGCGATCAGGCAGGCGTGCTGACCCCCGGCCGAGCCGAAGCAGTTGAGCACGTACTCTGTGACGTCGTAGCCGCGCTGCACCGAGATCTTCTTGATGGCGTTCGCCATGTTCTCCACGGCAATGCGGATGCAGCCGTCCGCCACCTCCTCGGGCGTGCGCCCGTCGCCGATCTCGGCCGCGAGCGCCGCGAAGGCGGAGCGCACCGCCTCCTCGTCGAGCGGTTCATCGCGGCGAGGGCCGAAGATCGCCGGGAAGGTTGCGGCGTTGAGCTTGCCCACCATGACGTTGGCGTCGGTGACGGTGAGCGGGCCGCCGCGGCGATAGCATTTGGGGCCGGGGTCGGCGCCCGCCGACTGCGGCCCGACGCGGAAGCGAGTGCCGTCGTAGACTAGGATGGAGCCGCCGCCCGCGGCCACGGTATGTACGCGCAGCATCGGCACACGCAGGCGCACGCCCGCCACCTCGGTCTCGAACGAGCGCTCGTACTCGCCGGCGAAATGCGACACGTCGGTGGAGGTGCCGCCCATGTCGAAGCCGATCACCTTGTCGAAGCCGGCGAGCCGCGCCGTCTCCGCCATGCCGACCACGCCGCCGGCCGGGCCGGAGAGGATGGCGTCGCGGCCCTGGAACAGGCCGGCCGACTTGAGCCCCCCGGAGGAGGCCATGAAGAGGATGTGGAGCGGGGATTCCCTCTCCCCGCTTGCGGGGAGAGGGTCAGGGTGAGGGGCAGCCAGAGGCTCCGACGTCGGAGTGTGTGACTGCCCCTCACCCCGACCCTCTCCCCGCGCTGAAGAAGCGCGGGGAGAGGGAGTGCCCAGCGCGCCGGCCACGTGCTCGACGTAGCGGCGCAGGATGGGGGAAAGGTAGGCGTCGGCGACGGCGGTGTCGCCGCGGCCGACGATCTTGATGAGCGGCGAGACCTCGTGGCTGACGGAGACCTGTCCGAAACCCGCCGCGCGCGCGAGATCCGCAGCCTGCCGTTCGTGCCCGGGGTGGGCGTAGGCGTGCATGAGGACGATGGCGACCGAGCCGATGCCGGCGGCGCGGGCCGCCTCGAGGTCGCGCTGCAGCGCCACGGCATCGAGCGGCACCTCCACCGTGCCGTCGGCGCGGATGCGCTCGTCCGCCTCGACCACGCGGGCGTAGAGCATCTCCGGCTTGACGATCTTCCTGGCGAAGATGTCGGGCCGCGCCTGGTAGCCGATCTCGAGCTGGTCCTTGAGGCCCCTGGTGATCACGAGCAGCGTCGGCTCGCCTTTGCGCTCGAGCAGCGCGTTGGTGGCAACGGTGGTGCCCATCTTGACGGCGGCGACACGCTCGGGCGGGATGGCGGCGCCGGCGGGCAGGCCGAGGCAGAGGCGGATGCCTTCCAGCGCCGCGTCGTCATAGGCGCCGGGATTGAGCGAGAGCACCTTGCGGGCGACGAGCCGGCCGTCCGGCGCGCGCCCCACGACGTCGGTGAAGGTGCCGCCGCGGTCGATCCAGAAGTTCCACTTGTCCGCATCTGCGGTCGCAGCCGCCATCTCGTTCTCCTGCAGCCGCTCTCTCGTGAGCAGCGTATTCAAACCAACTACCCGTCATCCCGGAAGCCGAGACGCAGTCGAGGCTGTCCGGGACCTCGTCGAACGAGTCGGGCCCCATCTCCCGAGGTCCCGGACCCCGGATCAAGTCCGGGGCAGCACTGCTCGCCTGCGGCTCGCATCGCTCCGTCCGGGATGACGGGTAGGGGCTATTGCGTGTCGCCCTTGACACCGGCACCGATGCCCAGGCCTTCGAGATAGATGAGGGCCGCCGCTTCCAGGAGCTCCTCGGGCGACATCGGCAGCGGCCGGCGCGCGGCATCGCCGCGTGCGAACAGGCTGGCGATGCCGTGCGAGAGCGCCCAGATGTGCAGCGCCATCATCATGGGAGGTGGACGTTTCGCAGCCGGCATGCCGGCCGCCAGCGCCTCGCAGGCGGAGCGCAGCACCGCGAACGCACGGTCGCCCGCCTCGCCCAGCTCGCGGTGCTCCGCCATCGACAGGCCGGCCTCGAACATGGCGGAGAAGTAGGCGGGCTCGTCGCGCGCAAAGGCGAGGTAGGCCTTGCCCAGGCGGTCGAAAGCGGTGGCGAGGCTCGGGCGGCCCTCGTCCCAGGCGGCACCGAGCCGCTGCTCGAAGCGCTCGAAGCCGCGCCGCGCCACGTCGGCCATCAGGGCGTCGCGGTCGCGGAAATGCCGGTAGGGTGCCGCCGGGCTGACGCCGGCCTGGCGCGCGGCCTCCGCGAAGGTGAACCCCGCCGGCCCCTTCTCGGCAATGAGATCGAGGGCGGCGTCGATCAGCGCTTCCCGCAGGTTGCCGTGATGATAGCCGCGGCGCGAGCCGCGGCCGTCGCGATGCCAGTTCATGGAGCCGAATCTAGCGCAAACCCCGGCCGGTGTCAGATCTCAAGGGTGAGATGGTGAGTGGTGAGTGGTGAGATTCGGGGAGGTGCTTTACGCAGGGCCGCGTTTTCACCACTGGGATGAACACTGACCGGGGTTACGGTCTCCACCCCAAACTCACCACCTCACCACGTCACCATCTCACCACTCACCCGGGGTTCCCATCCGATGGGAGGCCACGGCCTTGGCGACGAAGGGCGCATGGCGGATGATGCCGGGCATGGGCGGCGCCGGACCTCCTCCCCCGCTGAGCGCCGCCAGGAAGGGCGCACCGGGCGATACGTCATTGGGCTGATGGCGGTGCTTCGGTGCGCCCTCGCCGGGGAAAGTGCGTATGGGGTCAGACCCCTCGCATCCGACGCAGCAGAGAGGGCACGACGGTGGAGGCGATTGGTCCGACCCCGCGTCACCTCCCTGCTCCCCATTCCCCTGGTGTCAGACCCGCAGGGTCTGACGCCCACTTACTGGAAGGCCTTGAAGATGCTGAAGCTGCTGCCGGAGAGGGCGGCGGGGGGGCCCGGGGCGCTCGGCGCCGCCTCGACGATGGCGGAGTCGAACTTCTGCACCTCCAGGATGGCGAGTGATCGCTCGATGGTGCCGTCGGCGAGCAGGCGGTAGGGGCCGTCGATCCCCGAGAAGCCGCCGGCGCGCGTGAGCGAAGCCGCCGTGTAGCCCCCGTCGCCGGCGAGAACGATGGCGAGGTTCACCGCATCGTAGGCGGCCCCCGCAAGGCGTGGCGGCCCCTGCCCGTAGGTCTTGGCGTACTTCTGCGCGAAGTCGCTCCAGCCGCGCGGGTCTGGGCCCGGATACCACGCGCCGATCAGCGACTTGTCGCGGCCGGCGTTGGGGAAGTCCATGCCGCCGGTGCCGAGCAGCTTCACCTTGCCCGGGTCGATCTTGGCGTGGGGCAGCAGGCGCGCGATGTTCTCGAGGTACTCGGGCCCGCCGGGAACGAACAGAGTGTCGATGGCGACGGCCTCGAGCTCGGCGGCGGCGATGGCCGTGCCGATCCTGCGCAGCGGGTCCAGGAGGCCGTTCGCGGAGGCGGGGTAGGTCTCGACCGCGGCGACCGCACCGCCGGCGCGGCCGACCGCGTCGCGGAATGCCAGCTCCACGGCCTTGCCGAAGCTGTCCTGCGGGATCAGCGCCGCATACCGCTTGCGGCCGCGCTTGGCGGCGAACGCCACGATGCGCTGGACCTCCGGCCCCGGCTGGAAGCTCAGGAGATAGACACCCTGGCCCGCCACCTGGCGGTCGTTGGAGAAGGCCACCACCGGCACGCCCGCCTTGCGCGCCACCGGGGCCACCGCCGACACCGACTTGGCGAACAGCGGCCCGAGAATCAGCGTCGCGCCACGCTTCAGCACATCCTCGGCAGCCGCCCTGGCGCCCTCCGGCGTGCCGAGGTCGTCCTTGACGAGGAGCTGCAGGTTGGGGTTGTCGCGCTCGAAGAGGGCAAGCTCGGCCGCCTGCTTGAGGCTCTTGGCGATCAGGCCGGGCTGGCCCTGGCTCGACAGCGGCACCAGGATCGCCACCTTCACGGGCGGGCCATCGGGAGCGGGCGGGGCAAGCCCGACGGGGCCCATCTCGGCCGTGCAGCCCGCCAGCCCAGCGGCAAGGAGCGCCACGATGAGCATCGGGGCGACGCCGGGCGCCAGCCGGCGCAGTCGAGCAGCAGCACTCCCCATTGGCCCCCCGAGCAGCGCATCACGATTGCGTCACCAGCCAGCTAACGTTGCAACCAAGGCGGCCGGAGGGCAAGGGCTCGTGTGCCGTTGTACCCAAAATGACGGCCGTGGCGTGCCGATTCGGAAAGAATCGTCAGGTCGTGAAGGCGTAAGGTCGTGAAGTCGTGAAGTCGAAAGATCCCGAGCGGGTTCAACGATTTGGCGATTTCACGATTTCACGACTTTCACGGCTTCACGGTCCGACGATTTCCCGGCTTCACGGGGGTGCAGGTTCAGCCCACCATAGGCAAGTCCGCAAAACGCGACGGAATCGAGATGCCCGAAGCCATGCCATCGGCGGTCGCCCGGCGCGCTGCGCAGGAGATCGAGGGCCTCCTGGCCCAGCCCCTGCCCCCGGGCCTCTACCTGGTGGCGACGCCGATCGGCAACCTCGGCGACATCACGTTGCGCGCGCTCGCCGCCCTGGCGCGCGCCGACGTGCTCTACTGCGAGGACACCCGCCACAGCGGCACGCTGCTCGCGCATTTCTCCATGGCCCGGGGCCTGCGCCCCTATCACGAGCACAATGCCCGGCGCGAGCGCCCGCGCATCCTGGCCCAGTTGACCCAGGGCAAGGCGGTCGCGCTCATCAGCGACGCCGGCACGCCGCTCGTCTCCGATCCGGGCTACAAGCTGGTGCGCGACGCGCTGGCCGCCGGCCATCCCGTCATCAGCCTGCCGGGGCCCAGCGCCCTGCTGGCGGCGCTCACGACGGCCGGACTGGCAACCGATACGTTCCTGTTCGCCGGCTTTCTGCCGGCCAGGCAGGCGGCACGGCGGGCGCGCCTCGCCGAGCTGCGGACGGTCCCGGCCACGCTCGTCTTCTTCGAGGCGCCGCCGCGCCTTGCCGACTGCCTGGGCGACATCGAGGCGGTGCTCAGCCAGCGCCAGGCGGCGGTGGCGCGCGAGCTCACCAAGCTCCACGAGGAGGTGCGCCGCGGCACGCCGGCCGAGCTCGCCCGGTGGGCGGCCGGAACGCCGCCCCGTGGCGAGATCGTGGTCCTCGTCGGGCCGCCCGCGGCCGCCGCCGTGACGGACGAGGCCATTGCCGCGAAATTGACACCGATGCTGACTGAAATGAGCCTCAGCGATGCGGCGAGGGCGGCTGCGGACGAGCTGGGCGTGGCGAAGGCGCGGGCCTACGACATCGGCATCGCCCTGAAGAGGTCCGGCGGCGGGTAGCGCCCCGATGAGATTGGGGCGTGGAGGCGGCGATGGCTCACGTGACGCTGACGGGCAACCTGCGCCAGTTCACGGGTGGCGTCGCCGAGCTCGACGTCGAGGCGGCAACCGTCAATCAGCTGTTTCGCCACCTCGGACGAAGGTATCCGGCGCTGGCCCCGCACCTGGAAAAGGGGCTGGCCGTGGCCATCGACGGCCAGATCTACCAGGACGCCCTGCTGCAGGAGATCGGGGCGCGGAGCGAGGTGCACATCCTGCCGCAGATAGCGGGAGGGTGAGGTCCATGGCCCTCCGGCTCGCTTTCCAGGTCCTGGCCCTGCTGGTCGCGGTTGGCGCTGCGGCGGGTGCGGCCGCTCCGGCCGCGGCCCAGACGGCGGTCGATGTGCAGCTGGTGCTCGCCGTCGATGTCTCGGGCAGCGTCAGCGACGAGCGCTTCAAGCTGCAGCAGATGGGCTACGCGCAGGCCTTCCGCAGCGACCGCCTGCTGGAGGCCATCGTGTCGGGCAGGTCCGGCGCCATCGCCGTCACCATGACGCAATGGACGGGGCCGACGCAGCAGGAGGTGGTGGTGGCGTGGATGGTGATCCGCGACAGGCAGTCGATGCACGCCCTCGCCGACGCCATCGAGCGCACCACGCGCAGGCTCTACGGCGGGGGAACGTCGATCAGCGGCGCCATCGAGCACGCCATGACGCTGTTTGCGGAAAGCGATGCAGTGGGGGGGCGGCGCGTCATCGACGTATCCGGCGACGGCGCCAACAACCGCGGCAAGCCGGCGGCGGCGGCCCGCGATGCCGCTGTCAAGGCCGGCATCACCATCAACGGCCTGCCGATCCTGGCGCTCGAGCCCAACCTCGACCAGTACTACATGAACAACGTGATCGGCGGCCCCAATGCCTTCCACATCGTCGCCGAGACCTTCGAGACCTTCGCCGAGGCGGTGCTGAAGAAGCTGATCACCGAGATTTCCGATGTCCCCGGCGACGGCTCGAGCGCGGACGTGACGCCCGCGCCCGACTGATGCGGCTCCGGCAGTCGGGTGCCGGCGGTCGGGCGTCGCGGGGCGCGAATGCCTCCCCGGCTTGCGCCGTTCCTGCGATTTTCCGGGGCGCGGCGCCCGGCTGCCGGGACTAGTCGTGTACTCAACTACGAGCCACAGGACCGCGTTGTCATGAACGAGATGGAAGATGCCCCGTTCTTTGTCGTTGGCCGCCTTCACGATCCGAGGGACGTAGGCCCACGACTTGAACGCCGTTGCACACTGCAAACAGCGCCTATGTGACTTCTTCCAACGGCATGCACCCTCTCCCATCGCTAGCGGGTAGCTGAGGTAATTTGAATGGCAAGTCGGTGGAGCTGAGACTGCCGCGACACGCCGGTCTTGGCCAAGATGCTGTCGAGATGGCTGCGGGCCGTGGTGGCGGCGACACCGAGCTCGGCGGCGGCTTTCGCCACGCTGCTTCCCGACAACACGCGGCCCAGCACGCGCGTCTCGGCGGGAGTAAGCCCGAAGGTGGTTGCGACGGCCTGGGCGCTGGCTGCGTCATCGACCGCCGGGTTGATGAACACAGCCGCCACCCCTGCAGCCTCGGCTTCGCCGGCAGCCAGTGCCAGCACGTGGGCGACGACCGGCGCCTCGTCCTCGTTGGTCAGGCGCACCGTCAGACCAACCCTGCCGATGCCACCGTGGTTGCGCGCCGCATGCCTGATCGCCGCCCTGATCCCGGCCGATGCCCCTTCGCCCCCCGCCCACAACGCCCCGTCGCGGTTACGCATGGGGCCGCCGTCGCGCATCATCTCTTGCGCCGCACGGTTGGCATACAGAATGCAACTGTCCGCGCTGGCGAGCACGACGCCAAGCTTCAGGACATCGAGAGTCTCGAACATGCGCCCGGCAAGACCGGCCAATGTGATCTCTTCCCGTGGCAAGACACCCTCCAATCGGCCGGACTCCGGGCGAGCTTCGAATCCGCCCGCCGTCGATCGACGGTCAGCGCCTGCTCAAGGTTTCAAGTGACCTGTCGGTGAAGGTCCCCACGCGCCAAGCCGCGACGCTCCAACTCCGCGTTCGAGAGTCTGGACAGCTTTTCGTACAGGGCGGCTGCCGCGTAGGCATCGGCACGGGCATCAACGAGCTCCACGATGCGTGCGCCTAGCCGCTTTACCTGGTCGCGTGCGGCACAGATCGATAAATGGTTGGGCATAGGGGCCTCCGTTCCAAATCGAGGGCATCCGTCGTGATCGACATGACCGAAGGATGCCTCCTGACCGGCCGGAAGACTTTGAAGGGGGCTTGGATTGTTCTTGAATTCTCCTTGCTTTTTCATCCAAGAGCGCGGCGACCCTGCTCGGGGCAGCAGTGAACCTTCCTGCGGACGGTGCTATAAAATGCCTTGCCCGACCGATCACGCGGAGGGTGCGGGCATAGAGGTGTGGAGCGGGGCGACGTGCGCTTTCTGTTCGCAGGCTGTGTGCTCGATACCGAACGCCGGGAGCTTACTCGCGGCTCCGAGCGCGTTGCAGTCGGACCGCAAGTCTTCGATCTGCTGGTCTATCTGGTGCAGAACCGCGAACGCGTCATAACGAAGGACGACATGCTTGCGGCGGTGTGGTCCGGCCGCATTGTCTCCGAGTCGACCCTCACCAGCCATGTCAATGCCGTCCGCAAGGCCATCGGGGACAATGGCGAAGACCAGCGCCTGATCCGCACCTTGGCTCGGAAAGGGCTCCGCTTCGTCGGGGAAGTCGAGGAGCAGCACGCCCCCGCCAATCCGGGCGTAGCAGCAGCAGGCGACGATGCACGGCAGCCGGAGCCTCCTCGCGCCGCCTCTGCACCTGCTCTGCCGCTTCCTGACAAGCCCTCCATTGCCGTCTTGCCTTTCGAGAACATGTCAGGGAACCCGGAACAGGAGTACTTCGTCGACGGCCTGGTGGAGGACATCACCACATCCCTGTCCTGCATCCCGTCATTGTTCGTAATCGCCCGGAACTCCGCCTTCACTTACAAGGGCCGCGCGGTGGACGTGAGCCAGGTCGGACGGGAGCTCGGCGTACGTTACGTGCTGGAAGGCAGCGTGCGCCAGGCCGGTGGCCGGCTGCGGATCACAGTGCAGCTGGTAAGCGCCGAGACCCGCAGGCACCTCTGGGCGAAGCGCTTCGACGGGGCGGCAGCCGACGTGTTCGACCTGCAGGACCGCGTGACGGAAGAGGTGGTTGGCGCTGTCACCCCGCGCTTCGAGGCGGCGGAGGTGGACCGCGCTCGGCGTAAACGGCCTGGCAGCTTGGACGCCTGGGACCTCGTCCTGCGGGCTCTGCCGCTCGTTTACAGCATGACGCGCGAGGGCCAGGAAGAGGCGCTCGGGCTGCTGGCGCGCTCGATCGCACTTGATCCGGACTATGCTCTCCCGCTCGGCTTGGCGGCCTGGTGCCGCACGCTGCGCGTGCCCCAACGTTGGGGCGACCCTGCTGAGGAGGCGCGCGAGGGGTTGGCGCTCGCCCGGCGCGCCCTGGTGACAGGCCCTGACGATGCGGAAGCCCTTGTCATGGCTGGCTACGCGCTCGGCTTCCTTGGTCGCGACCCCGCCGCTGGATTGGCGCCGATTGATCGCGCGCACGGCCTCAACCCAAATTCTGCACGCGGCTTCACCTTTTCTGGCTGGCTTCGGTCCTACAAGGGCGAGCACGAGGTGGCGACCGCCCACTTCACCCGGGCCCTCCGGCTCAGTCCGCTGGACCTCCAGGCCTTCCGCACGCGCGCGGGGTTGGCCTTTGCGCACCTGTTCGCGGGTCGACTGGAGGCTGCGGTGGATGCCGCGCAGCGGGCGCTCGAGGAGCAGCCGAACTTCTCGCCGGCGCACCGAGCGCTGGCGACGGCGCTTGCACACTTGGGTCGGACGGAAGAGGCGCGCGAGGTGGTCCGCCGCGCTCTCGCCGTTGTCCCCGGGCTGACCACCACGTACGCCGTGGCGGAGACGCGCTTCTCGCGCCTCGAGGACCGCGCCTTACTGGAGATGGGGCTCAGACGAGCGGGCCTGCCGGAATAGCCTGACCTGTCCGGCTCCGACTGGCACAGAAGTCCGAAGCGGCCGCCATGAAGGCCAACGGGGGTGCACCTTTTGCTGCCGTACGCCGGCGTCTACATGCCCGGTGCGAAGCGCGCGAGCAGCCCGCGCTGCGGACGCAGCGGGCGTTGGCCTGGGGTCTGTACGCGATTGGGCGCGACAGACGTAACCCCTTGCGCCCGGCCAACGCGCTGCCATGCAGCGAACGGTGAAACCTACACTCGAGATCAGCGGCGATCCAATAGTTCTAGGATCCCCTCCCAGGGTTTCTCCGGATTTGAGGCGGCAATCTTGCTCAATACTTTTTGGCGTCCGAAAGGACGGACGCCAACGTCTCACCAGTGGCGTCGGATTGGTGCAAGCGCCTCCAAGACGGCGACCCGCCCGCAGCCAGGCGTGCCGGGAAAAGCCGTACGGGAGTACTCACCTTCATCGGGGCGCAAATCCTCGAGGCGGCGCGCCTGACTTGGGACCTGCAGGCGTCCACCTGGCCCTCAGCCAAATGGAGATCGCCTTGAAGATCGTGGTCATCGGAGGCAGTGGGCTCATCGGAACGAAAGGTGTGAACCGGCACAATCGCCACCGTCGCGGCCAGATTGGTCCGGCTCGAGCACGTGCGGGCTTCTGCCAGGGAGCGCGCAATGGGTGACTCCAGGCCATCCCCGCGCCCGGCGACGTACGGCAAGAAGGTCGGTCTTGTGCTACAGGGTGGTGGCGCGCTCGGCAGCTATCAGGCGGGCGTTTACGAGGCATTGGCGTCATCGCCCTATCTGCCCGATTGGGTGGCCGGGATCTCGATCGGGGCGATCAACGCCGCACTCATTGCCGGCAATCCTCCGGAGAACCGCGTGGCCCAGTTGCGTCGCTTCTGGGAAGCGGTCACAGCGCCGACGGCGTGGTGGCCTGCCGGGCTCACCGGGCCGGTTGCGACCTGGCAACGATCGGCCGGCGGACTTGCCGCGATCATGTTTGGCCAACCCGGCTTTTTCGCTCCGCGCCCGCCGCATGAGTGGTTCTCGCCGCCCATGCCCACGAGCTACTACAGCACGGCGGCGCTCAAGGAGACGCTCGAACAGCTCGTCGACTTCGACCGCATCAACAACGCCAAGGGCATCCGCATCAGCGTGGGAGCGGTGAACGCGCGCACCGGCCGCTTTGCCTATTTCGACAGCGCGGAAATCGCCATTCGCCCGGAGCATGTGATGGCGAGCGGCTCGCTGCCACCCGGTTTTCCACCGGTCGAGATCGACGGCGAATACTACTGGGACGGCGGTCTCGTCTCCAACACGCCGCTGCAATACGTGCTGGATTACTACCCACGTCGCAGCCGCCTGACGTTCCAGGTCGATGTTTTTCAGGGTCGCGGCCGACTGCCGACGAATCTCGAGGAAGTGAGCGAACGGGATAAAGACATTCGCTTCTCCAGCCGCACGCGCATCACCACCGAAAATTTCCGGCAAAAACACGAAGTGCGGCACGCCATCGACGAGCTGATGAAAATCCTGCCGCCGGAGTTGCGCAATACCGAGCAGGCCAACCGGCTCTATGAATTCGGCTGCGTCACCGAGATGGACATCGTGCAGCTCATCTATCGCCCGCACGAGCCACAAGGCGCATGCAAGGACTACGAGTTCAGCCGGGTCACCATGAACAACCGCTGGCAGCAGGGGCTTTCGGATGCCCGCACCACATTGCAGGCCGCGCCTTGGCTCGCACCGACACCGCAGGACGTCGGTGTGCGCGTGTTCGATGTGATGCACGATATCTTTGTTGGCAAGTCGAAGGCGGCGCCGCAGACAACCTCGCCGATGGAGGACGTCTCCGACCGGGTCTTCAAGCAAGAACGAAAGTATGCTTGAGGGGCTGGTTTGGTGGAACCGGCTGACGTCTCGAGAAACTGCCTTCGCCATGCCGCTCGAGAGTCGGTCGTTTGCGCGCGCCGCGAAAGAAAGGAGAAGCACCATGAAGAAGACTGCACTGCTGCTCGCAGCCGTGGCCGCTCTGCTCGCGACCGGCGTCGCCGGGCAAGAGACGCCTGCTCCGGGAGCGAAGGTGTCCGTCGTTTTCGACCAGGAGTTGCCGAATGTCCCGGGCAAGAGCCTGCGTGCCGTTCTGGTCGAATACGCGCCCGGTGCCGGATCGCCTTCACATCGCCACCCGGCCTCGGCCTTCATTTATGCGCGCGTACTCGAGGGGGCGATACGCAGCAAAGTGAATGATGGGCCCGAACGCACGTATCGCACTGGTGAGAGCTGGACGGAGAAGTCTGGCGATCATCATCAGGTCAGCAGGAACGCCAGCGCCACTGAACCGGCAAAGCTCCTCGCCATCTTCGTGGTGAATACGCGCGATCGTCGGATCGTTATCCCGGACAAGTAGTGAAGAGCGCGCCGGGGCGCTACTGCATGAACCAGCCATGGCTGACGACCATGGATTGCCCGGTCATCACGTTGCTGTTGGCTGCGGCGAAAAACAGGACCGCGTCGGCGACGTCGTCGGTAGTCGTGAACTTGCCGTCGACAGTCTCCTTCAACATCACCTCTTTGATGACCTGCTCCTCCGTAATGCCGAGCTCCTTGGCCTGCTCGGGGATCTGCCTGTCGACCAGCGGCGTACGAACGAAGCCCGGGCATACGACGTTGGCAGTGACGTTGTACTCGGCGCCTTCCTTGGCGAGCACCTTGGCGAGGCCGATCAGGCCGTGCTTGGCCGTGACGTAGGGCGCCTTCAGCTTGGAGGCTTCCTTGGAGTGTACCGAGCCCATGTAAACGACCCGCCCATACTTGGCGGCGTACATGTGCTTGAGGCACGCGCGCGTCGTCAGGAAAGCGCCGTCGAGATGGATCGACAGCAGCTTCTTCCAATCGGCAAAGGGGAAGTCGACGAGCGGCTTGACGATCTGGATGCCGGCGTTGCTGACGAGGATGTCGATCTTGCCATACTTGGCGATCACGTCGGCCACGCCTTTCTCGACCTGGGCCTCGTCGGTGACGTTCATGGCGACCGCGAAGGCATCGCCATGCTCGGCCTTGATCCCCTCGGCCGTCTTGCGCGCCGCATCGAGATCGAGGTCGGCGATGACGGGCGAGCCGCCCTCCGCCGCGAGACGGATGGCGATCTCCTTGCCTATGCCGCTGGCGGCGCCGGTGACGATTGCAATCCTTCCCTTGAAACGCGACATGTGCCAGGTCCTTGATTGTGCGCGAGAGCGCGCGGGTTGCAGACGACGGCCAGCAAACGATCGCATCAGGCGAGGTAGTCGTGGACGACCTCTCCGAGTCCCAGCGTCAGGTCGGCGATGTAGTGGGTAGCCGAGACCACCTCGCGGACGGGCAGGCGCGCCACGTCGCACATCGCATGCGCGAAAAACTGCAGCGCCGCCGGGCCCGACCACGCGCCCTTCAGCTTCACGTCCTCCATGTAGTAGCGCACGAGCTCGCAAATCCGCGGCGTGCAATCGACGTGAGGAATGATCTTGATCATGAACGCAGGCTTGGCCATCGCCTTCGCGATTGGGCCCAAGTCCAGCTCGCGGTGCTTGTAGCCCATGGTGGCGCTGACGCACAGGACGGAGCCGTAGTGTAGAGTGCCGACCAGAGTTTCCTGCTCATGGGTGATTTTTGGCGTCGCGAGTTTCTTCGGGAAACCCCAGATCTCCCGACCTCCCGCGATCGGAGAATTGTCGTCGAGATACATGGCGTGCACGTAGCCGCCCTCCTGGACCTCGCCCTGTGGGGTCCTGAAGCGCACCGGAATCACCTGGCCAGTTTCGGTGTAGTCGCCGAAACCCGTCGAATCCGGCATTCGAATGAACTCATAGGCCACGGTGTCGCCCGCAACTTGGAGCGGCTCGGGCACCACGTCGCGGAGTATCTGCGGGTCGGTGCGGTAAGTGATGACAATGAACTCGCGATTGTAGAAGCGATAGGGCGGCAGCGGATACGCCGGATCGTTCAGCGGCATGGCGAAGGCCTTGGCGCGGACGTCTTCGATCTTCATGGGGAAGCCTCACGTGTCCTTATCGCGTCAGTCAAAGACGGGCGACGGCTCCGCGCGAGCGCTGGAGATCCTCGAGCTCATCGGTGATGACGCGCGTGCGCCTTGAAAGACGATGTCAGTCCTGCGCTGTTCGATGCCAATCGGATCGCCCATCGTGTCGCCGCTGTCCCTGGCGCTCCATACGTCGACCTCGAGCGAGGGCCC
>Ga0075421_100001175_pt1 | contig 30129 bp, 20 predicted proteins | sample SoiMetdeltSBSDD5_FD_75292 | JGI IMG/M metagenome (GOLD analysis project Ga0075421, IMG submission 75292) | Bulk soil microbial communities from a Populus tree surrounding site in Tennessee, USA - Soil MetaG P. deltoides SBSDD5 | ecosystem: Environmental > Terrestrial > Soil > Tree plantation... | reverse complement strand
TATTGTATTTCTTTAAAACTTCTTCAGCATCTTTTTTGGATAAAATTTCGTGTTTAGGCTGATATACATGATTCGTAATTTTAATATCTTTTTTATCAGAAGACAAAATTCGAGAGTCTTTATTCCAAATCTTACTTCCGTAATAAATAGATTCTCAGTTTTTATGAACATTTTTATTCAATTAATAATCGATTTGACCACAATTATGATGTATCCTGATGAGTTCAAGAGTATGACTGTGACATCAATCTCATAATCGAACCTTCAAACTTGGCCATTTAGATTAGTCTTTGACGTTGGTTGACCCAGAAAATATTTCAAAGAATTTGCTCAGGTACAACAGTTTACCATACTACTATACTAGCATTAATTTAATTACCGACCTACCAAGAATTGCTCTAGGGTTCTGTAGATTTTTCTACTTCTATTTTGCATCTAGTTATTATTCCTGCAATAACTCCTATGGCGGCAAGCCATGGTGCCAGTGTAATCATTGCAACTGCTCCTGCCGTTCCCCATGTCACTGGGATGGAAAGAAGTAGATTTCCTTTTTCATCTTTTATCACTATTCTCTTAACCCTTGCATCCTGAATTATCTCCTTAACTTTTCCTACTAGGCCGCCAGCAGACACTTCATAGACATCTTTTTGTAGTCCTATTTGAGTTCCACAATTTGGACAAAATTTAGCATTTTGTGGAAGTTCGCTTCCACATTCTGCACATTTTACCATAAAGATCTTTATTATATCCTAAATCCATCTCTTTAAGTGTTTATTAATAAACAATCAATGCCGTCAAAATATGGTCATCCTTTATGCTCAGAGAAAGTTCTTGACCCAATACTAAATGGTATTCAAGTCATTGCGTGACACATAGTAGTTCATGAAAATTTGAAATATGAACAGTACCATATCACTCCTCATGGATAACGGGCAGGATAAACAGGATAATAATGCAAAGTTGGATAAAAGTAGTCCAGAGAAAAAAGGTAGATCTCTTATAAAATCATTAACGACCATGATTATTGTTGTAACGGCTGTAGCCATTGCAAGCAGTTTCATAGGACAGCTGCTTGATCCCCGCTATAGCACCTTTTTAAATGTAGGTGTAGTTGCAACTATCGGATATTTTGTAATTAACTCTGTTGCAAACGTCTTTTACCAGCTTTCATATGATGCCTTGACAAAAAATGCAGAGATAATTAGAATTCTAATTAGAATAGTTGGTGCTATTATTGTCATATCTATCATAATTTCCTATTTGAGCGAGGATCCAATTATAGCTGCATCGATTGGAACAATCACAGGTATTGTAATAGGATTTGCTAGTCAAAATGTTATAGGAAATTTAATTTCTGGATTGTATCTTGCTATTACAAGACCCTTTAGGATTGGAGACAAGGCTACAGTATTTGGAAATACCGGCATAATAATTGATATAGGGTTACTGTACACCAGACTGAGAAATGATGAAGGTCACATCATACTTGCACCAAATTTATCGATGGTTTCTACCACAATCATTATAAGAGAATCCTGAACCGTCTTGAAAAATGTGACCTACTTAGTAATATATGTGGGCAGGCTCAAGGATTTTCATTATTAGTATCGAGTCGCAAAATACTACGTAGTATTGTGTTAGCTCCAATTGCAATTCATTTCTATTTTGATGCAGACTTCCCGGGAAATACAATTCTCGATAGTCACTAGACAATTTGTCTCATGCGATCCCATCCGAGCGGACTGCTATTTTATCTATTTTCAAAAAATGATCCAAATGAATCCTTCAGTGCGTCAAATGCATCGTCTATCACACCCGAAGTATTCTCCATTATTCCGCCCTCATTAGACGAGCCATTCGTATTACTGTTGTTATCTGGTGTAACTATTCCAGTAGTATTGTCTATTTGTCCAAACGCGTAAGGAATCGGAGATAAGATAAAAATGGCCAGAGAGATGCAAATGAATACGAAGTGAGCTAAGTTGATGTGCTTCATAGTAGAAGGTATGATTTAGTTCGTAATATTTTTTTCATCACAGCACACAGTTACTTATCAGTAAAATTACACACGGCAAGTTGTCGAATCAAGGCGAATTCTTAAGAAATTTGAAAGATAATGAAATGAGCGGTACAATTTCTCGCATAGATTTTAGTGTCGAGTATCCCTCTTATGTAATTGTTGACTACCAAGGAATGGATACGGATAATTATTATTTTGATGTTCAGTTTGAATTCAAATTCTTAACTGGAGTGAATTCCTCGAGGATACCTTCTCCTTCTCCTAGCGACAAATGAAATACCCTCACTTGGATTCTCTGGAAAATATGTTTCATTCGAATATGTCTCACCCATTTCTTTTAACGAGCCCGATTGGTTTGAAATAAGGAGCTTTTCTTGTTTTAAGGCTTGTAATGTTTGCCAAACGTGGAACGATTCATCTCTCATCTGTTGCAATCTGTTTTGTAAATTTCCATATTCGAATTTCATCGATTCTAACCACCGTGCATATTTTAGTCCCTCTATGGCGTCACGAACGGTAAGATTCGCGTTTTTAAGCTGATATTCAAGGTGCAAATACGAGTCGAGATCATCTTTCATTAAATCATAAAAATCACAGAATGTGTCCATATTAATTAGTCGCCTGAACTGGTTTTGCTTTTCTATAGTTTCGTAATCGCTTAGTCCGAGCTTAATGGCTACCTGTAAATTTGAATGACCGGTGCGGAACATTTCTAACGCCTGACTATGCTTATTATATTCCTCGGGTTTGTCAGCGGGTTCGGGATACCCAGAAATCTTCCTAGATATTTTGCCTATATCGGTGAAGGACATACGCACGCGCCTGGAAATTTGCCTGATATTTGCACCACCTTGTAGTAATTCTATTACCTTTCTTTCCTTTTCTTCTCTTGTCAGGTACACTTTTTTCATTATATATGTATTCTGCAAATACAAACAGATAGACTTTACTCTCTACATTCCTTGCTACTTCTTGTTATCATTAATTTTTGATTGCTACTTCATGTTACTTCTTGCTATATTTGCTACAATAAGCTATCATGACAGTGAAACCGCTTACAAAGGAAACTGAATTTGAATATTTTTTGCCAATGTATTTATTTTAGAAGTACGTTAATCTCTGCTAATTAAAGCGATTGACGCAGAGCACTGAAACGCTTTCAGTCCTAAAAACGTGTTCTCACCTTATTGATAGAATACTAAGCTTAAACTTTTATTGCAAATAATTCAGGGCGTTCCTAAGAATTAAAAAGGGATATGTTGACGCAGATTTTAAAGACCACAACGTTTTCGGTCTCTACATTTGTTCAGATTTGATTCATATGGTGTTGTCATTTTCTGTTCAGGTCCATTACAGCTAATACATTTAGATCTTGATGCAAGTCTCTTGCAATTACAAAAAGAGTGTTTGAATTGTCATTCATAATAATATAATTCAAGTTTAATGGGATTGACACTATACTCCTAGCGGTTCCGGACCTTGCATCCAATTCTAAAAGATAGTCATCATTAGACTTTTGTTGACTGTTAAGCATGTGATTTTTACCTATGACATAAAAGGCATCGGTCTTGGAATTTTTTATGAAATCTTTGACTACAAAATCTCCTAATGAAAGGGTTGTGAGATTGTTACTGACTGTATCTATGCTGGTAATTATTTCGCATTGTTTTGAAAATCCTTTGATATTGTCATCATATGCAAAAGAATCACCAAGAACATATAATTTTCCATTTTTAGAATCCAAGGCGAGTTCTCTACTATTTAAGCTTGGCAAAGAATAATTCTTAATAATGCTACCTGTTGTTTCATTCAAGACAAAAATAACGTCTTTATCATAGCTTTTAATACCATTTAGAAGAACGTAATTCACTTTTTGATCCGGACTATTAATTATTTTATTTCCAAATGGAATAATGTATATTTGAGATTTGTTATCCCTGCTTATATGCGATCTGTGTAATAATTGATACTGTGATACAGAAGTATCGTACTGCGTATTGTCAATATTTTCTCTCTCATTTAAAACAACATACAGGTTCCCGGATTTAGTACCGACGTCGATATCAACTATGCCTATTTCGTCATTATTTTGTGATAGAGTCGTAGAGTTGTGAGCGTACCTATCATTAAATAATGTTTCTTGTTTTTCACTAGGCAAGCTAATTAAATAAAGTACATCGTTCTCAACTAATTTATCATTAATTTTTGTCAATTTCATTCCAGTGAGATATAATTTACTATCCATTTTATCAAACTGAATCTTGTCTAGATCTAAGTTATTGTCATTAATCATAATTGTATTTACTTTCTTCAGCTTTGTATCTGTCATGAGGACTAGATTTCTATCACTATCTTTACCATTTTCCCTTCCATGTGCTAAAATGAACACTATATTTTCTTTTGAATTTAAATCGACCGCAGAAACATCAAGGTCCTTTTGTATCAATTTATCATATAGGAGAATTTTGCGACTTGTCATATTTTGTGTTCCAGCTGTGGATGTAAGTATAGGAGATTTACATTCAGTGTCTTCACCTGATCGATTGTTTGGATAGAGGTCAATGGCATTACTATGTGATAGAACTAAGAATGCTTGAAATAGAACCAGCAAAGAAATCATGATCGATAGAGATTTTACCCTAAGATGTCCCCCGAATAATCTGGCAAATTTCATACTAGATACCAGGGAAAATATATATGTAAAAAATCAAATTGATATGGTATATAAGCAATATTGACTAGTCAGAATAAGTTACGTTGAAAAACACTATTTCCGCTTGAGCTGAATCCATTCTTATCCAGTTATGCCATGATCTATTGTTAACAGGAATTCCAGGGTCATCATTTTGCATATTAAATCTTCCCTTATCGTTGACTTTTAACCATTCATCCCATTCCCCAGAAAATTGTTTCGTCTGCTGGTCAACATTTCTATCTACGAATGCAATATAATCTCTCGAACCATCCCTTTTTTTTATTGATTGCACTTTGTAACCAACATATCCCAGTTTCGATAAATCACCTAAATCAAAATTAGGCATGGGAATACCTTGCTGTCCTCCGTTAAATTTACCTCCCAATTCTCCCTTAAACTGCTTATTAGGACCTTCTTTTTGAAAGATTTCTTTTGTACTTCCTTTGTATGTAAACACCATGTGAGTGTTGTTTCCATGCTTTCCGTCATGTGGTCCACCGTTTAATAAAAAGGCAATGCCATCACCAAGCGATGCTTGGCATTTTTTGAATTTGATTATTTTTATTATTGAAGTCATTTCTTCATTTTTTCCGTTATTATCTGTTATTTCTTCATCTAATACGTACATTAAACGTTCGGACGGCCTTTCGCCTCCGGATATTAGTGTAACCAAGTAATTTTTTTCCACTAATTTGGCACCTAAATCTGGAAATACTGCCAGAGTGCGTTTCGTGTTCTTGTTATCCTGATAATCATTTTTTTTACAGGTTGCAACTGTTGTTATGCTATTTGGTAATAAATTATTCATATAACTAAAATTATATGTACGAGCAAATAAAGTTTTAAACGAACTAGAAGCGGTTTTTGAAAAAATGATAACCGTTACTCTTATCACTTTTTGGACAAATATTTAACACTTATATCAAGCAGTAAAAGTTGTAAAAGATAACTCTTTATCCCGTTCCATTGATTCCATCTTCAAGTTTTTTACATCTTTAGAAATCTTGGCTGTATACTCAATTACCAATCTAAATTATCTGCAATGAACCTTCGTACACAGTTTATTTATTTTTTCATATCTGATTGGTGCCTCGACCAGTCCATGTGTGCATGACGTCCAGACTTACTTAGGGCTCAATTTCCACCACGGTCCGTTGTCAGAGTCATCATCCGGTTTATCCTTATACGCTGTGTTATTACTCTTACTGCCCTTTAATTCGTTACCCCGTAACATAGTAACAGCGCTATAAGCAAAGCTAAAATTCGGATTATAACGCGGGCGCCAACGTTCCCTTCGCGATTACTTACTGAGAAAACGAGGTATAAGAACCCAAATAAAATGAATATGATGCCAAATAACCAAGCTGCATCACCTAGAAGCCCACTATAGACACCTACAATAGAGTCCTCTATAAGACCCCATTTCGCATAAACGTGACTATCCACTCGAACTATGTAAGACATCAGCTCACAATTAACCAATTTAACTCGGAATTAAGAAACGTATCTTAGTACAGATTGAGTACATCAAGCGTACTTATTTTTTGTTTTTTATTCTTATGAAATTAGGTGTTTGATAATATGAAACTCGACGCCCCTAAATTGGTCATCGTCATAATTATGTACCACCTAAAAAATTATTTGCTTCTTCCAAGTTTACCGATTAGTGATCGAAGAATAAGCGTTCTAAAAAATATAAATTTAACATGATGGTTTTCGTCAGTCGGTACCCACCACGATATCGGTTCTATAGAACTCTAAAGACAATGAACTGCTGGGCTTAAAGCTTTTCTCCTAGCAGGATATCCAAACATTAACTTTCTCCTAGCAGGATATCCAAACATTAACTGCTTAGGAGTAAAGTTTGTTGTTTCAGGTTTGTTGGAATTCAAAATACTAAACAATTGAGAATATGAATTTGTAATTGACTTGGTCTTTGAAACTCTCTATCTATAATACCCATTATTCCTTATCAAAAATAGATTTAGCATTCATTAGCATCTATCACACAGCTCACGACGAAGGAAATGCATCATTTAGCAATTTATTGAAGTTGGAATTTATTAAATTTAATGATGCCAATAATGCTAGTAGGATTTCCGGACTCCGGAAAGTATCGGGAAAGCTCTAATGCATAAAATCCTACCAATCCGCAACCTAATTAAAGCATCCAAAATGCTTCAATGCTAGTAATATGGCAGCCAGTCACTTTTCCTGCTCTCTCGATTAAAGTTTAATGATGGTTATTATAATTATTGAAACCATTAGGTTTACGAAACCTGCTACCATCAGTCTAGTTCCAAATGCCAGATGATTTACCACTGAAAATATCGCAGATAATGCAAAAGGAAATACTATATTCGCAGTTACGAGTGCGACTTGGGTCTGCTGAGACTCACTGAATCCTTCTAAGGATAGAAATATGAGAACGCCGACTATAACAGAAGCATCAATAGTAATCAGGCTGATTTTATCCATTACCCAATCTTGGGTATCTTGTTTGCCACCCCTTCTAGTTCTGAACAAATACTGCGACAGTGAAGCTAATATTATGACAGCTATGAGCGTACCTGTGCTAATATATAGACCAAATTGAGCAAGGACATCAACAAAACTGTCAATGTGGCGGAAATTGGCTGTCAGAATGCTATTCTTTTGGATTTTAATTGTATCATTATTTGACATAATTGTGTTGTTTGAAGCGACGCTGGTCGAGTTTTCAAAATTATGTTGGCTAAACTCAAGTACATTATTACGAAGCTTCTCGGACCAACCGCTGAAATCAAAATTCTCCATGCTTTCTGCTTTGCATATAGTACCTACGTCCATAACAGCAATAGTATTCGGTCTAACTATTTTGCCATTACATATAATCTGACCCGTTTGAGGTGGACTAATATTAAAACTGACACGAACCATCGTGTTATGAGGTGAGGATCCATTTATGAAAGAGAGACTCTTGCCATCATAACTTGACATAACAATCCAATTATTGATTGGATCTATTTCCATGTCGGTAGCAATTCCATCCGTTGATATAGACATTGGTTTATGTGTACTTTGAGACATATTCATTACAGAAATAGTATTGTTTGCCGACTCCGTAATATATAACTCAGAAGTATTCTTATTGAATAATAGAAACTGTGGAAATATTCCAGCCGATACATTATTTATTACTCTATTATCAAGACCGTTTATTACAGATATGTTACCTGCACCGGAGTTAGCGACAAAAATGTGGTTTTTATAAGGATCGACTGCAATTCCCATTGGGCTGGATTGCACATCGACTGTTGCGATTACCTTTGCAAAAAGCGTGTTATTACTATTATAACCATAATCAATAACAGATACAGTACCATCTCCGGAATTGGTCACGTATGCTTTAGTAGTAACAGGATTTACGACTATACCATACGGCCATTGGCCAACAGTGACATTCTTAAGTGATTCCTCATTTGATGCGTCTATTATTTCGACGTTGTTATCGTCTTGGGTTGTCACGAATAATAGTCCCTTTCGTCCAGAGGATGTGTAATCAGTTGGATCTAAAGCAAGCTGTGCTGGATTCTTCCCTACTTGAATAATGGAAGTGACGTTGTCTGAATATCCATTTATTACATATATCTGGTCAAACTCTGGAGATACTACAAAAATCTTATTTGCAGAGGGATGCAAAGAAACAAAATTTGGGAAGCCCTTCACAGTAATATTGCTTATCAGTCTGCCGGTCGACTCATCTAAAACATATATTGTATTTGCTACATCTGACGACAAATATACTTTATGAGTCAGCGGATTTACAGCAAGATCTAAAATTGGACTATCAAATACGAGACCAGATGGGTTTGGTGGGGATTTTCCAGTTGGTTTTATAACGAGTGAATCAATTATATTTTTTATGACAGGCAGGTAGCTATAGTAGCTGTCAGCTTCAGCCCAGTACCGGATCAAATATCCTAATGAACCACTAGTTGAAAATGTATCCCTTTCCATGAATGATGTGCCTTCAGATACTCCAGTGTAGACGATTTCATAAGAGGAGTGATTTAACGGAGTCGAACTACCTATTTTTATTAACTTAAAATCTGTAATGTTTTGCTTAAGACCATTTAGATAAACAGCAACGTTTTCTTCTAAATTTGAAGAGGGAATAAAAGTACTTACAGCAAAGACCACTGAACCTGAAGATGCATCAAATGGAGATTCAATGTCAAGTTCTGAAGCTGTCTTCATAGTAACGTTCCATTCAGAGGGATATTTTATACTAGCAAATGTATTATTAGATAAAAGGAAGTTATCATAAGATTTGACATCAGCTATTTTAAATGAATTGATCATATATTTAATAGTGGGCAGATAAGATTCATACTTTGAAGCTTCGGTGTAAAAGTGCAATGCGTAAAGACTTGCATTGCTTGCATTGGACGTCATGAAAGTACTCATTTTCTTGAAATTGTTGACGCCGTCAGAGTAGGAGCAGATAGATTCTCTGTCTCGAACGGTGTTCCCCAGGATGGTATATCTCTTATGTTCAGATTCTGAATCTAAATCTAAATCATAGGGACCTTCTCCTTTTGGGTCGCACCCTATAGATCCATTAACAGAATCAGAAGGTCCATAGGTTATATCAAGGTGTTCCTGAAATATGTCATTATTGCTTTCCAGTGGAGAAAAGAATTGTACTTTCTTACCATTCTCATGCACCGACCAATGAGAAGGATATTTTATTATCCCTAGGTTCGGATCGCGGTACGATGAAAAGTCAATTCCCTTAAATGAGTTGATCATATATTTTATGGTGGGCAGATGAGATTGATAGCTCGTAGGCTTTGCATAAAAGAATATTGGGTATACTTTATTGTTAAACACAGGGAAGACACCTAAGGCGCTATATTGCTCTCCACGAGAAGTGAAGTTATACTGTAAGGTAGTAAAATTAGTTTGTCCGCCAGAATAGGTGCGATTAAAGTGCAGGTCTTCCCTTACTTGACTCAAACTTGAAATTAGCTCTTGCAAGTATGAGTTAAGGGTATAATTGCCACTTAGCGTAATAGGCGAACGAACAGACAGGTATTCCCTGAATGTGTCTGATTGGTTTTCGGGAGCTGATGTGATTTTCACATTATCAGCCTCTTCTCTAATCTTCCAATCCGAAGGAAACGACATATCGAACCGCAAATTGGGGTTTTGATAAAAAGAGAAGTTAGCGATCTTAATCGAATTAATCATAGATTGGATAGTTGGTAAGTAAATATCATACGTTGAAGGTTCTGAAAAGAAAATTAGTTCGTACTTTCTGTGATTAATTACACTAACGATATCCTCTACAATAACGTTACGATCCGTATCTTTATCTAGAAACTCAGTTCTTATTCCTTTGGCAGGATAGCCAGCAACAGTAGTTGTATAAGGAGAAGTGATATTGATGGTGTTGGGCTTAAGGTTAACATCAAATTCTTGATCAGCGAGTGAGTAATTACCAGGATTATCTTCAAGTATTAGAAGGTTATCTTTAAAGTCGGCATTACTTTCTTGAAATGATGTAAATCGAATGCTATTTTCTTCTTGAGCGACCGTCCAATTAGAAGGATAGTTTATTCTGATTCCAAGGTCTGGATCTTCATATGGTAAAAAATCTAGTGTATTGAAAGAGTCTATCATACGACTCATTATAGCCGAGTATTTAGAGAAGATGGATTTGTCGGCTTTATATTGCAAAGAATATATCCATTTACCATGAATGAAATTTATTTCGAATACTTTCATTGTTCCTAGCATATCATCCTCATATGAAAATAATATCACTTTTGATTTGTTATCTGAAGTATTCGATAATACAGGTTCAATTAAAGTGAAGCTATTCAGAGTCTGTTTATATCTATCAACTGTTCGGTTGACTATTTCATCTAATGATTCAGAAAGTATATTTTCCGTACGCGAAATGGATATAGATGCTTTATCATTAACTAAAGTATTTATTGACGGCGAAGTAAAATCGATCCCACCGCCATATTCGCTTCCAAAAGACGTCTTATTCCAGTTAGAAGGATAGTTTATTCTGATTCCAAGGACTGGATCTTCATATGGTAAAAAATCAATTATCTTAAAGGTTTGTAGCATATATTTTACTGTGGGCAGGTATGTACTGTACACCGATTGATCTGCCACATAATTAAGGCTATAAAGATTATCGTTTTTCAAAGCGATCTCTTGCATAACTGTTCTATCTCTTCCTGTTTCATCTGACGTATTGTAGTAAAGTATTCTCGATTCTACATTGGACACGGTGGATCTGTTTGATTCAATGGATCCATATGCACTTACTTCAGCCGTGTCAATAGTATTATTTGATATCTTATTGAGATCGGTGGGTTCTTCAATGATTGATGAACTTATTTGTAGGGAGGCATCGAGTCCATTATCACCATAATGACGTATGAACACATCGGCGTTTGATTCATTGCCTAGTTCCCATTCAGTAGGAAAACTCATTTCGTAGGAGAAGTCATGATTTTCATAGAGACGCGATGCACCAATCTCGTAGGATTTATCTTGAGCATAGGCAGTTCCTACCGCGAAAAATGAGAAAAAAAGAATTAGAGAGAATTCAAAGCTAAAAAACAATTTCAAATTTCTAGAATAATGTCTGTTGGTTTCTCTCGTCTTTGACACAAAGAAAATGGATCTATGGCTTTCGTCCCCTTCTTGTATTACAGAGGTCACATATTTTTTTTAGAAGCAAGATTAATATTGTTTTAGATTCGGTTGGTCGTTTGCGAGTCAAATTTGACATAGTTCTTAGACCTGCTTTAAAGAATTCGAAATAATCATCCTGTTTACGACTTTTCATAAACCAAATAAATTGTAATCAATATTTAGCCGAAATTTTGACATATTAATAGACTAAATTGAATTACAATGTACTACGATTGTTTTCAGTAAATAAATTAAAATCATAGAGGTCAATATATTCATTGACCGCGTCATTGGAATATCCTTTAATACATAAGACGCAAAAAATAATGATTCTTCATCCTCATTAGTAGTCACCCTGGTAGATAACCTAATTTTCTAAAGTATTTGAGAAGTGAATCATAACTTTCTAATTTGTGCTTCTCCGATATCCATAATTGGTATTTCCGATATTTTCTTAGAATATAATTCAGTTTAGGTTTTATGGTAGTAATGACCCAATTGGTTTATCTTTTTGTAAGAAATGTCTCTATACAGAGTATAAGTAATCTGTATTTGATTTTGCATCCTTAAATATGATATTTTCTAATAAACATTTATCTACACAGGATGGTATTTTGTCGCTATTTATTATGGACAGAAAATTTTCCTTATTGGATATCATTAACTGAGTACTTGTCATCTTTTACAAAATCTTTATTTTCGACCCAACAGAAACCTTGGACTTTGAGTTAATTTTATGAGTCTCACGGGACATGACTCAATATTGTATCAGAACATTATTAAAATTTGTAGTATTCTGTCTTGCAAGATTGTTTTTTGGTTCGTCCGTATGAACAAAAAAATTAGTCCTGTTACTCGATTCCGTTATAGGATAATTGTCATAGTACTAAGATTTTCTTCCCTAATCAGCAAGTTTGAGTTCGTCGTGATGCGTATTGTTAAAAATTTAAATCCAATTTAGAGATTAAGGATAATCAAAATCATTTACTAGCCCGTTGGAATATGGTTGAATTTTCAAGTGGAACTAAATTAGAGATTCTAAAATTAACTCATTTAGTCTTTAATTCTATTTACTAGTCTAGGATACAAGTTATTGCTCTTTAGTTACTCTTGTTTGCAAGAGTACCGATTACAAATTGTCCTAAAAAGAATTCAGTTTGGCGAAAATAGTGTGTATTTTGTATTAGCATTTTGGGTGCAGTATTTGTAATCAAAACAAATCTAAATTTAAGTGTCATATTTAGATTGCCAAAAGTTTTTAATCTATAATAACCTGATCAGGTTAGAAAGAAAATGCAAATTGAACCTCAAGATCTCTCAGGTTACTATACGTACCGTAGTTTTATAGACATGCCATTACCTGTTATTGAATTTAATAAGATAAAAATTGAAGAAGCAGAGCTTTTTTTGATTGTACAATTAAATGGGATGGTAGCTGGTACTCTTTCGCTTCCTGCCCAGCCGGGAGCGTCTGAAAAGGTTTTCATGGATATAAATGGAACTGTAAAGAGCTGGTTTCCTGAAATCACTCTCGAGTTCGAAGGTCAAGGACGGCCAAATACAACAATTTCTGACTTTTTATATCAATACTCTGGCACAGTAACGAGAACATGGGAAAATGGAATTGGTCAACGTCTTTCATTGACTGGAACTGAATTCAGAGTCAAGGATCATGGATCGGGAGATCAACCATATAAAGCTGGTGCAACAGCGAGTTTTGTTTCTATAAAAAGAGATTTTGTAGAACCTAGAGAAATTAATGAAGTAGCTATAATTCCGGAGGCTTTATCCATGCTTGCATCAAAGTCACACAGACTTGTACATGCAATATGGCATACTATTCGTCTGTATCAAATATGGTGGCAAATATTAAATGAAAATGACAAACAAAATATTCGTGACCTAAATTGGGGACTTGACCGTCACCCTTTTACTGCAGGTGGCGCACTAGATCTTTCTAATGGTGCTGGAGAAGATTTTCTCTTTATGCATAGAAAGATGATTGCAATGCTTAAAGACAAATATAAATCCCAAGGAGTTCCTTTTATAGAAAGCTGGAAAACACTACCTGTTCCTAGTGCTCAACAATTCTCTTATTCAGAACAAGAAGATCCTCAAAACCCGGGCAAAAAGATCTACAGATTTAATCCATTAGAATCGGGTTACATGATACCACCAGCATATTTCATATCTAATGGGCCTGAATCCGAACGAGAGGACGTTGAAGACCTGAAATCCCTGAAGTTTCTAAAAAGTTCTAGTTACTTTGCATCAATTATGAGATATCTTGAAAGGCAATTTAAGGATTGTCGGAAGCTTAGTTCTTTTTCACTTGGAGAATTAGGCAATCTCATAGAATTTGTAATTCATAACCAAATGCATATGCGATGGTCGAGTGCTCCCATAGATCCACAGACTGGAATACCTCCAATAAATCCAGAAACTGGAAAACCAACAGGAAGGGGATCATTTGATTTCAACGAGAAATGGGATGATCCAAAATATGACTATCTTGGTGACTTTTATTCATCGCATGTAAATCCAGTATTTTGGAGACTTCATGGATGGGTCGACGATCGAATAGACGACTGGTTCAACGCTCATGAGGGTTCTCATCCAGGAGAGATTGAACGATATGAATACAAGGGAGTTTCATGGTTCAAACCTGGAAAGTGGGTCCAAGTTTCTGAACCGTTTTATTGGCCTGAGAACCACGGTCATACACATACAGGAAGTGATTTCAGCTCAATCGAAAATATGCTAAAAGTTATGGAAATTATAGAGGAGGCTATACAAAGAAATCAAGAAAGAACCGACATTAGATTTTTAGCAAAAAAACAAGTTTTTAACATCATGACCTTTATGCAAGATATTTTAACCAATCCATAGAAACGTTATTTACTTTGTTTATTAGGCAAGGAACAAGTTCTTATCCTGCACAGAGACTTTTTTATCAATAAGTATTTTATTATTATTAAATTTGAAATGCTGCGATGTTAACTTTAAAAGTGAGCAAATCAATTTTGCAGTAAGTCAAGAATTTTAATGAGTAGTCGTAATTTTCTTCTGTCTTCTGTGACTTCTGATTCCTTTTCTGGTATTAAATAAACAATCAATCAGTTCCTTCCCTGACATAATATAATTTTAGGTGACCATATTCGGCGGGAAATATAATATTGTAACAACATCTTCAAAAGCTGATGAATGATGCGTGTAGGGATAAGATATATTTATATGCAATCCGGCAGGTTTTCAATTGAGAGTATTGGATAATTGGTCGGCAATAGTGAGGTGGAGAATGTGACCGGTTTTGATGAAGATTTTCTTTCTGTGGGAATCAAACTTCCTACTTTATCCACATCAAATAAGGAAAATGCATTCAGTATTAATGGGTCAGAAGTGATAGACTATACTCACTTTTCACTTGCTGTCAATAAAGTGCGAAGATTCCCCTTTTGGGTGGCTTGGAATATAGATGGGGGGAATATCCGTAGATTGAGCCGCAAGGGTATTCCATTCATTATTGATTCACGAGTTCCACAGGAATTCCAAGTTGGTGACGAATTGTATGCAGGGAATCGGCTAGATCGCGGCCACCTTGCCCGTCGTGCCGACTTGCTCTGGGGAGGGCCTGCAGAAGCGGAGAAGGCTAACAAGGATTCGTTCTTCTTTACCAACATTACTCCTCAGATGGATGATTTCAACCAAGGACAAAGAGGTGGCTTATGGGGACGACTAGAGGACGCAGTTTTTGAGGATACAGATGTGGAGAACCTTAAAGTTAGCATATTCGGTGGTCCAGTTTTTCGCGATGATGACCGCAATTTTATGAATGTGAAGCTTCCTAGAGAATTCTGGAAAGTCATAGTGTTTGTGGAGGAAGGAACACTTAAGTCCAAAGCCTTCCTACTGGCACAGAACTTGGATCAACTAAAAGCCTTTGAGCTAGATGCGTTCAAGGTGTATCAGGTAGCGCTGACAGAGGTTGAGGAAAGATGTGGATTAATATTCCCGGATGCTCTGAAGGGAGCAGATTCCGTGGGAAGACGTCTAAAGAGTCTACGAGAGGTTGTAAGTGAACGCAAGCCGCTTGTATCACTTCAAGATATAGATTGGTCTTAAAAAGCGATTTTTTTATACTTTTTGCGCTAGTCTTACTGGCTGCAAGCACCGTGTTATTTAGTTACAGGAATATTTATCTTGATTCCTCGTTATAGATTGCTTTACCTTACCATCAAGAATATTGAGTTTTAGGTTAGATAGGGTTTCCTTTATTTCGTTGGAGAGTTACTAGAACCAGTAACGCCATGACATTAATACTTACCGGATAATAACTAATCACCTCATATGTAAAGTAAGTAAAGATATTTGTTTTCATCTGTAAGACATTTAGAAACAACAGACTAACAACAGTTGTTCTGTCATCTTCAGTGACGCTTATCTGTAAGTTTAGCTTATCAAGATAAAATTAGCTTATCAACATATTACGTCGTGATTTGAACCATGCATATACTAGTGTTCTACTACTTGGTATTTAGCTTTTTCTCACAAACTCTTGGATGAGACTATGTGTTCATATTGTATACAAATAACCCTCCCTGGGTATTGAAAAGTACATAATTAGCGAAACAATCTGAAGGAAATTTTCTGGTAACTTATAAAAAATTACAGATAATATATTTGAAAAAGTGTGTATCGCCTTAAATTTATATTATTTGATTTGGCAGGCATGTAGATTAAGATTTTTTCAACTCAAACAATTTTATCTCCACTTCATTGTTATCTCTAAAATATCCTATTAACTCGTTTCCATTGTTTTGAACTTTAATGAGCAAGATGCCAAACTTTTCCTCTATCATCTTTAGTACGTGATTATTATCTTCATAGTGCTCCGAATTATTACCAAAGTCTCGTAACTTATGACCGCCAGTTCCTATGGTTGCAAATATTCTACCGTCTACATTGTTATATGGTCCATCTGTAGCGTCTTTTACTTGGGGTTTATCACCATCAGGACTGTTTGTATGACTAATTGGACGAGTCACGAAAAAGTTGTGATTATGTCCACTTAAAATTAAATCTACTTTAAATTCGTCAAATAAATCCTTATGGTAGTCTTTTTGTACTATTTCAGATGGAGCATGATGGTCTCCTTTTGTTGTTACCGAGGGAAAGTGTAGACATACCACTTTCCACTTTACTGAAGAATCTTCAGATGCTGTTTTTAATGATGCGCGTACAAAATCGTGTTGTGTTGACCCTTTTCCTAAACTATCTTCGGTATCCATCATTACAAAAAATATATTTTGTTTCTTAAACGCATAAAATCCTTTAATTTTTTCAGGATTGGTTTCATCATTATCAGAGCTAAATATTTCTTCTCCTCTAAACTTTTCAATTATCTGGGTACGGTTTTCTTCATCCTCATCTGTACATGTATCATGATTTCCAATTATGGGATAGATGTTTCTTTTTGGGTTATTTTCCTCACCATAAAGACGCTTCAACGTCGCTTCCTTATTGATTATATTGATCCAGTCATTCGTCTTTTTCTTCTCGTAATATAGATCCCCTAGAGCCAACAAGAAATCTGCTGGCGAATTTCTTATTGTTTTAAATGTCTTAGTCATTTCATCTTCTTCATCTTGGTCTCCAAAGTCGCCAACTGCAGCGAAGCTAATATTCGGAATTGATACACTAGTTTTAAATTTCAATTTTAGATTGTCAATATTATTTCCAAAGTTTTCACGAGTCCAGCCGTCTGGTGTATTAGTCTTGTTTATGAACAAACCCATCATCAAATTATTAGCAGATTTAATACTTACTTCCGAAAACCGGCCAGTTTTGTATATTTCATAGTCTGTAACTCTCATTATAAAAATTCTTATATTATCATTATCGTCAAACTCGATCCTAAGTCTTTTCATTTGTTCTGTCCTTATTTGAGTATCTGTCTTAATATCTATGGTTTTTGCAGACGGATCCATCATGTCGAACCTTATTAATATTGACCTTGCATCCAACTGACCCCTTTCTATATTGCCCTCTAATATCGTAAATCTCTTGGTAATAGTATTTGACATAACTACCAGTAATTGACTGAATATATTAATAAAGTATAGGCCGCTCTTCGAAAAGGATTATCTGCTTTAGGAATATAATTAATAAGATTAAGCCTAAATTAGTAAGTCGAAAAAATGAGATGATTAGATTAGGTGGATAAACTATTCGGCGAAATTCTTCCGTTCAAAAAATAACCGCGTAAACATGTGAATGCAAATTTATGAAAAATCTATTCATAACTAATGAAGATTTCCATCTCCGTTCAGGTTTGATTATTGAAGAGAACACCTAGTAATAGCAGTATTTTAACACGCAAATAATTTCATAAAGTTGATCAATTTTATACCTGATGCAACGTAGTGTTGAAGAAAAAGAAAGGGAAAACTTAAATTGTATACCAATAAATAGTAAATGTGAGATTAAGGAAAATTCAATCAATTAGTTCAGTTTTTATTATTATGGTTATTTTCATGCTCTCTATTTATTATACAAATAGTACAACATTTCAATTGACAAATGCTTCCTCAAATGTAACTATCAATAGAGTATCAAACTCTAGCAATGAACTTTGTGATCCGGATTTTTATTTTAGCGAAAATCAACAAAAATGTATTCCTATACCTTCCTGTGATCCTGGAAAAGAATTCAACATAAATAATGAGGTTTGTATTAAAATAGGGGAGCTCCTTCCATGTGATCCAGATCATTATCTTAGCAAATCAAAAGGCGAATGCCTTCCAATCCCAACTTGTCCTAATAATCAAGTATTTGATCAGGAACGGGAAACATGCACGAGTAGCTCTCATTCATGTCAGCAGGGTGAATATTTTAGTCAAGCACAAAGTAAATGCCTTCCAATCCCAACTTGTCCTAATAATCAAGTATTTGATCAGGAACGTGAAACATGTCCTGTTATTACTACTCAAAGAGGAAACTTTACCACAACGACTACTGTTACAACTTATGAGAAGGATGATAAAGTTATAACCATAACTATTATTAATACTACATCCATAACGCAAAAATAATTCCATGAATTTCCATTGCGTAAATAAATCAAATTTCGGCGCCGAAAAATTTACTTCGGTTTTGTCTTACAACTTTAAATTTGACTAGATGCATTAGATAATAATAAGTTTATTTTTTAATAAAAAATCTTTAATAGTTATCGCTATTATCAGATAAATAATGGTCAATATAAAACAGACAATAAAGGCTCGACTTGATAATGGCCAAGAACTCGTAAAATCGATATTTTATTTTCTAGTAATCTACGATAGAAATGAGATAGCAGAAAAAAGAATCACTTTTAAGCAAAATAATGGGGATCACGAATCGACCATAAAAAGTACATTTAATAGAATAAGATTGAGTTTTGAAGAAGGCAAATATATTTTAGAAGTTAAAGAAAAAATAGAAGATGACGATGAAACGCTTTCCGAAACCTTTTCTACTGTGAGTATTAATCAACTTGGAAACGGACAAATTTCAAAAGAAGTTTGGATAAATGAAACAAATAAACAAGGTGGATGGCAAAAATTAGATTTGTCATTTAACCAGATAGATATAGAAGTTCAAAAACAGTCTCCCACTGGAAAAATTGACGAGATTGGAATCGAGTGGTTAATAGCAAGAGGAGAAATCGCTAAAATTGAGATGTCAAGAAATGATCCGACGGATGATAGATGGTCAGGGAATGTGAGCGGAATTGCAGATGGTTTCGAGGCGACAATGATTGCAAAAAGTATAGAAATTTCAAGAGGAGGCCATTTTAATATGAAGCATGGTGGGGGGAATCATAAAGGCGAAGGGTCACAAAAATGGAGATGGTATGACACAGGACTCAGACACAATGGTGCTATTCAACTTCAACGTGAGGAACCTCACCACAAGAATTTCGATTTTGATTTGCCGGAAAACAAGCAATTTATAAAAAATATTGGAAAAGACCTTGAGGGTAACTGGATTGGTCTTAAATGGTGTTTACAAAACCTAAAGACCGGTGGAAGTATTTCAGATGGCGGAATACACTGTAGAATGTGGGTTGATACAGATCCATTGGATGAAAATAATAAACCTAAAAACAACTGGGACCTAGTATACGATTTCGTTGACGGAGAAAATGATGGTGATGAGAAAGTAATGAAGAATAGAAACTACAAAATGCCTGATACTATGGATATGGAAGTAAGACGTAGTGATACAGAGAAACACGAGATTTATTCTGAAGGAAAGATAGTAAAGATTACCAAAGAAGCCCAGACTGATGAAGAATTAGAAGATGAAAAATTTATAGGCCTATATGTGAGAAAACTCTAGTTATATTATATTAAAGGAATTTTTTATTTGTCTATATTTCTTAGTAACTCTTCTTGCATCTAAATAACTATTTCTATTCACGTGATTCTTGGATGTCTTAAAGAATTATACGATAAGGATCATGTCATAATTTAAGTTGATATGATAATCAAGAGGTGATGAAAAAGTATGACACGTTTTTAGTATTCTCCATAAGATCAAAAACCAATCCGTCTTGACTTTTTTTTAATCTAGTTTGTTACTACTAGCACTAGCAGATAGTTGGATATTCAGTATTTGCTGTCGGTTCATCGCATATATGATCTTCGTAAGCGGCCTTTTCTTTAGGATCATCAATTTCGCATACCATTTTGTTTTCATTCCATTTACCATCATCATAATAGGGACAATTATTTTTGGCATATTGGTAGTTTCTTTCAGACATCATCTTTTTTTCTATTCCATAGGCGAAGTTACTAGTTTTATCTAGTTCATTTATCTTAAAATCACACGTCATATTTCCTTCTACCGATTCCATATGATTTATCTTAAAATCACACGTCATATTTCCTTCTACCGAAGCCGTGCTATTTTTTGTGTTACTTTCTTCAGTAGATTCTCCATCTGATATGGAAATAGACAAAAGAAGAATAATAGCCAAGAAAACTAAATACTTTACCATCAATGTTCATTTAAAATGTTTTATAATAAAGTTTTATCTTAGTTTGCCATAACTGGTGTTTTGTAATCAGTTAAATGAGCCAATGTTACACATTAGGTTTAGTTACGAATGTCCTAATATTTGCTAGCTTTTTACGAGAGTCTATGTCATTGGTTGATGTCAGGAATAGTAACAAGAAAGTCCAATAACAATTAGGCTATCTTTAATAAAGAATTTTTTTATTATCTATTCTTGTTGACCTTTTCAATGATTGCATCAAAATATAATTGCATTTTGTATCTTTTTTCTTTTGTTGAGTCATCCATTTGACCTGGATTAAACTCGTTAAGTGCTGTCCTGAATCTTAATGCTTCAACCTTAGAGAAATCTTTTACAACCCCATTTGTCTGATTTTCAATTTTCGATTTTAATTCTTCATAAAATTCAATCTTCTTTTTTTCATCCCTATTTTTTTCTAATTCATCTGCTAGTTTTTTATACCGTGCTATTTGATAATTTAAAACATCTTTCAGAAATCCTAATTCTTCATTACTTATATCTAAATCTGCCATTTCTTTAATTCTATTTTCATTAAACATTCGCATAAGATATATTTTTGAATAAGACTAATAAATTTACTGATACTAACTATGATGCCTGTGTAAATATATGTCGGAGCCTTCGATAAGATAATTACAGATTTTGTTGGAATGCTGACTGTTATGTTTGATAATAAGTTTAGACTCGCCAAACATTTGATCTTTCGCTTTACGGCACAATCTTCCACCATCCACGCCACTTGCCTTGGAAGACATTCTGATCCCACGGAGCGGTATAGACAATACCGTTGTTACCCACTACGAACACGTCAAGTTTGCTAGGATCACGGGATACCGAAGCAACTTTGGCGTTCTTGGATGTCTTGCCACCTTGGACGTGCGACCGCCGACGCCCGCTACCCGCCCAAGAATTGCTGCTCCCACGCTGCTTCCATAATACGGCCATCTCAAACACGTCCAAGGAACTTGAAATTCTCGTTACGGCCGAAACAGGTGGTCCAAAAGGAGACACCGGACAATTAGCGCTAACGGTATTTTGGAGATTAGTTGGTTGATCACTTCGTACAAGTTTAACGGTGTGGCGACAGACGAGACAGAAAAAAGAGTAAAGAATTTTTCTTCCCGAAGTTAGTGCAGAAAATAGGAAAAAGATGACAATCGACTAGGAGATAGTTAGGTATTTGTTATTCTAAAAATTATTTGATTTTCCGACTAGTGATCAATAATATCATTTGTTATTAAAGATTCCAAAAAGTGTTCTATGTACTTGTGATAGTGTCATATGTTGTGATATAATACATACTAGAATTCCTTGCTATGCCATCGCAATTTAGAGTAATTTTTTCATCAGTTGAACTAGCAGTAAAATCATTTATAGTAGCTTTACCGCTTGCATACATGACTAAATATTTAGTCAAAGGAAAAATTAAAGACGATAATGGTGCACCAATTGCCGATTTACATGTACAGGCTATGGACAGTGACCAACAGTTGTTTGAAGATCATAATGATGATCTCTTAGGATCATCAAAATCTATTTCAGATGGGTCATTTGGAATTACCATTGATGATTCAGCGTTTAAGGACAATTGGTTAGAGAAAAACCCTGAAATCTATTTAATAGTCCGAAATGAACAAGGTCATGTTATTCATAGAACAGAAACCATTAAGTTCAAATCACATGAAAACGTAGATGGAACTATCACTATTCCAGCTAACATTACCATAGGTCAGAAACAGCAGGAAATAAACCTGCCAAGTTCAAACGTTTATTGGAATAATCAAAGAATCCTGTCGGCCTTTTCATCGATAGGAGATACCATCACCCTAAACAATAGCGAATTCCAAAGGAACTTTACACTGTTAATTAGCTCTATTAATGCGTGGTTAATTTATACTAACGAGGTCAATTGGAGAAAGATTGGATATGATGGGCCTCAGGTTCCTCGTTTTCCTTGGCGAGTACCGAACCATAGTCACAAACTCTCTTGGGAGTAAAAAATTGACAAATAGCGTATATGGAACTGAAATATTTGAAAAACGTAAAGAACACTATAAAGTAATAAACTCAGATGTAGTTTGTAGTGTTGACGTATGCATTATAGGTTCGGGTGCAGCTGGTGCTATACTGGGAGCTAAACTTGCACACTCAGGAAAGTCGGTAGTCACAATAGAAAGAGGCCCATATTACGATGGCGAGTCTATGAATCAGAGAGAAGCCGACATGATACCACTTTTATGGAAAAATGCAGGTGCAAACTTTAGCTCCAATTTACGAATTGCGATTGCTCAGGGATCATGTTTGGGCGGCTCTACGGTGATTAACGACGCCGTTTGCTTTAGAATCCCCGACATTGTTATTGACCAATGGCAGAAAATGGGTGTTTCAATTTCAAAATCTGAATGGGATAGTGCTATCGACGAAGTTTCAGACCGAATTAATGTAAAACAAGTAACAGAAGAAGAACTGAATACTAATGCAAGAAAATTGAGAGAAGCCTGCCAAAAATATCTCCACGAAGGAAACCATATAGCTCATTCTAATAATTATAGAAACTGTGGACCCTCACTATCGGATCCCTCCCTTAAATCATGCGTAAAGTGCGGTTTTTGTCATTTGGGATGTCATTATGATACCAAACAAAGCATGTTAGTAACTTATATTCATGACGCATTAAATAACGATAAGGTAAGTTATAACGCATATTGCAATTGTCGAGCCGATTCAATAACATACGACAGCGGAATTGCCACCGGAGTTAATGGAACATTTATCGATTCAAACGGTTCTGAATCGTACAGAATTCGTGTCAATGCAAAAGTCGTTATAGTATCGGCGGGCGCTATCGCATCTTCAAATCTTTTGCAAAAATCTCAAATTGGTAGACAAAATACCGGAAAGGGACTTGCGCTACACCCTGCACCTTTTGTTATGGGAGTATTTGATGAGGAAATTTATGGTAACAGAGGAATCCCCATGTCTTATACATGTCACGAATTTGGCGTGACAAATGGAATAGAAAAAGGAGGATTTTTAATAGAGAGCATATTTTTACCAATTTTTCAGATGGCACTTGCGATACCTACTCTTGGATTTGATCATAAAAGAATGATGGAGAGCTATAATCGATACACTATGGCCGGAATATTGTCACGAGACGAGTCGGTAGGAAAAGTTTTGATTTCGTATAACGGTAACCCAAAGGTAATTTACAACTTGTCAGAACAGACTATAGACGATATGGCCAGAGGGATGGGCATTTTGGCTAGGATGTGGTTTAGTATTGGTGCAAAATCAGTAATTACATCACATAGAGATGTCCCAGAGATAGCGACTAAAGCTGACATACCCAAATTAAAAGACGCGGTAAGAGAGAATCCGAATAATCTTATGCTAGGCTCGGCACATCCACAAGGAGGCAATAGGATGGGTAACAATGAGAGAGACTGCGTGGTAGATTCCGATTGTAAGGTATTTGGGTTTGATAACCTCTACGTTTGTGATGCCAGTGTATTCCCTACGGCACTGGGAGTTAATCCCCAACTGACTGTGATGGCACTTGCAACAATAACCGCTGACAAGATTATCAAGAACTGGAAAGATAGGAATATCGAAATCATTTATGGTAACACCTGTAATCTAACACAGCCAAGATATTGCAAAACAGAACAAATATCTGAACATTTTGCCGTAGTAGAACATAACGACAAGTTTTTTAGCTCTCTTTCCAATTCTGACGAAGACAAAATAGTTGTCGGCAAGAACTGGAAGTTTGATCCGAAAACGCTTAAAATTTATAACAATTTGTACTGGAAAGGATTCTACGGTAGGGATAGTGATCTAATGACTATCGCCCTGCAATACTTTGGAGGATTTTATAAAAGATTTGGCCGCCTTCATGATGGTAAGATGGAGGGAACTACACATCCATTTGAAACTTCAATTGTAAATGCTAAAAATATCGCTTCTGAAAAAAATGTTCCAGGCTACGGCAATGTAATCCATCTAGAGTATACCGAAATTCCATATTCTTCTGCATACGACCTGTTAAAGATGATAGACGAAAATACCATTATTGGAAAAGCATTTTTGGGTCCTTTTCCAAAGGGAAGAGAGCTATTCAGTTTTAGCATGTCTAGAATATATGATGTAAATTTCCTCACAGAATCGGATTTGATGACATTATTTCACAATGATGAATTCAGCCATAAACCAAATGAAAAAGAGCTTGTGGGGACTTGGGAGGGCATGCTGGTTTCTGATTCGTCGCTATCACCTCGATCACAGCAATTTTATTTTAATTACGAAGATGGCGAAGTGGATATGAGATACTCGTTTGCTAATTTGTTGACTGGAAGATCGGATGTTACTAACGAAGAAAATGTGCTGCGTCTAGATGATCCCACTCCTTTTCATGATGAAATTAGAATAGTGAGCCCAAATTTTGCTGTAGGTTTATGGATGAGCGAATGGTCTTCTAAAGATAGTTTACAACCAATCATAGACGACTTGCGCAGATATTTCCCAATTGGAATATCAAACAATGATATTTTGGAAAATAAGCCTTCATTTTTAGAGCGACTTCGTTTCCGAGGTATTCCATTACCAAAAGAACTAGGCTTAAGTTTCTTACACGTTGAGGAGAATGAAAAACATGAAACAAGGGTTGGGTTATTATATGCTCTAAAAAAGGTTTCATAAGTACTTTAGTTGAATCTAATGCTTGCGTAGAAGTAGCAACATTTTTCGGCGCCGAAAAGTTTCATGCTTTAAATAAAGCATTAATTTGGAACTAAAAAATAAGCGCGAAAGTGTAAATCTCCTATGGTCTCCTATGGTACAGTTCAATATTTCGCGGAGGATTTTGTCTGCCACAGTTTTTCTCCATTATCTTTTTCGTATATTCAGCTCGCACCTATTTGCAAAGTGGGGTATAATCTTCTAAATTTTACTTATCTGAGTGCTACATTGATAATGATTCATCCAATGCCCTCTCTGTTTGCATTAAATCATCAGACAGGCAATTGGCAACAAAAACGAAGTAGATAAGAGATTCATCAAAAAGCAATCAATAAAGAGCTATCGAAGTGTTCCTTTTGAGGGATTTGGATTTTTACGCAATGCAGTAAGAATAAAGAAAATATTTCTATGTGGATCTCGAACTTATTTGATTGAAAGGTCGACAATTTATTATAAAAGTCTAAATACATTTCTATTGATTATATTTGGAATGTGCCGATTTAGTTACTGCCTCTACGATGATTGGGAGATTAAAACCAATTGAATCTTAAGATATTAAACGAGCTTAAATCAAACGTACTACAATACCTTCCTTATGGGGTGACGACTCTTGAAATCAAGATTGATGGAGACATTGATGAACTATTGGGCTACATATCTCCTATAAAGATAGCAGGAAAAGAAAAGAAACTCTTCGTTGGATTTGCTGACGAGAGTGAAGACTTTTTGGTGCTTTGGGGCGGAGGAAGTGAGGTGGGACTTAAACTTACAAATGCCAATATTGGTGGTAGAGTATATTTTCAAATCTTGCATAAAGGTAAGTCTGCGGAAGTACAAAGTGTTAGTTTAGTCCATAGTCAGACGAAAGAGTTAATCTGTAGCATAATTTTAGTGCCTGCAGAAGACAGCGCAAATGTGTTAAGGATGGCTATCAGTCCAGTTGACAGGAAGAGTCTTAAGACTATAACCTTTAAAGGAAGCAAAGTTCCGTTATACTATCCACGGTGGTTTCCTCCTAGGCCGTCAGAAAATAAAAAGATTCAATATTCTAATATTGATGTGCCAAACATAAAGATAAAGTTCAAAGAAAGAGAAAATACCTTCATTCCCCAAGTTGATTCAGACATCGATATATTTCTAAATGATGATCTAAATCCGATAGCAAGGATAAGTGGAGATTGGCGTTACTCATCATTACATACAGAACTTTTTACTATATTTGGAAATGCAAAGTACTTCATTCTAAGGGTCTGGTTCTATTGGGTAAATGCTAAATTCTCTAATACCTTCAGAGGTGATAAAATCATTGTTACTAGAGACGAATCCATCAGAATAAGCGAGAATTTATCGCCTGATGAAACGAAAACTAAAGGTTTTGTAGATTCAGTAAACCTCGAATGCCCTGATTATGAGAGGTTTGACTTTTTAATAGATATGAAAAAGAAAAAAGTCACCTATGTGGGAACAGATTTTCATTATCAAGAATGGTGGTTTAAGATAAATGAGAATGAACCCTTTGCGAGAGCAAAGATAGCTTCAGGTCTTTGGACGGTCGAACATACTCTCAAAAGCCTCATAGGCAGGTTTCAACCAAAGGAGAATTTCGATCCGATGAGTCTTTTACAAGTTATGCTTAAAGATGCAAGAACACCATCATCAAATATGTCCATGTTGAAAGAATGTATTTCAATAAGCGAGAATGCACCTCGACCCAGAGCGGCAGGATTTTTAGGGAAACATATACCTTATCCAGAGAACGGGAGGGCCATTGCCGAACTTGTGTCTAGCATTGCCACTTCTTAAATTAGCATAGGTTGTGTCGATGTTAAAACGCTGATCATTGATATGATGATTTTGGTTCTTGATTACAAACAAATTATATTCCATTGCATGTATTAATAGAACCAAGATTGAGTAACGTCATCAAAGAATGATTCCCTATAATGATTAAAATCTTTTTGAGCCTCCACCCTATCCAATCCTATGCAGCATATTAATAAGTTAATAGTTACTAATAAAGCGACATATGTTATATAAACTAACTAGACCTTCTTGAATGCCAAATATGTAGAAATCAGTCGCAATGATTAGTTCTAAAACTTTGGTTGCCGTTTTGTGGGTGTCCATTATTTATTTACTATTTTTCTCCTCGAATGGAGGTTTGAATGAAGGATGCCATTTTGTCGAATCACACATTCGTCCTACTCCCATTTAAGCGGGTATTCTATGTCTGTTGTGATACTATCTTGTAACGGTTGAATTATTATTTAATTGCAAACATTCGTTATGATTTCGCAAGTCAATGTAGAATTAAATTGTTGATTCAATATTCATGCATATGTAAATAAAATGATCGTAGAATGACTGATCAGCCGATGAGTTAAAATTAAATAAATTTAGGCAGAATATACTCATTATGCATGAATTGATCGGTTCAATAGAAGATATGGACGTTTCTGAAATTTCCCCTTCAAAATATGCAGTTCGCTCAGTAGAAGAAAGAGTCGATGAATTAGCTCGCTCTATTCAACGACTTGGTCTATTACAACCGATCATAGTAAGGGCGAATAAGCTAAGTTTTGAGATTATCGCCGGAAATAGAAGGTTTAAAGCATGTAAAATGTTAGGGTTGAAGAAAGTCTCATGTCACATTGTAGAGCTAGACGATAGATCAGCATTTGAAGTCTCGCTTGTAGAAAATGTGCAGAGAAACACATTAAATCCAATTGAAGAAGGTCTTGCTTTCAGAAAATATGTACACGAATTTGGCTGGGGCGGTATTTCTGAATTGGCTCAGAAAATATCCAAAAGTGCAAGCTACATATCTAGGCGAATAAAACTTGTGAATATGCCTCAAAACATATTAGATTTAATTTCTCAGTCGTCAATCAATATCACAACCGTCGAAGAACTGTTACCAGTCACAGATAATCGTACGCAATCAATGTTAACAAAATTGATACGTGATGAAAATCTATCCTCAAGAGCGGTTCGTCAGTTGGTAAAGAACATTGATACCAAAGATGCCAACATGAACTCAATTTTTGATCAATATAACAATACTAATGAGTACACAAGACTCTGTAAATTATTTGACAAGGCGATAATAACCCTAAGGATTGCGATTAAAAAGTTGGCTGCAATGATTGAAAAAATTGAGGATAATTGGTTGTTTTATGACATGATGATGCAACACAAACATCTATTGCATAATCAAGTAGATTTACTAATAAAACAAAAGACCAAATACAAGAAACATTTTTTGCGTTTTCAGACACTGGGTTAGTATAAAATAAATTGAATATCTTCTATGGTGAAAGATTAGAATATTCAGCTGGGCAAGTGGTAATCCTTGTTAAAACTGAGAAAGATAATAATGACGATAACACGGTGAATGTTTGTACTAATATTCATGATTCTTTAGCTGACGTATTCCTAGCTAATTCAATAACCAATTTTGTCCGATTCTCAGTAAAATTTTGGACTAACATTTACAGCAATAGACAGCCAACCCGTACCTATATAATAGTCATAGTCTTTGTAGTTGAATTCAAATTTCTGAAATAAATATGTGGTTAGAATGGTAGCTGAAAAGTTCATTCTTTTGTGTAGAACTAATCAATTGAGGTTAGCTATACATAAAAGTCGTTTTATTCCGATTTATATTGTGTCAAATAATAGTAAACAACTTGACAGTATAGCAGCAACTCACAAGGTAACAACGGCAATTTATGATCTTCTTCTAAGGAATTTCCAGTGTTATAATACTGTCTTAATTATTTATCTTTATTTTGAGATTACTGGCAGAATTGTAATTAGAACTATATTTTCAAAAAATTTCTTTTCTAGGATTGGTAACCAATGCATGAATTTATTGTCAGGGATATATTATAACAAGGAAACAAGGAGTCTGACGGTGTGAGATAAACAATAACATTTTTTCTGTTAATCTGTGGAAAGTAAGTATTATCACAATATTTCTTGGTGTAGTCTTAATCACTTCAATTTATCCACTTTACAACGTTTTTGCACAGTCGGCCGACAGTGAAGATACGGATTCCGAGCAGGAAACACAAGAAGATGAAGAGGAAGATGAAGAGGAAGAGGAAGAAGTAGAGGTAGAGGAAGATGAAGAGGAAGAGGAAGAAGTAGAGGAGGAGGAAGTAGAGGAAGAAGTAGAGGAGGAGGAAGTTGAGTGTGACCCGGGTGAACAATTAGTTGGTAATAGCTGTGAAAAATTTGAGTGTGACCCGGGTGAACAATTAGTTGGTAATAGCTGTGAAAAATTTGAGTGTGACCCGGGTGAACAATTAGTTGGTAATAGCTGCGTACTCTCTATAGTTCAAGATACGTCACTACAACTATATACAATTTCAGATGTTAATGCAGAGGGTTTGATAACATTAAAAGGTAAACTTTCCACCAGTGGAGATTCCGCCAATCTGCAAGGGAAACCAATAACATTCTCAGGAACGGGAGCGACTGAAGATCTTAAGAGTAAGGATGTAAATACTGGTGAGGATGGTTCGTTCTCTGTAACCGGTAAGGCACAAGATACAGACGGTGAATGGGAAGTTATGGCACAGTTTGCTGGTGATGATGGTTATATGGATTCTGCTAGTAATACAGAGAAGTATACTACACAACACGTAATTGCAGCTACGTTCCTAAAGCTAGATCCAATTGCAGGTGTTGATCCTGATGGTATGATAACGCTAGAAGGGAAACTTGAAGGATCCACTAGCGATAATGAATTGCCTAATGGTGTTGGTATAGCAGATAAACCAATAACATTCTCAGGAACGGGAGCGACTGAAGATCTTAAGAGTAAGGATGTAAATACTGGTGAGGATGGTTCGTTCTCTGTAACCGGTAAGGCACAAGATACAG